>ERZ773022.2034-NODE-2034-length-12652-cov-7.428356_pt1 | contig 12652 bp, 10 predicted proteins | sample MGYA00580839_ERZ773022 | MGnify/ENA primary metagenome ERZ773022 (study PRJEB29015, sample SAMEA2738020) | human oral metagenome | biome: human oral; feature: human-associated habitat; material: dental | place: China | collected 2044 ... | reverse complement strand
GTGGAGCTTAGGCAAAAACGCCGCCATTTTCGGATCAGGGCCGCCCCGCCACAGCCAGTAGCCTACCGCTACAATCTCCGCGCCGTCTCTGACCGCCGCCTCTTCCACCGATTCCGGCGCCACTTCCACGGCGGCAGCCATCGCTTCAGCGATCTGCCGAGTATTTCCCGTCACGGAAGAATATACCACCTGCCATTGATGCATACTACGACCTCCTCGTCTTCGGTTGACTCTTTGCCCCCTGCGAATTCCCTGCCCGGGCTCGTGCCAAGGCTGCGCCACCTCGAAATCGTCAATCCTCGATCCGCTAACGAAGCAGGCATACCCCCCCGCAGCGCGGCTCAGTCTCGAATGTCCGCCGGGGCCACGTGAACGATACTGCCATCCGTTTCCATGTAGACCGCCTCAGCCAACATAGCGTTTCGGATCATACGACGGCAAAGAAGACAAGGTTTTCCCGAAGCCAGCGTACCGTCGGCGTTAATCCCTACGATATAGATAGTGGCCCCTTTCATTTTTTCCGGATCAGCATTGATGATGGCGTTCTGTTCGGCGTGGACGGCCACGCACAGTTCGTAGTTCTGCCCCTTCGGCACATGCAGGCGTTCCCGCTCGCAGATGCCGGTATCGATGCAGTTCGCTTCTCCCCGGGGGGCGCCGTTGTAGCCTGTGCTGATGATGATTTTATCCTTTACAATAATGGCGCCGTACATGCGGCGCAGGCACGTAGCGCGCCGCCCTACGGCCCGAGCAATCTCCAAAAAATATTCCGTCCAATCCGGACGTTCCCTTTTTTCTTCCATGGGTTTCGTCTGTCATCCTTCCCGCCGATTGATCAGATAACGCTTCGCCAAAAGCACCGCCACGAAATCATCCACCGGCGCCGGCGGCACCTGCATGCTCGTGGGAAAAAAGCGACGCCAGCCCGTGGGGGGGTGCGCTTCCCAGTAGGCGCGCTTCGCATCGTCGGTGGTGCGGTATTCATTGACATATTCCACCGGCAGCGCCGGGAAGGCCTCCTGAATGCGCTTCTTCGCGAAGAGCGCGCGATCGTCACCGATATTCCCGGCACGACGCGCGATGCCATTGAGGAGTACGCCGATGTCGGCGGCGTGCCGCTGTTGGAGGGGCTGCTGAAAAAGGCGGCTGCTGCGGGATTTGCGGAGATCTTTCTGTGCGTCGAAGAAAGGAGCGAGCGCCTGCAGGCCTTGGCAAGCCGTTATGGCGCGAGGATTCTCGTCGATGAAACGGCGGGGCAGGGACCTGTGGCGGGGCTTTCACGCGGCCTGGCGGCGAGTTCTCATACTTGGTCCTTCGCCGTGTCGGCGGATATGCCCTTTTTCTCCTTCGACGCAGCGAGAGAACTTCTGCCCAAGGCGGAGCGCATGACGCGAGCCGTCGTGCCCGTCGCCGAAGGACGGTGCGAGCCGCTTGCCGCGCTCTACCACAAGGAAACGGCGCACGTGTTCTCTGCGGCTATGGCGGCAGGTGAGCGCAGCCTTCGGAGAGCGGCCGCCGCGCTCCCCGTGCTTGACGTTCCCGTTCGCGCGGGCGCACGCTTCTTCAATGTGAACACGCCCGCCGCCCTTCGCTTGGCGCGCGGCCGAGCGGCGAACCTCGTGCGCCGCGTGCCCGTCGTATCCATCGTTGCTCCCGCATCGGGCACAGGCAAGACAACCTTTGTCGAAAAGCTCCTGCCGCTCTTGACCTCGCGCGGCGTGCGCGTCGGCGTCGTCAAGAGCGATGCGCACGGCATTGTCCTGAACGACGGAACGAAGGACAGCGGACGCTTCCGCGCGGCGGGCGCGTCGAGCGTCGCCGTCGTCGCGCCTGCGGGCTTCTGGCTCTACGAGCGCACGCAGGAGAAGCTCTCGCTGGAAGTCGCCGCCGCACGCATGACGGACGTCGATCTCGTGCTCATCGAGACGCGCTCGCACGGCGTATTTCCCGCCTTGTCGCTCTGGCGCGAGCTGGAAGAGCCGCTGCTCGACGAGCGCGTCGCGGCGCTCTTCTCCTCTTGCCATGAGCGGCAGGCGGAAGGGATTTTGCAGCTTGACCTCGAAGCTATGGAGGATGCCGCACATCTCGTCCTTTTTCTGATGGGGCGGGAGGAAGGATTCGATCTGCGTCGAATCGCATGGGACGGCGGCCACAGCGGAAAGGGAGGCGCATAGCGCATGAATGATATCGAAAAGAAAGAGCGCAAGGTGCAGCGCGCGTATCGCCAGCTCGGCAATATCGCGCGCCTATACGACGGCATGATGACGAATACGAGTTGGGCGGGGCGCTTTGCCATCCGCTGGCTCTGGGGCTTCGCCTCCTATCCGGAGTTTCTGGCGATGGCGTATCGCGGACTCCCGGAAGCTTTTCGCGGCAGGCTGCTCGAAGTTCCCGTCGGCACGGGCGTGCTGTCGTTTCCGCATTATGAGAAGATGAAGGAGGCGCAGATCACCTGCCTCGACGCTTCGGAGACGATGCTGGAGGCGGCGAAAAAGCACGCGGCGAACTTTTCTCTCGGCGCGGTTGACTTTGCGCTCGGCGATGTCGGCGATTTGCAGTATGCGGATGAAACTTTTGATTTCGTATTGTCCGTCAACGGCTTTCACGCGTTTCCCGAGAAGGAGAAGGCGTACCGCGAGACGGAGCGCGTCCTGAAGCGCGGCGGCATATTTTCCGGCTCGATGTATGTGCGCGGCAAGAGCCGGCGCACCGATTTCTTCGTCAAGCAGTTCTGCGAGCGGCGCGGCTTCTTCTCGCCGCCCTACGAGACGGAGGAGAGCCTGCGGGCAAGGCTTCAGGCGATGTACGGCGAGGTCGACATCATGACGATCGGCTCGTTCGCAGGCTTTCTTTGCAAGAAGATTTAAGTTGTTTTCATGAGGAGTGTTGAATCAATGGCTGATGAAATGGCATGGAAGAATCTCGGTCCCAATCCATCGCGCAAGGAGATCCTTGCATGCTGGAATCCCGAGGACGCGGGCTTTTGGGAGAAGTATGGCAAGCGCATCGCGACGCAGAACCTCTACACCTCGACTTGGGCGCTCGTCCTGAGCTTCGTTGCGTGGACGCTCTGGGCGACGATCGCGGCGAAGCTCAAGTTTATCGGCTTCAACTTCTCGGACGATCAGATTTTCACGCTCGCGGCGCTGCCCGGTCTCGTCGGCGCGACGGGACGCCTGTTTTACACGTATCTGCCGGGGCTGATCGGCGGCAGGAACTCCACTCTCATCACGACGGCGCTGCTTCTGCTGCCGCTCTTCGGTTTGGGCCGCGCTCTGCAGGATCCCACAACGCCGTATGAGACGTTCGTCCTTCTCGTGTCTTTCATCGGCATCGCGGGCGCAAACTTCTCCGCTTCGATGGCGAATATCGGCTTCTTCTTCCCCAAGGCGAACAAGGGATTCGCGCTCGGCATCAATGCGGGCATCGGCAATCTCGGCGTGTCGCTCATCTATCTGACGGCGCCGATCCTCTTGGGCTGGAATCTCTCCTCGCTCTTCGGCGAGGGCGTGCCGGGTCCTGACGGCATGATGTATGTGCAGAATGTCTGCTACTTCTGGACGATTCCGACGGCGCTGACGCTCGTCCTCGTCTGGCTCTTCATGGACAACCTGCCGCTGCCGAAGCAAAGCCCCAAGAGCATGATGTCCATCTTCGGCAACAAGCATACGTGGCTCATGTGCTGGATCTACACCTGCGGCTTCGGCTCTTTCATTGGCTTTTCGGCGGCGCTCGGGCTGCTCGTCGCGAAGGAATTCCCCGAGATGCCATTCTCTTACGCCGCTTTCCTCGGCCCCTTCATCGGCGCGGGCATCCGTCCCGTCGGCGGCCTTCTGGCAGACAAGATGGACAGCGGTTCGCGCGTCACGCTCATCTCGCTCTTCGTCATGCTCGGCGCGAGCTTCCTCGTGCTCTTCGGCGTGGAGGCGCATCGCTTCCCCGTGTTCTTCGGCGCATTCCTGCTGCTCTTCTTGACGACGGGCTTCATCAACGGTGCTTCCTTCCGCATGATTCCCTACATCTTCAACAATCCGTTCCACTCCTCGCTCGTCACGGGCTTCACGGCGGCGATCGCGGCCTACGGCGCGTTCTTCATCCCGAAGCTCTTCGGCTTCGCCTACGCGAACTACGGCGTCGTCGCTCCCGCCTTCTACATCCTCATCGCGTTCACGGTCAGCACCATCGTCATCACATGGTACTTCTACGACCGCAAGGGTTCGGGAATCCGCTGCTAGGATGAGGTGCGTTTCATGGCAAACGAATTGACGCATTTTGATGCGGCAGGCAACGCGCACATGGTCGATGTCAGCGAGAAGAAGGAAACGGAGCGCATCGCGCGTGCGAGCGGCCGCATCCTCGTAAGCCCTGCCGTCTACGAGGCGATTGCGGGCGGCACGGCAAAGAAGGGCGACGTCCTCGGCGTCGCGCGCATCGCCGGCATCATGGCGGCGAAGAAGACGAGCGACGCGATCCCGCTGTGCCATCCGCTGCCGCTGACGCGCGTGAGCATCGACTTTGGGCTTCTGCCCGAAACATCTGCGGTCGAAGCGCGTGCCGAGGTCAAGACGCGCGGCGTCACGGGCGTCGAGATGGAAGCGCTGCACGCTGTGAGCGTTGCGCTCTTGACGATCTACGACATGTGCAAGGCGCTCGACAAGCGCATGGAAATCACCGCGCTGCACCTAGACGCCAAGAGCGGCGGCAAGAGCGGCGATTTTCGGCGCTGATGGAAAATCAGCAAACGGCAATAAAAATCCCGCGCACTTTTGCGGTGCGCGGGATTTTTATTGCTTCGCCGATGGTTGGCGATGTTTTTCAATTCAAATTGGGCATCTTTTGGTGCAAGGTTTTGATTTCTTCGATCGACAAGTTTGTGATACGTGCAACCATATCGACGGGAAGTCCTTCTTTGAGCATGGAAAGAGCCGTTTCTCTGCGGGTGTTTTCTGCGCCGCGCTCCATGCCTTGGGCGATGCCGCGCTCCATGCCTTGGGCGATGCCGCGCTCCATGCCTTGTTCATAGATGCCTGTACTCAAATTGCACATAGTTTTCATCTCCTCTTCTATATCTGCCGTCGTATCCATATCGAATTCATCTTTCAGAAGTTGCTTCTTTCTCATCGCTGGTGTTCGTGTGTCTTTGAACAGCAGACGTAAGAAGCGGATGAGCCAATCTTCATCGGGTGGCTGCTCTTCGCCGAGATAGATTGTGATGATGCTGATCAGGTCATAATCCGCGTGATTGGCCTTATATTCATGAAGAATATGATGTTCATTGAGATCGTAGCGATTGATGGAGCTTTTGCCATCGGGCGAATCCATGCAAAGCCAGATGCTGTAGACCTTTTTGAGGTCATCGTAGGATGAGCCCGTAAACTCGGTTTCTTTCTGAGATGAAATCAAACGACTCGCATAGTAGATAGCTCGCTTCAAGAGTGCATAGCCGAGTTTGGAGCGTCGCTGAGTTCGTTGTGCTTCGACGTTGATAATCAGGGTGATGAGCTCGCCCGATTTCGGAACACGCGCGTGAAAGAGGATGTCAAAACGAATCCAGCCCTCCGTGATGCCGATATTTTCCGTAGCGGAACCGAGAAACTCTTTTGGAGAGTGCAGGGTGTTTCCAACCGCATTTGTCATATCTCTGTCAATAGGAATCTCACTGATCTGCGGTGTGCCTTCGATATATTTTTCAGCAATATCGGAAATTGTCGCTTCTTTAAATTCCGGCACGGTTCGTTTGAGGAGGCGTGCCATGATAGTTCTTTGTGCGAGCAGGCGTTTGGCATGTTGATCATACGTCGGATTTCGATAATCAGACGCATGATATTCCGACGGGAGGTCTTCGTTCTGCTGCATGATGCAATGTCACCTTCTTTGAGGAAGCACTGATAAAATGAGGTCGCCCAGATTCGCACAGATGCGCTGTATCTATCGAGGAGACAAACCACAGGCGTAGCGGTGCTACGTCGAGGATTTGTCGACGACGAGAGGACAGCGCAGATGTGTGAAGATGGGTGGCTGAATTTATCAGTGCTTCCTTGAGTTTATTATATCATCGAAACGCCATTCTATCCAGTGTCGCCAAGGAGTGGCGGATTGTTTTGAGAAAATGCGAAAAAGCCCGCCCAGTCCCCCTTCGATAAGTGTTGGAGGAATAGGCGGGCTTTGCGTTGATGTCAGTCTCTTCCCGACAGCATTCGCAAGAGATCGAGAATCTCGACGTAGAGCCAGATGAGCGTCACGAGCAGCGAGAAGGCGCAGTACCATTCGTAGTCTTTCGGCAGGCCTTCCTGCACGCTGCGGTTGATGAGCTCATAGTCCATGAAGAGGCACAGCGTCGCGACGCCGATGATGACGAGTTCGATGGCGATGGCGACGATGCCGCCGTCGTGCAGCATGGGGAAGTGGATGCCGAAGAAGCCGAGCACCATTTCCGCGATGTACGTGAGGACGACGCCCGTCAGAGCGATCATCGTGATGCGCATGAACTTCGAGTTGACCGTCACGAGGCCGCGCGCGTAGACGAGTCCGGCGGCGATGGCGATGCCGAAGGTCAGCATGACGGCATTGACGAGTATGCTCGGCGAGATGAACGCGACCGTCACGGACAGGCACGCGAGGCACATGCCCTCTAGGATCGCATAGAGCGGTGCGAGAAGCCCTGCCGTGCCGGGCTTGAAGGAAACGATCAAGGCCGTGATAAGCCCCATGACGGCGGTCACCATCGTCGTCGTCGGTGTTGCATAGCCCGTAAGCCAAGTGATGACGGCAGATGCCGCGACGATGAGGACAAGCCCCGTGCTCTTTATGGCGATGCCGCTGTAGCTTGCGGCTTCGCCCGAAAAGACGGCGTCCGTCGCTCTGCTCACTTTGGATAACATGGGATTGTTCAAGAGATCAGCTCCTTTGCTGTAGTTGATGAACCAAGGCGCAGACAAGCTGCGACTTTCTTCTATTATAAAGGGAGGCAGATGTTTTGTCTACGTTCCTCATGAAATGTAAAGGAAGCGCTGATAAAATGAGGTCGCCCAGATTTGCGAGGATGGGTGGCTGAATTTATCAGTGCTTCCTAAAGAAACGGTGCACCACGAGCGGCGAAAGAGGGCGCGTGAATCCTATTGACAAATCAGGGAAGATAAACTAAAATAGCAAAAATATACATCATGCGGTGCATGGAAAAATGCTTTCATGCGCTGAATATGAGCGGTCTGCCTGTCGGCTGCGGTGATGGGAAGGAGCATGGAGAACGGGAAAAGGCGTATGCCTTAGCGCGAGACCTTGCAGGAGCGTACTGCAAGGGGACGAGGAAGAGGTTGTCGAACATTCAGCGGATGCCTCTCGGCTGCATCGGTCGTAAAAAGCTGCAAAGCCCCTTGGTGACGAGGGGGACAAGGCAGTTCATAAGATGGGCAGGAACAGAAATGAATATGGAATGGCAGGCGTTTTGTCTGCCGGAAACTTAGGAGGTTTTTGCCTATGTGTGGAATCGTTGGTTATGTCGGCAAGCGTCAGGCGACGCCGTTTCTCATCGAGGGGCTGACGAAGCTTGAGTATCGCGGCTATGATTCGTCGGGCATCGCCGTCTTGAACGAGGAGAAGATCCGCGTGGAAAAATGCGTGGGTCGTCTTGCCGAACTCAAGCGAATCATCGAAGGAAATGAGCCGGCAGGTCATATCGGCATCGGTCATACGCGTTGGGCGACGCATGGACGTCCGTCGGACAGCAACGCACATCCGCATACGGACTGCGCGGGCAATTTTGCCGTTGTGCACAACGGCATCATCGAAAACTATATGTCGCTGAAGGAAGATTTGATTGAAAAAGGTCATTCCTTCAAGTCGGAGACGGATACGGAGGTCGTCGCACACCTGTTGGAGGAAGTCTACAACGGCGACTTCGAGGCCTCGGTGCGCGAGGTGCTTTCGCGCATTGAAGGCTCTTACGCTCTCGTATTCATGTCGCGCGAGCATCCCGACCGCCTGATCTGCACGAAGCAGGACAATCCGCTTGTCATCGGTCTCGGCGAAGGGGAGAATTTCATCGCGTCCGACATCCCCGCGATCATCGCGCGCACGCGGCGCACCTACATCGTCAATGACGGTGAGATGGCGGTCGTCAAGGCGGACGGCGTGCACATCACGAATCGCCGCGGCGAAGTCGTGACGAAGAAGGTCTTCGAGGTCAACTGGAACGCCGAGGCGGCGGAAAAGGGCGGCTACGAGCACTTCATGCTCAAGGAGATTCACGAGCAGCCGAAGGCCGTGCGCGACACGATGTCGCCGCGCATTGCCAAGGACGGCAAGCATATCGTCATGGACGAGCTGCGCTGGAACAAGGATTTTCTCGATTCGTTCAACAAGGTTTACATCGTTGCCTGCGGCACGGCATACCATGCGGGACTTGTCGGCAAGTACTACATCGAGAAACTCGCACGCATCCCCGTCGAGGTTGATGTTGCGTCGGAGTTCCGCTACCGCTCTCCGATCATCGACGAGAACACCCTTATGATCGTCGTCAGCCAGTCGGGTGAGACGAGTGACACGCTCGCGGCTTTGAAGGAAGCCAAGCGTCTCGGCGCGAAGAGCCTCGCCGTCACGAACGTCGTCGGCTCGTCCATCGCGCGTGAGGCCGCGCAGGTGCTCTACACATGGGCGGGACCTGAGATCGCCGTCGCCTCGACGAAGGCGTACACGACGCAGCTCATCTTGATGTTCATGCTCGCCGTCTACATGGCAGATCTCAAGGGAACGCTCGCGAAGGAGCGCAGCGAGGCTTTGATCGAGGGACTTACGAAGATTCCCGCGCAGATCAGCGAGACGCTGAGCGACGTCGAGCCGATCAAGACCTTTGCGAAGCAGTACGGCTTCAACGAGGACGTCTTCTTCATCGGACGCGGTCTCGACTATCATGTGGCGCTTGAAGGCTCGCTGAAGCTCAAGGAGATTTCCTACATTCACGCTGAGGCCTATGCGGCGGGCGAGCTCAAGCACGGCACGCTCGCGCTCATCGTCGAGGGTGTGCCCGTCATCGCGCTCGCGACGCAAAAGAGCGTCTACGAGAAGACATTGTCGAACATCAAGGAAGTCAAGGCGCGTGACGCCGTTGTCATCGGCATCGCCGCCGAGGGCGATACGGAACTCGAAAAGTACGTCGATCACGTCATCCATGTGCCCGAGACGGATGAGCTTCTGATTCCTCTCTTGACGGTCGTGCCGCTGCAGCTGCTCGCCTACTTCGCCGCCATCACGCGCGGCTGCGACGTGGACAAGCCGCGCAACCTCGCGAAGTCCGTCACGGTCGAATGATGCTAGAAGAAATGAGGGGTTAAAATGGCATATTATTTCACAGAGCCGTCGCATACCTTTGGTGAATACTTGCTCGTGCCCGGGTACTCCTCGGAGCAGTGCGTTCCGGCGAATGTCTCGCTTCAGACGCCGCTCGTGAAGTTCCGTCGCGGAGAAGAGCCGAAGATCAAGATGAACATTCCGATGACCTCGGCGATCATGCAGGCGGTATCGAACGACACGATGGCGATCGCCTTGGCGCGCGAGGGCGGCGTGTCCTTCATCTACGGTTCGCAGACGCCCGAGCAGGAAGCGGCGATGATCTCGCGCGTCAAGAATTACAAGTCGGGCTTCGTGAGCAGCGATTCGAACATCAAGCCGACGACGACGCTCGGCGAGGTCTTGGCGCTCAAGGACGCGACGGGACATTCGACGATGGCGGTCACGGAGGACGGCACGCCGAACGGCAAGCTCGTCGGCATCGTCACGAGCCGCGACTACCGCGTGACGCGCATGAGCTTCGACACGCCCGTCAAGGACTTCATGACGCCGTTCGAACGCCTCATTTATGCGGATGCGAATCTCACGCTGCCGCAGGCGAACGATCTCATCTGGGAGCACAAGCTCAACATGCTGCCGCTCATTGACGAGAACCAGCGCCTGCGCTACATGGTGTTCCGCAAGGACTACACGGACAACAAGGAGAATGAGCTTGAGCTGATCGACGAGCGCAAGCGCTACATCGTCGGTGCGGGCATCAACACGCGCGACTATGCCGAGCGCGTGCCGGCGCTCCTTGAGGCGGGCGCGGACGTCCTTTGCATCGACTCCTCCGAGGGCTATTCGGAGTGGCAGAAGAAGACGCTTGAGTACATCCACAAGAAGTTCGGCGAGGATGTCAAGGTCGGTGCGGGCAATGTCGTTGACGGCGAAGGCTTCCGTTTCCTCGCGGATGCGGGCGCAGACTTCGTCAAGGTCGGCATCGGCGGCGGCTCGATCTGCATCACACGCGAGACGAAAGGAATCGGACGCGGTCAGGCGACGGCGGTCATCGACGTCTGCCGCGCACGCGACGAGTATTTCAAGGAGACGGGCGTCTACATCCCCGTCTGCTCGGACGGCGGCATCGTGCACGACTACCACATGACGCTCGCCCTGGCGATGGGCGCGGACTTCATGATGCTCGGCCGCTACTTCTCGCGCTTCGACGAGAGTCCGACGGACAAGGTCAAGGTCAACGGCACCTACTACAAGGAATATTGGGGCGAAGGATCGAACCGCGCGCGCAACTGGCAGCGCTACGACCTCGGCGGCGACCGCAAGCTGTCGTTTGAAGAGGGCGTCGACTCCTACGTTCCCTATGCCGGTTCTCTGCGCGACAACATCCACATCTCGCTGAGCAAGATCCGCTCGACGATGTGCAACTGCGGTGCGCTCAACCTCAGTGAGCTGCGCGACAAAGCGAAGATCACGCTCGTATCCTCGACGAGCATCGTCGAGGGCGGCTCGCACGACGTCATCTTGAAGGACAAGTTCGGACGCGACTGATTTTTTGCGATAAACAGCATAGCAAAAGCCCTTCCGCATCGGCGGAAGGGCTTTTGACGTGGTGCGCTGCATTGCGGACGAGGGGCTATATCAAGGAGCTGTTGACGACGAGAGGACAGCGCGGATGTGCGAAGATGGGTGCTGAACTTGGCAGCGCCTTCCAGTATTTTCCGTTTCTCGGCTTATAATAATAGGTGTGTTTAAGAAAAAAAGAGATTATTCGATAAAAAAGACGAAAGGGTTTGATTGCCAGGGAGGGAATTGACATGACTTGCTTTGATGTGGGGGCATGGAAACAGGCATATACACGAGTTCGCTGGTCTTGTAATATGCAGACGGGAAAAACCTCATACTGGGTCGCGGACGATCCGCGCCTGCGCGCCAGCGTGCGTTCAACGCATCAGAAAACTCCTGCCTGCACGGTAGAGCTTGGTTGGGACAAGCTCTACGATACATTTGATGATGCTCTTGCTGTCGCTAATCGTGTCTATGGGCAGGCACAACAGACGTATTATCGCACTGCTTTGGCGGATGACTATATTCTCGATGAATCGTATATTTGTCATCGTTCGTTTGCCCACTACGCTGGACATGATGAGTATGCGAAGAATCTTTCCTATGCACGGGAATTTTGGGACGATTTTCAGCTTTCGAGCGCCTACAGCAAGATGATGGGGCAGGGGGGAACGAAAAGCCAGAAGGATGTCGACGAGTTGATGGCGGCGGCAGAGGCGTATCGTTGGGAGAAAGCCTATCGGAAATTCGATGTCTACGATGAAGATATGTTTGAATTTGCCGATAAGTTGCGCCAGGATACAGGCGTCATGATCACAACAGGAGGCGGTGATCAGAGTACAGCGATCACTCATTATTTTGGCAAGCGGCTATGCTCAATGGGAAATGCTGCATTTCAATTTATGGCAAAACATCAAGAGCATACCGACATCTGGGAAGATGTCGTCCGTGGGAAATATGCGACGTTTGATGAACTGCATGAGGCTGTGTTACAGACGGGAGATAAGCGATTGGAAGCCGATTGGCAGGTGATGATGCAGGGAACCAAAGGGACAAAGATTGACTCTGTGGGGCATAGAGCATGGCTTTATAGCACGATTGGACAGCCGCCTAGTGTAAGTGCGAGCAAAGAAGGATATGATTCTTTGGAAGAGGGCAAGACAGCGCTCGATTTCTGGAATGAATTCCGCTATGATCGCGGTTTGACCGATACATATGAGAATCGCCGCTCGGCGAAGGATTACTTTTGGGCGAATGGTCTCCAGTGGATAAAGGATCGCAGACTGAGTGAATTTGCTGACGAGCTGTTCGATAAGAGTGATGCGGAAGTTCCGTATCTGACGGGAGCCAATGAACGGAGCGGCAGAAGTTATTTTGATGCACAGATCGATATCCTTCGTGATCGCATTCAAGGGCTGCGTCGCAAACTTGCTGCAGCTAAGACCGGAAATGTTATCAGCGGAGGAAATACGAAGACCGAGGCGGAGTACAAGAGCCAGATTGCTGCTTTGGAGACGCAGATTGCCACGATTAAGAAGCAGCAGGAATTGGAGCAGAAATATAAGAAGTATAGATGAAGTCCATCGTTGCAAGGTGTCGTTTGCTGCAGGTTTTTTGCAACAGGCAGCATCTTTTTGCTTGTTGTGAATTTCCCCATCAAGCTCCCTAGGGATCTAGTCATTGAAAGCGTTTGACATTTCCCATACCGTATGATATTATCTTACGGTAAATGTGTGCGTCTTTCACGCAGCATTTTTCAACCGCTCGGCGAGGTTTTGAAACGGCTTTGCCGTACCGCAGTCGG
>ERZ773022.2031-NODE-2031-length-12666-cov-13.909444_pt1 | contig 12666 bp, 13 predicted proteins | sample MGYA00580839_ERZ773022 | MGnify/ENA primary metagenome ERZ773022 (study PRJEB29015, sample SAMEA2738020) | human oral metagenome | biome: human oral; feature: human-associated habitat; material: dental | place: China | collected 2044 ... | reverse complement strand
GATCATTACTAGTTTTCACTAATACAAAAATTAGAATTAAGCTTATTATCTTAATGAAAGTATTTCTTAGAACTATTTTCTTAAATTCTTCTAGACCTTGAAAAAACCAACTAATATCTATAGCATTACTTATTATTTCTAAAATTAGTATTTTATAATAAATATTATATTCGTTACTACCATTGATAAAGTTAAAATAATAGACTATAAATGAGATAAACATAGTAGCAAAACGTAGTATGATAATCTCCCAGAATAGTCGACTATATTTTTCTTTATTATTCTGATGATATGCAATCTCTCTTTGACCATAGAGAGCAACACCAAGAGAACCAAATAGGATAAAAAATGTAGTAATAGATAAAGTATAGCTATATATACCGATATTATTTGCACCTAATACCCTTGAAATATATGGTGTTGTAATTAAAGGTAATAGCATCACCAGAATTTGATATGCCAAATTGTACAAATAATTTTTCGCAACTGATTTTTTCATAATATTTTTATTGTCCTTAATATCCAATTATGACAACATATACCATATTTGACTTTTTTCTTGCATATTTCTGTTTATCTCAAAAATAGTGACCTAAAGCTGAACTTAACTTTTTTAAAAAAATTCTTAATCTTACTATTGTCAATAAAATACATACTACAGTATTTGACTCTTAGGTTGTTTTTTCTTACATATACATTAAGTAAAAATTCAGACAAAAAACCATATATCCTTTTTTGCTGCTGTGTATAACCAGTTAGGTCAGTTATTTCTTCCAAATCGAATAATATATCAAATAACCAGGTGCAGTAATCGTTATATATCTTTTTTGAAGAAATCATCATATTACAATAACTTGCCTTTCTTGAAGACATGACATAATCATAAGATTCGATATATTCAGGATATTTTTTTGCTATAATTTTTCTTAGATTAATTAAATCCTTATCTTTGCCACTTGGACTATCGATAAAGTGCTTATAGACGCTGTGTTTTGCCTTAAATTTATATGGCAATATGATATCGTAGTGTTTTTTCACTAGATTTTTTTCTATATATTTATCATCGACAAGTTTCGAACAAAATCCATAGACGAAATAACGACGATAATGTACTATCCCCACATTATCGCAATCATGAATATTTTTCCATATCCAATATATAGCAGTAAGTTCACAATAATTTTCATTCTTATTTGCGATATTAACACCCGAAGAATCAGAAATATATTTTATATTTTCTGCCGGTTTTTTATTTCCCACAAAAATAGGCTGATATATATCTAAAATATTATACTTAAAATCTTTATGTGTAATTACGTAAATCTTATTCTTCATTTTTTTCTCCTTTAACTATAAATGGAAGATATATTATTACTAAAATATTAAATAATATTTCACTAGAAAAACATATCATAAATAGTATTATCCAAGAATACATATTTATTCCCCTTAATTTAACAAAACAATATATCGATAAGATCAAAAATAGCATAAATCCGATAATTCCAAAATATGTATAAATGCGAGGAATTGATGTTATATATTTCTCTTTTTTTGTATCTGATATCTTATATATTCCTTCGCCAAATAATACCGTAAAACTATTTTTTTCTTCAGCAAATGCTCCAGTGAAATTTCCAAACCTTCCATCTGTGGAATCTTTTTCTATAAAGGTTCTATGGACAAATGTCTGAAATGAATCTGTTTGAAAGTATATGGGAAAACATACTGCACTAGTAAGTAATAAAAGTAAACCTGTAATTATAGTTTTTATTTTTATATTTGAGTTTTTCTTTTTGAATAATAAATTCATGATACAAATAGTAGATAACAATATTATGGCCATTCCACTTCCAGACAATAGCATACTGATTATGACAAGTATTTTTATGATTTTATTGTTCCCTTTATTCGGTCCAAAAAAGAGAATCGTAAGTGCCATTGCATTATAAATCGCAAAATGTGATGGTTCAGCAAAAAATGATCTTGGTCTTGAAAACGCATAGCTAGTCCATGAATGTGTAAGCATTATTTGGTTATATTCATCAACTTCTGTTTTAAAAAATGGAAGTGTACCAGGAATAAAAATATTAAAATTATTTAGGCAAATATATTGTATGACCCACAAGATGCACGAGGCAGTAGATATAAATATTAGAAATTTTGCTCCAAATCTATAATCAAAATAAGAATCAATAAAAAATGCACAAAATGAATAATATAGAATTAACCTCAAAGTAGTTAGATCTGCGCCATTTTTTGCTATTCCGATAATTTGGTATAACAACAATTGAATCGTAATGTATAATATTACAACTATTAAAATAGCAGACCATCTCACTGTTTTTTTGTTTCTATATGAATTAATTACTAATAATGGTATCAGAATAAGTATGGCAATATCAGCTAGAGTAACCGTAGCAATACCAACAAAATACATACTTAGAAGTGGGAGTAAAATCACAATTGCTGTATATATTTTTTTCATTCTTGCTCGCTATATAACATATCAATTCGTTGCATATATTTGGCCATATTTTCAAGTTCTACACTTCTTCTAATGGATCTTTCTTTTTTATTTAAGTAATAGACTTTATTCTTTAATAGCTTAATGACGTTGTCGACAAAATCCATTTTTCTTACACATAGCGCGCCACAAGACTCATCTACAATACTCGGAAGACCGCCAACCTTTGACACCACGCATGGCAACCCCAACGATAAGGCTTCATAGACAGCCAAACCATACCCCTCCCAGGCCGAAGTAAGCATAAAAATCTTTGACATCTGCATATAGTTATATGGATCTTTTTGAAAACCAACAAAGTCTATATTTTTATCTAAATTAAGTTTTTTTGATAATTTAATTATATTATCTTTAAGTTCTCCATCACCAACCCAAACTGACCTTATTCGTGGATATTGTTTTTTTATTTCAAATATTATTTGAAGAAATAGTTCTGGTCTTTTTTGTTTTGTGATTCTTGCTACACAACAAATATCGTATATTTTATTTTCCTTATCTATTTTTGACAATATTCCTTTTCTTGAAATCGGATTACCAATACATTCTATTTTCCTTTTTAAGAATGGTGTAAAAATATACTCCCTTTCAATAGATTTAGATACAGTTAAAATATGGTCAGACTTCATCCCAGCATATAAGAAAATAATTGAGTTAATACCAGGATATTTTATCCATGGTGAATTATTATGAATGTGTGATATCAGATATTTCCCCGTTTTAGCCAGTGAGCAGACTACGCTAGCTCTAAAATCTGTTGCATGTAGAATATCAGGATCATATTGCTTAGTGACACGCTTAATTTCTTTTTGTGATAACTTAGTAATTTCTATCCATTTAATCTTCTTTTTATTAAGTAGTTGGTTAATTGGTCCTTTACGTGATACCCAATAAAAATCATATTTATCTTTAAGATTATCAATAATACTGAAGTTTACGGCTTCAGCACCAGAAAATGCATTCGTGCTCATAATAAAAAATATTTTTTTCTTATTTTTCATTTTTTACAATAGCCTTTGTTTTATATTCTCTTTCTTGGTAATAAAGGGTATTATCATTTATATCCTCTCTTACAATCGTTCCTGCAGCGATAACAGAATTATTACCAATTGTTACACCCTTCAAAATAATACTATTTGCTCCGATCCAAACATTGCTTCCAATCTTGACTGTTTTCTTTTTAAAATTTTTAATATTGTTTTTATAGTCGTGATCATGATCAAATATCATTACATTTTGTCCAAACATTACGTTTTTGCCTATTTCAATTTTTTGCTGACAATTCACAGAACATCCATCATTAAAGAAACAGTTATCCCCAATTACAACATTTCCTCCATCGTAGATTCTAAAAGAAATATTATTTCTCGCCTTCATTTTTTTCCCAATAAATAAGCTCGATTTTTTCTTAATTGCAATATTAAAATTCTTATAAATTATGGGTATCGTTTTAAAGTTTATCCTTTTTCGGTATAATACCTTGTACAATATAATTCTTACTATGCCTATAATTATTTTTATATATTCAGATATCATTTTCACCTACCATATGTATTATTTTTCATACAAACTATTACAAGCATAGCCAATATTAAATTCTTTACTTAGTTTTATATTAGTGCGCTTTTTGTTATTCATCTCAACATTTTCCATATATCTCAACCAATGGTTTTTATTATTTTTTATAGATAATATTTGAGCATTATCGCATAAAACTATATCTTCTGTTATTTTATCCGAAAATACGCACGGCAATCCAGCAGCTTGCGCCTCAACGCCGACAACTGGCAAGCCTTCGTATAGACTCGGTAGGCAAAATACATCCATTACAGAATATAGCTTATTAATATCATCGCGTTGACCGAGAAAGAGTACGGAGTCTTTAAGCTCAAGTTTTTCAACTTTCTTCTTTATTTCATCTTCAAGTGGACCGGAGCCAACAAGTAGGAGTTTTGAGTCTGGGTTCTTCTTATGATACTCCTTAAAAACATCGATTAGAAAAGTATGATTCTTCTGCTGAACGAAACGACCAACATGTCCGATCACGATAGTACTGTCTTTAATTCCAAATTCTTTGCGCAGCTTCTTTCTAGCCACTTCATCAAATTTAAATTTATCAATATAAATAGCATTATGAATAATTTTTACTTCACCACGATCGAAAGCCTTATTGCCAAATAAATAACGACCTGCCACCTCTGAACAGGCAAAATAATCCGTAGCATAACGCTTGCTGAATGGACGCAAAATATTTTTGATTAAATTACGTTTCCATTCTTTTGGATTACTAGTCGAATGGCTATGAGCGATCCGAATTGGTACGCCAACTTTTTTTGCTACATATAGTGGAAATACAGATAGAGTGCTTAGGTTTGCATGAACAATGCGATATTGATTTTCCTTAAATAACTTCTCTAAGGCCTTTAAATATTTTGGTAGATTCTGGTATTTTGGAACAAGAAAAACTCGGCCACCGAGATTTTTAATTTCATCATATGGGATACGAGTGGAATCTTCGTCACAAATAAAATCAAACTGAACTTTCGAGTGATCGAGATGACGATAATAGTTCATAATAACTGACTCGACGCCATTGCCAAGCCATTTTCCCATTACCTGAGCAACAATAATTGGCTGTTTCTCCGACATTATTTTGCTCCTTTTTTACAAATTACGGAAAAAATCGTGAGGAAGAAACACCTGATATCAGTGATCAACCCAAAATGCTCGACATAATAATACTCAAGCTCAAGGCGCGCCTTATAGGTCGTACATGAACGACCGTGGCAGCCCCACCAGCCAGTAATGCCAGGTTTTACGCTTTCATAAATTTCATGTTTACCATGATGTTTACCAAGTTCGCCTGGAACGAGCGGTCTTGGTCCGATAATCGACATATCACCTTTTAGGACATTGATAAATTGTGGAAGCTCATCAAGAGAGGTGTGCCTCAAAACTTTACCGACCTTAGTGATTCTTGGATCATTGTCAATTTTTTGATCTTCATCCCATTTATTTCTATGCTCTTCTTTTTCTAACATCTTGGCAAGTTCTTCATCAGCATTAATTATCATACTGCGAAGCTTAATAATTTTAAACTTCTTACCATTCTTACCAATACGCTCTTGGGTATAAAAAATTGAGTCATAATCTTCATAATGTAGGGTGACTGCTTTAATAATTAAGCAAATTGGTATGACAAATACGAGAGCGATGAGACTTAGGACAATATCGAGAATCCGCTTTAGGAAGCTATACAAAACAAAATGAACCTTCTGCAGTGTGATTTTTTCTACAGATTTTTGATTCTCAACAACAATCTCTTTAGTCTCTTGCATTATTAACACTACGCCTGTTTTAACTTCTACCTATCATACCTTATTTTTGACAGTTTGTCAATTTGCTGTGGTAGTGGAAATATGGAGAAGATGAGGGTTTATTTAAAATCTAATACTGCAGTGGGCTAAAATAATCTTAAAATGCGATCAATAATACGGACAGGACGATATTCATACCTGCATCTTAGCTAATGTCTAGGTTTTCTAAAATTTTTTCAGCTAATTTAAATAATTTAGGACTATTACTTTTGTTTATTTCATTTTCATTATATTCTGAGATGTTTATTTTAATTTTTTCAACAATCTTATTTATTCTATCTTTTTTCTCTAGATTCGAATTGTCACCTTGGACATTCTTTTGTAGATGCAATATTAGCTGGCTAATAAACGGTTTCTGGGTATCTAAATGGCATATCGGCAAACATTCACCACTTAGAATCTGGTTTGCTTGAGCCTCCAAAAACTGCATAGATAAAGTATCTTCTATTGTCCCACCACTAATAATATTACTATTCAGGTCCTTTATCGTTTTTACATTATAACTTTTATCATGCTTTAAGATTTTTTCTTTTATATCTCTTCCACCTTCATCGTCATCAACAATAATCATTACTTCGATGCCATAATATTCCAAATAAGTTGCAGCTGCTGGTAAACTACATCCATTGCCTTTTGAAATTACTACTCCATGATTTGCATGAATTTTATCTAATACCTTTTGAATTATCTGTTTATCAGTCTGACCTTCAACTAATAACCTATGTGGCGACATAAAGTCGGTTAAAACATTAGCACCAAAGGCCTGGCTAAGTATTTCGTCACTATTTATATCGTCGTCGGTTTGGATTTGACGGATTCTTGTTAAGCCACTTGAGTCTTTTGAGAAAAGAAAGTGGCGTTCTTTTGTTTCTCTATCCAACATAAAGACCGAGTGAGTAGCGACAAATAAGTAGTTATTTTTACCTATCTCAATTAATTCTTTCTTGAGCCACCTAACACCTGAAGGGTGTAAATGAACCTCTGGCTCATCAAGTAGGATTATCTGATTCTTCAACTCCCCTGATGTATTTTCGATAGATAAACTTAATAATATGGAAATGAATTGTTTAAAACCTTGACTTCTATCGTCCATAGAAAACATATTATAATCATCGGTATTATCTTTCACATAAACATACATGACTAAGTTACTATCAATATCAACATGAATTTTAATTGGAAGTTCACTCCATTTTTTATTGATGTATCTTGTCGTAGCGTCAGCAATCTTAATACTGAATTTCAATAATTCTTTATGATTACTTGAAATGTCTGAAATTTTATCCCTTATTTCTTCCTGCGTTTTGAGATCAGCAAGATAAAACATGTTTCTTAATGGAATGTTTGATAACGTCTCAGCAAAATCCCTTAGATTTACTCCGTCATGAATTAGATAGTCTTGACTTGATGACCAATAGCTAATTGGGGGGAGACTGATCATATTTCTTGATTAGACCAACTAGTATATCTTTAAATTTCTTTGTAGTTAGACAAATATATTGATCGGTCGCATCTTTTTCGATTTTACTAATTCTTTTTATAGTTATACTATCTATTACATTACTCAGATTTGACCATGCATAGTCTTGAGATTTAGAAATACAATAGTCACCAATGTTTATACCCTGAAGATTAAATACTATATCGATATCATAATTAAAGATTGGTTCTCCTTTTTTTAGATATACAATCTTAGTTAAGCTATTTATTTGAAGATTATCTATAATCTCTTTTGGTATTTCTGAATCACCAATAGGGTCTATAGTTCTTAAGATCTCGTCTGAATCGTCGATGTCATATATGTAAGAGATGGAGATTCTTTCAGATTCAGTTTGAGATGTTCTAGTTGATAAGAAATCAGTATTTAGGCCTAGATTCATAGCGACCGGAATAGCGATTGCATCTAATGTGTTACTCTTGCCAGTTTCATTTTTTCCAAGAAAGATAGTGGTATAACTTCTACAATCACCATATTTTTTTATTGGAAGCTCTACGTCTTCTACGGATTTATAACCTGAAATTTTTATCTTATCAAGCCTCATGAGGCAATTATACTATAATATTCATTAATCTATTTAATTCGGCAGAAATTACTGGTCGTCCTTATTTTATTATTGACATTAAAAAGGGAGGCCTTAGCCTCCCAAAACATACTAAAACTCTTTTTTTGCTTTTTCTTCTCATACCGTCAATTAACAAGCTTCTCGCCGTGAGGGCCGACAATACGGATCTTGCAGCTCGGATCGCTGTGCTTTGACATCTCTGCTGATGGATCATCGAGCTCGCCCTGGTCCCTGAACTCAGGATAGATTGACTCTTTCTTAGCTTCATGAGTTATCTGAAGTTGCGAATTCTCTATAAATTCCTTTACATTATGCAGATCAACCTCCTGACCTTCTTTAGAAGAAGTTGGCTCCGTCTTAAAATTCATCGGAAGAGGCTTCACCCCCTCTTTCAACATCTCGAAAATCTGTAGATTGCTTTTCGTACCGCGCCACAACTCTGACGATTCCTTATTATCTAAAGCCTTAATAATTAATCGTAAATTATGGCTCAGTTCACTAGCAACCTTCACGTATAGCGACTTATTCTCAAACTCCTCTTTAATCTGAGTCTCGAGAGTAAGTAATTTACCTTTCAGTGAAGCAACGCAGCTGCTGGTGCACTCAATATCCTGATAGAACTGACGACCTAGCTCAGTATGCTTCTTAAAAAACAGCTTTGCAAATGGGTCGCCGATCAGCTCCTGGAAGAGCTTGATGATCCATTTTTCTTCATCGAAGATATAGATACAGATTGACGAGACAATCGTGGCAGCAGCATAGTCTGGATGATTATGATAATACTCCAAGACTTTTAGAACCTCTGCGCACAAGATCTTCTCATAATATTCCGTGGCCTGCAGTAAGATCTGTTCAAAGGCCATATATTCGACTCTCTGGACATCAATGATATTCAGAGGAATATAGCCCTTAATTGCGGCAAGCATCTGACCAGTCTTCCCCACCAGATCCAACTTAGCTTTCACCAGCTCATCCGCATATGTAAAAAATAGTTTTTCACTCATACTAACGTGGTTGGAGTTTGCTGCCTCGGTGGTTACATTTTTACTTGAATCGATGTTTGTTTTCTTCATTTTCTTCTCCTTTGTTGTGTCTTTGACACGGAAACTAAGATGGGAGTTCCATCTCGACATACTCTTTTCGAGCGGGGTGCATTCGAGTTTTAATATGTTAAAACTACTTTACTTTTTTAGAGTAACATGTTCTATTAAACCATAAATAATATATTGTGCAAGAATAAACATTTTGGACTGGGGCTGCAATGGCGGATTTGACTAATCTATTCGCTAAAGTAAAAATTTACGGTATGAAAAAGGGAGCCGCGGCTCCCATAAAATCGTTAAGACTTGAGTTTTGTATTGTAATGATTCCTATATTTAATTGTATTTTTGGTGTGTATTGCTGATCAACTCAGCTATACCCTAGTGTTTCGTCAAGATATATATAATAAACTCCATCTCGCTCTTTATACAATAAGCTTATCATTATCTTTCTGCATGGCCATCCAATGGCAGAGCAGAACAGGAGGAAGGTCCGTTTCATCGAGCCCATAATAAGCCTCGGCGCCCATAAACATGTCGAGCAAGATCGGAATACTTTTATCATCATGCGGCTTCAGTTTGAGTCGGGATATTCTTCGAATCAGGTCTGGATATTCGTCTGTAATCTTATCAAAGAACCACTCGTTCTCCCTTGCCTCGTCGCCGTAGTAAATCAAGCCGGTACTCCTGAAAGAATTCAAAAAGCGTAAGAACTTCTTCTTGGTACCATTAATCTTAAACTGACTGAGTCTGCAGAACGGATTCTGCTTCGCTTTTTCTGACTCAGCCTTAAAAAAACCAAATATCATCTTTTCCTCCTTGAAAGGATTTTTTACTTAACGATTTTTAATGTACATTTGTTGCTGTCCTAGGATGCAACAGGAGTATTATAGTCTGTTTTTTTATTTTGGCGAGGGGATCCGAGGACGGGGGGTGAGGAGGGCTGGACGAGGAGGCAATGGCTGGACAAGGAGGCGGGAAAATTAAGAAGAACGAGGATGGGGCGGAGACAAGGATGGATGTAAGGATGGCTACAATTTAAAAGGAGCCCTGGGGCTCCTTAAGAAAATGATCGTGCTGGTTCTTGAGGCCTTAGATCGATATGCGTTAATTCCGATTTTTCAGTAGCATACCTTGGCCATCAGAGACCTTGAGCCTCTTCTGGATCATAGAGACCTTTGAGAAAATCATAGAGAGCGCCTACGGAATATTGCTCAAGCGTGAGAGTCTCATTCCTTAAAATCCAATTTATCTGGATAATTAGAGAGTCAATATCCTTATAGAGCTCTGGGTGCTTGCCTCTGATAAGATAGAGTGACTGCTGACAGCCAGCGAGAATTTCACGATATTTTGTCAATTCCTCTCTACTCTTATTCATAGCCGCCAGATACTGCTCAAACACATGTGGCCTAACACTGATGTAAAAATCCACAAATTTACTAGACGCAAGCGCCATAAAATCCTGATAGACCGATCGCTCGTCCTTCAATAACTGAACAAAGAAGTCGGCGACATTATCAAGATCATTTAACGTGAGCTGAGAAAGCTCCTTATCGTGAAGTTCCTCAATGACCGATGACTCGTTGATGATATTAAAAACATCATAATCCTCGGTGAGATCAAAGAATTGATACTCGAGAGTGCAATATTCCAGCTTATCATCATTCGCCTGATCAAAAGATATTAAACTTTTGATGTTTGCAAACAGATTGTAGATACAGCTGATGGTCACTTCCCTTTCGGTGGCACTGGCGTCGATGATCTTAATGATCGTAACAACAATTTCAGTGAGTTCGCTTGACAAAATATGGTCATCGTATTCAATTAACATATTTTCCCCCTTTTCTTAAGACGAGATTATAATCTCAAATTTAGCACGGTTTTAAATTACTTTACCGGGCTGATAATGAGCATATTATAACATTGATTTATGATTTTTCAAATTGAGATTTTTCGGGGAGGATCTGTGTAAAGGCCTGTTCGAGTGCGGTTTTGGTCTTGGCTGGATTCTTAACTTTACCATCGTTAATGCAGAGAATGTGATATTTTTGTTGTTTAATGTACTGCACGATTTTTTGATTATTTCGTTCGTCACTGCTTAACATAGTGTGATGAGAAAAGCGTGGCGATCGGGGAACAAAGTTTCCTTCTAAGAGTTGCGTGTAGAAAAATATCAAATGTGAGATATCTTGACTTGAGCGGGATCGATGAGCCGAAGTCTCAGCAAGAACGTCGCCTGAATTTTTCCAAGTTTTCTGGAAGGTGGATTTTAGATAAGAGGTTGCGCAGTGCGGATCATAGATCAGGGAGAATTCTTTCCATGGAAAAAGAAGAAGATTTCTGAAATTGAACATACCATATTTGAGATGATAGGCTTTGAAAAAATGCTGGCGATAGAAATCAGATTTGCGATATTTTTGATTAACTAAAGCCATGTTATTCATTTGGATATATGGAAATATATCACGTGACGGATTATTTATTAGAATATTTTCAGCAAAGAAGGCGCGCGGCAGATAGGTCTCTGCTGAGTTTTTAGAGCGGTTTTGGCTTTTAGCGATTTTTTTAGAGCTAGCTTTTATAAAGAAATCAGTTGACTTTGTGGCTTTTAACAGATAGAAATCATCATTAAAATAGACGAAATACTCCGAAAGTCCGGGGATTAGGTGGAGGTGATTTTCAATGGTATGAGAATTAAAAGTAGGAAGAAATTCTTGAGGAATAAAATCCTCGTGGCGAATAATTTTAAGCTTGGGGTGAGCTAAGTTTAGCCAGTTTGGCGTGTGTCCATAGGTGACAAAGAAGATTTGATTAACCCATGGGGCAAATTTTTCGACACCACGAAACCAGAACCGAAGAAAATCAAAATCATTGCGGAAGCGAAGATCGGAGGAGTCGGTTTTTTGAGCTTCTGGAAAATCTGTCTCTTGAAGAGTTTTTAGTTTCTCAGCCAACCATTTGGGATCAGTGCCGTCGACCCAAGTGATGACGAAATCTATTTTTGGCTGAGACATCTTATTCTCCCTATTTAGTGTTATTTGAAGAGCCAGACTCCGCTTTCTTCAATGCGGCGTCGATCATTTCATGAACAGTCTTTTTGAAGGTGGATTCATTGACAGAGATGGTCGGAAGTTTTTCGCCATTAATAATAATCGTTGGAGTCTCTGTAATATTCACGAGTTTAGCGACTGCCATATCGGATTTAACCTTCTTTTTGACAGCCTCACTATTCATATCAGAGAGGAACTGATCTGCGTTACCCTGACCTTTCGAGGCTTCTTCGAAATAAGATTTGAATTTAGCATCACGCTTCCCCGCCTCTAGGTCTTCCCATTCGGCCTGATTCTTGAAGAGAATAGTAGCGTAGGCTTGCCAGTACCCCTGAAGAGCAGCAGCGTTGGCAGCATGGGCGGCCGCAGTGCCATTTTTATGATAACTAAGAATAAAGCTACGAAAAATTAGACCAACCTTGCCTTTATATTCTTCAACAATTTCAGAAAGATATGGAAAAGTAGTGGCACAACCTGGGCACTGATAGTCCGCATACTCCACGATGAGTACCTTAGCATCTTTGTTCCCCTCATAGTTATCGCCAAGATTGCCGTTTCGTTCCTCTTTTTCGATATATTTCGAACGATCAAGGGAGGCGATCCACTGATCGT
>ERZ773022.2027-NODE-2027-length-12673-cov-2.450705_pt1 | contig 12673 bp, 9 predicted proteins | sample MGYA00580839_ERZ773022 | MGnify/ENA primary metagenome ERZ773022 (study PRJEB29015, sample SAMEA2738020) | human oral metagenome | biome: human oral; feature: human-associated habitat; material: dental | place: China | collected 2044 ... | reverse complement strand
TCGAGCGCTCGGCCGCGCTGGACGAGGGCGCCGACGACTACCTGTCCAAGCCCTTCGACCCCCAGGAGCTGGTCTCGCGCATCCGCGAGACGCTGAACGAACGTCTGGACGTCGTGGCGTAAGACCACACAAGCCCAGGAAACAGACCTTAACGACAGGGCCCTCCCATAAGGGGAGGGCCCTGTCGCGTGTGCATGACCGTGCCACCACGACCCGGCGGCACATATCTAGTACAATACTAAAGCGTCCAAGCGAGATTCAATCTTGCCTATAAAGCAGTAATGGCAGCGATAGCACCAAATATTACACCTGGTACATTCGCTATCACGATAGGCCAGTCCTTTTTCTCTTGGAAAAAACCGTAGCTGACCCATAAAGTACAGTTTATTGCCGCAACCATAGGCTGCAAGAAACCGCTTTTGGCCCCATGCATGTTATTAATTATCTGAGGGAAATAGGATATATACATAAGCATAGCGGTACATGTCGCTATCCACCTCATAATTTTGAGCGTTTTCTGACCCATCATTTTGCCTTCTTTCCACTACAATACATTTCCTTGGATTTACAATGTAAATGCAAGGGCAGAGACCGACACCCATGGGTTACCACCGTCAGTCCGCGCAGAGAGTATTTTACAGCGACGGAACGAGAAAGTATACTGTGCCCACGAGGCAGACAAGATCGAATTCTGCAAAATCGTCTCGGAGAAGGTTGGTCGCTGGAGCAGATCAAGGGCAGAGAATCCCTCGAGATATCCGTAACCGCCATGCGGCAATGGGCCGAACGGCGTCTCATTCCCTGCCGGCCTCCCCCAGCAGGCGCCTCGCGTGGTCCTGCGCCTCCGCCAGGTCCGGGGAGCCGGAGAGCATCCGGGCGATCTCGTGCACGCGCTCCTCGCCCTCGACGGGCCGTACCAGGGACTCGCCGCCCTCGCGGTGGACGAGGATGTGGCTGTCGCCCAAGGCCGCGATCGAGGCCTCGTGGGTGACCAGGATGACCTGGGTACGCCGCGAGAGCTCCTTGAGCTTCTGTCCTGAGAGCACCGCGGCACGCCCGCCCAGCCCGGCCTCCACCTCGTCGAAGACGAGCGTCGGGGGCAGCCACGGGTCGGGCAGCGACAGCTGGAGCGCCAAAAGCAGCCGGCTCAGCTCCCCGCCGGAGGCGATCTTCTCGACGCGCCCCGAACGCTTGCCCGTGCTGAGGAGGAACTCGGCCTCGTCAGCCCCGCTGCGGCGCAGCTTGTCCAAAGCCTTGAAGCGGACGGAGAATACGGTCCCCTCCATCCCCAGGCCGGCAAGGAGGGCGTTGACCCTCCGCTCCAGTTCGGCCGAGGCGCTTCTGCGCCCCTCCCTCAAGGTCAGGGCCAGGGCGCTGGCCCTGACCTTGAGCTCCCTGGCCCGCTGTGCGGCCTCCTCGAGCTGCGCGTAGCTGGCCTCCAGCCATTCGAGGCTCTCCGAGGCGTCCCGGCACCAGGCCAGCAGCTCCTCCTCGGTCCGGGTCCCGGACAGGCGCTTGAGCCGGCGGACGGCCCCAAGCCGGGCCTCCAGCGCCTCCCTCTCCTGCGCCTCGTTCGAGCGCGAATCCAGAACGTCGCGAACGGACTCGGCGACGTCCGCGAAGGCCTGCGCGCCCTCCGTCAGGGTGCGGCGCCCCTCGTCGCGCTCGGACTCCGGCAGGAGCTCCAGCAGGGACTCCGCGAGGTTCCGCAACTCGTCCAGCAGGCCCTGTTCGGAGAGCCCACCGGTGAGGCGGTCCAGGTTCCGTCGCGCCCGGTCCTGAAGGGACAGGCGGCGGCCGAGCGCTCCCAACCGCTCCTCGAGGCTGCCCTCGAGCCCGGGCTCCGGCCGCACCCTTCGGACCAGCGCCAGAACCTCGTTGGCGTTGGCGTAGCGGCGCTCGATCTCGGTCCGCCGCTCGTTCATCGTCCTCAGGTCCCGGTCGCAGGCGCGCGCCCGGTCGAATACGGTGCGAAGCTCCTCGGCCGCCGCGCGGGTCCCGGAATCGGTGCAGGCGTCCACCATGGAGAGCTGCCGGCCGACGTCCAGAAGCTCCATCTGCGCGAACTGGCTTTGAATGCGAAGCAGAATGCCCGCAGCTTGAGCGCAGGTCCCCAGGGGGACCGAGAGCCCCTGGAGGGCGCAGCGGGAACGGTCCCCGCGCGACAGGACGCGCCGCACGAAGAGGGCCCCATCCTCCGGCTGGAGGGAGTCGTCCAGGTCGGGGAAGCGGGCGTCGGTCAGGAACACCGCCTCGACGCCGGCCTCGTCCTCTCCTCCGCGGATCAGCGAGGACTGGCCGCGCGAGCCGGCGGCGAGCTCCAGGGCGCGGACGATGCTGCTCTTGCCCGCCCCGCTCTCGCCGGTGATGACGGTCAGCCCCCGGACCAGGGAGAGGACGGTATGGCCGATGCCCCCGATGTTCCAGAGGGTGAGGCGCTCCAGCACGGCGGGTCCTATTCCCTTTCGGGTCTCGGCCGGCTCTGTCCCCAGCCCAGCTTCTCCTGGACCAGGTCGAGGAAGGTGCGTTCGGGCATGGTTATGGTGCGGACGCACTTGTCCCGCGCCAGCTCGACGTCCACCCGGTCCCCGGGGAGGACCTCGTAGCCCAGCTGGCCGTCCTGGGTCAGGGTGATGTCCCGGGAGCCCTCGCGGGGGATGAGCGAGATGCGGTCCGTCGCCGCCGCCATCAGGGGACGGGAGTAGAGCGTGTGGGCGCAGAGAGGGGCCAGCAGCATGCTGTCGAGGTGGGGCGGGATGATGGGGCCGCCCGCGGAGAGCGCGTAGGCGGTCGAACCCGTGGGGGATGAGACGATGACCCCGTCGGCGGGAAGGATGCCGAAGAAACGGTCTTCGAAGCGCACCTCGATGTGGAGCAGGCGCGCGATGGCGTTCTTGCTCAGGACGAAGTCGTTGAGCGCGTAAAGCGTGTGGAGGGGAGCCCCGTTCCGATAGAGGACGCAGTGAAGGAGACGCCGCTCAAGGACGTTGTAGCGGCCGTTCAGGATGTTCTCCAGGTCCTCCTCCGCGCTGTCGGGCTTTCCCGAGGAGAGGAAGCCCAGATGCCCCAGGTTGATGCCGTAGAGGAGCGTTCCCGCGTCCAGGACATAGCGTGCGGCGCGCAGAAACGTTCCGTCCCCGCCGACCACGATGGCGACCTCGACCGTCCCGAGCCACTCCTCGTCGGAGAGTCCCGCTGCCGTCAGCACGGAGGCCTCCGGATGCGGCAGAAGGAAGGACAGCCCCCTGTCCCGCCCCCACTGCAGCAGACGTCTGGCCATCGCGACGGCCCCCGGCTTGTGCGCGTTGACGATCATCCCCAGTTTTTTCATTCCTGCCGTTTCCCTCCGCCCGCAAACTGTCCCGCCTTGCCGTTTTGCCTCATTATATCAGGAGCGACGGGGATTTCTCACCGCTGGAACTCCCGGTACATCAGGCTGGGCTGGATCCCCGTATTGTTCTGATACTTGCCGCTGCGGTAGGGATCGTAGTCGCCCGCGAGGGTGTGGTAGTAGATCTGGCAGATCCCGACCCCCGGATAGATGCGGATGGGGTGGATGCAGAAGATCTCGAGCGTCCAGTAGCCCGCGAAGCCGACGTCGCCGAACCCCGCCGTCACGTGGATGCAGAGCCCGAGCCTTCCGGTGGAGGAGCGCCCCTCGAGCATGGGAACGTAGGCATCCGTCCGGGTGTACTCGACGGTGCGTCCCAGGTAGAGCCTGCCCGGCTCCAGAAGGAGCCCGTCCTCGGGAATGGCGAGCGTCTCGGTCTCGTTGGGGGTCTTCATGTCGAGGACCCCGCTTCGGTAGATCAGCAGCTCGTCGTGCAGGGTCAGGTTGTAGCTGTTGGGGTTGAGCCTCCTCTCGTCGAAGGGGTCGATGACGATCTCCTTCCCCATGTGCCTCAGGATCTCCCGGCCGGAGAGGATCATGACGCCGCCCTCCGCCCGCCCCGCCGCCGGGCGGGGAAAACGTTTCCCATTCCGTTTTTCATGAATTTCATGAAGGCAGACTCCTCGTTCTTCCTTGTTTTTTCCTTCGACCTCTCGTCCTTTGCCGCTTCCAGGTCTTTTTATTATAGAATATAACGGTATGAAGGTTCAAATTCATGGAAGAGAATGGAAGAGAGCGGACGGAATTGAAGGAAAAACAAAGGTTGACGACGGAGGAGGTCCGCAGGCTGCCCAAGGACGCGACGTTTTCTCTGCTGGGGGTCGCCTCGCGCCTCGTGCGCAAGAAGGATAAAAACGACAATCCCTTCTGGGACATCTCGGTGATGGACGGGACGGGACAGATAGACGGCAAGATCTGGGGCAGCTCCGAGTGGTGGAACCTCGAGGGGGACTCCAGGATACGCCTCGACCCCCTCGCGGACGACGCGGCCCTCGGCCTGGAGGGGTGCACCGTCGGGCTGATGGGCAAGGTGGTGGAGTTTCGGGACCAGAATCAGTACAACTTCAACGTGGTTTACCGCGTGGATCAGGAGAAGTATCCGCCGCACGGCTTCGTGCGCCGCTCGCCTTTCTCCGACGAGGCGATGGAGGCCGAATTCCGCGAGCGGATCGAGGCCTGCGGAGAGCCCGTCAGGGGCTTCCTGACGCGGATATTCTTCGAGCGGGGCCTGTGGAGGGAGTACAGGGCCTGGCCCGCCGCCGTGTCGGTCCACCACGCCTATGTGGGGGGGCTCTTGGAGCACTCGCTGTCCGTGGCGCGGGCGGCCCTCGCCCTCGTTCGGAGCTACGCCGCCTCCGGCGTTCCGGCCGATGCGGACATCGTCGCCGCGGGGGCGCTTCTGCACGATCTGGGCAAGCTCGAGTCCTACCGCCTGTCCCCGACGCCCCAGGTGACGCTTCCCGGAAACGTCGTGGACCATATCGTCCTGGGGTACCACCGGTTCATGTCGCTGGTAGAGGCAGAGAGGTTCGACGGGGAGCGAGCCCTGGCGATCGGGCACATCCTGGTGAGCCATCACGGCAGCCGGGAGTTCGGCTCGCCGGTGCTCCCCGCCACGTCCGAGGCGATGATCGTCTCGGCCGCGGACGAGCTGGACTTCAAGCTCTACTGCTGGCGGGAACAGGTGACCCAGATGGAGGCGGGACGGGACGTGACCGACTTCGTCCCCGTGTTGCAGCGCCGGCTGTGGCGCGGCTCCGCCGTATCTCCGGCCCCCCTGGCCGGCCCGGCAGGGGAAGAAGCCCGGCGATGAGCCACAGCCTGATTCTGTCCCAGGACCATGACGGGCGGCGGCTCGACCGCACGCTGCGGTCGATATGGCCGGCCATGCCGCTCTCCGCGATCATGCGCGGGCTCCGCATGGGGGCGGTGCGCCTGGACTCCGTTCGGGTGCGGGAGCCGGGGACGCGCGTCCGCGCGGGGCAGGAGCTCTACGTCTCCTGGGAGGGGCCGGAGGAGCGGACCTTCGAGCGGCGCTGGGGGACCGTCCCGATCCTCTGGCGCGGGGAGTCGGCGCTGGTGGCGGACAAGCCCGCGAACCTGCTCGTCCAGCCCGACGTCAAGGACGGGGACAGCGTCGTGACCCGGGTCTGGGGCATGGTCGGGGGACGGGAGGCCGGCTTCTCGCCCGCCGCGGTCCACCGCCTCGACCGAAATACGACGGGCGCGCTCGCCGTCGCCCTCAGAGGGGATGCCCTGAGGGGATTGGAGCGCCTTTTCAAGGAGAGGCGCGTGACGAAGTGCTACCTGGCGATCGTCGTGGGTCGGGTTCCCGAGTCGGGGGAGGTCGATGCGCCGCTCCTGAAGGACGCCGCGGCGAACACCGTCCGGGTGGACCGGGGCGGAAAGAGCGCGCTGACGCGCTTCCGGCGGCTGGCGGGGGTGGAGGACGAAAAACTTTCCCTGGTGTCCATCGACCTTCTGACGGGGCGCACGCACCAGGCCCGCGTGCACATGGCCCACGCGGGGTTTCCCATCCTGGGGGACCGGAAGTACGGCTGCTTCGAGGCCAACCGGAGATGGGCGGAGCGGGTGCGGCGTCCTCTGCTTCACGCGGCCCTGCTGGGGTTTCCCGAGCTGCCTTCCCTGGCCGAGCTGTCGGGGCGGACCTTCCGTGCGCCCCTGCCGGAGGACATGCGCTCCTTCGCCGCCGAGTGGGGCTGGGACGATCGGGATCTGGATTGAGTTCGAGGGGGCGGTCGATGCCGAGTTGCAGAACGCGCAGTCGTTCGGTCGGCCGCGGAGCGAGGGGGATTTGAGATGATTCTGTCCGGCCTGTCCGGTTGGAGGGTGTTTCTTCTGCGTTTTCTCGTCAGCCTGTTTTTCGTCGGGCTGGTCTATTGGGCGGCGGACTATTGGACGATAGGGACCTGGAACAGCCGGGAATCCCTTGTCGTGAGGGTCCTCGAGGCCGGGCCCGAGGCGCCCCGGGAGAAGGCTCCGGACGGACGGAGGACGGACGGAGACGATGACGAGACGTTTCCTGCCCTCGAGCGGCCGCTGAAGGTCCTCGTGCTGACGGGGGACCAGAAGGGGCATACCTTCGTCGTCGTCGTGACCCGCCTTGCCGGGAGCGGCGTCGACCTGGTCCCGAATCATCGCTATCTGCTGGTGGAGGACACCTTCTACGACGGCAGCAGGCAGTACTCCATAGCGGATGCCTACCGCATCCCCTCGGTCGCCGCCTTCGTCGCCCTGGTCTCGTCCCTGTTGCTGACCTTCGCCGGATGGGCGGGGTTCCGGGCCCTGCTGGGCCTGGGGCTCTCCATCGTCTGCCTGCTCTGGGGAATGATCCCCCTGATGTCGGCGGGCTGGCCCCCGATCCCCCTGGCATTCGCCGCCGTGCTCGTGATCTCGGTCCTGACGATCGTCTGCGTCGTCAAACGATCCCGCTGCCGCACGGTCGCCCTCCTCGGCAGCCTGGGCGGCGTCGGCTGCGGGTTCCTTATGGGATGGGCGATGGTCCTCTGCTGGCAGCTCAACGGGCTGGCGGGTGAGGGGGCCGCCCTGCTGGCCTCGACCCTCCCCGAAATCGACGTCCGCGGGCTGCTGCTCGCCTCGATCCTGATCGGGGCCATCGGCGCGGTCCTCGACGTCGGCATCTCCATAACGGCCTCGATGGCCGAGCTCGTGGACTACGACCCGGATATCCCCCTGCGGCGCCTCCTGAAGGCGGGCCTGAACGTCGGGAGCGAGGTGCTGGGGAGCATGATCAACACCCTGATCCTGGCCTATCTGGGGGCGGCGCTGCCCATGACGATCCTGATCAGCAGCGCGGGGGCCGATGTCGTAGGCCTCCTCAACGATCCGTACATCGCCCAGGAGATCGTGCAGAGCCTCGCCGGGACGGCCGGGCTCCTGCTCACGATCCCCGCGACGGCCCTGTTCTTCATCCTCCAGGAGGGGTGGACGCGCCGCCGCCTCCAGGGCTGCGGGGAGGCCGTTTAGGTTATGGGGGCCGAGGTCCGGTCCGTCATCGACATCGGGAGCAACTCCATCAAGCTGCGCATTGCGCGTTGCCTTGCGGGGCGTATCGAGGTGCTGCTGGACACGACCGAGGTCGTCCGCCTGGGCAGGCGGACCGCGGACGGACGGCTGAGGGAGGAGACCCTGCGAAACGGCGCCCGTGTGGTGGCGGAGATGGTCCGCCGTTCGCGCGAGATGGGGGCGGAGCCATGCCTGGTCGGGACAATGGCCCTTCGCGTCGCGGAGAACGCGCAGGACTTCCTGAGGGAGATCCTCGGCCGCACGGGGCTCGAGGTCCGGATCCTCTCGGGGGAGGAGGAGGCCCGCCTCGCCTGGAGGGGTGCGCTGGACGGCTCCGACGGCGGCTCCTTTGCGGTGTTCGACACGGGAGGGGGAAGCACGGAGTTCGTCTTTGGGGCCTCGCGCGGGGCCCCGCCGGGGGGCGCGACGCGGTCGGAGAGCGTCGCCGTGGGTGCGGTGACCCTCACCGAGCGTTTTTTTGCGGCGGACCCCCCGGCCCCGGAATCCCTGGACCTGGCCCTGCGGCATGTCCGGAATCTGTTCCTTTGCAGTAAAATAGAGTGGGCAGACCCCTCGAGGCCCCCGTCGGTCATCGGGCTGGGGGGCGGGGTGGTGGCCATGGCCTCGGTCAAGTTGGGGCTCCCCGGCTTCGTGCCCCTCCGACTCAACCGCACGAAGTTGACTCGCGGGGATGTCGAGGGGCAGATGCGCCGCTACGCCGCCGCAACGCTCGAGGAACGGCGCCGCATTCGCGGTCTGCCCGCGAGTCGGGCCGACCTGATATTGGCCAGCTCGTGCATCGTCCTGTGCGCGCTGGAGGCGTTGGGTGCAGAGTCCTTTACCGTGAGCATCAATGGGCTCCGGCATGGGCTTTTGGTTCAGATGTTCGAGTCCGACGGGCTTCTCCATTCCGACGGACTCCCTCGTCCGTGCGCGGCGGCGTCCCCGTCGGGGGCGGGAAGCGGCGGAGAGGACGATTGTGAGAGAAAGGCGGCGAAGTGATGCGAAAATTCCTGGGTGCGGTTCTGGTCCTCATGACCTTCGTGCTGAGGGCGTCCCCTGTTGCGGCGGCGTCCCCGGAGTCGTTGATCAGGGATTCCGTCGATGTCCTGAGGGCGATGCTCAATCAGGACGACACGCGGGACATGGCGGATGTCGTCGAGGGGGCCCATGCCGTCGCCTTCGTGCCCTCGATGGTCAAGGCGGGGTTTATCCTGGGTGGGGAGTACGGCGAGGGGCTGATCCTGCGCAAGGAGAAGGGGAAATGGTACGGCCCGAGCTTTTATAACCTGGGGGGCGGCTCCCTGGGACTCCAGATCGGGGCCCAGAAGATCTCCCTGATCCTCGTCGTGACGAACGAGAAGGGGGTCGAGGCCTTCCTGAGCAGCAAGACCAAGCTCGGCGGGGACGTGTCGGTGGCCGCCGGGCCCGTGGGGCGGCGCGCCGAGGCCGCGACGGACGCTCAGATGAAGGCGTCCATCTACAGCTATTCCATGACGAAGGGGCTCTTCGCCGGGGTCTCCCTGGAGGGATCGGTCATCAGCATCAGCGTCAAGCGCAACGAGGAGTACTGGAAGAAGAAGATCAGCGCGGCCGATGCGCTCCGGAAACCGGCGAACGACAAGCGCATTCGCCCCCTCGTCGAGGAGTTGGGACGCCTGGCCAAAAGGGCGAGATAGCGTTCTCCCGTGGCCCTCGGGGTCGGGGTGGGACGGACTTTTGAGGGGGAGGGGACGATTTGCAGCGGGACCGGCAAGGAGGAAAAAATGTGAAGTCTCTGTTACCTTCTCCTCAGGAGCGCGTTCTCCTGGATGGGCTCCTCAGCGGGGTGTGCTTTCTGAATACGGAGCGCCTGATCACGTACTGGAACGACGCGGCCGAGTTTTTTCTGGGGTACCGCGCGGAGGACGTCGTGGGGAAGCCTTGCTGCGATTGGATCAGTGGGACGGATCTGAACCTCGTGTCCTTCTGCAGCTGTCAGGGCTCCCTGGAGAGCTGCATCCCCGCGTCCCCGATTTCCGGAACGGTCCCTATCGTGACGAATCTGCGCCACAGGGACGGGTATTGGATCCCCCTCGAGCTGAGCTCTTTCCCCCTGTTGGGGCGGAGGGGAAAGGTGGTCGGCGCGGCCCTGGTCTTCGGGTCCGTCCGGGAGTCCAGGGACCTCGAGAACCGCCTCTCGGAGATGAGCCAGATCGCCTACTGCGATGCTCTGACGAACATCCCCAATCGCCGCTACCTCGAGGAGAAGCTTCAGGAGGCCCTCCGGCTCTGGGAGGAGGAGCGGAGGAGCTTCGTCGGCGTCATGTGCGACATCGACTTTTTCAAGAACGTCAACGACTCCTACGGCCACGACGTGGGGGATGAGGTGCTCAAAGAGGTGGCCCGCGTCCTCTCGCATGGGCTGCGGGCGTCGGATGTCGTGGGGCGCTGGGGCGGGGAGGAGTTCCTCATCCTGCTGAGGAACATCTCGGCGGAGGACCTGGTGCGCCGCCTGGACCGCCTTCGGGAGGCCATTAGCGCTACCGTGGTCCAGTCCGGAATGGTGGAGGTCCGCGTGACCATGTCCTTCGGTGCCACGGAACCCCGCAAGGGGGAGACGATGGCCTCCCTGCTCTCCCGGACGGACGACTGCCTCTACCGAAGCAAGCGCGAGGGGCGGAACCGGGTCACATTCGAGCCGGCCTGAGGCAGGTTGGGGTATGACCTTCGTCCCTATCCATGTTCCCATGTAATAATGGCATAGGTTGAAGCAGGGTTTGAAAAAAGGGCCGCCCCGTCCCTGGGATGGTGGCGGCCCTTCGTGTTGAGGAGGGGACGGATTGGAGCTCAGGGGTTCAACATGGCCTCCGAGAACCGGAGCCGCCGCCCCAGGCGGCGCAGCGCCTCCTGCGCCTCGGAGGGGAGGTCGGACTTCCGGTGTGCCTCCAGCACCTCGAAGAACAGGTTCTGTGCCCGGTAGAGGCTGAGGCGCCATTGGTGTTCGTCGAGGAAGAGGGCAAGCATCGCGCAGACCCCGTCCGCCGCGGCGGTGTCCCCGGGGTCGCCGCAGAGCCGCTCCATCCGCCGGTTCAGCCATTGGGAGACGGCGAAGCCGATGCGGGGAACGTCGAGCGCCGTCCTCCACCGCGCCGCGAGGCGGAGCTGCCCGTGGATGTGCGCGATGTCGGGAACCTCGTGTTCCAAGGCGTGGACGATGTTCGATGTCAGGGCGACCTCGGCGGCCGAGGCGATGATCCGGGGCGGCCGCATCTCCAGAGTCGTCAGGTAGTCCAGGAGCGAGTCGTAGCTGCGGACGATGGAATGAACGCTCTCCTCGATCCGGGCGACGTCCTGCCGCAGCAGCTTGTCCAGGACCCCGCGCTGGGCGTCGGCCAGGATATGGCGCAGGGAGAACAGGCTGTGCCCGAAGTGCCCGACCAATCCCCTCTCGTCGGCCCCGGCGAAGAGTTCGCGCAGGGCGTCCGCCTCCCCGGCCGTCACCTCCCGGACCTCCCGCTCGGGGGCGACCCCGCACAGGATGGAGGTGCCGCCCCGATAGTTGGCGGCGAAGAGGAAGGTCTCCTCCTCCTCCGTGACCGCGGAGCGGACCCGGACCGTCCCGGCCGAGAAGGCGCAGGAGCCCGCGGCCCCCTGCGCCGGGGACTCTTCTGGGGGCGAGATTTTTTCCGAAATCGAGGCTTTTCCCGAACGCGAGGCTTTTTCCGGGACGGAGGCGGTCCCGGAGAAGCTCCAGCATCCCTCGGAGAAGGCGGGAGCGAAGCCCGGGAAGAGCGACGTGATCCCGTAGTGCGCGGCCAGCCGAGCCTTCGTGATCCGGCCGGGCCGGACCAGCAGCTCGTAGACCCGCGCGCCGTTCCCGAGCTCGGGGATGTTGCTGGGGGCCCTCTCCAGCATCCTCAGGAACTCGGGGGCGCAGTCCCGCCCGGAGAGGTCCTTCGCCAGCTCGATGGCGCGGGCCGCGTAGCGGAGGATCTGCACCGTCTCGATGCGGGAGACGTCGTCGAAGAACCAGCCGCAGCTCGTGTACATCAGCAGGGCGGAACGCTGCATCTCCAGCAGGGAGAGGGCCCGCGTACGCTCCTCGGGGCCGAGGGGACGCGCGGCATGCCGCGCGAGCCAGCGCTCCACGTTCTCGGGCGAGCGGTCGGAGATGACGGCGATATAGGCGTCCCGGGCGCCCCAGGGGTCGGGGAGGAGCTCCCGGCCCTCGCTCTCGAAGATCTCGGCCAGCGAGTCCCTCAGCGCATCCAACGCCTCCCTCAGGGGGCCGCGCCACCTCTGGTGGAACCTCGGCGTCCCCGCGTTGCAGCCGCAGTCCCCCCTCCACCGCTCCACGCCGTGGGCGCAGCTCCACGAGGAGTTCTCGACGATCCGCACGGCGTGTTCCGGGGGGAAGAGCGCCAGGAACTCGCCGTAGACGGTGAGCTGGGCCTCCCGGGAGCGGTCCAGCGTCTCCAGGCAGTAGGCCAGGGCCATGTCCCCGTGGTCGTGATGGTGCCCGTAGGACTCCCCGTCCGTCGCGACGTGGGAGAGCACCGGGAAGTTCGAGTCCGCCAGGGCGCCGATCAGGCGATGGGCGAAGTTCTCCCCGTTGTTCAGAAGCCCGCCGAAGGCAATCTCCTGGGAGAGCCGGCCGTCGTAGAAGAACAGCGCGATGCTTTGGCCGGAGGGAAGGTCGCAGCGATAGGCGCAGCGGGTGTCCACCCGCTCCCCCCTCACGTCGCGCCAGGCCCCCTCTCCGAGGGGACGGACCTCGGCGGCCTGCTTGGGGGCCAAGACGGTGAACCGGATGCCGTTCTCCGCCAGGACCTCCAGGGTCTCCGTGTCCACGGCGGTCTCGGCCAGCCACATCCCCTCGGGGGCGCGCCCGAAGCGCCTTTTGAAGTCCTCGATTCCCCAGACGACCTGGGTCCTCTTGTCGCGGCGGGTGGCCAGGGGCATGATGATGTGGTTGTAGACCTGCGCCATCGCGGGACCGTGCCCGGAGAAGCGCTTCCGTCCCAGGGCGTCCGCCTCCAGGATCGCGCGGTAGCAGCGGGGCTCCCGTTCCTCCATCCAGGAGAGGAGGGTCGGCCCCAGGTTGAAGCTGATCCGCGAGTAGTTGTTGCAGATTTTTGCGATGTTCCCATCGGCATCGAGGATTCGGGACGCGGCGTTTCGGCTGTAGCACTCGGCTGCGATCCGGGCGTTCCAGTCGTGCCAGGGAGCGGCCGACTCCTGCAGTTCGACGGC
>ERZ773022.2026-NODE-2026-length-12674-cov-29.703067_pt1 | contig 12674 bp, 15 predicted proteins | sample MGYA00580839_ERZ773022 | MGnify/ENA primary metagenome ERZ773022 (study PRJEB29015, sample SAMEA2738020) | human oral metagenome | biome: human oral; feature: human-associated habitat; material: dental | place: China | collected 2044 ... | reverse complement strand
AATTTAATATATTGATTCATAAATACCTCACTATTTAACCTGTTTATATAACATAATTAAATACATCGATAAAACCTCTTAAATGCTTGAATCACAGACATCTTTACATTATAAAAGTTGAGCAACGGTTAAGCAACCGTTTTAGTTTTAGGCGGATTTAGATAAGTTCTTGTACGGATTGCGCCTTATACTCTTCGCTAGGGTTCCATATTTCCATGAATGTGTCAAATATTCTTTGACTTCTAAATATCGCAGTTTGTTCTCCCCAACTAGTTATATTATCGCCTATTGGGAGCACAGGAATTCTATTCCAATCTAGCGCACGTCTCAATCGCTTATATCCGCCCTCTTTTAAATCCGCCATATCAACCACATCTGAAATAGTATTGTGTTCACAAATATAATTGTAAAGATCATCTACTGTCATTTTTATTTTAGCCATTCCATACACCCTTTCCATTCCCTGTCTAGTTACTAACCATGTGCCTTTAGATTTCCTGCATTCATCTGATGTGAATCTAGGCGGCGTATTCCGTTGCCCAGAACACGCCTGTTTTACGGTAACAGGGCTTATGCCCCAACGCTCCGCTGCTTCCGCGGAGGTCATAACGTCCTCGAACTCCATAAGTACCTCCTTATTTGCCCCATGTTGATTTAGTCATTCTACACCTCCAACTTAGTTGGGTTGAAACAAAACCCAAACACTCTATCGTGCGAGCCAATTCTTCCGTAATGTCTACGGAGTACATCGGAAGTGTTTTCTTCTTCCATACGATGTCCATCCGCACAGTGGCTTTCCCAACCATATGGGGTGATTTCGTCGAAGATACTTTCTACATATTCGTAATGATCTTCTCGAATTTTTGCGCCAGCACAAGCAATAGCCTCATTAAATCTGTCGTTAATAAATTTTTTCATTTTAAACTCTCCTTTTTTATAACTTAGGGAATCTCTTTATTCCCTTATCTTTGACTTTATTATACATCTAATTCGATGTAAATACAAGTACTTTTTTATAGATTTTCAAAAAGAATAAGGCCTATCACAAATTCACATTTAACTGTGTTGTGATAGGCCTTTTATGTCAGTCAATCCATACGTCCGCCCTCGTATGGTAGGGAGATGTATGGATCACCTCTCAGTTATCGATGAATTACTACTCCGATTGTCGCACCCGCTCCTAATATCTGTGATAGGTTGCGTTGCATCCGTAGTCGTTTGATAGTTTTCTTGTCGTTTTCGATTTGCCCTTTCAATTCGGTCAAAGAGTTCTGCATTTCGTTCAAGGTAGCTTCTTGCTTCACTGAGGTTTCCTTGGCTTTGGTTAACTCGCTCTCCAATTTGTTGATTGTATTGTGCGCTTCGTTCAATTCTTGCCCCTGCTTCACGACTAAGGTTTGCGCTTCTGTCAATGGAATGCTGGATGCTTCGATTAAGTTCAAGGCTTTCTCGTTGTTGCTCTTGAGCTCGTTCCACTGCGTCAACGGCACGGTGATAGTCGGCTCCGCTTGGTTGGTAGAGGATATATCCTGCGCAAACACAGAGGAGCACGATAAGAGCGCTGATAATATAATAGTGGCGAGGATACTTGGCCACCATAGTTTTAATTTTTTCATACATAATTACTCCTTTCTAAATATTACTACCCCACTGTGCGCCCCACCATCGAGCGGTGCCACGTAACCAGTCGCCCCCACTCCATCGTTCATCACCTGCACGGCACACTAAGAGGTCCCATCGGTCAACGTTGGAGTCTGGGCCGTAGGTGTTGTTAGGGTATCCCGTCGGATCTAAATAATAGAGGTCTAGGCCGTCCTTATTATCGGCCGCCTCAGCATGTGTCATTTGATGTTCTATATCAAGCGGTACACCTGCATTAATAGTGAGCACTGCCATAATTTGTGTCATCGTGGCCAACTGTTCTTTTGTTGGTGGTTCACTACCTAAATTATTTTCACTGACTGCATCCCAACATGCCTCAATAGCTATGCCTACGGCGTTACTATTCCGCATGTAGGTATGTTCCTTATAATCGGTTAAGGCCTTCATATCGGTCCACATTAAGCCAGCCCGGTCGATGTTGATATGATAATCCGTAAAGTGCTTACCACCTTTGACGCCTGTCCAATGCAGGTAGGCCTTTTCAATTTTTCCATATGCATCGAGTGCTAAGGCCTTTAACTCATCCATTGTAATTTGTCTAAACATTAATTATTTCCCCCTCTCATCATGGTTAATATCATCCGCTAATTGCTTAATACCTGGTCTGTTCATAGGCAACGTATTAGGCTCCTCTAGCTTATCCGGTATCCCGTTATGGTCTTTGTCAATAAACATACCACACAGCCCTACAATTGACATAAGTACAGACGGCACGAATATATGGTCAATGATAAGAATACCTTTATCGATAAGCTGATTAGCTTCAGGCGATACATAGCCTTTAATCGTCGATAATACATACTGGGCAACTACGAGTATCATCGGTACTAGCATGACGAGGACTAGCGCCCTCGTTGCTAATACGCCTGTTGGCCGTATACCAGCTATTCTGATAGACTGATAGGACCTCTTGATGCGGTTAATAATAGCTAGCTTATCCATTACCCCTCCATGCTTTTATAATTTCAATTACGTAAGAAAATACTTCCTTGAAATCGATTAGCTTATCCTCTACAATTTCTCGTAAGTTTTCAATAATCGACCAACATTCGGAGAGGAATGGTATTAACATGAATATGTTAGCAAATATGTGGTCCAGGAAGAGCGCTGTATTTGGAATAGGTATATCCGGTAGCGAAATAAACACAATGGATAATATCATCCATGCCGGATATTGTATGCATAGTTTTTTCAAGAGATCACCTCTAAGACGTTCACTCATTAAATATCTACGTTTCTGGCCTGTAGTTTCATCGACATAATTCCCTTTACCCCAACCGTACCATACGAGCGTTGTTAATAATGTTATAGGTGTATTGGTTCTGTGATTATCCTTATTGTATCTAAGCACCTCCGCCGTAATGCGTTGTAGTACATCAATGAATAACAGTACGGTAGTTAGTATGATGATAACGCCCATACTGACGATATGCGCATGTGATACACCGCTAATCAGCATTATTAAAATATCGTTCAATATATCCATTCACTCCCCCCTAATGTGATAGTTAAGTAGGGAGAACATATACGAGCTTTAAGCACAAACGAATCCGTCAACGTTCGCCAAGCCTCGCTTATAAAATCAGTTAATTCTTGCATGTGTTCTCCCTGTGAATTAATTAATTATTCGTCGTCAGTTTCTTTATAGTACGTACCTACAACTCGGATTACATCGTTGAATTGTTCAGTTAATGGATTCGATATGTATACGGCCTTAGCTTTATACACGGAAGAAAATTGAGCACGTATAGACTGTTCCAGTAACAATTGTACTTGTCGTTGGTTGTTAACAATATAACTCCTATACAGTTTTCTATTAATAGGTACCTCAACAGGCGTAGTATCGTTACCATATTGATAGTATACGGTACTAATATTAGGGTTGTTTAATCCATTCAACGTAGTATAGAGATTATCCACTGGAATTTTACTAGTCTCCGCATAGCCTATAATTTTATTAGGGGTATTAGAAGTAAACTTAAATTCTGTTACGCCGTCATACACCCAAGTAGGTCTATCAGAAATATCATAATTCTTATCGATATTATCTGTCTGATTCGTGAGGTCAACTGTTAATACATTACCCTCTTTAAATACACGAATCCCATTTTTATCAGTGAATTGTAACTTCTTGAATCCTGCGATAATAATATGAGAAACTTTTTCACCTAACATATTATAATAATTAACCGCTATATCATCTTTGTCATATGTTGGGATTTTAATAGTAGCTGTTCCATTAATAATTTCTGTAGGCCTTGTATTATCAATACCGACTTTATAATGGTCTTCACCCTGTAAGAATAGAATTGTATCTCCCTTTTGAGGTTGTGTAAATGTTAAAGGCTTAACATCTGACCGCGGGAACGGCTTACTTATATTACCAATTAAGGCGGTGAGTACATTGTCAACGCTGGCACTTTCGCACCACACGTTACCTTGTAATAAGAGTTGATGAGCATTGTCTACCGTAGCACTTGCGCCGTCTCGTCCGTCCTCACCTTTATCACCTTTGGGGCCTTTTAAGGCCTCTAATTGTTCGGTGGTGAAATCTGCGTAGACAAACGGGTTGCCCTTATCACCTTTAGGGCCTTTTAGGGCCTCTAATTGCTCTGGTGTAAAATCCTCATATCGGAATGGGGCGCCTTTCAGTCCGGGTTCGCCTTGCGGACCCTGTAAACCTTTCAGACTATCAAGCCATTCCTGTTCAGTACCTTTATACCCATGAGCAACTGCGATTTCATAAGCACTTTTTCCATTATCGCCTACCATGGTTGCTTTTACTTCCGCCTCTACTTTAATTGGACCTTCAAGTCTTACTGGTAACACTCTGTTTTGCATAATACATTCCTCCTTTAATCATGCATGGCCACATCCTGAATTATGTTGACTACCCCCATGCCCAGTTTGTAATATCGGCTAGGCTCCGATTCCTTATATGCAAAAGCATCATACACATGCTCACCAAAGGACTTAATTTCTAGGGTATCCTTTCCGGAAATATTGAATGTCGCAATCTTCCCAGATACTACCCCTTGCACTTTAATAACAAGCGGACCGCTTGCTCGCTTTCGTATGGCGAATACTGACTTGAACCCTGTCAAATCCACATTGTCATCTTGGACTGCGTAAACTATCCCGAAATCCTCGCCAATATTGAGGTCTATATCTTTTACATTCATTACTTATCATCTCCCTTAATTGAATGGAATCGTACCATGATTATCGTACCCGGTTACATCGACCACCAGATACTGAGATGTGGTTTTACCCGAACAACCTACAGGATACGTGGTGACTGTATTCCAATCAATGAACTGATACGATTTCAGCGATACAGTACTTTCATCGTGAAATCTGAACGTTTGCCACACTCGCCCCGTGTGTGACTTTTTATCTCCATTATTGATATTTGGCCCCCAAACGGATGCATCGATTACGGACATGGGTATAATCGCAACCTTGACACCATATGACTTTGGGTCACGGGCCATGTTTGTAAAAGTATCCGGAATGTAGTTTGATAACTGGTTATACCAATCGCGTGCGTAATGATCGATTATACGTAGATACCTAATGCGGCTATCATATATCACATCATTCTTGAAATTGAATTTATCCTCCCAGCTTGTTTTGAAGAATTTGTGCTTTCCTAAAACTTGCAAAGCTATATTGGGTTTGTTACCTCCTACCTTATCTACAAATCGAATACGAGGCGTGTCTGCATTAGTCGTAACATCCTCGAAATAACCGAAGCAGTAGAACTTGATGCCAGCTTTTACTTCATCAACCATTGCTTGCGTTACTTTTTCGCCTGGCTTAATTACATCCACTACCAGTACCATTAATTGCTCACGACGTTTATGGACCCACTGGGCTGCAAATTCATATCCTTGTGGAACTGATACTGCGATAAGAGGTGCGTCGCCATGATATATGCGATTAGTGATATAAAAGACCTGGATTACGTTAGCCTCCCCTGCAATGTATCCATATTGGAATTTACTTGTAGGCACCAGCATGGGCGTGTAAGCTACAGGTTTGAGTGGAATTTGAACCGTTGGCGTTATCCCCCTCATTGCCCCTGTGTAGAGAACTGCATCTTTTTGTTTAGGAAAACTAAGATATACTAAATTATCATAGGTATCGTTTATAATCGTAACGCCTTCTTTATTTTGGATGTTAATAAATTCCATACGCCAGCCACCCTTCATACGTAAGATCCTTAAATTGACGATTGATATTATATTCATCCCGGGACACTGCAAAATAATATGTTATGATATTGCCCCTAACCTCTGCCACTAAGTACTGTCCCATGGCTGCAGCCCAGACATGTTGCCCAGGCTGCAATCCATTCACGGTAATTTGATGACGTCGATTAGGGATGTCAGATACATACATCCGCCCCTCGATACGCGTAAGCCTTTCCTTGAGATTTAGTATGATATTGCCGTTAGCATCATAAGCTAATACATGCGGTTCCATAATACCTCCTACCAGCACCCAAGTTTAATCCGAGGGTTATTGTCATCATCAAAACCTGTAATAAGATTATCCTGAATCTCAACACGAGCGCCGGTCTCTTTTGAACGAAGTAACCCGATTGTACCGGACACTGCCGCTAAATTTTCAACATGTAATTTGTCGGCAGTGACTGCGTTAGCCTGAATCATCTTATTAACAATGACGTTATCATCGAACTTAGTCGCTCCGGTGATGTGAATCAATTCCCCCGCAATGTATACACCGGACTGACTGAGGTTAATGCGAGACACCAACTCACCACCATCAATCTCGCCAATACTTTTTTTAACTTGCAAATCGATGCTACCAGCTAACTCAGTAATGCGAGATTCCGTATGTGACGCCAAATTCGTAATTCTTCTAGTGGTCTCTTCAGAATTCGTATTGAATTTCTTATCAAGCTCCTTAATTCGCTCATCAACTTTATTCAGCCCGAGAGACTCAAGATCTAGCAAGCTCGCATCAATTTGTGTCTTAATCACGACTTGCTTCTCGTTAACGAGTCCATCTCCGAAGACATCAACAAACGAGCAACGTATCCGGTATATTCCGGCTGAGTTCGAATATGTCAGCATGGTGCTAGTAGTTTCAAAATCATCGGTGCGTTCATCCCCGATCACGTGGCATCTGATTGCGTATGCTTGTGCCGGCTTAGTTGAGAAATAAAGATTGAATCCGCCTAACTGACTTTTTACTACAAACTCAGGCGCTGCCAACTGTGGAACGTTATATTCATATGTTGCTGCAGTCGAGTATTTGCCCAACGTGCTGCGAGCATATAAGTAAACAGTATCCGCTCGTTTAGATAGAGTAAGTACAGCAGAGGTACCTTTAACTCTTGCCAATAAAGCATTCGTATCTTTACCAGGATTATTATCGGTACGTAATTCGTAATAGTCGACGTCAGCATTCAGCACCTCATCCCATGATGCGATGGCGTTTCTACTGAAAGTAACACCGAAATTACTAGGCATATCAGGTATCGCATCCATCGGTTTGACTATCACATCAACCATTTGGGCTGTTTCTGCTCTGTTGCCAAATCGATCAACGGATACAGCTTTAATTCGATACGTCTCACCTGGGCCCAATGCCTTAATGATCACCTGGCTAGTGCTACTGCCGGCGTACTGCCAATCTTGACCCGTTACAGGCTTCCCGCTCTTCGACTTTAAGAGATACCAAACCTCCGCCACATCGAAGTTGGCTGGATTACTAGGCGGGTCGAATAGCACTTGTAAGTCGTAGTACACACTCTTATCTGCAGTCTGATTATATCGACTGAGTACGTGCAAATTTTGCACATCCTCAGGTACTTGCATTTTAGGTATGTTAATCAATTTAGTAACACCTGTAGTAAGCTGGCCTAACTCATTAATTGCCTGCACGCGTACTTCATAGTTCGCGCCTAGCAGCACATCGGATATTGTGGTAGTATTTGTGGATGCTGGGTAGTTTCCGATATACGTCCACGTATCGCTTTTTACGTTTCGGTAATTCACGACTACGTTTGAGATTTTTCCGTCACGAGGTAACTGCCATGTTACACCTATGCGTGAATACATGATGCCATTAGCACCGTATACATCACTCACTAACCCTACTGCTTGAATATCAGATGCACTGCGATTCGTATAATCAATACTTGGCACCGTGCCATCATCTGACACATAGAGCTCTGGATAATACTCCATGCATTGGATCTTACGGGTCATTTCTGATAGTGTCTTTGTAATAGCCAACACACGAAATGGCTTAGCCGATTTAGAAATTTCTCCGAATGCATATACCGCATCAGGCTGCACCGGTATAGACTCTTTAACAATCACATTAAGCCCTGATACATTTACCACATTAAATGTAGAGACGATATCCGTAGCGTTGCTACGAATCAGCAACTGATAATTCTTCCCTGGTTGTACCGACACTTCCTTGTCGAGTGTAATCGTCTGGCCACTTACCGCAACCACACGACCGCCCTCGCCCCATTCAGGTATGTCGTGCTGAATTAGAATAATATCTCCTACCGTACACGCTATGGCATCCGTAAACGCCTCTATCGTCACAGTACGTATTTCATATTTATTACATCGCAAGAAATGCTTACCGTGTTTATATGCCTGCTCAAGGCTAGTACACCCCATGAGTTCAACTTGTGCCGGATTTGTTAGTGTGTCCGACTCGTCGTAAGTGTCACCATATACTGGAATGACGTCTCGCTCATAATCCTTATCCTTGTTAAGGAACGATATTTCAACAGAGTTAGCCCTTGCCTCCACACCTTGAAACTCTTCAGTAAAGCTGCCGTGTTTGATATTAGCTACAGTAAACAACTGTACTGGTGTAGATTGATAATCACTAACACATGTGAACCTGGTTCCTACAGGAATTACTTTCCCTCGACCTACTGCTTCTGGATACTTTAACGCATCCCATAATCGCATAGCGGTGTCGTATATATAGTTGAATGTAAACCCATTTGTTTTGCACTTATCTGCCCATGCCTTAAATGCGTTATAGTCAAGGCGCATATGGGACTGTCCGAATACAATATATTCACCGCCAATCTTACGGCAGATATGAATTAGATCATACGCAGCCCATGCCGGGTTATCTGCAGGTTGCGCTTCGTACTTATTGATGTACGGATTAAATACATACACCTCTGATCGCTCTTGAATCCATGTCACTTTTGGATCGGTGCCGCTTAGTTGAGATGTGGCCAAGGCCTTAATCCCAATAAGCGCTTTTCCCGGATGTACAAAATCATCATAGATAATTTGGGTTAACTGCACCCAATAAACCTTATTGACATGGCGTAAACTCTTCCCATCTTTTCCACTGCAGCGCATACGGATTTCATAACGAGCCTTTTCAAGATTGTCAAATCGGAAAACTCGATAAAATGCATTATTTGTCGCCTCTTCAATTCGTCCCGCATATTCGGATGTGTTCGTCGCACTATTATCTGACTTAATAAAGTTCCACGCATCGCGGCGCTTAATATGACCGGCCATGCCCTTTTGATTTGCTAAAGGTAATGCCTGCCAGGACTCATCACCTACCTTACGAATTTCTGCTTTCAACGTGACAGACGTACGGTCAGCGCCGCCGCTATCATTTGAATAATATAATCCGTTTGGAAATCCAACAGTTAACTCTATCGCGTCACACGCATCGCCTTGTACCTGTTGCGTATTCCATGATTCAGTCAATTCATAGTTTAGGGATTGATCCGCAAAGTTATCATTGAAATTTGGGATAACTGTTTGGTCATTTGTACCCTTTCTGATATCCACCTGCACATCCTTATAATTACTGATTGGGTTAGCATTAATACGAATATCTTCTATTTTTGATAATTCACCTTCACCGGCGCAATATAAAAGATTAAGATATTGCTTTTCACCATCACTAATTACATGGCGGGATAATAACAATCCAGCGCTTTTCATCCGCCCATACGTCACGGCTAACGGATAACCCTGCCCAGTAACCGTTTCAGTACCTCCCCAGCCATATGTATTCGACTGTTCGGAATTCGAACGGTCAACCTTAGGAGCAGTTAACTTTGAAATGATAGCATTACCTATCATCCCTACCGCCATAGCAATTACTGACCGCCAAATTAAGCTTTGGATACCAAAGAAAGCGCCTGTAGCAATACCACCGGTGAATGCAGCCATCCCTATTGATAGAAGAACACCAAAGAATTTACCCTCAACTCGGGGCATTACTACAATGTAGTCTTCATCGTTTACAACTGTATCTGGTGCCGCCTCATGTCCATTTACTGAGTACACCCATTCACCATGTGCACTGAAGTAATAGCTGATAGACTTGCCCTGTTTAAATGGCAAATACTTTGTATCCCGCTGCTCCGGCTTGAACGGGTTATTTACAATAATTACGTTAACCATCTGCTACTCCTTCCTTTCATAAATGTGCTTCAATCGAGGCACGTATTTTGATATATGCTCTATACATGTGCCACTGTGTTCAGTAGCGTGTATGAACTTACCTTCACCGAGATAAACTCCTACATGATCGAGATTTTTACCATATAGCGCAAATACCAACACGCTACCTGGCATTGGCTCACGAACCTCGCGCCATTCATCCATTTGGATTTGGGTATATTCAGGTAGTGATATTCCACTACGCCGATATACCTCAACAACTACATCCCAGCATTTCATTTCCGAGAATGGAGTGCCTATCATATCAGTCAAATCACTTATTAGATGCATATAGTCCTCCTTGCGGAATAGTAGGTTCTCCTCCAAATCGAGTACTGTTCCCCAATTCACGACATCGCGCTAAGGTTTTATTGCATTGAGTTTCGCGCCCTTTATACCCACACTGAATACCTTTAAATTTGAACGGACAGAAATCCTTCATCACACGGATTAACGGGAATCGTCGAGTAAAGCTAAAGTCAGTCCCTAGTGTAAACTCCATCCATTCAGCATTCGCATGGGTTCCCGTAATTACGAAATGCTCCTCTTGCTCGCACACATCAGGTATGTTCGTATTCACTACACGAATGATGACATTGGCTCCAGTGAATCCATTATTAGACTCTGCCATGCGCTGAATTGTACGAGTCACATTAGATACGGATAGCTTGATATTAGGTAAATCCGTCGCATTCTCTGTAACATCTTGAATGGTAAATGGAAATGCGATATAGGTATTGCCTTGAAATTGGATATTCTCAGTATTGTATACCAATCGAATCGTATCCCCTTTATAGGATATTTCTAACAGCATTAACCACACACCTGTGGCCGATATTTGGTTTTTCTCTAAAATCGATGCCGTTGAGAGCGGTAACATGTTATACCTCCTGTAATTTCACGGTTCCCATCCACACTCCGTAGTCATTCGCCGCAAAGTCTAACTGATCAGCAAATCGCACTTTTAGTGTTTCACGAGTTTCAGGATGAACCCAATCAAACACATTTGAACAGTTAACATCGTCATAGAATGCCCGAAGTTTATAGTAATCGGCTGTTGGCAACTTATACCCTACAGAATATGTCCGCAGTGTCTTTGTCGTCTTTTTCCTGGTAATTAGCGTCATGTTTTCAACTTGGCCTTTATACGAAATATCTGGAGTAGTCTCATGAATTGGGTATATCGGCCATCGAATATCTGGAAATACTGCCATATTTATACTGCGGATGCCTTGATGGCGTCACGCATACCTCCTTTGTTTGATTCCATAGCTCGAACTACTACGTCAATAACATAATTCTCACCATCGAACCTGGAATGCTGTTGCTTACTTTCAAGTTCTTGGCCAGACTGATTAACGATATTAACAACTACATTATTACTTGCAGCTCCGCCACCTACTAAACGGCGGGTTTCGCTTGCAGTATAAATGCGGTGTGATCCAGAGGATTGTAATAGTTCTGGCCCGTTTTCACCAACCAACATAAGCCCTGGATTCGTTTTTCCTCCGGCAGCGAATCGATTGCCCATAAATGCAGAACTAAATAAACTGCCGATGGCAAAGGACGATGTTCCTTTTGCAGCACCTAGAGAACCAATCCCGTTAACTACTCCGCCGAATAGTCTTAGTAACTTAGGCATTACATATTGTTGGAATGTTAGTTGAATCATCATCTTAATAATGGCATTTGTCATATCCTTGAATATGTCCCTAATGCCTTTACTAAACGACTTCGTTCCTGTTGCCATAGCCTCGAGATTATTTGTCCATGCAGAATTAATAGAGTTCATCGTACTATCGAAAGTAGACTTTGCTAAGTCAGCATAGTTGGTAGCCTCTTGCTTATACTGGCGAGCTGCCTCTTGTAAGCTTGTTTTAAGGCTGCGACCTGCAAGCTCCCATAGTTTTTGTTGGGCCTCAACAAGGTTCTTTTCAATTTGCAGTCTTTGGGTAGCACTTAACTGGGCCTCATTGACTTCACTACGTGCGTAATCGATGTATGATTTTAACTCTTCAGCAAGTAAAGCGTCCGCATCACTACGAGATAAACGACCCAGCGTAACCATATTAGTTAAGTGGTCAATGGTTTCGCTCGTTTGCGTGTATGCTAACTCTCTGATTTTCTGCTCAGTATCAGAAGCCAATTTTAGGCGCTCTGCTTGAGCTTTCTTTTCAGCGAGTTCCTTATCGCCTACGGATTTAGCGTACTCACGGACATTATCATCAATCTGCGCCTTTTGCGCTTCATCTTCGACTTTGAGTAATTGTAAGCGGTCGCCGGTACGTTCAAGATCGAGTTTCTTAATATCCTCGTTCATCTTACGGACACGAATAGTTTGATTACGTTGCGCCTCAGCTAATCGCTTTTGATACAGCTCTTCGTTCTTAGCTCTAACTTGGGCAGTTAGATTTGACTCAGCGAGCTTCTTAGCATTTGCTGCGCTACCTGCTGTGTCTGTAGAGGCGCTCGATGTAGCACCTGCTAATAAGCTAGTATCTACATAACCAGTAATAGCACCAAAAT
>ERZ773022.2025-NODE-2025-length-12677-cov-16.161464_pt1 | contig 12677 bp, 16 predicted proteins | sample MGYA00580839_ERZ773022 | MGnify/ENA primary metagenome ERZ773022 (study PRJEB29015, sample SAMEA2738020) | human oral metagenome | biome: human oral; feature: human-associated habitat; material: dental | place: China | collected 2044 ... | reverse complement strand
GATCAATCCGGAGGTTGATTTATCTTCTCCAGAATACAAATATTTATCAAAAGCATTGGCAAAATATAGTGATGATGAATTAACTATTCTTCACAGTAGAGCAGACCTAGAGGAGAGAGATCAACTCTTTTATCAACGGATGTTAGCATATCCCGGAACGTTGAACATGGTTTCTTATCCTCTGCCTTTAAAAAGAGAAGGCACGATTGACTATCGAAAACTGTTGCTATACTATTTCGGCTAAACCCCAGAAGACCAAATAAAAGTGTTCAGAAACACTTATACTGAATGAACGCGGCAGAATCTTTGACAAAAAGAAGATCGAAGAACAGTAGGAACTTGCGACTGCCTTCGGTGAGAAGACATTCCAACAGACAGCAAAGAAGTCACTCAGCAAAAAGAGCAAAATTCGCTGCTCTTTACGGAGACTTGCACTATTCCTTGGAGAGAAACAAGTCATATGCTTGGGGGTTAACGTTGATTGGCGAGGGGAACTGAGTGATGGTACAATAGTTGTAGTCAGAGTACATAGTAAATCGGGAGGACCGACCATAGAAATTCAGAAGAAACCTTACTATAAATTTAGATATTAACGAAATTAGGAGATTTTATAATGGAAAAATGGAAAGAAATAAATCAAGATATTATTCCGAAAGGAGAATATATCACAGATCTTAGATATGGTGAAGATCACGGGTTAATCATTACTTTAGTAAATCATCAATTCTCCATAACGCTAGACTTTGGTGTAGTAGTTTCTATTCAGTCTATTGACGAGGGAGTTATGATAACGCCACCATATGCTGATGAACCATTTTCTCTTTATTGGAACAAACATTTTGACACAATATTGTATCAAATAGAAAATAGTTCCTACCATGAATATATACATCAAATTACAAAAACGCTTTACAAAAAAAAGGAACTGCGTCATTACCTACTTGTAACATTAAATTATTTTATAAACATAATATCCATTTGGGGTATTGACATATATGTAGAGGACTTAAAAACACACGAAAAAAAGCATTTTACAGTAATGTAGCAAAGCCTTTTTCTGAAAGTGTACAAGTGAATACATTCCATCTGTATCATGAACCACAGTCAATAGAGTAGACACAAAAAAGAGGAACTAAACAGATGAGAAGCGGTTGAAGAAATCGGCTTCAAATTCATTTGGGGTTTTATATGCAAGAGATCCATGAGGAAGCCGATTGTTATAAAGGTTCTCGATATAGTCGAAGATGTCCAAACGTAACTCCTGGACAGAGTGATAGGTACGTCGATTGGTACAATTTTTCTTTAAGAACTTAAAGAACGATTCACAACAGGCATTGTCAAACGGATATCCTTTCTTGGAGAACGACTGGACAATATTGTTTGCATCCAAAAGCTTACGGAAAGAAGAAGCGGTATACTCCGCCCCCTGATCGGAATGGAAGATCAGTCCGTAGGAAATATTTCTGCTCTGATATGCTTTATGGAAGGCAGCGATAATCAGTGCGGTATCGTGTTTGGAGGATAAACTCCAACCGATGATCTTTCGGGAAAACAAATCCATCACAATACAAAGGAAATACCAAGTACGATTGACCCTAAGATAAGTAAAATCACTGACCCAAACAAGATTGGGGGCAGACTGATGAAACTGCCGACGCAGGAGATCGTGGCATTCACCGGAGTCTTTCTGTGGGTTTCGTTTTGGCTTAACGGTGGAAGGCTTTGGAAGGGTCATGGAGCGCATCAGGCGGTACACTCTTCCGCTACTGATGGAAATGCCATAGTCACGGGATAAGATATGCGTCATTTTATAAGCACCGATGCAGTTGCCATAGTCGGCATAGATATGAAGAATGAGGCGACGAATGTGCTGATTCTCCTTGATTCTTGGAGAAGGAGGCGCATTAAAGTGCTTATAGTAGGAACTGCGGTTGACGTGAAGGACCCTGCATAGGGTTTTGATGTCATGTTGGAGGCGCAGCTGATGGACGGCATTTAATCGTTGTTTGAGTGTGGCGTGAATATGGCAATCGCTTTTTTTAGGATAAGATTTTCCTCCTCGAGCTGGGCGTTACGTCTTTGCAAGTCTTTGATCTGTTTGGCAGTCATAATATCGCCATCGACGGTTTTGACCTCGGAATAAAGGCGAATCCACTTTCCAATGGCAGAAAGGGAAACGCCATATTCCTTTGAGAGTTGTGATTGCGTTTTTCCATTTTGATAGAGGGCGACGATAGATTTTTTGAAATCCTCGTCGTAGGGACGATGTGTCATAGAAAACATTCCTCCTTTGTGTTTACTGAAGTGTAATATAAAGTTCTGTTTTGTGTCTACCTTTTTAGTATAGATCCAGCTCTGAACTATACAGAGAAGTGGGCGCAGGAGAAAGGCGGGAAGGTGCTGCGCGACGTGGCACTCATGCTGTTCGGGGTGACGGTAAGACCTGTGCAACAGAAATTGATTTTGTAAAAAGTCTTTGCAAATGGTCACCCATAGTGTATAATAAATTAACACGATGGGTTAATTGCTTTAGGGGCTTATTGAATGGAGATTTCCTTCAAAACGAATAAACTAGCCAAACACTGCAATAGTTATCAGAATGCAGTGAAAACATGGGGTGCACCAATGGCGAAAAAGATTGTGCAACGGCTGAATGAACTTCGCGCAGCGAACGATTTATCTGTTATTAGTCATTTGCCGCCGCCGCGTCTACATGAGCTGATCGGGAAAAGGAACGATGAATATGCGGTTGATTTGGTTCATCCGGCGCGTCTCATATTCAAAGTGGATCAATCTCCGCTTCCCCTGTGTTCAGATGGTGGTGTTGATCGCTCCTTGGTAACAAGTATTATGATTTTGGAGGTGGAGGATTATCATGGGAAACAAAAACGATAAATACTGCCCGGATATTGCCATTCCTCCGGGAGATACCCTACTTGAGATTCTTGAGAATCGCGGGATGACACAGGCGGAGCTTGCCGAGCGTATGGGACGTCCCAAAAAGACAATCAACGAGATTGTCAAGGGGAAGAGTGCCATTACGCCGGAAACTGCCATTCAGCTTGAATGTGTGCTGAATGTGCCGGCGCATTTTTGGAATAATCTTGAGATGAATTACCGCGCAGATTTGGCACGCATTGCTTCTGCTGAAGAGCTTGTTATGGGCAGAGAATGGTTAAAGAAATTTCCGCTTGCCCATATGCGAAAATATGGATGGATTGAAGACTGTAAAGATGTGGCAATGAAGGTTCATAAACTTTTATCATTCTTTGCGGTTGCGTCGATTGCGGCATGGGAAAACAAGTGGGGGTGTCTTCCTGTGGGCAGAATCGCTTTTCGCAAATCGAAAACTTATGAGGTTGATCTCCCTGCACTGGCCGTATGGTTGAGGTGGGGAGAGATCGTGGCATCCGGGATGAATGTTGCTTCCTTTGATCGGAATGGTTTTTTAGCCGGTGTCAAAAAAATTCGCGAGATGACAACAAAACCCATACAGGATGTTCTTGATGAAATTGTTGAAATCTGTGCAAATAACGGAGTTGCAGTAGTTTTCACGAAGGAACTGCCGAAAGTTCCTGTTCATGGAATTACGAGATGGTTGAGTTCGGATTGTGCGATTATACAGTTGAGTCTGCGATATCGCACGGATGATCAGTTTTGGTTCAGCTTCTTCCATGAGGCGGGACACGTTTTTTTGCATGGCAAGCGTGATTTTGCTTATGAGGGAGAAGGTGCAGACTGGGAGAACGAAGCAGATCGATTTGCTTCGGAACTGCTCATTCCAAATGCCGCATATGCGTATTTTGTCCAAGTCTGTGGGACATACTATACAGACAAAGCGGTGAATGGATTTGCAGACTCTCAAAATATAGCCCCAGGGATTGTAGTAGGGCGATTGCAGCATGAGGGAAAAATCCCGTATAGCCACTTGAATTCCTTGAAAAGAAAACTTCAATGGAGCAACTAAAATAGGTATATTACAGGGGCTGATGAACTCAGTCCCTTTTTTGTATACACTGTGGATAACTCAATCGACTTCCCAACGGTATTTTTAACTGGGTTTTTGTTCCTTTTTACTTCCTTTTTTCTTCATGAAAATGTGATATGATAGTAGAGTAGGAAAACTGAACACAAGGGCATCGCTCGCGCGGTGTCTTTTTTGTATGTGCGGAAAGGAGGTGACGATGTGAAACTTACACCGAAGCGAATGCGATTTGTGGATGAATGGTTGATTGATTTTAATGGCAAACAGGCGGCAATTCGCGCAGGATATAGTGCAAAAACAGCTGAAGTAACTGCGGCAAAGTTGCTAAGGAATGCTAAGGTTCAAGCTGAGATCGCACGTCGTCAAAAAGACCTCCAAAAGCGAACAGAGGTATCACAAGATCGCGTTGTCAAAGAGCTTGCACGGATTGCCTTTGCAAACATAGCGGACTACCTACATGTTGAGACGCAAACGCGTACGAAAGATGATGGTACTGAGGTCACATATCAGACAGTTGTGTTCAACGAGACGCAAGAGCTCTCTGCCGATCAGCGTGCTGCACTCGCGGTTGTTAAGCAGAGCGTAAATGGTTTCGAACTAAAGATGCACGACAAGATCAAGGCGCTAGAGCTTCTGGGGAGGCATATCGGTATGTTCAACGACAAACTCGAGGTCAAGGCAACGGTGGAGAACCCCTTTGCAGGGCTTTCGACTGAGGAGTTCCGGAACGTGATCGACAGTGGATAGCAGGCTGATTCTTCAAGCAAAACTGGAACTTGCAAGGCGCGAGTTCTTTTTTTATTGCTGTCTCAGGGCACCCGATTTCTATAAGCCCGAGCGTGCCTATCTCCGTGAGCTCTGCGATGCACTGCAGGCGTTCTACGAGGGGGAGGACGAGGTGCTTGTCATCAACGAGCCGCCGCGTCACGGCAAGAGCCGCACGGCAGGGCTGTTCGTGGAGTGGATCCTTGGCAGGAATCCGAAAGAGAAGATCATGACAGGATCGTACAACGAAACGCTCTCAACGGTCTTTTCTAAAAACGTGCGCAACAGCATCCAAGAGATCAAGGCGGATGCCTCGCGCATCGTCTACAGTGACATCTTTCCGGGTGTAGCGATCAAGGCGGGCGATGCGGCGATGAATCTATGGAGCCTTGCAGGCAGCTATAACAGCTATCTTGCTACCTCTCCGACAGGTACCGCAACGGGCTTCGGCTGCTCGCTCATGATCATCGACGATCTCATCAAGAACGCCGAGGAGGCATATAACGAGACGGTCAAAGAAAAGCATTGGGACTGGTTCTGTAATACGATGCTCTCGCGTCTTGAGGAGGGCGGCAAGATCATCGTTATTATGACGCGCTGGGCATCGGACGATCTCGCGGGCAATGTGCTCCAGCATTTCGCTGACCACCGCATCCGTCATATCTCCATGAAGGCACTGCAGGGCGACGGGACGATGCTCTGCGATGAAATTCTCTCGCGCAAGTCCTACGAGGACAAAGTACGGGCGATGGGCGCGGATATTGCCTCTGCGAACTATCAGCAGGAGCCGATTGACATCAAAGGGCGGCTGTACAGTACGCTCAAGACATACGATGACGTGCCTCGTGACAGCAGCGGGCATCCGCTTTTCTCATCGATCAAGGCGTATGTGGACACAGCGGACACGGGCGAGGATTACCTCTGCGCCATCGTGTACGGCGTATACGCCAAGGAGGCCTATGTGCTCGACGTACTCTACACGAAAGCCCCAATGGAGGAGACAGAGCCGCAGGTGGCGCAGATGCTTCACAAAAACGGCGCCAATATCGCCGATATCGAATCCAACTCCGGCGGTCGCGGATTTGCACGTTCGGTGGAGCGGCATCTGCGGGAGACGTTCGGGAGCAACAAGACCATCATTCGACCGTTCCACCAGTCGCGCAATAAGACGGCGAGGATCCTCTCCGATGCAACGTGGGTGATGGAGCACATCTATTTCCCGACCAACTGGCGCGACCGCTGGCCGGAGTACTATGACGCCATGACGCGGTATCAGCGTGAGGGCAGGAACAAGCACGACGACGCGCCCGATGCGACAACAGGCATTGCCGAGAAGATCGGCGCGGGTGATCTCTATAGTTTTGAATAAGGAGGCAGGCTATGTCCTTTATGGACGTGATACGGTACATCATACGGAGCGGCGCGCAGTCCGTTATGACCGAGGAGGACTTTATCGAGGTCGAGACGGCGGCATGGCTCGCCTCCGAGAAACGCCGTCAGATGATAATCGGGCAGGCTTACGCGCGCGGCGAGCATGACGTACTCCAAAAGACACGCAGCGCGATCGGCGACGGTGGCAAAAAGACCACGGTGCGGAATCTGCCGAACAACATCATCATCGACAACCAATACAGCAAACTCGTCAATCAGAAGGCAAGCTACCTGCTCGCGAAGCCCTTTGAGGTCAAGACGGAGAATGAGGCATTCGGCGTACAGCTAAAGCCCGTGTTCAATCAGGGCTTTCGCCGCACGCTGAAGCAGATCGGCGAGGACTGCCTTAATGCGGGAGTTGGATATCTCTATCCCTACTTTGCGGATAACGAGCTGCGCTTTCGCCGTTTTGCGCCCGAGGAGATATTGCCGTTCTGGGCGGATGATGCACACGAGGAGCTGATCTCCTTCCTGCGCGTCTATACCCTCGAGTACTACGAGGGACGCACGAAGAAGCAGAGTATCAAGGCGCAGTATTTCTCGAAAGAGGGCGTACGGTACTTTACCTTTGATTCCGAGAAACTCCTTCCGGACGTGGAGGCGGAGGATTCGCCCTATTTGCAGGTGGGTGGCGTGCCGATGAATTGGGATCGCGTGCCGCTTATCGTGTTTCGCGCGAACAGTGCCGAGCGTCCGCTGATCTCACGCGTGAAGTCCCTGCAGGACGCACTTAACACGCTGCTTTCGACGTTCGCGGACAACTTGCAGGAGGACGCGCGGAGCACGATCCTCGTCATCCATAACTATGACGGTCAGGAGCTTGGCGACTTCCGCAAGAACCTATCGACCTTCGGCGCGGTCAAGGTGCGCGACACAGACAGCGGCAAGGGCGGCGTGGAGACGCTCTCCATCGAGGTCAACGCGCAGAACTATGAGCTCGTCCTGCGTCTCCTCAAGCGCGCCATCATCGAGAACGGCTGCGGATTCGACGCGAAGGATGACCGTCTATCGAACAATCCAAATCAGATGAATATCCAGTCAATGTACTCAGACATTGACCTTGACGCCAACGACATGGAGCTTGAATTTCAAGCGGCGCTGGAGCGTCTCATGTGGTTCGTCGGTGTTGCGCTGCGGCTGAAAAAGGTCGAGCCTGAGACGGTGGAGTTTGTTTTTAACCGCGACATTCTCATCAACGAGGCGGAGGCGATTGCGGACTGTCGTGATTCCGAGGGTGTAATCAGCCGTGAGACCATCGTCGCAAATCATCCGTGGACGAAGGACACGAAAGCAGAGCTCGAACGTCTCAAAAAAGAGCGCGCCGATGAGGCGGAGGAGATGCGGGGCATGTATCCGGTAGGTGAGGAGAATGGAGCACGATAAGTACTGGGCTGAGCGATTCGAGCAGCTGACGGAGGCGGAGCTGCGCAAGGCGGACGATCTCAGCGCGGAGATGGTCAAGGAGTACCGACAGACCGCGCAAGACCTGAATGACGATATTCAGCGTTGGTATGCACGATTCGCCGCTGAGAACAAAATGAGCCTTGCCGAGGCACGGCGTGTACTGACGGGGCGAGAACTTGCTGAGTTCCGCTGGACGGTGGACGAATACATTAAATATGCCAAGAAAGCGGATCTTTCCGAGGCATATATCCAGAAGCTAAAGAATGCCTCCGCGCGTGTCCACATTGACCGCCTCGAGGCGATACGGATGCAGATGGCACAGCACGTCGAAAAGCTTGCGGCAAAGGGGAATGCACGCCTCACGGACGTGCTGCGCGACATCTACCCCGACGCGCAGATGCGCACAGCGTACGAGGTGCAAAAGAAAAAGGGGTTTGAACCCTTCGCTCGCATCCCCGAGGCAGATGTTGACCGCATCCTAAAGAAACCGTGGGTATCCGATGGGCTGAACTTCTCTGACCGCATCTGGCGCGACAAAGAACGCCTGCTGAATACCCTGCAAGGAGAGCTGACGCGCGGACTGATACGCGGCGAGCCATACGGCAAGATTGCACAGCGGATCGCGGGGCGCATGGGTGTCGCCCGCAGCGCGGCGGCGCGGCTTGTAGAGACGGAGGCGGCGTTCTTTTCCTCACGGGGACAGCTGGACGCATTCCGCGACCTCGGCGTGGAGCAATATGAGTTCGTGGCGACGCTCGACAGCAGGACATCGGAGACATGCCGCGAGATGGACGGGAAGGTGCTTCCTCTGTCGGAGTTCAAGCCCGGCATCACCGCCCCGCCGCTCCACTGCCACTGCCGATCGACCACATGCCCGTACTTCGATGATGAGTTTACGGAGGGAGAGACACGGGCGGCGCACGATCCGGAGACGGGGAAGACCGTGCAGGTGGATAGTAGGCTGACGTATGAAAACTGGAAGAACATTTTCGTCGACAAGACGCAGACGCTTGACGAGTGGAAAGAAAATGTCGCTTCACAGGCGACAAATGCTCCCGGTACATTGAATGCGGGTGCGCAAAGTGGTACAATAAAATCAAACCTATGGAGTACGCCAAATGGTTGGCAAATGTCTAGCGGATACAAGTACATTATGAACTCTGCTAAGGCGAGCGGGGTTGAATATAGGAGCGTCAGCACATTTGCTAAGTTGCCGACCGATGATGAAATCATATCACGATTGGCCGGTGGGGATAAAACCAAGGGCTCTTGTGCGTCACTTGCGCTCGCATACGCAGGAAATAAGGCGGGATTAGACGTAATCGATTTTAGGAGCGGGCTGAGTCAAAGCTTTTTCTCAAGATATTACAACCTGAATAACATAGCGCATTTTTCTGGTGTTGTGTCAAGGGAAATTACCCTTAAGAGATGCGCAACGGATTTGGCCAAATATCTCAAAGGAAATGAGGTCGTTGACGGGAAGGAGTACTGCTTAATTGCGGGGGCGCATGCGTCAATTATAAGGCGGTTGAATGGGGTTCTTGAATATCTGGAATTACAATCACCGGAAACAACAGGTCACGTAAAAAATGGATGGAATCGTTTTGATAGATACGGCAATGTTGCGGCGTGCCTATATCGTCGGTTTGGGTGTAAAAAGACTGTTGCGAGCCGTGCGATACTTATTGAAATAGATTCTTTCTTAAATAATCCGGAAATAAGGAGCACCCTTGGATATATCAATACGGATGTGAACGCTCAGATGAAGGGGGTTACTGGAAATGTCAAATGATACGTCTGTTTGGGAAAAAAGATACAAGGGCAGTAAAATTTGGTGGAAGAATATTCCTGGGGTTATTGGTGAGTTCGTTTTTAGTTTCGACAAGAAACGAGAGTATAACCTGTTTCAGGATTATGAGAAGCTGACACCTGAACAGAGAAAACTCGTAGATGCGGAGAATCCTCTGATTCCTTGATAACTAAACAAAAAGCACTTTGCGAAATGCAGAGTGCTTTTTGTATGACAGAAAAGAGGTGGTATAACATGGAGCGTATTGTAAAAACAGTGCCGTGCTCTCGTGGCATGCTGTACGCGCTCGTGAATACGAGCCGCTACGTGCTGGCCGAATGCGATGCTGCACTTGAAATCGCGGAGGAGATCGAACACATCCCCGTACTCGGGAAAGGACGCGTGGTGCGAGGGCGGTACATCACGCTGCTTATCACAGCGCACCACAAGCCGAACAGCGCGATTGACCCGCACAGCATTGACAGCATCGGCTTCAAGGGCGAGTACCTGCGCAGCGACGGGAAAAACGAAGTAGTTGAGTTCAGCCGTTGCCTGCTCGTCTCGGATTTGGATTTGACCGCAGCGGGCGAATGCAGGTTTGAGGTGCAATGCTCGGATGCACTGCTTGACAGGCTGCACGTCGCGTAGGGGGTGACAACATGAGCAAAGACGATTATCACGTTCTCGCCTATCAGCTACTCTCTTACCTCTACGACTGCCTCAAGGCGGGCGAGCGTCCAGAAACGAGGCACGTCGTATGGTGCAAGGGGGATGAACGAACGAGGATCAACGAACGAGGATCAACGAGAGGTACTGGACATTCTCGTGCATCTACGGGATGCAGGGTATATCGAAGGGCTGTCATTCAAACGGACGGCTGGGAGCGTTCATATAACGCCGTTTGTCACGCCGTTGCTCAATATTACGCCGCAGGGGATTGAATACCTTGAGGATGATCGTATGATGCAAAAGGCGCGTCGGTTTACCAAAGGTCTTATTGACGAAATTTCAGCAGCATAAAAGCACTTGCGAATCATCGTGAGTGCTTTTCTTATGCCCATTTTAAATTGGGAGAGATGACGATATCGTGCAAGTACTAAAATACAAAAAGAAGGAGTGAACCCATCCCCCCCGCCAATACGGGCAGAGGGTCGTGCTCACTCCTGTTACTTGTATTATACAATAGTCCAATTCGAAAATCAATAGGGGGTAATCATGCGAATCATCATTGAAGGGACGAAGGACGAAATAGCGGCGATCCTTCGCCTTGAAGAATCGTCGCAGGTGGATGTAGATAAGGTTGCAGAAACACTCTCTACGCTTCTCTCGGACGCAATGAAATCTCCTGTTCGTACAACTTGAGGGTGTCTATTGCTGGAGAATTATAGCTCATTTTAAGGAGGTGGTGCCGTGCCGCACTGAATTATGCCGATATAGCAATCTAGCAGAATGGAGGAATCTATGACAAAAGACGAACTCAAGGCTCTCGGACTCTCCGATGAACAGGCGGCGAAGGTCGCGGAGGACTACGAAAAGAACTACGTCGAAAAGAGCCGTTACACCGCCAAGGAGGACGAGCTCAAGGCGGCAAAGGAGGAGGGCAAGACCGCACGCGGGGAGCTCGACAAGCTGAAAAAGGATCACAAGGGAGTTGACGAGCAGGGAGAAATTTTCGCGTGCATGGCGATTTTCGCCCGCGCCGAGCTGCGCTGCAACGAGCGCACTCCCGCCCGTGCCGAGCATGGTTGCAAGCACAATCGTGAGCGGGATGAACGGCATGACGATGTTGATCGCCGACAGCCCGTCCGTTCCGACGGCGTGCGCCACGAAGAAGCCGTCGACGATGAAGTTCACATTCATAAAGAGCTGTGACACGATCATCGGCACGGCGAACGCGAGCAGTGTGCGGTAGGTGATGGGCTGAGATAGCTGCGCCACGGAACATCCTCCTTTTGGTAGTTCTGCTATCCTAGCATAAAGCGGAACAGATGCGCAAGTGGGGAATTTGCAAAATCACGCCGCATTTGGTACACTTGCGGGAGTGTTGTTAAGGAGAGAATATCGTACATGAGTGATCGAAAGAAAGCCCGTGCCGCCGCCGAGCGCGGGGCGCGGCTGACGAGGGAGGATGCGCTCGCCCTCTATGAGGACAACGACCTCCTCGCGCTCGCCGCGTGGGCGCGTGCGGCGAAGGAGCGCGCGAGCGGGAAGAACGTCTACTATACGGTGAACCGCCACATCAACCTCACGAATATATGCAGCGCGAACTGCCCGCTCTGCGCGTTCCAAGTGGAGCAGGGAGATACACGCGGCTATATTATGGAAACGGACGATGTCGCGCGTGTATTGGAGCTGGCGAAAAAAACACCGCGTCTCACGGAAATCCACATCGTGAGTGCGCTGCACCCCGACCGTCCCTTCTCCTACTACGAGGGCGTGGTGCGGCAGGTGCGCGCGGCACTTCCCCACGCGGATATCAAGGCGTTCACGCCCGTGGAGGTTGTTAACTTCGCAAAGACGGAGGGAATCTCCGTCCGTGACATCCTGCGCACGCTGCAGGCGGCGGGGCTCTCGTCCCTCCCCGGCGGCGGCGCGGAGATCCTGTCTGATCGCGTGCGCGCGGTTATATGTCCGAACAAGGCGACGCGTGCGGAGTGGCTTGACTGTATGCGCACGGCGCACGAACTCGGCATCCGCACCAATGCGTCCATGATGTACGGCCACATCGAGACGGTGGAGGAGCGTATCGACCATCTGCTTGCCCTGCGCGAGCTGCAGGATGAGACGGGCGGTTTTCAGGCATTCATGCTCTTTCCGTTCCATCCCGAGAACACGGCTCTCGGCGCGGAGAAGAAACTCATGCGCGTCGGCTCGTGGGAGGATATGAAGATGCTCGCGCTCTCGCGCCTTGTGCTCGACAATGTGGCGCATTTCAAGGCGTTCTGGGTCATGCTGACACAGCCCATTGCGCAGCTTGCCCTTGGCTTTGGCGCGGATGATCTCGACGGCACCATCGGTGAGGAGAAGATCATCCATGCGGCGGGTGCACAGACGCAGACGGGCATCACGCGGCGCGAACTGGACGCGATGATTCGCGAGGCGGGCTATGAGCCGGTGGAGCGCGACACATTCTATCAGCCGATTGCGGTGGGGGAGGGCGCATGAGACTATCGGAGCGGGAGGCGACAGACCTCCTCACGAGCGGCGACCCCATCGACCTCGGACGCGCGGCGGATGCGGAGCGGCGGCGGCGGTTCGGCGATACGGTGACGTTCATCGTTGACCGCAACATCAACTACACGA
>ERZ773022.2022-NODE-2022-length-12704-cov-2.948138_pt1 | contig 12704 bp, 10 predicted proteins | sample MGYA00580839_ERZ773022 | MGnify/ENA primary metagenome ERZ773022 (study PRJEB29015, sample SAMEA2738020) | human oral metagenome | biome: human oral; feature: human-associated habitat; material: dental | place: China | collected 2044 ... | reverse complement strand
CACCTGGGGCACGACACGCCCCTCCTTCGTTTACCGTTCAATGTTTTGGGCCCAGGGGGCCCAAAGAGCCGGTATATGACCGACACGGAGACCGTGGAGCAGGCGGCATCACCTACTCGCGTCGAATCGAAGCCGTTGATAAAGCAACTGATGAAGCCCCTGGTGAAGAATCTAAGCGAGCAACTCGGCTGGTGAGAAAACTAAGTGATCGACGCAACTCTCGTTGCTCGTTGGTCGCCTACTTATCGCTGCGCTTGCCGGTTGTCTGCTTCGCCAAAGGGCAGCAATTGTGCTGCCCTTTGGCATAAGCGACCGGCACGCCATTCAAGGGCTAACGCCCTTGAAGAGGCGGCCGTCTGCTTAAAACATCCTCTTCTTCCAGAGCCAATATGCCGCCGCGCCGCTGAGGCCGAGGGCGACGAGCATCACCCACAGAAAGCCGCTCGGATGCTCCTGGAACGGGACGCCGACGTTCATGCCCCAGAAGCTGGAGACGACGGTCGGGATCGAGATGATGATGGTGACGGAGGCCAGGAACTTCATCACGATGTTCAGGTTGTTGGAGATGATGGAGGCGAAGGCGTCCATCATGCCCCCCAGGACGTCGCTGTAGACCCGCACCATGTCGTAGGCCTGGTCGTACTCGACGATCACGTCCTCGAGCAGGTCGTCGTCCTCCTCCCGGAGCTTGATGAGCTCGTCGAACTGGGGGTTCTTGAGCGTCCGAACGAGCTTGTCGACGGCCACGCGGTTGCTCCTCAGGGAGCCCGTGAAAAAGGTCATGCCCTTCTCCAGGTCCATCAGCTTGAAGAGCTCCTCGTTCTTCATGGAACGGCGCAGCGCCTCCTCGATCTTGTCGGACATCCGGTTCATCTCGTTGATGTACTGGAGATAGGTCCCCGCCGTCTTGTAGAGGATCTGGAGCAAGAAACGCGTCCGCTTCCAGGTGCAGAACCCGCTGACGCCGCCTCTCGGCCCCGGAAGGATCGGGTTCTCCTCCAGACAGACCGTGATGAAGGTGTCGCGGGTGATGACGATGCCCAGGGGGATGGTGTCGAAGTCGAAGCTCTCGGGGTGCTTGGGGATATTGATAACGACCAGTATACAGGAGTCGTAGCCGCTGTCCTCGTCCATCTCCTCGAAGTCGATGCGGCTCGACTCTTCGATGTCCAGGGCGGCGCTCAGGAAATCCAGGGGCACGGCGGCGAGACGGGCCACATCCTCCAGCTCCTGGCGGGTGGGCGCGGTCATGTTGATCCAGCTTCCGGGACGGAGATTGTCCAGGGAGAGCTCCTCGTGACCCGGGGTCTTCAGGTTCGTGTGCGTTCTCAGTACCGAGATCATGAACATCCCTCCTTGGCGGCCCTTGGGCCCTTTTCTCTTTCATTTTTTCTCTTTCGTTTTATTGAAGAACGGCCGATATATCCGATATATTTTACACAAAAGAATGCCCATATTCCATTTCTAAATCATTCGTAGATGAGGCGGCTTTTGCGAGATGAAGCGAAGGCGTACATAATGGTACGTCGAGCGAGGCGAGCAAAAACAACGAAGTTTACGAATGATTTGAAATTGGAATTACTCCACTCCTCCCGGCGGAGGCGACAAAGCGGTACGCACCCGGCCATAGCCCGAGAGAATCAGGTAGTGGGGCTTCGCTCCCTGCGGCGCCGTGATGCGGAGCGTGGCCGCCGGGGTGAAGGTCCCCCACTGAGGGCTGTAGACGCTCTCGGGGGCGAAGAAGCCGTGGCGGACGAGCTGGAACCGAAACCCCGGAGCAGCGGGAAATGTCTCCACATTCGGGTCGTCCCTCCATCTCAGGGCCAGGGTATCCGTGGAGGTCCCTGTACTGAGCCGAAGGGTAAAGGAACGCCCCGTCCGGTTCGCCTTCGTCAGGGAACGGAGGAGCCAACGCATGGCCCGTCCCGCCTCCCGCTCAGGGGAGACACGGCTCCAGTTTATCGTTGTCGCCGCTCCTGCCATCAGCCCCAGAATCAACAGGACGACGAGCACCTCCATCAGGGTGAAGGCAGGGCGTGGGATGACCCCACCCCGCACTGCGAGAAGAGGGCGCCTCCGAGGTCGTTCCGGGCGATTGGGAAGGCTCAGGGGAATTACCTCCCGGAGGCGGACAGCCCCAGCTCGAAGACCCTGAGGTTCGCCTCCAGGTGCTTGGGCGGAGCCAGCTCCTCGAGCGCCTTCACGACGAGGTCCCGTTCCAGTCCAGCGATGCCCATGCCGCTGGCGGCGCCGAGAATGAGGACGTTCAGGAAGAGATAGTTGCCCTTCATGTGCGCGTCCAGGATGTCGTAACCCGCGAAGCGGCAGACGTCGATCCCTCGGGACGAGAGATAGGCCGCGAGCCGCTCGTTTCGGAAGACGGCTTCGTCGTGGACGTTGACGACGAAGGTCCCCCCCTCCCTGAGGTAGGGGAGGTTTCGGATACCCTCCGACTGGTCGAAGGCCATCAGGACGTCGGCCTGCCCCATGCGGACCAGCGAGCTGCGGTAGCCGCCGATCTTGAAATGGCTGATGACCGATCCGCCGCGCTGGGCCATGCCGTGGACCTCGCTGCCGATCACGGGCAGCCCCTTGCCTATCGCCACCCGACCCAGAACCCTGCTGGTGAAGAGGATGCCCTGGCCGCCTATCCCGACGATGACGTACTGCATGTCCTTGTCCCGACGCATCTCAGTTCGCCTCCCTCTTCCCGATGGCTTTGTGCGGACAGACCGGCTCGCACGTCCCGCAGGAGATGCAGTAGAGCGGGTCGATCGAGACCTTTTTTGTATGCTCGTCGAAATGCAGCCCCGGGCAGCCGAAGTGGTCGATGCAGTAGCGGCACCCCACGCACTTCTCGTGGTCGACGGTCATGGGGATGACCGGCTGCGGGCGCCTCAGCAGCATGCAGGGATGCCTGAAGATCAGGACCGCCGGGGCCCTCTGCGCCTCCGCGTGCTGCCACGCGCGTTTGACCGCGTCGACCCCCGCGGCGTGGTCGTAGGCGGGCACGGTCTCGACGAAGGCGACGCCGCATCCGCGGACCAGCTGCTCGAGGTCGACGGCGACGCCGGAGTCGTCCCTTCTGGGCTTGTCCCCCAGGCCGGGGTGCGACTGCCCCCCCGTCATGGCGGTGGAGCTGTTGTCCAGGATGCAGAGGACGAACGCATGGCGGTTGTACACGGCGCTGAGGAGGCCGGGCACGCCCATGTGGAAGAAGGTGGAGTCCCCGATGGTCGCGACGACGGGCCGGGATTGGCCCGTGACCTCGTGGGCCAGGAAAAATCCCGACGACACCGTGACGGCGGCGCCCATGCAGACGCTGGTGTCGATGCCCTTCTGGTTGATGCCCAACGTGTAGCAGCCGATATCCGATGGGTTGATGGCGTTGGGAAGCGCCCGGCGGATGGAGAAGAAACTGCTGCGGTGCGGGCACCCGGCGCAGAGCTGAGGCTTGCGCGGGACGAGGTGCAGGTCCTCGATGACGGGGACGAAATCCGGAAGGACGTCCGCCTTGGGAGGCTTCTCCCCCAGGACCTCCGTCAGGATCGAGGCGATGAGCTCGGGCAGGAGCTCCCCTGCGCCCGGGACCGTTCCGTCGCAGCGTCCCCGGACGTTCGTCCGGTCCGTGAGCTGCATCTCGATGACGGGGTAACTCTCCTCGAGGACCAGCACGCGCTCGTGCCGCGCGACAAACGCGTCCGCCATCCTCCCCGGCAGGGGGAACGGCGTGCCGATCTTGAGAATATCGACGTCCTCCCGGCCCCATTCCTTCAGCACGTCGCACAGCGACGCGAAGGCGATCCCCGAGGCGATGACGCCCAGCTTCGCCGGCCTCGAGGCGGGGAGCTCATAGTTGTAACGGCCCCAATCCGTCTCGAACTCCCCGCGGATTTTTTCCAGCCGTGCGATGTGCTTGGGATGGGAGATACGCACGAGAGCGGGCAGCGGGCACCAGCGCGCGGGATTGCGGTCGAACCTGACGGGCAGGCCGTCGGCCCGGACGGAGGGCAGCGCAATCGCCTGGCGCGAGTGGGAGATGCGCGTCGTCGGGCGCAGGACGGTGGCGACGCCGTACCGCTCGGACAGCGCGTAGGCGTCGGCGACCATGGCCGCGGCCTCCGCTGCGTCGGCGGGGTCGAGGCAGGGGACCTTGGCGAACATCGCGAAAAAGCGGCTGTCCTGTTCGTTCTGAGAGCTGTGGGGGCCGGGGTCGTCGGCGGCGATGAGGAGCATGCCGCCCTCGAGTTCGTAAAGGGCCGTCGTCATGAAGGGGTCGGCGGCGACGTTCAGCCCCACGTGCTTCATGACGCAGCAGGCACGGGCCCCGGCGAAGGCCGCGGAGACGGCCATCTCGTAGGCGACCTTCTCGTTTGCGCCCCACTCCACGGCGATCTCCGCGTCCTGTGCGTCCGCGAAGCGGGCTATGGCCGGAAGGATCTCCGAGGACGGCGTCCCCGGATAGGCGGTCGCGACCTGACACCCCGCAGCGACGACCGCCCCCGCAATCGCCTCGTTGCCCAGAAGCAGTTCCTTCTTCTCCATCGTTCAACACCCCTCAAAAATGTTGATGTGGATTCGGAATATAGTATAGCGCAAGGGCTCAGCCAGAGAAAAGGGCGGGAATGATCCCGCCCCTTTTTCGGATGCCTACTCCTGGTTCCTGTATTTCTATGCAAAGCTCTATCGGGAGCTTTCGGGGGTGTCGGCGCCGTGCCGCCTTCCGGCCAGCTCCGTCAAATAGGCCTCGTCGGCCAGGTAGGGCAGGGTGATGTGCTCGCCCGTGCGCTTTTCGTTGAAGGCCGCGGCCGTCGCGAGCGCGTTCTCGTTGCGGGCCCAGGCCCTTCTCGCCACGCCGCCCATGACGTCCCAGCTCATGGCGCTTCGGATTATTTCGTCCACCCGGAACGAGCCGTCCAGCACCAGGCCGAACCCACCGTTGACCGCCCGTCCAATGCCCACGCCGCCGCCGTTGTGCAGCGCCACCAGGCTCATGCCGCGCGCCGCGTTGCCCGCGAAGCACTGCGTGGCCATGTCCGCCATGATGTTGCTGCCGTCCTTGACGTTGGACGTCTCGCGGTAGGGCGAGTCCGTCCCGGACACGTCGTGGTGGTCGCGGCCCAGCATCACCGGCCCGATCTCCCCGTTGCGCACCATCTCGTTGAACTTCAGCGCGATGCGCACGCGGCCCTCCGCGTCCTGGTACAGGATGCGGCATTGTGTCCCGACCACCAGCTCGTTCTTCTCCGCGTCGCGGATCCAGACCCAGTTGTCCTTGTCCTGGAAACGCCGGTTCGGATCGATGCAGTCCATCGCCGCCCTGTCCGTACGCCTCAGGTCCTCGGGGTCCTGGGACAGGCAGCACCAGCGGAACGGTCCGTAGCCGTAGTCGAAGAGCATGGGCCCCATGATGTCCTCCACATAGCTCGGGAAGATGAAGCCCTCGTGGGTGTCGCGTCCGTTCCTGGCCACCTCCGTCACGCCGGCGTCGAAGACCGCGCGCAGGAAGGCGTTTCCGTAGTCGAAGAAGTACGCCCCCCTCTCGACGAGCGTCCTCACCAGGTTGAAATGGCGCCGCAGGGTCTCGTCCACCAGCACGCGGAAGCGGTCGGGGTCCTCCTTCAGCAGGCGCGTGCGCTCCTCGAAGGTGATGCCCGCCGGGCAGTAGCCGCCGTCGTAGGCCGCGTGGCAGCTCGTCTGGTCGGAGAGCAGGTCGATGCCTATGTTGTGGTCCACCGCGTACTGGAGCAGGTCCACGACGTTGCCGTGAAAGGCGATGGAGCGGACCTCCCCCTTGCGCATCAGATCATGAGCCCGGCCGAACGCCTCCTCGGGCGTCTTCGTGATCTCCTTGACCCAGCCCTGACCGTGCCGCGTCGCGATGCGGGACTCGTCCACCTCCGCCGTGACGGAGACGCAGCCCGCGATGTCCGCCGCCTTGGGCTGTGCGCCGCTCATGCCGCCCAGGCCCGAGGTGACGAAGAGCCGCCCCTTCAGGACGTCCGGTTTGTCGCCGAACTTCATGCGCCCGGCGTTCAGCACGGTGTTGAACGTCCCGTGCACGATGCCCTGAGGCCCGATGTACATCCAGCCGCCTGCGGTCATCTGTCCGTAGTTCGCCACGCCGAGCTGCATGGCGCGGTGCCACTCCTCCTGGTTGTCGAACAGCCCTACCATCATCGCGTTGGTAATGACGACGCGCGGCGCCTCGGGCTTAGACCGGAACAGGCCCAGAGGGTGGCCGGACTCCACCACCAGTGTCTGGTCGGGCGTCAGGACCTCCAGGTACTTCTTGATGAGGAGGTACTGCATCCAGTTCTGGCACACCTGACCCGTCTCGCCGTAGGTGACGAGCTCGTAGGGGTAGAGCGCGATGTCGAAGTCCAGGTTGTTGTCGATCATCACCTGGAACGCGCGTCCCTCCGTGCAGCGTCCCCTGTACTCGCCGATGGGCCTGCCCCAGAGCCGTCCCTCGGGGCGGAACCGGTAGCCGTAGATGCGGCCGCGGGTCCGCAGTTCCTCCAAAAACTCCGGCGCCATCTCCCTGTGAAAACGCTCGGGGATGTAGCGCAGCGCGTTTTTGAGCGCCAACACCGTCTCCCGCGCGTCCAGCGTGTATCCTCTGTCGGGTGCGCGGCGGCAGCCGGGTTCGAACGCGGGCATCCCGGGCAGCCCGTTCGGGAAATCCAGGGCCAGGGTTGTCGTCTCATCCTTCATCGGCATCGTAAAGTCTCTCCTCTCCAGTCCTGCTTTTCTCGCCAGTGCATCCCAGTGTATGCTCTGTCGAGCACTTCATACCAATCACTTCATGTCAAACACTTCACCACTTGATGAAGCCCCCAGGCGAACTCAGGGACTACGGCTTGCCGACTTCGGCGGGGGGCTCATCCCCTCCGCCTTTTGTATGCCAGAGGAGATCCAGCAGGAGCAGCACGGCGCCAAGAAACAGCCACAGGTCCGCGAGGTTGAGGTAGAGCCCGGAGAGCGGGACAAATGGGAGGTGCCGCAGGGAGACGTGGAGGAAATCCGTCACGCTCCCCAGGAACAGGCGCTCGAGAGCGTTGCTCAGTCCACCCGCCCAAAGCAGGGCCAATCCGTATCCTGCGCGGCCCGTCCCGCCCCTCGAGGTCCAGGTCAGGCCCAACAGGATGGCCAGACCCGACAGGCCGACGGCCCAGCCCCAGGTGGGGGTCAGCCCAAACGAGACGCCGGGGTTGAGGTGAAGCTCCAGCCGGAAGCCGAGGACGAGAGGAATGTTTTTCCCAAAGGGGACGGTTTTCCCAAAGGGGATGTTTCTTTCAAATAGGAAGAAACGCGCGGCCCCCTTGAGGGCAAGGTCCGCGGACAGAGCCATGATCGTGATGCGGAGCGCTCCATATCCGCCCCTGCCATGCCTCCCCCTTCGCATGCGCCGCCTCCCTCCTTCACATCTTCATACCCTGTTTACACTATTTTATACAGGCATTCGGGCCCCGGCAACATTCAAAGCGGCGGAATCGCGTATAATGCAGGAGGAAAAGGACCGTTCGGGCTCCTGCTTCATAAAAATAGGGAGGTTTCATCATGTCCGTCCCATCGCTTCTGATCGTGGATTGTCAGTACGATTTCATCGACGGCTCGCTGGCCTGCGAGGGCGCTCTCGAGGCCGTCGATTCTGCCGTCGCCTTCATCAATGCCCGGCCCGATGTGGCGACCCTCTATTCGGTGGACTGGCACAGCCCTGCAAACCGCAGTTTCCTGCCGAACGGAGGCACCTGGCCGCCGCACTGCATCGCGGGGGAACGGGGCTCCCGAATCCACGGGAAGTTTCATACGGAGGTCCTCCGCGCGGAACAGCGGCCCGATCTCAGGACGACCTACCGTAAGGGCATGGACGACCTCGTCGAGGAGTACTCGGCCTTCGGCGCCCGGAACGACGCGGGACGTACCGTCGGCCAAGACGTCGGGGCCGACGTGACCGTCTGCGGCATCGCCAGCGAGTACTGCGTCCGCGAAAGTGTTCTGGACCTGCTTAAGGCGGGGCGGCACGTGACGGTCCTGGCCGATGCCCTGGGGTGGGTGGACCGGAGGAAACATGAGGAGAACCTGGAGGATCTGGAGAATAGGGGGGCCGTTCTGCGATGGATCGGCGCGAACCGGGTATGAGCAGGCGCGACATCCTTCTGCTTCTGGCGGTCGCCGTCGTCTGGGGCGTCAACTTCGCGGTCATCAAGACCGGTCTGCGGTCGGTCCCCCCACTTTTTCTGGTTTTTCTGAGGTATTTGTTCGTCGTCCTTCCCCTGGTCTTCTTCGTGAAGAGGCCCGCCGCGTCGTGGCGGGCCATGGCGGCTTATGGATTGAGCATCGGGGTAGGTCAGTTTTCCTTCCTGTTCTATTCGATCAGGATCGGCATGCCTGCAGGGCTGGCCTCGGTGGTCATGCAGTCCCAGGCAATCTTCACCCTGATCCTGTCGGCGATGTTCATGAGGGAGAGGATCGGAGGGCCCCAACTTTCCGGGATGGGACTGGCCATCGTCGGACTCGGACTGATCGGCGGTTTCTTTGGAACAGAAGCGACGGCGGTTCCTCCCGCGGCCTTCCTGACTTCTCTTCTGGCCGCGTTCTTCTGGAGCTGTGCGAACATCATTGTCAAGAGGGCATCCAACGAGAGCGTCCGAAACGGGACGCCCCTGAACATGATGGAGATGCTCGTCTGGTCCTCGATCTTCGTCCCTCTTCCCATGCTCTGCATCTCCCTCGTCGGCGACGGGCCGGACGCCATTCTTCAGTCGCTGATGCAGATCGACGAAACCGCCGTTTTTTCCGTCCTGTATCTCGTCATCCTGTCGACGCTCTTCGCGTATTACGTCTGGAACAGGATGATTGGGGTCTATTCCGCCGGAAGGGTAGCCCCCTTCTCGCTGCTGGTACCCGTCACAGGGCTGCTGAGCGCGATGCTGATCCATGGAGAGCGGGTGACGTCCTCGCAATGGGCCGGGATAGCGGCCGTCCTTGCGGGGCTGGCCGTCTTTCAGTTCGGGGAACGGCTGCTGGGAGCGTTCCCCTTTACCCACTTGAAATAACGGAGATCCCAAGAAGCTGACACGACAAATGGTCACACGTACATTTTCTCTCCCATGAATCTTATCTTATTCGAAGTAAACTCCGGCCAAGGACTGATATCCCCTTGGATAAAGAACAAGCCCTTGAACTTTTTTGTTCGCGCCAACTCGCACTTCGTCGGCACTCATGTAAAGGCAAGGCACCAGATCTTTTACGATACGTTGTTGAAGTTTCTTGTAAATAGCTTCGCGTTCCGGTCCATTTGGTGTTTGGCGGCCTATAGAGATTAAATCGTCGATTTGATCATCGCCGAAGAAACACCAGTTTGTTTGACCCTTGACCTGAGAAAAGAAGACTGCCGAACAAAGTGGATCAGGATCGGGGACATTGGTCAACCACCCCATGATGAAGGCATCGTTTGATTTCTCCTTGAGTCCTTGAAGATATGCCCCCCACTCCATGACTCGAATATCGACCTTGATACCGATCTCAGCTAATTCTGCCTGAATGATCGTTGCCATATCCACACGTTCTTTTTTTTCGTTCGTCCAAAGTGACATTTTCATGTTTTTCAATCCTATTTTTTCCAGAATAGCCTTAGCCTTTTGGGGGGCATATTCATGTTGGGGCAAGGTAGGGTCAAAGTAAGGCATAAAGGTAGGAAACGGACCCATAGGGACGGACCCTACACCGCGCTGGACAGCCTTGTGAATCCCATCGGTATTCACGGCTAATGAGATGGCTTTGCGAACTTCCGGCTTATCGAAAGGTGGTCTTTCGCAGTTGAATCCCATGACAGTGTAGGAGCTGCCCAAGGTACGTAATAGCTTCGTGTCGCTACCGGTTGAGACGCGGTCAATCTCATTGACAGGGATCTCAAGGGCTAGGTCAGCAGCACCTGTCTCCAGTTCTATAATTCGGCTTATAGGTTCCGGAATGCTGCGGAAAATTAATGTTTTATAGCGTGGTTTTGTTCCCCAATACTCCTCGAATCGCTCCAGCGTAATTTGGTTGCCTTTTTTCCAGTCAACAAAACGGAATGGTCCAGTTCCGACAGGGTTCATGGCATAGTTGTCCCCCGCTATCCTGACGGCCTTTTCATTGATAATTCCTCCCCAGGAAAGTGTCAGGAGCATTAAAAAGGGAGTTGAGGGTTGTTTCAGCCTCAGTAGTACCGTGTAATCGTCGATGACTTCCACGGAGTCCAGGTCCTTGTTGTAGGCACGGGTTGCCGAGCCGATAGGGGACATGGCTCTATCCATGGAGAACTTAACGTCAGAGGCTTTCAACTCCTCTCCGTTGTGAAACTTGACCCCTTTACGGAGGATAAAACGATAGGTTTTGGAATCAAGCTGTTCGTAGCTTTCTGCCAACTGTGGCTGCAGCTTCGAGTTTTCGTCGATACAAAGAAGGTTTTCGTGAATTTGGGCTCCCACAAAGATAGAAGGAATATCAATCGTGACTGCTGGGTCCAGAACTTTCGCGTCGTAGGCTGCGGCAATTGTCAGAGTATCCTCCAACGCTGAGGCAGGAGAATTGATAAGCGAAAACAGCAGGACGGAAAACAACGAGAAAAAATTTTTAAAACGCATGTTCGACACCTGCCCTTTCCTTAAAAGTCTTGTTGTAGACAATTTGTCCTTCGACCATGGTCATCAGCACACGGGCGTTTTTGATTTCTTCAGGGGGGATGGAAAAGATGTCTTTGTCCAGCATAACCAGATCGGCGTAAAAACCTGGTTTGATACGGCCCTTGACCTCCTCTTCAAAAGTGGCGTAGGCGCTTCCCGTCGTATAGTTGTCTACGGCCGTCCAGACATCGACACGTTCCTGAGGATAATATCCTCCCTTGGGATAACCGCTTTCGATATCCTGACGATTGACCGCGCAGTGGATACATTCAAGCGGATTCATCGACTCCACTGGACAATCGGTCCCATACGCGGCCCGGATTCCCAATTTCTCCATCGTGTTAAAGGCATAGGAAGTCGAGGCGAGCTCCCCACCCACTCTGCTGTCCACAATATAAAGGTCGTGGGTAAGAAATATGGGCTGTACGATTGCTAGAATATTGTTCGCAGCCATTCTCTCAAGCAAGCCCTTATCCGTGATCTGGCAATGGACTACAGCATGGCGCAATGGATTGCTTCCCTTGTTGGTTACTTTCTCGAAACTATTCAATACTTCGTCTATTGCAGCGTCCCCAATAGCGTGAACGATCACTTGCAACCCATTGGTATGGGCTTTGTGAACCAAAGTATCCATTGTCCTCTGAGTCATTACCCGTAACCCCGTAGTAGAAGGGCAGTCTGCGTAAGGTTTGCGCATGTAGGCCGTCTGAGACCCTAGAGAACCGTCTGCAAAAAGTTTCAGGGGCCCCATTTTTAGTAATGGATGTCGTACAGTTTGGCGTGTGACGTATCCGAGTTCGATAAATTTATCAAAGGTTGCCTCATCGTCCAGACTACATTGCATCGTAACGCGTATTCGGGCATGACCTTCTTCGAAAATTTTGACGAAAGAGTTGATAAGCATCTGGTAATTGTCATCAATAATATCTCTGCTGCTAACAGAAGTGAGCCCATTTTCAATCGCGTGCTGGAGGGCGTATTCAAGTTGGTTTTGAACCTGTTCCGGAGTATAAGGAGGAATAATTTTTTTTATATCGTAAATAGCGTTTTCTCTAAAGATACCCAAAAGGTCGCCCTTTTCGTCCCTATCCATATGGCCGCCCTCTACATCCAAGGTTTCCCTGTTAACGCCAGCCATTTCCATGGCCAAAGTATTGCAACAGACCGAATGTCCGCAAACACGATCGATGATGATGGCGTGATCGGTGGATATCTTATCGAGGTCGAAACGATTGGGATGGCGTTTTTCATCGGTAAACAGTTCTTGGTTCCATCCCGTTCCCGTAACGACCGAGCCTCGTGGAGGACAGAGACGGGCAACCACTTCCTTCCCTCGCTCGATTAATTCCGAGATTGAAGTAACGTCGTATGCCTGAATCCGATGAAGGTTTCGACCAAAATCGTGAAGGTGTAAGTGGGAGTCGTTGAAGCCGGGAAGAACGAGGTGCCCTTCTGCATTGATCTGTACAGCATCGGATGAAGCATAACTTAGTATTTTCTCGTTTGATCCAACAGTAGAGATGAAGCCGTCTTCTATTAATATTGCTCCGGCAAAAGTTTCCCTTTCAATATACGCTTTTGCGTTATAGATGATCGTTTTCATCAGGTTATCTCCCCTTTACTATGAAAAAAAAGGAAATACACGATAGCTCCAACCGCAGGAATCAGGAGGCCAATCAGAGAGGTTAAGATATCTCCTTGAAGCGTACTGAACAGCAGGCCAAGAAAGGCTGCGCAGGTAACAAATACTGTAACGTTAGCCATGGGTACTTTGTAGGGCCTATCCATATCCGGTAGCTTTTTCCTGAAGACGAGAACAGCATATATAGTGAGCATTTTGAATAAAAGGCTGGAAAAAATGACAAGAGACGTCAGCTGATTCAAGTTGCGAATTAGGACAAGGATGACGGAAATTACCATCTGGGAAATTATGGCCATACTGGGAGTCCTGTATTTGGGATGTAATTTCCCGAAGGATTTAAAGAAAAGCCCGTCGTAAGCAAGAGCATAGTATTCTCGTGGGAAGGAGAG
>ERZ773022.2018-NODE-2018-length-12718-cov-5.968728_pt1 | contig 12718 bp, 6 predicted proteins | sample MGYA00580839_ERZ773022 | MGnify/ENA primary metagenome ERZ773022 (study PRJEB29015, sample SAMEA2738020) | human oral metagenome | biome: human oral; feature: human-associated habitat; material: dental | place: China | collected 2044 ... | reverse complement strand
TCTTCATCACCGAGGGCGACTCTGCAAGTGGCTCTATCACAAAGACTCGCGACCCCAATCTACAAGCTGTGTTTTCGCTTCGAGGCAAGCCGCTGAACTCTTTCGGCGAAACTAAGCAGATAGTTTATAAAAATGAGGAATTCAATCTGTTGCAGGCAGCTCTCAATATCGAAGACGGTCTGGAAGGCTTACGCTACAACAAGGTAATAATCGCTACCGATGCCGATGTCGACGGTATGCATATAAGACTACTGATAATGACCTTTTTCCTGCAATTTTTCCCCGAATTGGTGAAAAAAGGACACGTACATATATTACAGACACCTCTTTTCCGTGTAAGAAACAAACGAGAGACCGTATACTGCTACTCCGAAGAAGAGCGAGACAAGGCTATCGCGAGTCTCGGAGCGAACCCCGAAATCACACGTTTCAAGGGGCTTGGCGAAATAGACCCCGATGAGTTTAAAACATTTATAGGCAAGAATATGCGTCTCGATAGAGTTACACTGCGAAAAGAAGATGCCGTCTCCGATATGTTGCGTTTCTATATGGGCGACAACACACAAGAGCGACGCGACTTTATCGTAAACAATCTAAACGTCGAAGCCGAATAATATGGATAATAAAAATATTTTTCAACTAATAAAAAATGTATATATGAAAAGATTATTTTTGATTTTATTTATAACTACTGCCACAGCAGCAGTTTCCGTAGCTCAGCCGAGAGCTATCGGTATCAGGATTGGAGGTAACCAAGAAGTTACTTTCCAGCAGGGAATACATTACGGGAAGCGTTTTGTGCAGTTCGACGTGGGCTCTTTCTATGCCAAAGGACTGCAAATTACTTGGACATACAACTGGCTAAGCCAAGCGATAGGTAACTCCGCTTTTTCGGTCTATGGTGGTATTGGTTTAGGTGCAGGTTTCATTTTTGGTGACAACACTAATGCTTGGTATCCCAGATTCTTAGATACCAAAGCTACCGACTATATGGAAAGAAAACTTAACCACCGGGCACTACGACGTTACGGATTTGGAGGATTGGCAGCACAACTCGGACTCGAATATCGTTTCGATAATATACCACTTGCCATATCGCTCGACTATCGTCCGCTGATAGGCATAGAGATAGGTAAACTATACTATCCGAACGGCAACAATCCCAATATCGGTAAGTCGGGAGAAACCCTATATTACTCGCAGAAACTCGGTATAGGCTACCACACTCCCGGATTGTGGGCTTTCGGACTGAGTGCTCGCTATTGTTTCTGATAGATAGACTTTGCAATGGTCTGATTGTCAGAGAGTGTACGTATTGTGATATAAGTTATAAAGTTTGTAATGAAATTAAATACTAATTACTCGAAACTCGAAGAAAACTATCTCTTTACGGAGATTGCCGTACGTACCAAACGTTTCGTGGAGGCAAATCCCGACAAACCGCTAATAAAGCTCGGTATCGGCGATGTAACGCTACCGTTGTCGCCTTTTGTGGCAGATGCCATCATCGGTGCTTTCGAGGAGCTTAAACACAAAGAGACGTTCAGAGGCTACGGACCGGAGCTTGGCTACGGATTTGCACGAAATGCTGTCGTAGAGTATTATAGGCGTTACGGCGTGGAGCTGCAAATGAACGAGATAACCATCGGCGACGGTATTGGGTCAGATATTGCCAACATCACCGACTTGTTCGAGAAAGGAGCCAATACCGTGCTCGTGCCCGACCCCGTATATCCTTTGTACAAAGCTACTTCGCTTATGGACGGGCAGAAGATAATATATCTGCCTTGCACTGCCGACAACAACTTTTTGCCTTCGTCTCCCGACTGTAAGGCGGATATGATATACCTCTGTTCGCCCAACAACCCTACGGGTGCCACATTCGATTATGCGCAACTGAAAACGTGGGTCGATTACGCCAATAGTTGTGGAGCGGTCATATTGTACGACAATGCTTATGAGCGTTTTATCGAAGAAGACGACAAGCCTCATTCCATATTCTGTATCGAGGGTGCCCGTACCTGTGCCATAGAGTTTGGCAGCCTGTCGAAGACGGCGGGTTTCACCTGTGTGCGTAGCGGATATACCATTGTGCCTATGGAACTTGTGTCGGGCGGTATATCGCTCAACAAGATGTGGCAACAACGCCAGACTACGAAATACAACGGCGCTCCTTACCCGCAGCAGCGAGGTGTTGTAGCTGCTCTCTCGGAGGCAGGAATGGCTGATGCCGACCGTAATATAGCCGAGTATAAGAAAAACAGCAGACTGATAATAGATGTCCTCGACAAGAAAGGTATTTTCTATTCGGGTGGGGTCAATTCGCCTTATGTGTGGTTTCGTTGCCCGAATGGTATGGGGTCGTGGGAGTTTTTCGACTATCTGCTCAATGAGCTGTACATCGTGGGTACTCCGGGTGTGGGCTTTGGAGATTGCGGCGAGAACTATTTCCGCCTGTCGACGTTCAATACCTACGATGCAACCAAAGAGGCGATGAGCAGGATAGATGCCGTGTTGTAAGAGGTGCGTTTTTTATGAGAAAATATAATAAGTTGAATATTAAGTAATAATAAAAAAATAATTGTATATGAGAAAAGTTTTAGCAATATTGTTAATCTCTATTTTCAGCCTGAGTGCGACAGTACGAGCCGACGAAGGAATGTGGTTGTTGTCGCTTATAGGTAAAAATTACGAACAGATGAAGGCTCAGGGCTTCCGCCTTACACCCGAAGACATCTATAATATCAATCGTAGCAGCCTCAAAGATGCTGTCGTAGGTCTCGGCAATGCGGGTTCGAGCTTCTGGCATTTCTGTTCTGGCGAACTTATATCGGGCGAAGGTCTCTTCTCGACCAACCATCACTGCGGTTTCGGTATGATACAGTCGCACTCGTCGGTAGAACACGACTATCTACGCGACGGATTCTGGGCATACAAAAAATCCGACGAACTGCCGAACGAAGGTATTACTGCTCAGATACTTGTGCGTATGGAAGATGTAACCGATAAAATCGTACCTCACCTTAACGACGATATGACCGAGAGCGAACGCCAAAACGTTATCGACTCGATAGGCAAGATTATTTCCGACGAGGCGTCGAAGGGCACTGTCAACGATGCTCAGGTGATAGATATCTTCAATGGCAACCAATTCTTGTTGTTTGTGTACACCACCTATCGCGACGTGCGTATGGTCGGTGCTCCTCCGCAATCGATGGGTAAATTCGGTGGCGATACCGACAACTGGGAATGGCCTCGACACACGGCAGACTTCTCGTTGTTTAGAATATATACCGACAAAGACGGTAATCCCGCCGACTACTCGGCAGACAATATACCGCTGAAACCCAAGCACTTTTTCCCTGTCAGCGTGAAAGGACTCAAAGACGGCGATTTTGCGATGGTGATGGGATTCCCCGGCACTACCGACAGATTCCTCACCTCTTTCGGGCTTAAAGAGGAAATGATGGTCAACGATTTGATTTACAATATTCGCAGTGTGAAAATAAATGTTTTGCGTAAAAAAATGGCAGAGTCGCAAAAGACTCGCATTCAATATGCCTCTAAGTATGCTTCGTGTTCGAACTATTGGAAATATTCGTTGCAGCAAAACAAGGCTCTGAAAAAACTTAATACTATGCAGCAAAAGCTCGATATAGAGGATAATTACAGCAAATGGGCTGCTCGTAGTAATAATGCAAAATACGGCAATGCCCTTAACTTGTTGAAAGAAGGCTATGCCGACCGCAGCGACGCACGTAGGGCTCAGCTGTACATATCCGAATGCGTGTTTAGAGGACCGGAACTGTTTTCGTTTGCTTACAGCGTTTATTCGAATATCGAGGGAATAGCCGCCATCAAAGACGAAGCCGAACGCAGCAAGGCAATGGAAAAACTAACGAAGTATATCAACGGTTTTTACAAAGACTTCGACCCCGCTGTCGAACAGATGCTTATAGCACAAATGTTCGACTATGCATACAAGAATATGGACAAAAAATACCGTCCTTCGTTTTTCGATGATGTGCAGGCAAAGAAGTTCAAAGGAAATGCAGAGAAATATGCAGCGTTTTTGATGAATAAATCCATTTTTGTCTCCAAAGCCAAGGTGGAAGAGCTGCTGAAGTCTTCGAATCTCGATATCGTCAAGAAAGACCCCGCTTTGCTCGTTGCCAACAGTGCCATTGCCAAGGCGAGGGAGATAGGAAAAGCCACCAAGGAGGCAAATACCAATATAGAGCGTGGCAATCGTTATTTCGTCGATGGTATTCTTCAAATCAACAAGAACAAGCCAATTGCTCCCGATGCTAATTCTACTATCCGTATAACTTACGGTAATATAAGAGGTTATGAGCCCAGAGACGGTGTTGAGTACGAGTATTACACTACTCTGAAAGGCGTTATACAGAAAGAAGACTCTACCAGCAGCGAGTTTATCGTTCCCAAGAAGCTCAAAGACCTGTTCTATGCCAGAGATTTTGGTATCTATGCCGATAAAAACGGCGATTTGCCTACCTGCTTCATATCCAACAACGACATCACAGGCGGCAATTCGGGTTCACCTGTCCTCGATGCAGAGGGTAATCTTATAGGGCTTGCCTTCGACGGCAATTCTGAGGCTATGAGCGGCGACATCGATTTCGAAGAGAACCTCCAACGCTGTATCAACCTCGATGTGCGTTACATGCTCTTCATTATCGACAAATTTGCAGGAGCCCGCAATCTTATCGACGAAATGAAGATAGTACGATAACGGATTTTGGGTGTTTGTATCAGTTGAAATGTAGATAGTGTAGGGGAGAGCCCTAACCTGAACGACCGATTACGATAAAGGTGAAACATACGTTTCATCTTTATCTATTTGCTCACCGTGTAAAATAGTTTCGACGATTAGTACACGTTACTCAAACAAATCGGCGTGAGTGCCGGTATTTAAAAGATATAGAATACAACGATTCTTTTCTATCTTGTAAATAAGAAGCCAATCGGGCAATATATGACACTCTCTGAAACCTTTGTAATTCCCAATCAAAGCATGATCTTTGTATTTTATATCCAAGTCTTTGCCACTTGCCAGAACTTTGATTACTTCGAGCAATAGATCGATAGGCAAGCCTCGTTTTTGTGCTAACTTATAAGACTTTTTGAATTGATTGGAGAAGTCTACTTTATACATACGTCAGTCAGGCATTAATTTTTTTCAGAAAGTCGTCGAAGTCTTTACATTCTGTTACCCGTCCTTTTTCGATATCTTCGATTGCCTTGTCGAGACCGTTTGGTCTTTTCTTTTCGACCTTTGCAGTGGCTCCCAAAGCTATAAAAGCCTCTATCAGTTTTTTGAAGACAATGTTTCTGCCGTCGTATTCCAATGTTATAGTTGCCATAGTACAATACATATATTATTTAGTAATATCACCGCAAAGATAGTAAATTAATTACGAATTACGAATTACAAATTACGACCAGCAGTGCGAAGCAAATTACGACCGGCAGTGCGGAGCACAAATACACAATTAAAAGCTTACACAAAAATCTTCATTTTTTTTGCTATGCAAAAAAGTGCTACCTTTGCAAATTCAAAAAATTGTAAGTAACATAATTGTAAAATTAAAACACAGAACACGATATGAAGAAAGCAATACTTTCTATTTTTTTCTTCGCAGCCCTCGCATCCGTAGCTGTAGGGTAAAACGCTAATGACTGGTTCATAACCGTATGGAAACCGTCGGGGACTACGATTGAATTAAATACTCAAGGTGGTGCTAGTGCATATACTATAAAGTGTATTGGACTTGACGGTTTAGGTAATGAAGACCCCGCTACTTTACAAACCCTTACGGGGTCTGGTTGGAGTTATACCATAAGTGGGCTTAATCCGGGACAACAGTACCGCATATATATGTATGGAGGATCGTTTAACCAAGTGATTTTTGTAAGTGAAGAACTCCTAAAGATAGAGCAGTGGGGTACTACCCAATGGGCTACGATGTATCATGCATTCTATGGTTGTAAAAATATGGACGTAACGGCTATTGATAAGCCCGATCTTTCGGATTGCCATGGTTTGTCTGAAATGTTTCAATATTGCGAAAATCTTGTAAACGCAAATAGTTCCATATCCAATTGGAATACGCAGAGCATTACCGATATGAGTTATATGTTCAATAACGCGAGTAATTTCAACCAACCGTTGAATTGGAATACCCAGAATGTTACCAATATGAGTACTATGTTCTCCGGAGCTACCTCGTTTAATCAACCTATCGGTAATTGGGATACACAGAACGTTACAGATATGAGCTATATGTTCTTAGGGGCTACCTCTTTCAACCAGCCGTTGACCAATTGGAATACGGAGAATGTTACCAATATGAGTACTATGTTCTCCGGAGCCACCTCGTTTAATCAACCGTTGACCTCCTTCGATACTAAGAATGTTACCGATATGGGTAGTATGTTCTTTGTAGCTACCGCCTTCAATCAACCGTTGACCAACTTCAATACCCAGAATGTTACCAATATGAGCAGTATGTTCTATAGAGCAACTGCTTTCGATCAACCGATAAGTAGTTTTCGTATAGATGCCGTGGTATTGTCGTATTATATGACTTCTATATTATCCGGCTGCGGTATGAGCTGTCGGAACCTCTCTACTACTCTCGATAGCTGGAAGACACAGGCAGCGACACTAAATAAAAACAATATATACTTAGGCGATATCACGACCGTACATAATGCTTACAATGAGACCGGACGCGATGCTATCGCAGCCCTTAAGGCACGTGGCTGGACTATCAACGGAGGGCAGTTCGTGCCTGGCTGTATCACTCCCGACGTATACGTCTCGGAGTGGGATATGTCGAAACAGGTGTGGCCTGCTCGCCCCGATGCTGCTACTACATTGGTAACTAACTTGGTAACAGGGGAACTGGGTTGTAACGTAGAGTGGGAAAACTTAAATGACCCCACCGACAAAGGTATCGTTAACATTGTGGGAACACAGGCAAACCCTATAAAAATTACAGGACTTAGAGCGAATGCTAAATACCGTGTAGTAGCTTACTCTACTACCAATAACAATGGATACGAGCTTGCAGGTTTATGTGCCGAGAAAGCCGACTATCAACGCCTTACCAAAGTAACTCAGTGGGGTACTAACCAATGGACTTCGCTGACAAAAGCTTTCAGTGGTTGCGGCAATATGGACATAACGGCTACCGACAAGCCCGACCTCTCGTCAGTAACCGACCTAACAAGTATGTTTCAGAATTGTACTAGTCTCGAATACAATTCGTCTATCAACGATTGGAATGTATCGAATGTTACCAATATGAGCAATACGTTCTCCGGAACGTTAGAATTCAACCAACCGCTTAATAATTGGGACGTGTCGAAAGTAACCAATATGAGCAGTATGTTCCGTTACACAGATGCATTCAACCAAGACATTACGGGTTGGAACGTATCGGCGGTAACCAATATGCAGAGTATGTTTGAGCGAGCATTGGTATTCAATCAAGATATCAAAGGTTGGAATACTCGTAACGTTACCGATATGAGTGCTATGTTCATGCAGGCTACTGCTTTCGACCGTGATCTCGGCTTGCTTCGTATCGATGCCCTTACTAATGGTTATGGAATGTTTGCCTCTTCGGGCATGAGCTGCGACAACTACTCCAAGACCCTCAAAGGCTGGGCAGAGAGCAGCCACACGCCGTCGAATGTAAACTTCGCCACACAGACCGGTACTCCCTATGGACGCCACGGTATGACTCATCGTAAGAAACTTGTATCGCAAAAGAACTGGACTATCTCGGGCGACAACCTCGACTTCGCTTGCAGTCTCGGTCTTATCACTCCCGATGTATATGTTACCGAGTGGGATATGTCGAAGCCTGCAAAAGACACTCGCTCCGACGCAGCCACTACCCTCTTTACCAACTTCCTTGGTACCAATTTCGTAGTAGAGTATATCAACTTGGCAGACCCTACCGATAAAGGCATAGAGCTCAATGCCAACGGTGTGCTTTACTCACCGTTTAAACTTACAGGTCTTAGGGCAAATGCCAAATACCGCCTTATAGCCTACGCCAACCCCGGTGTGCCGGGAAGTGTCTTCAAGGGACTGGATGCGTTCGGAAGCGACGCCAAGAGACTCTCGAAAGTAACTCAGTGGGGTACCAACGAGTGGAAATCGCTTACATCAGCATTTTACAATTGCGAAAATATGGACGTAACGGCTACCGACCGTCCTACACTTACAGGCGGCATAAGCCTTGCTTCTATGTTCCAAGGCTGCACATCGCTTGTATACAATCCATCTATAAACAATTGGCTGACGGCAGACGTTACCAATATGGTTGCTATGTTCTCAGGAGCTACCTCTTTCAACCAACCGATAGGCAACTGGAATACGGGAAGTGTTACCGATATGACTGCTATGTTTCTTAGGGCCACCTCTTTCAATCAGCCGATAGGTAACTGGAATACGGGTAACGTTACCAGTATGGCTTATATGTTCGAAGGAGCTACCTCATTCAACCAACCGATAGTTAACTGGAATATGGTGAGTGTTAATATTGTGGAAGATATGTTCCACAATGCCGCTTCGTTCGACCAGCCTCTCGACGGCTTGAAGTTCGATTCTCATCCGTCGATGGGCAATATGTTGTACAATAGCGGTATCAGCTGCCACAACCTTTCAGTTACTTTCGATGCTTGGGCTACACAGGCTACAGCTCTGAATTATACGGGTGTAACCTTGAATCTCGACGCAAACAAGTACTACAACGCACAGGGGCAGACAGCTCTCAATATCCTTACAACCGCTCCTCTCAACTGGCTTATCACCGGCGGCACATACGCTCCAAACTGTCTTACTCCCAACGATTGGTTCGTAGCCGTATGGGATATGTCGAAACCTACCAACCGTATCAATAGCCCCAATACTACGATAGCCTTCCCCGGCAATGGTACGAACTATAGGCTCGACTGGGAAGATGTCAACAATCCTACTCTTGCCGGACGCTACGGTACCGTAACCGTATCGTCGTCGTCGAGCTTGAATCCGTATATTCTTACCGTACCGGCATCGGGCATATATCGAATAAAAGTACACAAAGATGCAGGAGTGTTTTATGGTTTTGACCATTTTGCAAGTAGTTATTGTGATAATAAACGTCTTATAAGAGTGGAGCAGTGGGGTACCACTAAGTGGGGATCTTTGAGTAACGCTTTTGCAAATTGTTCAAATATGGATATAACAGCCACGGATGTACCCGACCTTACAGGGGCTCCATTTTTATTTTTGTATAATATGTTTGATGGTTGTAGTAGTCTTGTTAACGCCAATGGCTCTATGGCTAATTGGAATACTGATAGAGTTAAAGATATGTTTGCTATGTTCCAGTCTACTCCTTTATTTAATGTCCCTATTGGTAATTGGAATACTCGAAATGTTACTCGCATGAGTCAAATGTTTAGTGGAGCGACATCATTCAATCAGCCATTGAATTGGAATATAGAGAATGTTACCGATATGAGCAGTATGTTCTCTGGAGCAATTGCTTTCAATCAACCGTTTGGAAGCAGTTGGAATACTCAGAGTGTAACAAATATGAGCTATATGTTCGGTAATGCCACAGCCTTCAATCAAGATATAAGCAGTTGGAATACTCAGAATGTAACCGAGATGGTAGGTATGTTTTCTGGAGTTACATCGTTCGACCAACCACTCAGTTCAATAAAAATTAATTCAGTTGTTTCTGGTGTCTCCCACGGGATGTATTATATGTTATCCAACAGTGGTATAAGTTGCGAAAACCTCTCGTCGACGCTCGACTCGTGGAATACACAGGCAGCAGCACTGAATAAAAATAATATAAACTTAGGTGGTATTACGACTATACCTAATGCTTACAACGAGATGGTACGCGATGCTATCACAGCCCTTACGGCACGTGGCTGGACTATCACCGGCGGGCGATTTGCACGCGACTGCGTATCGCCCGACTACTACGTTTCGGTATGGGACTTGTCGAAGCCTGATACTACCGGTACGGCTACAGCTCTTACTACCAACCTCTGGGGCGGCAACTTCACAGTAGAGTGGAAAAACCTCGACGACGGTACAACAGGTATGATTGCCTCGGCTACCGCTACGACGGCACCGCTTACCATTACCGGTCTTACGGCTGGTAAACGCTACCGCGTCGTTGCCTACCCGAACTCTACGCCGGGCAGTATCCTCAAGAAACTTGCTACCGAAGACGGCGGCGGCATTACTAGGACAGACGTAGCCCGTCTCGACTCCGTGACGCAGTGGGGAGTAAATAAATGGATGTCGCTCGAAGGAGCTTTCCGCCACTGCTCGCGTATGGACGTAACCGCAACCGACGTACCGGACCTTACGACGCTCTCGGGCAATAAGAGCCTAAACTTTATGTTTGAGGGCTGCGAAAACCTCGTTTACAACTCTACGATAAACAATTGGGTTACGACGGGCGTAACCGATATGAGCGGAATGTTCTCGGGTGCCAAGGCGTTCAACCAACCGCTCGACGGCTGGGATGTCTCGAACGTAAAGTATATGGCCTCGATGTTCTTTAAAGCCGAAACGTTCAACCAAGACCTCAACAGCTGGCAAACAGGCAATGTAGAGCGTATGCAGGATATATTTAACTCGGCAAAAGCTTTCAATGGCAATATTACCACTTGGAACACCGGTAAGGTAACCAATATGCAGGCAATGTTCTACGGAGCCGAAGCCTTCAATAAAGCTTTAGGTTGGAATACAGAGAATGTAACCGATATGAGCAGTATGTTCCAAAATGCCAAAGCGTTTAATAATGGTACTATTATGAATGCGATGGGGTATTGGAATGTAGAAAAAGTAACGACGATGAAAAATATGTTCCTCAATGCCGAGGCATTCGACCAAGATTTGGCTGGATGGACACTCCGTAGTATAACCGATATGAGAGATATATTTTCTGCACCTCTCAATAAGGGTATGAGTTGCGCCAAATACTCCTCTTCTTTACAAGGCTGGGCAAGCAATCCGCTTACTAAGACGGGAGTAGACTTTACGGGACAATCGAACCGTGTCTACAACGCCGTAGGAAAAATAGCCCGCGACTCTCTGTCAAAGCCTGTAGCTCAGGGAGGTAAAGGCTGGAATATGTCTGCTACTACCGACTCTTACGACGAGTCTTGCGGTATGCACATTTGGATGGGAACCGTATCTACCGATATATCGGATATTAATAACTGGCAAAATGGTACCGGTATGCCTCCACATATAGGTATAGTATCAGGATATGAGTATAATGTAATGGTATACATATCACCTTCCGCAGTCCGTGATATGCACGTTACTCCATTGCCAGTAACACCACCATATACACCGGGAGCTCCTAATAACTTGGGATATTGGATAATACATAATCTTGTAAATAAAACTACCAACCGCAAGGTAGTGGTAGAGCCGGCAGCAAACCTATATATACACAATTGGATAGATGGATCATCTACTCCTGCCGACGCCGACAAGATAGTAATAAAGGCAGACGACACCAACCCGAACGGTTCGCTTATCCTTGGCGGTCAGCCTTGCGACAAGCCCGTCTATGCTACTGTAGAGATGTACTCTAAAGCAGGCCGAGAGGCTACCGCAATGACATGGACAGACAACATACCGTCGTCACCGACGAAAGACAGCCTATTCTCTGTCCACTACCGCTGGCAGTATATTGGCGTTCCTGTCGATGGCGAGGTAGCCAATGCCTTCTACGGCTCGTACCTGCGTAAGTACGATGAGACCTACAACGACCCCAATCACTACTATGGCAAGTGGCGTAAACTCGGAGCCAATGAAACATGGCAGCCACTCGTACCCTTTGCGGGCTACGAGGTTACAAGCCGCACACCTAAGGTATACGTCTTCAAAGGACGCCTTCTGCACTGCACGCAAGAGCTGACACTTACCCGCCAGGCAGCCGAGGTTTCGGCAGTACACTCGTCGTTTACCGACCCGCGTGAGCGCCACTGGGAGCTTGGTCACAATGTCTTCGGCAACTCGTACACGTCGGCTCTCATGATAGGACAAGGCAAACTCTTCGTCGACCTCGAGGGAAGGTACCCGTTAGGACAAGAACCTATCGAGGGCACCGTATATATATATATAATACGGGAAGTATTGCCGACTGGGCAGGCGGCGGTACTCTCGGATCGGGACCCGGACAGTACGTTGCGGTACCCATATTCAGTGCCACAGCACTCTCGGAACAATATATCTCGTCGATGCAGGGCTTTATGTTGAAGTTCAACGAAGATACACTTCGCTTAAAAGGCACAGGCAGTCCCGTGAAGTTTAGGATAGGACTCAATAAAGAGGAACATTATCTAAGCCATATCTATCCCTTCGGCGGCAACCAACGCCCGCAGCGAGCACCGCAAGCCGCCCCGAGCGACAAGATACACGGCTACCTCAAGATAGGTCTTACGAGCAGTCGCAGCGTTAGCTCTGTACACCTCATCGAAGCCGAGGGCACTACCGATGAGTTCGACAACGGCTGGGACGGCATGCAGCTCAATACCGGCAGAAGTAGCTCTGCAACGCTCTTCGTACCTTCCGCGTATGGCGACTTGCAGGTATCGACCTCAGACAATATCGTAGGCGACCGCTTCGGCATCGTCAACAACGGCGATACTACTTACC
>ERZ773022.2012-NODE-2012-length-12727-cov-4.159722_pt1 | contig 12727 bp, 10 predicted proteins | sample MGYA00580839_ERZ773022 | MGnify/ENA primary metagenome ERZ773022 (study PRJEB29015, sample SAMEA2738020) | human oral metagenome | biome: human oral; feature: human-associated habitat; material: dental | place: China | collected 2044 ... | reverse complement strand
CCTGCGGTCAAAGCTGCTACAGCAGCGATTGCAAGAATCTTTTTCATGTTCTTGTCTCCTTTTGTTTACTTTCTCCATAAAAGTTAAGAAATATAAAACATAAAGAGTATCCTTGTTTCCTTTTGGATAAACGAAAATGCGAGTCATTACTAAATTCAGACAATTGAATTGTACTATCTGAATTTGCGAATGTCAAGCAAATTCAAGATAATGTTAATACCTTATTTTTAATAATAAAAAATTTATTAACTTGGATTTTAATATTAATATATGAAATTTATAGGAGTAAGTATTGTTTTTGACAAAAAAATTGCCTTTAAGGAATAAAAAAACCAGTTCGTTTTTAGTGGAACTGGTTTTAATTTTTATGCATCTATTTCAGTTATGATGTGTTTGTCTAATTCTTTGAGCGGTACCGGATGGAGATAGGCTTGTCCAATCGTTTTCAATAAGACTAGTCGAATCATATTGCCCCAAATTTTCATGTCGTTAGTCATATAAAGCATGAGGTCTGCTGCAGAAATATCAGTTTGAATCGGAAGTTCTAAGAATTCAAGAACATACTTTATACGTTCGGCACATCCTTTTTGTGTAAGTCCTAATTTTTCTGCTTGACGAGTAATGAGATACATACCGATAGCTAAGGCTTCGCCATGATTATATGTGCCGTCATAACGGTTATATCCTTCAATAGCATGTGCAATGGTATTGCCGAAGTCGAGAAGCATACGAGAACCTTCTGCAAATTCATCTTTTTCAGAATAACGTGCTTTAATACGGCAACAACGTTCAATAATTTCAGGAAGTCGTTTCCTTAAATCTACGTCATTTTTAGCTTGTTCAAAAATGGTAAAGAGATCTTTATCTTGAATGCATGCAATCTTTACAGCTTCTGCGAGTCCTTTGTGGAATTCTGCTTTTGGAAGTGTAGCGAGTAAATCCGGGTCGATAAAAATACCGCGTGGTTGTGCAATACTGCTTACCAAATTCTTACTGCCCGGCATATCAATACTTACATTACCCCCAATAGCAGTACCTAGTTGTGCAGTAAGTGATGTCGGAATATGAATATACTGGATACCGCCTAGATAGGTAGCTGCAGCAAACCCTGCCATATTACCTACCGCACCGCCGCCAAATCCGATGATGGCATCGCCACGGTCAAGTCCGAAGTTAGCAATAGCTTCATATACAGCACTTAATACACGAAGAGTTTTGCAAGCTTCCCCTTCCGGTACGGTAATGAAACGGATACTTAAGTTTTTAGCAGCATGTAATGTTTTATTGAGTTTAGCTGCGTATTGCTTACCTACAGAATCTTCTGTAATGACAACCACTTTATCTGCATCGGTAAGTTCTTTTATCATGGGACCGACTTTATGAATCAGTCCACGTTCAATGAGTATATCGTAAGAATCTAAATCTAAATTAACATGAATATTTGCCATGTGCATCATCCTTTCTGTCGAATCAATGTAATTAACGATTGCTAATGCCCTCTAAATTTTACGGGTATGGAAGCGACTCGATGGATGAAATACGAGGGAGGCTCCGCCTCTTTTCTCGTGATTTGGGAAATCCATTTTGCCGCATGTACACAATAAGATTTATATTCCTGACCCGGCTCCATGATTATTCCCCTTCTTTCTTTTTGTAATCAATACAGATTTTTTATATCAACATATATCATTATTATAACTTCTAATTGTATTTCAGAAAAGATATAGAGTTTTAAAAATACAAAATAAAGAAATAAAATGGTAATTATTTTTTATTGGATAGGTTATAAGAAGTTTTTTTATGACTTTATCGAAAACGAGTTTCTCTTTGTTTTTTTAAGAATATAGAGAATTGCTCTGCTTGCTTTTCCCAATCGATAATAGCTGCTTGTAACTTTTCTTTTTCGCAGTTATCACTTATATATATTGTATTTATTTTTACATTTAAAAGAGCACTGATAGTTGCCGTTACCGCACATTCACCTGCGATGAGAGAATCGCTTACTAGATTCACGTTTCCTTCTAAGATAATTTCTTTAAAAATTGGATACATGTTAATCATTGTTTGTACCATGAGCTTAGGTGCATGCAATGCCAACCGGAAGCCTTCTTGCATTTTTTCTTTTCTATTTTCGGTTTCTTTGGGAAGTCGCCAGATTTCCATAGCTTTAGTAAAGCAACGACTGTCCTTCTGCATTAAATCCAGCATGGTACTTTGTGCCAATTGTAATGTTTCCAACCAAAGAGCAGCTTTAGGATGTAGGTCATTATACTTTTTGTTGGATAATGTAAATTGTACGCTCATACATGCCATAGCACAGGCTTGTGCACCGATAAAAGCTGCTTGCACACCACCGGCAGGAGTTTCACTTTTACTGCCTAAAGCGGTTAGATACTCTTCTATTGTTTTTTTATGCCATATAGTAGTTGTCATATTATACCTCATTAACTTTGCCCCATTTTTAGTAGTTGAGGGGAATTGCTTGGGAGTGTTAATACATAGAGTATCATACCGGTCGAAAGCCGTACATCCGCTGTGGGTATCAGAGTATGTTCTCCATTTTTTATTTCAACAACAGTGGAACAAGTCGGCCATGCGATTTCTTTAATTTGTTTGTTTTCTAAATAGGAGCCGGGACCTACAGGGACTTCAATGAGTGTTCGTGCTTTTTTAGTAGTTTTAGGGTGTTTAGAAAGGGCTTTAGAAAGGAGTTCCCCATAAATAGGTTTACCTCCTACCAATGCACTGGTTACATAAGCGATAGCAGATGCTAAAACAAGGGTTGTTAAATGAGAAAAATCTCCGGTTAACTCAAGAATAAGAAGTACAGATGTAATAGGAGAACGCATACTTGCTGTTACAAAAGCTGCCATGGCTGCGGTAACAATATTGTTGCTGAATATGGGATCCAGAATGCCTACGGAAATAAATATAGAAGATTGAATCGCTCCGAGAAGTCCTCCCAGTGCAAACATCGGAACAAGAAATCCGCCGGGAATACCGCTTCCGGTAGAAAGAATGGTAAAAATATATTTACCTATAAAAAGAAGTATTAGAAAAAGAAGACCCGGACGATTAGCTACTATAGAATTGACAAGGTCATCGCCACCTTCTGTAATTTCCGGAAGCCAAATGCAAACAAATGCACCGATTACTAAAGCAAAAAATAAACGTGGCCATACACCATGGAGGGAAATCTTTTTATAGAAGAGTCCGACATGCGTTAAGCCGTAGTTATATAACACACCGAATGGACCACAAATAGCACCTACTAAAATAATAGGAATGATAAGTACTATGGTAGAGTCGGGCATGGTGGGAAAAATAAATAAAGCACTTTCTCCGAAAATGTAACGAGTGACCATTGTCGCAGTGACGGCAGCCGCCATAGAGGGGAGCAGAACTGCACTGGAAAAGCTTTGATTCATTTCTTCTAATGCAAATACGGTACCGGCAAGTGGAGCACTGAATGCGGCAGCAAGTCCGGCACTGGAACCGCTGGTAATCAGATATTTTTCTTCTAATGGAAAGCGACCGAAAAGGCGACTGATTCCTTTAGCGGCAGCGGCACCGATTTGTACAGAAGGTGCTTCCCGACCGATAGAAAGTCCTCCCAGTATACCTAAAACGACACCGATAAACTTTACATAGAGAACGGAAAGCCATTTCATGTGAAAAATACCGAGTAATTCACCTTTTACTTGGGGAATACCTCCACCCATTGCCATCGTTTCATGAATACATAGACGATAAATAATGAGAGATAGCAGTAATGCAAAAACAATCCAGCCTATAAAAGGAAGCCAATTTCCTGCAAATAAAGCAGGTGTAATATAGCTTTGATAAATAAACTGTCTAATAACAGAAGCTTGATGTAATACCCATACAAAAGAACCAATAATCAACCCTACTACGAATCCTACAAGAATGCCCTCAAAAAACAGACGAAGTTTAAATGCATCCCAAGCAATAAGTGCTTGTAAGGTTTTAGATAATTGATGTATTCTCTTCATAAGAGTCTCCTTACCTATAAATAGTCATACATTATTATTATAATATAAGTAGGAATGTAATTACAAAATAACAGAAATAAACCGTTGACAGCCTCAAAAGAGCATGTTAAAATAATTTTTGTCATATAGCCCATGCTTTATGATATATGGCGGGTGTGGTGAAGTGGTTAACACGGCGGATTGTGGCTCCGTTACTCGTGGGTTCGAGCCCCACCACTCGCCCCATTTTTTTTACATCCGTATGTAAAGAAGATGGATTTAGGTATGGGGGTATAGCCAAGTGGTAAGGCAACGGACTTTGACTCCGTTATGCGGCAGTTCGATTCTGCCTACCCCTGCCAATATAAACATACAAAAGTATGTAAAAAGACCTCCCGATGGGAGGTCTTTTGCTATATAAAAGTAGTGATTTTGAGGAGGCGTGTTATGACACTGAATCAACTTCGATATGTGATTGAAATTGTACGTTGCGGATCGATATCTACAGCGGCACAAGAGCTGTTTATCACGCAACCCAGTTTATCCAAATCGGTTAATGAGCTGGAAAAAGAAATGGGAATTACTATTTTCAGAAGAACAAATCGTGGTGTAGTTCTTTCAGAAGAAGGTATTCGCTTTTTATCCTATGCACGACAAGTTGTTGAACAGGCGGATTTGTTGGAACATCGGTATAAAGAAAGCGAAAAAATGCATCATACCTTTTCGATTTCCTCACAACATTATGCAATTGTTGTAGCTGCTTTTATAGCCATGATTAAAGAGGAAAATGTAAATTACTATGATTATTATTTACGAGAAGTAAAAACTTCAGAAGTAATTAGTGATGTGCATCTTCAAAAAAGTAATTTAGGAATTTTATATGAAAGTTCTTTTAATCATGATGTATTAAAACGAATTTTATATGATAATGATTTAGAGTTTACTCCGTTATTTACTGTTAAACCACATGTGTTTTTAAGAAAGAGTCATCCTCTTGCTTGCAGGCAGATGATTACGCTGGAGGAGCTTCGTGAATATCCTCGTCTTGTATACGACCAAGGAATTAATAATTCATTCTATTTTACAGAAGAGGTTCATAGTACGGAAGAAAGTGATAGAAATATTACGGTAACGGACCGGGGAACTATTTTTAATTTGATGATCGGTCTTGATGGATATACGATTTCTTCGGGGATTATGAGCGATGATTTTAGCGGAGCGGAAATCAGTTCCATTCCTTTAAAAACAGAAGAATATATGACTTTAGGTGCAATCACTTGTAAAAATACTGCTCCATCCGCATTGACAGAACGCTTTTTATTTCATCTTAAAGAGAGATATCATGCCGGTTTGGTATCTAAAAAAAACACAAAATAAAGGGGAATATAGAAGTAGAATGAGAAGAAGTTTTCTTTTCTTTTTACTTCTTTTATTATATATTGAAAAAGAGTGTGTTTATTTTATGAAACTGGAAAGAAAGTATGTACTATGTTGAGGGATGGAAATATGGGATTACCAATACGGGACATTCTTCTTCTTGACTATTTAGATGGGAAACCTTTGCATACCAAAGTTCCCTCTTATCAGGAGAAAGTGTTGGGCGGCAATACAAATCAGAGATTGCAACTCCTTTTAGAGGCAGGTTGGATTCGGCAAACGAAACCGCAAGAAACCGTTAATATGCTTCCTGATCAAGCGTTGGCTGATTTTTTAGCTCATCATGGATATGACTCTAAAGGTTCGCATGTCGAATTGGTACGACGTGTGGTTGAAAATATTCCGGAAAATGCTTATGAGTATGCCGTTCCTAAGTTATATATAGCAACTGCTCGCGGAAAGCGGGAAATGACAGGGCATATGGCGTACATTTTAAATGCAAGAGGTAATTACGGATTGACCGAGGGGGAAATCGGTGAAGCACAGCGTACACTTGTTTCTCGTGGTGCGCCTTGTTCTGCTAAAAATATTTTGTTGCGTGCTTTTTTACAAAAAGTAGATATATTAAATATGAGCGGTGAATGGACGAGACTTCGTAATTTATACTTTACGATGGCTAATTTTTACATGCGTGATGAGAATGCACGACAAGCATTAACGATGCTGTATCTTGTGTTTTTATTAGATATGTCCGGTATGGGGAATAGAAATCATTTAGTTTCTTATGAAGAGTTATTTCCTACACAAAAAGGAATTATTCTATTGATGGATCAATTGCGAAGGACGTTACAATTATCTGACAGTGAATTAAAAGGGGATTTTCTATCTTCTATCGCACGATATGGTCCACGCTTACCTTTTTCTTATTTTTCACCACAAATTATTTTTAAAATTTTAATGGAACGTTTACAGGGAAATGATTTTGACCGAACGGGATACATTGTACATGCTAATACGCCCGATCCGGATTCACGTGCTTATCATTTTCAAGTTAGTCATTTTACACCTTTAACTTTTAAGGAAAAGCAAAAAGAGTTAGAAAGACAGAAGCCTTTACAATTAAAACGAAATATTCAACCGACAGTACCTCCTGTGATGCGTATATCGAGTGTTTCGACAGCTCCGTTTACAAGCGGAAAAATAAGTTCAAGAGGAAAAAAAGAAGTTAAAAAGAAAGTTTATTCTCCCAAAGTGAAGAAAAAAAGTTGGTTGGAAAGATTATTAGGAAAATAATTTTTATTTTCATTAGAAGAATAAAAGTTAGGATTATTTATAGGTAATAAGCCACAAAAATGCTTATCGATATGTTATAATGTAGTGTATGATTTTGTGCGGAAGAGAGGCGTGATATGGAAGAAAAAGAAAAGCGTGTTCGAATCCGTGTAGATACTGTTATTCGTGATGCAACCGGAGAAGAAGAAACGTTATCTTTGGAAACATTGGGGGTATCAGGGATAAGAGAAGAAACTCCCTATATTTCCTACCGGGAAACTGAATTAGTCGGATTGGAAGGAACTACAACGACAGTTCATATAGAAGAGAACCGAGTTATTTTAGAACGATCGGGAACTTTTCTTCAACGACAAGAGTATAAAGTGGGAGTAGAAACGCATTCCGATTATAATACTCCGATGGGTATTTTAGGAATGAAAGTAATTACAAGAGAGCTGGATATATCGTGGAATAACGGCATAGGTGTTTTACGCATGGTCTATGATATTTCAGTAGATGGTTTATTTGAGCATGTCAATGAAATTATTATCGATGTAAGAGAGGAGTCCGATTTTCATGGAAATCAGGGAACAACTGCAATTAATCATTGAAGAAGCTAAGAATGCTGCTGTAGCAGCAGGTGAATTACCGGAAGGTACATATGCTTCGGTACATCGTTTAGAAATACCAAAGGATAAAAAATTTGGTGATTATTCTACCAATGCAGCTATGCAATGGGCAAAAACAGCACATTGTGCACCGAGAATGATTGCAGATGTATTGGTTAAATATATAAAATCCAATCTTATCGACCATGTGGAAATTGCAGGTGCCGGATTTATTAACTTCTATCTTACTTCCGATTTAGTATATAGTGAACTTCGGCATATTTTAGAAACCGGTGACTCTTACGGCAATTTGCCGAAGAGTGATGAAGGGCTTATTAACATTGAATATGTATCTGCCAACCCGACCGGGCCTCTTCATATCGGACATGCTCGTGGTGCTGCATGGGGAAGTGCTTTAGTTAATTTATTACGTGCGGCAGGTCGTCCGGTAGCTTCCGAGTATTATATCAATGATGCAGGCAATCAGATAGATAATTTGGCAAAATCTGTAAATGCTCGCTATATGCAGCTTTGCGGGTTTGAAGTGGAATTTCCGGAAGACGGTTACCATGGTGTAGATATCGTAGAAACCGCACAAGCTATTTTAGATCGTGACGGTAAGAAGTATTTGGATATGAGCGAAGAAGAACGTTTAGCCGTATTCAAAGATATTGCTTTAGTTGAAAAGTTAAATGCTATTAAGAAAGATTTAACAGATTTTAATGTAACATTTGATACTTGGTACAGTGAAAAATCTTTGTATCCGACTAAGGTAGATGCTGCATTAGAACCACTTAAAGAATCCGGTGCTATCTATGAAAAAGATGGTGCATGGTGGATGGCAACAACTAAAGAAGGCGATGACAAAGACCGTGTAGTTATTCGCTCTAATGGAGTTCCGACTTATTTCTGTTCTGATATTGCCTATCATAAAGATAAATTCCAGCGTGGTGCTACCGAATTACTGGATATTTGGGGGGCAGACCATCACGGATATATTGCTCGATTAAAAACAGCGATGAAATTACAAGGCTTTGATCCGGATAAGTTCAATGTATTGCTCTTGCAAATGGTAACTCTTCTTCGTGACGGACAGCCTGTCAAGATGAGTAAGCGTACCGGTACGGCGATAACGATGAGAGAACTTATGGATGAAGTAGGCGTAGATGTGGCTCGTTATTTCTTCTGTAGTCGTACTTTGGACAGTCAGATGGAATTTGATATTGACCTAGCTAAGAAGCGTTCTAATGATAATCCGGTTTACTATATTCAATATGCAAATGCACGTATTCATAGCTTATATAACCAAGCTAAAGATGCTAAGATTGCATTGGGAGATTGGCAGAATACCGATTTTACCGTTCTTAAAGAAGAATGTGAAATAGAATTAATTAAAAAGATGGAAGCTTATCATGGACTTGTTGCGGCAGCTGCTGGTGAACAAGCGCCACAGCGTATTGCCAAGTATGCTTTTGAATTGGCTACTTTATTCCATCATTTCTATAAGAAGTGCCGTATTTTAGGTGTAGAATCAAAAGTTACAGAAGCACGACTCGGTTTAATTCGTGCGGTACAAATTGTTCTTGTTCATGCATTAGGCATTCTGGGTGTTTCTGCACCTGATCATATGTAAGGAGGATTCATGACAAAGTATATCTTCGTAACAGGCGGCGTAGTTTCTTCTCTTGGAAAGGGAATTACCGCTGCTTCCTTAGGACGTCTTTTAAAAAATCGTGGATATAAAGTAACTATTCAGAAGTTTGATCCATATATCAATATTGATCCGGGTACGATGAGTCCTTATCAGCACGGGGAAGTATTTGTTACCGATGATGGAGCAGAAACCGATTTAGATTTGGGACATTATGAACGTTTTATTGATGTAAATTTATCTAAAGGTTCCAATGTTACTACCGGTAAAATTTATCAATCTGTAATTAATAAGGAAAGAAAAGGCGAATACCTTGGCTCTACCATTCAGGTTATCCCGCATATTACTAATGAAATTAAAGAACGTGTTCTTCGTGTAGGTCGTAATGATAATGCCGATATTGTCATTACGGAGATTGGAGGAACAGTCGGAGATATTGAGTCTCTTCCTTTTTTAGAAGCCATTCGTCAGGTAAAGAAAGACGTACCTAATCGTAATGACGTACTCTATATTCATGTTACTTTAATTCCTTACATTCATGCAGCAGGCGAACTAAAAACGAAACCTACACAGCATAGTGTTAAGGAACTCCGTTCCATAGGTATTCAACCGGACATCATTGTATGTCGTACAGAAAAGATTGTCAGCGATGATATGAAGAAAAAAATTGCACTTTTCTGCGATGTAGATTCCAACGCAGTTATTAACAATGCGACCTGTAGTACTATTTATGAAGTGCCTCTTTTGTTACAAGAAGAAGGACTGGATCGTATCGTGATGCAGAAATTAGGATTGGAAGATCGTTTCTGTGATATGAAAGAATGGACAGTTATGGTTGACCGCATTCGTGAAACCAATGCATCCGATAGAGAGATTAAGGTTGCTTTAGTTGGAAAGTATGTAGCTTTACATGATGCGTATTTATCCGTGGTAGAATCTTTGTATCATGCTGGTTATGAAGCAGGCGTACAGGTCAAGATTAAATGGATTGACTCGGAAGATTTGGAATCACCCGGTTGCAATTTGAACGAAGTATTTGGAGATGTGCAAGGCGTAGTTATTCCGGGTGGATTCGGTTCACGTGGTGTAGAAGGCAAGATTGCCGCTATTCGTTATGTGCGTGAAAATAACATTCCGTTCTTAGGTTTATGCTTGGGGATGCAATGTGCCGTTATTGAATTTGCAAGACATGTATGTGGTATGAAAGAAGCTCATTCTAAGGAATTTAATGATGCTACCCCTTATCCGGTTATTGATCTTATGGAAGATCAGGAAGATGTGACTGAAAAGGGCGGTACTATGCGTTTAGGACAGTATCCTTGCAAGCTTAAAGAGGGAACTATGGCTCGTCGTTTATATGGTAATCAAGAAATTGTATATGAACGTCATCGCCATAGATATGAAGTGAATAATGAACTGCGTCCTCAAATGGAATCACAAGGTCTTATTATTTCCGGGACCAGTCCGGATAATCGTTTGGTAGAAATGATTGAGCTACAAAATCATCCCTACTTTGCGGCAACACAGGCACATCCGGAATTTAAATCCAGACCGACTCGACCACATCCTTTATTCCAAGGATTTGTACAGGCAATTGTAAAGAAATAGGATAAAAATGCAGGCTTATAGCCTGCATTTTTTATTGCTATGTTTTTATCATATTTTATACAATACATATGCTGGTTATTGTCTTTAAAATTTGTGATGCAGCATTTTACTCTAAAAATAAAAAGTTATAAAACGGGAAAATCTCATGCAAAATATTAATAGAAGAAGCTTATCGATAAGAATAAATATATTTAAATATTGTATATTTATACACTAAAAATAATGAAAATAAAATATAGAATAAGCGAAATTACTAAAGAAATGAATAGTTGAAAATAAAAAGTGATTCTGTAATATCATGCATTCATGTATCTATTAGTGTTATATTCATCGAAACTTACTGGTTAGTGTATACGTTAATTCGTCAAAACATGGTTGCAAATGTAGATGTATGAGTTTATAATATACATAAATAATTTTTAGTTGTAGGAGGAAATGGTATGGGCCTTTCTATTCAGATTTTTATATCACTGATTTTATCCGTGGTAGTAGGTTTAACATTAGGACCGGATTCTGCTCCTTGGGTAAAGCAGTGGATTGCACCTGTAGGAACTATATTTATTAACTTAATTAAGATGATGATTGTTCCTGTTATTTTTTCATCTCTTGTTACCGGTATGACCGGTTTGGGAGATTTAAAGAAATTAGGACGCATCGGTGCAAAGACTTTCTTTATCTATATGGGAACTACCGCAGTAGCTATTTTACTCGGGTTTGCATCTGCGTTCTTAATTCAACCGGGTGTAGGCTTGGATATGGGAGCAGCAACAGCTCCTGAAATTAAAGCGGCTCCAACATTTATGCAAGTTTTGGTAAGCATGATTCCTGCTAATCCGATTGCATCTATGGCTAAAGCGGAAATTTTGCCATTGATTGTGTTTTCTATTTTCATTGGTTCCGGTATTATTGCCGTAGGTGGTAAGAAGGGGATGTTCCTTACTAACCTGTTTGATGCTTTTGCAGAAGTATGTTACAAGATTATCGGCATGATTATGCGTCTTTCTCCTATTGGCGTATTTTGCTTATTAGTTCCGGTAGTAGTTACTAATGGTCCGAAAGTACTTCTTCCTCTCTTGTCTGTTATTATTGCAGCTGCACTTGGCTCTATTGCACATGGATTAGTAGTATATACTCCTATTATTGCATTTTTAGGCAAAATGAATCCTGCTCGCTTCTATAAAGCAATGTCTGAAGCTATGATGATTGCATTTACGACTTGTTCTTCTGCCGGTACACTTCCGGTTAACATGAAGAACTTGATTGAAAAACTTAAAGTAAAGAAAGAAGTAGTATCTTTCGTTCTTCCTTTAGGGGCAACCATTAATATGGACGGTACTGCCGTTTATATGGGGGTGTGTGCTTTGTTCGTAGCGAATGTGTATGGCGTTCCGCTTACTATGAATCAGATGATTATGATTATGTTTACCGGTACTTTAGCATCTATTGGTACAGCAGGAGTTCCCGGCGGCGGACTTATCATGCTTGCTATGGTTCTTCAGTCTGCTAATTTACCTTTAGAAGGTATTGCTCTTGTAGCAGGCATCGACCGTGTATTGGATATGTTCCGTACAACCTTGAATATAACAGGTGATGCTGCAGTGGCTGTAGCTGTTGATCATTCAGAAAAGAGTAGCGATAAAGAACTCATTGAAAAAATGCAAGAAGAAAAAGAAATGAATAGCATTATTAAGTAAAAGAAAAAGAGTGTTTGCTAAGCAAGCACTCTTTTTTGTATGAAATAAATTATGAAAAAATATATACAACCATATATAAGGATAAAAAGAAGTATTAAAAGATATAAGATATATGGTGGAAAATAAAGAAAGAAGAAAAAACGGGGATAAAAAAGAGAGAAGTGAGATAAAGGAAAAAGGGAGAAAGAGAGAAAAAATAAAAGAAAAAGAGGATAAAAATAGAGTTGACGTAAGAAATAGGGATATGATAGGATAGGATACGTCGCCAAAAGGGCGAATAAGCAGAGAAAAAACTTCTGTTTTACTTAAAAAGTTACTTGACAAAAGAAAATTTGTAAGGTAACATAATGAAGTCGCTTACGAGCGATTGGTTCTTTGAAAACTGAACAGTATGACAAACAAAAGCCGATGTGCGGATTGAAAACAATCCCGCAATAATTTGAGAAAAAAGGCAAGAAAATAATCGAGCCAAACAAACAATCTATCATGGAGAGTTTGATCCTGGCTCAGGACGAACGCTGGCGG
>ERZ773022.2009-NODE-2009-length-12737-cov-2.736713_pt1 | contig 12737 bp, 6 predicted proteins | sample MGYA00580839_ERZ773022 | MGnify/ENA primary metagenome ERZ773022 (study PRJEB29015, sample SAMEA2738020) | human oral metagenome | biome: human oral; feature: human-associated habitat; material: dental | place: China | collected 2044 ... | reverse complement strand
CCCTGCCAGTCCTTGGGGATGGTGAAGGTTCTGCGGTAAGATCCGACTTCATTACGATCACGATAGGTCGTCCACTCCTTGGGCGGGGTGCGCATGACACCGCCACGCCAGTCGTCGACTTTCACTTGATGCCAAAAGATCACCTGCTGATTGACGTAGATCGGCGTGCCATACTTCTGCCGACCATCCTTCTGAAGGCCGTAGACATTCCAATTCATCGGCACCGAGACCTTGTCCCATCGGCTGACATCATAACTTGGCTGGAAGAAGTCACGAGGACGCTCCTCGGGCGTTCTTACCCAGTGGAAGGCCCACGTACCGCTAAGATCCTGGTAGAGTGAACTGTATTGGGGAAGGACCTTCGTGATCTCATCCCGCTCCTTCGAGCCAAAGGAGAAGAAGAATGCGTGTGGTTGCTCTTTGTTGAGCGCATGCCTGGCGGGGCTTTGCCATTCATCGCCCTTGGGATTCGCCTCGTCCTGATACTCGTAGCCTGGCAAGATTCGCTGGGCACAAAGGCTACCCGAGAGCGAAAGTGCAAGTACCGTGAGTAGCGTTCGTACGGTCATGATTTTCGTCATCTTATTGTGCTAAGGGGTTGCTGAAGCTGGTTGGTCGCTGAAGACCGGTGGTAAAATTACCCTTTTACAAGCACATTCCTTCTAAGGTGAACGAATTCGCCCCGCCTTTACCAAAGGAAGGCGGGGCGAATGGCACTAGTTTAGCGGACCAAGATTAGGCACCTACGTGACCACCATTCTCGGGAGGCGTACCTCCTTCGTTTGTTTTGGGCTTCGTCTTAGGCTTTTTTTCCTTGGGCTTCACCACGGTCTGCTCGTAGCTGACGTCGGTGAGCGTGAAGTACTTCTTCGATGGCTGGAGGATTGAGGACAGCTTCGACCTCTTAGCGATTGAAGGTGGTGGACTTGGCGACACGTTCGCAGAAGTTGCGGAAGTCAATGCGGTGATGTCTGGTGTCTCGACTCTACCGATTCGGATGCCGACCAAGCGCACAAAAACGACACTGGGGGAAGGGTGCGTATAGCCCTTCCCCAGTGCGCTTCAGTGAAGAAGCCTTCTCCCTAGCTAAAGGGAGGCATTCTTCATGATCACATCAAACCAGCGAGTAGGGAGCCAAGTGTGCAGCCAGACAAGTGGCTTGGCCATGAAGCCCACCGTATAGCGAGTCTTCGGACGTCGGCTGTTCACGGCTCGAGAGATCGCCTTGGCGATGACTATGGGCTTGGACATCATGTTGCCCTCATACTGCTTGCGCATGCCGAGGGCCGTCTTGGTAGCCTGCTTCTCGTACGCACCTCCCTTAGCACTCTCGATCAGATGATCAGCAGCGATGAATCCCCAAGGAGTCTTGATCCCCCCAGGCTCGATGATACTCACCTGGATGCCAAAGTCCTTAGTCTCCATGCGTAGTGCATCACTGAAAGCCTCTAGGGCATACTTCGTAGCGTGATACCAAGCTCCGAAGTAGGTGGTCAGTCGCCCACCGATAGAGGCTACGTTGATGATCGTCCCGCTGTGCTGCTCACGCATATGGGGTAGGACCTTCTTCGTAAGCATAGCCACGCCGAAGATATTTACGTCAAACTGCTTGCGTGCCTCCTCGATGCTGACATCTTCGATAGCACCATAGGAGCCGTAGCCTGCATTGTTCACCAGCACATCGATGCGTCCCTCGGCCTTCACGATGAAGGCAACGGCTTCGTCTATACTTTCTTGACTTGTGACATCGAGGTGAATAGGCTTCACGCCGAACTGCTTCAGCGACTCCATCTGGTCTGCTCGGCGAGCTGCACCATAGATGATATGCCCTTGCTTGGCTAAGAACTCAGCTGTCTCGTAGCCGATTCCACTGCTTGCTCCGGTGAGGAGGATGACTTTCTTATTCATTCTATCTATACTGTTATTGGGTTGTTGTCTTGTTTCGTTTTCGGTGTAAAGGTATAGTCAATAGCCTCACCCTTAGTTGTCCAAAACGAAATAATAGTGGTATATTTCCGTTCTTGATAATATAACAACCATTATTGAGCGCTTATGGAACACTTAGAGGAGGGAATTATGGCGAGCTTTGCAGCCATGGATCATATCACTTTTGACTACGAAGACGACAGCATCAAGCTCGCCACGACGTTTGAGCAGCTGGCGCACCTCGATGCGACCTCCCTGGAGGGCTACATGATACTAGCCTGCAACAAAGGGCGGCTGAGCGTCGATATCAATGGCTTATCGAAACAACTAGAGACCTTCGAAGCCCTCATTCTCCCACCGCACACTCGCCTGACTAACCACATGGGGAGCCCTGGGGTGCGCTGTGACCTAGCTATCATCTCGACCGAGGTGGTCAAGCGACTCCTCGGGGCACACATCGAAGAATGGGATCGGTGTCTCTACATCTATCAGACCAATCACATCAAGCCCAGCGCCGAAGAGCGGGAGCAGTTCGCAGGCTACGTCGGGACGCTGTCCTTCAAGCTCCAGCAGGCACCACGTCGCTACAAGAAGGAGGTGATCGAATCCCTGCTACGTAGTATCCTCTTCGACTACTTAGAGATCATGATGTCCTCCGTGCCTGAGGTGGACACCAGCACGATCGAGGGTCAGCAGAAGGTCCTCTTCCGTCGCTTCCTCGAGCTCCTCGCTACACGCCACATCAAGCACCAGCTGATAGAGACCTATGCGCAGGAGCTATTCGTATCAGCCAACTATCTGACGAAGGTCTGCCGTAAGATCAGTGGGAAGACCGCCATGCAGTGGGTGCGTGAGTACACCGAAGCTGACATCCGATACTACCTCCTCAATACAGACCGCAGCATCACGGAGATCTGTGATGATCTCGGCTTCCCTAGTCTTTCCTTCTTCGGGAAGTACTGTCGTCGTGCCTTCGGTATGTCTCCTACAGAGCTCAGGAGGAGGATGGGTGCACCTCGTCGATAAGCTCTAGGTGGGTTTTCCTCGGGGAAATAGAAGGAGAGTGGGGGAGAAGAATAGCGCTGGCAGGAGAATGGGTGAGTCGTTCCTCGAGGGAGGCTAGGTTCTTCGGGTGGATTACCTTGAGGTATTAGGGGCTTTTTTGTACCTTTGCCTCCGGATTTTTAGCCCTGTTAGCGCCCGCATTGAAGGAGCACTACTCAGGACAAATAGAATAGTTAAGGACAATAAGAAGCAAGATCATGGATGATTCCCTCCCGCCGAATGAGCGCTGTGTAAGCGCTCCTCGTTAGCAGTCGTCTTGCCTTACCCCGATCCTTACTCCGGTGGCTACGCGGTGAGCCGACATCCAGCCCTCTAGCATATAAGACCTAGAGCTCCGTCTCACCGACTTAGACACAAGCATAAATAAGATGAAGAGCTATCTTACCTTCGAGCCAGGACTGCCCGAGCTTGAAGAGTTTGCCCCCAACTGCTGGGTGCATGTCGAATGCCCCGACGAAGATGACTTCCTTTTCCTAACAAAGGAGCTGGGGATCCCCCGCGAATTTCTCTCCGACATCGCCGATATCGACGAGCGTCCTCGTGCTGAGCGTGAGGACGACTGGCTACTGACGATCCTTCGCATCCCTATGGACGGAGGCGGGCCAGGCATGCCCTATCAGACCGTGCCCATAGGGATCATCACGAGCCCAACGGCAACGGTATCCGTCTGCTACCGGCGCACGCAGCTCCTACCCGACTTCATCAATCATATCCGGCGCAAGAACATCGGGATCTCCAACCAGATGGAGTTCATCACCCGGATGATCTACTCCTCGGCGGTATGGTTCCTGAAGTACCTGAAGCTCATGTACCTTGAGATCAATCGTGCCGAGAAGGAACTAGAGCTGAGTATCCGTAATGAAGACCTGCTGCGTATCATGCGCCTTCAGCGGTCGCTCGTCTACTTCAGTACGTCTATCCGAGGCAACGAAGCGATGCTTGGTCGCCTTCGTACCACTTCGAGAGCGTCGAGCATCGACCCCGACCTCTTCGAAGATGTAAGCATTGAGCTGAGGCAGGCGTACAATACCATCAACATCTACACCGACATCGTGACGAGCATGATGGATGCCTCGGCGAACATCATCTCCAACAACGTCAACACCATCATGAAGCGAATGACCAGCATTTCCATCGTACTGACGATACCGACGATGATCTCTAGCTTCTTCGGGATGAACGTTGACGTCTATCTGGGAGAGTGGTACTGGGCGTTCCTCGTCATCTTCTGCATCTCCGTCGCCATATCGGGACTAGCCTTCTACCTCTTCCGAAAGATCAAGTGGTTCTAGCCTAGTGAGCCTTATAAACAGCGATCCCCCCTGATGACTCTGCTCATCAGGGGGGATCGCTGTTTGTATGGGGGCGAGCCTAGGGATGCCTTACTCCTTGCCGGTGTCGAGCTCCGAGAGACGGTAGGCTTCGTGGATGGCAGGATTACGCCTGAGGATGGTGCAGATCGCATCTACCTGCTGGGCATCGAGCACCTTTACCGAGATCGTACCTTGGAAGACGCCATCGAAGGCTTTCATGTTGATCGAGGTGATACTTACCTTGAAGTCCTCCAGAAGCACTTGCGAGATAGCATTGATCAGGCCCTTGGAGTCAATGCCTCGGATGACCAAGGTCGTCTCATAGATAGGAGCGTGGTAAGTCCCCCAGGCGACGGATAGAAGGCGGTCGCCCTGAGCAGTCTTGTAGCGGGTAGCTTCCTGACAGGAGCGCTTGTGCACGATCACCTGTCCCTCGTCGGAGATGACCCCGAGGGCGTCATCGCCCGGGATGGGGTGACAGCAGGGGGCGAGCTTGTAGTTGAGCTTGCCGTCCTGCTCGATGAGTTCGTAGGGGCGCGACTTGTCGAAGTCCTTGGGTGAAGTCGGTGCTGTCTGCGGAGTGTCACTTTCCTTCTCCTTGCCTCCGAAGAGGGAAGAGAAGGCACGTGTCATGCGACTCTTACGGCTGGTAGCCTTGCCTTTGGCGACCTGGTCGAAGTCTTCGGGGAAGTCGAACGTCCCTTCTCCTAGCTGATGGAGGAAGGTATCGGGCTTGTCGTACTGATAGTAGTGCGCTAGGCGATTCAGCAGGGGGCCATTGAGCGTCTCTCCGATGCTCTTCAGACGGGCCGTAAGTAGCGCTTCCCCCTGAGCGATAGACTCACGCTGGCGACGGCGCAGGGCAGTCTCGATCTTCACCTTAGCGTAAGCCGTGACGACGTACTCGAGCCAACTAGGCTCAGGCTGTACCGTCTTACTCGTCAGGATCTCTACCTGATCTCCGTTGGAGAGGCGGTAGGAGATGGGGAGGACCTTGTGGTTGACCTTCGCCCCGATACACGTGTCTCCTAGGTCGGTATGTACAGCGTAAGCGAAGTCGAGGACCGAGGCGTCTACCGGTAGCGTGATCGGGCGTCCCTTGGGGGTGAAAGCAGTGATGTCGTGGGCATAGAGACTGAGGTGAACGGTATTGAGGAACTCCATGCCCTTCGAGTCCGGATGGTTTAGTACCTCCCGGATGGTATCAAGCCAAATCTCCAGCTCATGATCCTCTTCGACGACATCGTTTTTGTAGCGCCAGTGGGCTGCTAGCCCCTGTTCGGCTATCTCGTCCATACGACGGCTACGTATCTGGACTTCTATCCACTGCGCATCGGGTCCGAGTACCGTGAGGTGAAGGGCCTGATAGCCGTTGCCCTTAGGGGTGGAGAGCCAGTCACGGAGTCGGTCGGGGCGGTTGCGGTAGATCTCGGTGATAGCGGTGTAGATATCCCAGCAGCGGTTCTTCTCGGGGTAGCCGTCACTGCTGTCGAAGATGATACGTACGGCGAAGAGGTCATAGACTTCCTCGAAGGGAACGCCCTTGATCTGCATCTTTCGCCAGATGGAGAAGCACCCCTTGACCCGGGTCTTCATCTCGTACTTGAGCCCCATCTCGTCAAAGCGTGCCTTCAGGGGGGCAGCGAAGCGATGGAAGAGGTCTTCACGGCCAGCCTCGCTCTCCTTGACCTTGCGCTGGATCTCGTTGTAAGCATCGGGATGCTCGTAGCGGAAGCTCAGGTCCTCCAGCTCCGTCTTGATGGAGAAGAGGCCGAGGCGATCAGCTAGTGGAGCATAGAAGAAGGAGGTCTCCCCGGCGATCTTGAGCTGTTTGTCTGGCTTCATGGAGCCGAGGGTACGCATGTTGTGCAGGCGGTCGGCGATCTTGATGAGGATCACGCGTGCGTCGTCTCCGATGGTGAGCAGGAGCTTGCGGATGTTCTGAGCCTGCAGGCTGTCTATATTCTGGGGTACCTGCTCGGAGGAGATCTTGGTAAGTCCCTCGACGATCTGAGCGATCTTGTCCCCGAAGCCCCGACGTATATCCTCTACCGTATACTCTGTATCCTCCACGACGTCATGCAGGAGCGCACTGCAGATGGAGGTAGAGCCAAGCCCCATCTCCTTGCAGACGATACGGGCCACGGCTATCGGGTGCAGGATGTAGGGCTCGCCACTGCGGCGTCGTACGAGGCCATGAGCCCTCCGAGCTAGTCGGAAGGCTTGCTCGATGATCTCGGTCTTCTGTCTATGTGGAGAGGCTATGTAGTCGGCGACCAGAGCCTGATACTCTTGGTTGATGAGAGCTTCCTCCTCGGGAGTGAAGTTGAGACTGATCTGTGCCATGAGTGGAAGATGCGAGGGGTTAGAGCTGTGCGATCAGGTAGAGGGTGTAGGCGACGAAGCCTAATACTAGGACGGCTCCCTCAGTGCGCTTGACGATGCGATCCCCGAAGAGTACGGAGAAGATGTAGAGTAGCACCCCCGAGACGATCATGACGGAGAAGTCTAGGGGGGTGACACCGCCGACCCGTATGGGCGTCACTGTAGAGCTGATGCCGAGGATGAGGAAGATGTTGAAGATGTTTGACCCGACGATGTTCCCCACGGCTAGTTCGGGCTGTTTCTTCAGAGCAGCGACGACGGAGGTGGCGAGCTCGGGGAGCGAGGTCCCCGCCGCTACGATCGTCAGCCCGATGAAGCTCTCGCTCATCCCTAGGGCTCTGGCTATGGAAGAGGCCGAGGAGACGAATAGATCTCCCCCGTAGACGAGCGCAGCGAGTCCTCCGATGATGAAGAGGATCAGGAGCCAGAGGGGATAGGCTTTCACCGGAGCATGATCAGCGTGTGGATCGTCGGGGGAGCCCTTGGCTATGGCGAAGGTATAGGTGAGGAAGATGAGGAAGAAGCCCAGTAGGACCAACCCCTCGCCACGGGTCAGTATATTCTCCGTAGCACCGATGCCTGAGAAGATCGTGTCGTAGGACAGGAAGAAGAGCACGAGGCTCGCTAGGATCATCAGAGGAAGCTCTCTACGGATGGTGCTCTGGGTGACTCGGATGGGAGCTGTTGCCCCTCCGATAGCGAGGACATTGAAGATATTAGAGCCTATGACATTCCCCATAGCTATATCGGCGTTGCCCTTGAGGGCAGACATGAGACTGACGATCAGCTCTGGGGCAGAGGTGCCGAAGGCTACGATGGTCAGTCCTACGACGAGCGGGGAGACACCCATGCGACGGGCTAGGGTAGAGGCGCCCTCTGTGAGGTAGTTAGCTCCTACGATGATCAATACGATCCCCAGGAGAAAGAGTAGAATGTCTACGATCATATACGAGAGGTTGGTGATCATATACGAGAGGTTGGTTGAGGAGATACAGTAGGGCTAGTGGCAGCAACCGGTACAGCCTGAGCATCCGGAGCCAGGACCATTGCCCCCCTTCTTGGGGCGAAGCATCTGCCAGAGTGATCTCCCTATGAAGAAGACCACGATGATGAGGATGAGTGCGACGGCTATATTCTGAAACATAGGTAGCGGGATTAGCTCAGCAGGTGAGCGGTCTGATATACTACGAAGCAGATGAGCCAAGCGATACCACAGGAGTAGAGGGCAGAGAAGAAGCCCCACTTCCAGTGGCCTGACTCCCTACCGATAGCGATGAGGGTAGCGATACAGGGGAAGTACAGCAGGACGAAGAGCATGAAGCTGTAGGCGATGAGCGGGGTGAAGGAAGGGCTCCCGTCGGAGCGCTTCTCCTGCTTCATACGTGTCGAGAGCTGAGCGATGGCTTCATCCCCGTCGTCGCCATCGCCGGTATAGATGACACCCATGGTACTCACCACGACTTCCTTGGCCATGAGACCCGAGACGATACTTACCCCCATCTTCCAGTCGAAGCCCAGCGGGCGTATGATCGGTTCGCTGAGGTGACCGATACGGCCGATGATGGATTGCTCCTGATGATAGGTGGCGAAGCTATGCTCTAGCGAGTCGATCTGAGCCTGGCGGATAGCCTCGGGGAGGGCAGACTGCTGGAGAGCTTCGACCTGTTGGTCCTTGATCGCCCGCTCCTTGTCTTGGCGAGGGTAGTAGCTCATGAACCACACGATGATCGACGCTGCTAATATCACGGTACCCATCTTCTGAAGGTACTGCTTGGAGCGCATCCACACGTGTATCGCTACCGAGCGTACCGTCGGCCTACGATAAGGGGGGAGCTCCATGACGAAGGGGATGTCCTCTCCCTTGAAGACTGCGCTTCGCAGGAGACGGGCAGACACTACAGCGATGAAGATGCCTATAAGGTACAGGGAGAAGAGTACCAGGGTCGCCTGCCAAGGGATGGGGAAGAAGGCAGCGGCCAGGAGCAAGTAGACAGGCAGACGTGCCGAACAGCTCATGAACGGTAGGACAAGCATCGTGATGAGCCTGCTCTTACGACTCTCGATCATGCGGGTACTCATCACTGCCGGCACATTACATCCGAAGCCCATGATCAGGGGGATAAAGGACTTACCATGTAGCCCCATGCGGTGCATGAGCTTGTCCATGATGAAGGCTGCTCGGGCCATGTAGCCACTGTCCTCGAGGAGGGAGATGAAGAGGTAGAGGATGACGATCTGCGGTAGGAAGACGATCACGCCCCCCACGCCTGCCACGATCCCATCTACGAGGAGATCCCTCAGAGGGCCTTCACTCATGCTGGAGCCGAGCCACGCCCCGAGCTTCCCCACCAGACTATCTATTAGGTCCATCGGGTACTGCCCGAGGGTGAAGGTGAAGAAGAACATCAGCCCCATGAGCAGGAGGAAGAGCGGGAAGCCCCAGAGACGACTGGTCACGACATCGTCGATGCGGTCGGTGAGGGTGCGCTTGCCCGAGTGCTTGGGGAAGTAGGTCTCCTTGAGTGCTCCGGAGATGAAGCCGTAGCGAGCATCGGTGATCAGGGACTCTGCCTCCTCGTCGGTATGCTCACGGAGCTTACGCAGGGCGAAGTCTCGAGCCGAGAGGAGGAAGCCTCCTCGGGTGTGACGGGCGATAAGCCCCTCCTCGACGTCCTTGTCTCGCTCCAGGAGCTTGATCGCTAGAGAGCGGGCAGCGAGGGCATCGGTGATCTCGGTATGCTCCTGGATCTTCTCCGTCAGCTCCTCGATCAGGGGCTCTAGGGTAGGTCCATAGGGGATACGTAGCGGGCGGAGCTTCCCTGTCTCTGGACTGAAGAGGCTTTCGTCCCCCGCCTTGATCCCCTTAGCTACGCTGATGATCTCATCGAAGAGCGCCTCTAGCCCCAGCCCTGTACGGCAGATGGTGGGGATCATAGGTATGCCGAGAAGGCGGGAGAGGCGAGGGTAGTCGAAGTACTCCTCTCGCTGCATGAACTCATCGAACATATTCAGAGCCACGACTACCGGCAGACCCAGCTCCTTGAGCTGTAGCGTCAGGTAGAGGTTGCGCTCGATATTGCAGGTGTCGACGACGTTGAGCACCAGATCAGGGCGCTGGCTCCCCGTCAGGTAGTTGCGTATATAGATCTCCTCGGGGCTGTAGGGCGAGAGGGAGTAGGAGCCCGGTAGGTCGATGAGCTCGATACGATAGCCTCCGTAGTAGATGTAGCCCGTCTTAGCCTCGATCGTCACCCCGCTATAGTTGCCCACGTGCTCATGGGCGCCACTAGCTTGGTTGAAGAGGGAAGTCTTCCCGCAGTTTGGGTTACCCAAGAGGGCAATGCGTAGCGTCGGGAGCGTCTTGGAGCGAAGCCCCGTATGCTCCCGATGATGGAGGCTGTGGAGCTTAGGCGCTGGTAGAGGCTCTTCGGGAGCTTCGGCGGGCTCACGCTCCAGCTCGAAGGGCTCAAGGAGGCGCACTTCGATGCGCTCGGCATCCTTGTGACGGAGCGAGACATTGTAGTCAAGGATCTTGTAGTAGATGGGATCCTTGAGTGGTGCGTTGTGTACGGCAGTGATCTCCTTACCCTGGACGAAGCCCATCTCAAGGATACGCTTCCTGAAGGCTCCTGATCCGCCGACACGCACGATGACGGCTTTCTGTCCCGTCTGTAGCTGAGCTAAGTTCATACCTACAAAGTTATGTAAAAAGCACTAGTTCCCCAGAGCCTCTGGCCTCTTCTCTCTCCTAGGGCACACAAGTAAAGACTTTATCTGGGAAGTAAGCCCATGAGGAGGGCTTTAGTACAATAAGCGGAGAAGGCGTATGGAGGTTCGTCCATCCTCTTTTCTTTGCCTATTTTGGCCGAAGGAGAAGGGCGACGGGAGGAGAGATCTATTCAGCTCAGGAGTCCGCCTTCATTTCATCCGCTTTAAAAGTATCAAGGTTGCCTAATGAGTGTTTGCAGTAGCCCCTCCTGAGAGGTACTACTGTTACCTCTCTAGAGGCGCTAGTAGTGCCACTAGTTGGGGACTACTAGCGAAGCTTCGCCTAGCCTAGGGGAGAGGCGAAGGAGGTAGAATTGCACAGATGGGAGAAGTGTGTGCTAATAAGGGTTGTTGCGTATAGTAGTTTGCAATTTGGATATTTATCATATCTTTGCCGTGCAAGGACCTAGGAGAGCGGTCTAAGGCCAAGCACTACCGCCCCCTCCGAAGCCTTACGTACAGACCAGTCTACATTAAACTAACCTCATTAGCATTATGCAAGAGCAACCCCAGTTTAAGTCAGGAGTATGGGAAGTCGAACTCAATGTTCGTGACTTCGTCGCTCAGAATGTAACCCCCTACGATGGAGATGCCTCCTTCCTTTGTGGCCCCACAGAGAAGACCCGCCGTGTGTGGGAGCACTGCCTTCAGGCCCTCAAAGAAGAACGTGAGAACAATGGCGTACGCTCCATCGACACGAGCACCGTCTCCGGCATCACCGCCTTCGCTCCTGGCTACATAGACAAAGAGAATGAAGTGGTCTTCGGTCTACAGACGGACCAGGTCCTTCGTCGTGCTATGAAACCCTTCGGAGGATACAAGGTCGTCGAGAAGGCTGTCCATGAGAACGGCCTCGAGGTAGACCCACGTGTCACCGACATCTTCACCCACTACCGCAAGACTCACAACGATGGCGTCTTCGACGTCTATACGGATGAGATCCGCTCCTTCCGCTCCAATAGCTTCCTCACCGGTCTGCCTGACAACTATGCCCGTGGTCGCATCATCGGTGACTACCGTCGCCTAGCGCTCTACGGTGCCGATCGCCTCATCGCCTGGAAGAAGGAAGACTTAGCCGGTATCCATGGACCTATGACGGAGCATGTCATCCGTCTACGAGAGGAAGTGGCTGAGCAGATCCGTGCTCTCAAGAAGATCGTAGAGATGGCAGCTGGCTACGGCTTCGACGTGCGCCGTCCTGCCTACACCGCTAGCGAAGCCGTCCAGTGGGTATACTTCGCTTACCTGGCTGCTATCAAGGACCAGGATGGTGCCGCTATGTCTCTGGGGAATGTATCGAGCTTCCTCGATATCTACATCCAGTACGAGCTCGACCATGGTACGATCACTGAAGAGCTTGCTCAGGAACTGATCGACCAGTTCGTCATCAAGCTACGTATGGTCCGCCACCTGCGCATGGACTCCTACAATGAGATCTTCGCTGGTGACCCTACCTGGGTAACAGAGTCGATCGGAGGACGTCTCTTCGATGGCCGTCACAAGGTCACCAAGACTAGCTTCCGCTTCCTCAACACGCTCTACAACCTCGGGCCAAGTCCTGAACCCAACCTTACGGTCCTGTGGAGTCCCTCCCTACCAGAAGGCTTCAAGGAATTCGCTGCACAGGTCTCCATCGATACCTCTTCTATTCAGTATGAGAATGATGATCTGATGCGTGCTACTCGCAATTCGGACGACTACGGGATCGCTTGCTGCGTGTCCTATCAGGAGATCGGTAAGCACATCCAGTTCTTCGGTGCTCGTACTAATCTGGCCAAGGCCCTCTTACTAGCGATCAATGGTGGACGCTGTGAGATCTCTGGTACACTCATGGTCGAAGGGATCCCCGAACTGAAGGGTGAGGTGCTCAACTTCCAAGAGGTCTGGGACAACTACCTCAAGGTGCTCAAGACCATCGCACGCGTGTACAATGAATCGATGAACATCATCCACTACATGCACGACAAGTATTATTACGAGGCGGCACAGATGGCGTTCATTGACACCGATCCCAAGATCAACCTCGCCTATGGTGTCGCTGGTCTCTCCATCGCAGCTGACTCGCTCTCGGCGATCCGCTATGCTAAGGTCACCCCGATCCGCAACGAGCAAGGTCTCACCGAAGACTTCAAGGTCGAGGGAGAGTTCCCCTGCTATGGCAACGATGATGACCGTGCTGATACCATCGCCTACGATATCACGCATATCTTCTCGGGGCTCCTGAAGGAACTCCCCGTCTATAAGAATGCTGAGCCTACGCTCTCTGTCCTGACCATCACC
>ERZ773022.2007-NODE-2007-length-12742-cov-2.904548_pt1 | contig 12742 bp, 14 predicted proteins | sample MGYA00580839_ERZ773022 | MGnify/ENA primary metagenome ERZ773022 (study PRJEB29015, sample SAMEA2738020) | human oral metagenome | biome: human oral; feature: human-associated habitat; material: dental | place: China | collected 2044 ... | reverse complement strand
TCATAAATTCGATCATGCACCTCGCCGGCAGTACCGACGCCGTCTAAGTGAACGATCCGCACGCCAGCCTCAGCAAATATCCCCAGCACCGGGTACATCTTACGCCGATAAATCGTCATCCGCCGCGCAATCGTCTCGGGTGTGTCCTCCATCCGCGCCCGCTTCTTTAGCCGCCGCATAATCTCTGACTCTGGCACTTCCAGCGAGATAACCGTATCGATCTTCTCGCCCATCCGCGCCATATAGGTATCAAGCCAGGCTGCCTGCTCCTTGGTGCGCGGGAACCCATCAACGATAATATTGCCATAGTGCTTCTCGCGCGCATCTTGCACCGCCTGCTCAAACACCTGGTAGGTCAATTCATCGCTCACCAGCTCGCCAGACTTAAGAATTTTTATCACTTCTGGGTCTTTACTTTGACGCAGCATTTCACCGGTCGACAGCCACTTCCAACCCTGCCTCACCGCTAACATTTGCCCCTGCATGCTTTTTCCAGCCCCTGTCGGACCAAACAATAAAATCATTTCTCCCTCGCTCAATCTATTATTTCGCTATTGTGTCCTTGACGAGCTGCGCGACCAGCGCACCATCAGCCGCACTACCGACCTTGGCCTTGACTGCACCAATCACACGGCCGACCTGTGGCCCGCTCACCTCGCCCATCTCAGCAATCACCTGATCAATCACCTCTTGCAGCGCCGCTGAGCTGAGCTGCTCTGGCAAAAACTGCTGCAACACCGCCGCTTCTTGCTCCTCTGGCTCAGCCAACTCAGGCCGGTCATTGGCCCGATAAACAGCCGCACTTTCCCGGCGCTTCTTGACCTCTCGAGCGATTACCCGCTCAATCGCGGCATCGTCAAGGCCAGCCTCTCGCCGACCGGTCGCTACCTCCTCATTCAGAATAGCTGCCTTGAGATTACGGAGCACCTCACCCCGAAAACGATCGCCGCCTAATAAGGCGGCTTTCATTTCTTGAGAGATGCGCTGAGCCAGCGCTGACATTATCGCCCCCCTAGGCGGGCATCGGCTGCTTTCTCAGCACGGCGCTCACGGCGGATGATCGCCTTTTTGCGGCGCTCCCCCTTCGACATTGGCTTGCTAAAGCGCATCACTGCCTTGGCGTCAGACAACACACCACTCTGCGACACTTTGCGAGTGAAGCGACGGATAATGTTCTCGTTTGACTCTCTCTGATCTGTACGTGTAACTTGAACCATATCGATTCCCATTATATCAGATGAGGTCATATTTGCAATCACTCAGCCGGCGCTTTTGGTCGAGCCTGGCTGAGCGACATTTGTCTGAAAAGCCGGCGTCTTTTTCACCGCTGTATCTACCGGTATAACGCTGACGTTGCCTCATGATATAGACCCTTAAATACATCACCTGCCCAGCACTGCTCTGTAGTCACCTAGGGTTCTTCTTTTGGCATTATCTTATTAGCCTCTTTGATAACTTTGTTTATTGCTCCCAGAGCCGTGCGGGCTGGCTTGTTTCTGTCGGGGTCGTCATCTACAGTCTTCTTATTTATCGATGTCTCACTCATCCGCTCACCGTCTCCATGGGGAATTATCCCAACACTAGTAGGCTTCTTCGGAAAGATCACCCCTCCCTGCTGGATAGCATACTCCACCACGAGGTTACCTTGACTATCAAATTCTTGCACTGCCACCTCGGTGACGGTATCTTTGGTCATCTTGTAGTCGGTTATTGTTCGCTTACCGTCGTTCCTAAGATCTTGCATACTCGATACATGTGTCAATTTCAGCTTACAGTACCCACCGCCTTGGTTATGAATATACATGCTCACCTCCTTGGTTGAGACACTATAGGCCTTGCCATCTTCCGCAGTAATGGCCGGCGGGAATGCCCCTGGCCGTTCTTCGTAGAGGGTGGTCGGCGCGTCAGGGCTTTGTGATTCCTTTATCGCTTGTTCGAAGAGCTTTACCGCGTCTTTTGTAATTTTATCTGCAGCATGTTTGACTTTCTCCGCCTCTGGGCCCATCTCCTTACTCTGCTGATCTTCCCAAGAAAGCCCTGTTTCACTAGGGTGTGATGCTGAGCGGCCGATCTTCTCTCCTCGCTCAAGTCCCCATTGGTGGCCTGCGGCTACGCCAACAGCTGCACTCGCAGTCAGAGCGGCAGCCGCCAAAATTTTTCGCGACCATGATGATGATTCAGGCTGTTCAGTCTCAGGGACTAACTCAGTCTCTTTACGCACATTCTCAGTCACAGTATTCACTCCTCTCTTATGAATTCTTTATCGTGCTTGTGTCGGATGTCATTATTTTCTTAATTATCTACTATCCAATTCATACTATAGGCTACTCTTCTAATTTGTCAAATTACTCATTCACGCCAGGCTCGGGGAAGCCCTTTCCTATAGCAGCAACAGCGTTATTCATCTCTCTTATCATGTCATCCGCATTCCTTTTGGCTTCTGGGTGTGCTAAGTTTGGCCCGTTGATGCGTACGCGTGATGATATGACACCTTTTCGACCATCGATCTTCATGACCTGGTACACGCTATTCTGATTTTCCTTGCTGATGACATACTTATCACTCGCAGCACGGTCAACACCCTTTTCAATAGTCACAATCATCACATTACTACAATCTGCGTTGATACCTGTCTCGCTATAGCTGCCATGGGTACCGGCTTCTGTGGCGCCCGAAGCCGTCGGCTCTGAACCCCCAGGAGGCGCGGTCACTACATATTTGACCGTGATCCTGACTCCCCGCAGTTCACCGCCGTGGATAGTCGTACTGTCCTGATTGGTCATCTGCACAGTCCCGTTGTCCATCTTTTTAGCCCGTAGCTGTTTGCTATTAAACAGATCTTTTGGCAAATTCTTCGACTGCGCCACAGCCTGCGCTGAGCGGCGAACGGCTTGACTCGCCTCCTCAAAAATCCCTCCAGCAGCAAAGTGTTCTGACCAGGCGCCGTCTTTATCAGTGCTGTTTTCTATGAAATCCTGTCGCATATCCTCAACTGCCTCTGCGACAGGCTCACTCTGCGAGGCTCTTGCATGGACTGTGTCAAGTGGACCTCGTACTTGCTCTATCCCTAAAGACAGCGTCGTAGCAAGTGCGGCACTCGTGAGCGCTCGCGCCGCTATATCCCATATCTTGCGATGCTTCCGTCTCTCGGGTGGCCGAGATCGGCCAGATTCAGTAGACCGGTCAGCTGATGTGGCGGTATCTTCTTCATATACTCGCTTTGGTAGGCTATGTTCGCTCATCATCAGGCTCTCCCCGTCAATTTAATGATACTACTTTCTATTATGAATAAAATATGGTAACCTGTCAAACGGCCACCTCCCAGCCCCAATTTTGACAGGGCTTTCAGGCTACCGGCAGAGCCACCAGCCAACGCATCTTTTTAGTGAGGCACTACTATATTGCCGATATTCGTCAGGTCATTAGCCGCCTGATCGGTAAGTTCCCTGACGTAAGGCCCCTTCCACACCATCGCCGTCGCATTGACCGGCACTTTATCTCTCTGCTCAGGAGTTTTGGGGACACCTCTTTTCTCCAGCGAATAAAGCCCACCAAAGGTCGAGTTAGATCGGCGAACGACCACCCCCTTATTATTGTTAGAATAATCCTTTGTAGTAATTCCTACTATATTCTTACCCTCTGGATCTACTTCATCATTGATGTTCAGGCAGTTGTCTCTGTCTGGCAGCGGCGCCGTGCAGACCTTATACGTCACCGTCATCTCGACCTTGCCGGTCGTTATGGTCGCGCTATTTAGTTTGGTATACATTTCTGTCCCATCGGCATTTTTCTCTACCACAAGGTCATTCCCCGGCGTTTCTTGATAAATAAATGGTGCACCGGGCGTTTCTGACTTATCTTTGGCTCGCCTTGTCACGTCTGCTGCTTGAGCTGCCAAGCCATCGATCTGCCTCTCAACCTTCTTGACTTCTGGGCTTCTTTGCCTATCCTTATCAATCGCCTCATCGATAGCGCCCTGGACGACATCGCCCACTTGTACCGAAACTGTCGCCTCAGGAGACTCATCCTTCTCTTGATCCAGACCAAGGTTTATAGCCGCCGCAACCGCCAACGCAGCAATACTAGCACGACCGAGCGCTCGAGTGAGGAACTCCTTTCTCTGCTTACGCTTTCTCTCCATCTGTCCTAGCCCAGAGTCTGAGCGGCGCTCTGCAAAATTCCTGCGCTTTTTTATCGTCAATTATTCTCCTTTATTCCTTTTTTGTACCCACGCCGGTATGAGCTGATTTCGGCGGCTGCGATAAGCTACTGCCTACAACGGTTTTCTGCTCATCGCGTTGGAGAGGTTGAAAATATACAAGATTGCTGATTTGAGTCATGTCGTCTTCCATCTGCCGCAGCCACTCGCCCAGCTCAGCTGGATACGCATCAACAGTGGCTTTATTGACCCAGAGGTCAAGCTTCTCCTGTATCTTCTTCTGTGGCGCATCGAGCATCTCAATCTGCAGTTTGCACTCTTTTTTTGTGGCCTTGGTAAGCCCAAGCGAGGTATCGACAGTGTAAGAGAGCCCATTGAACACTTTCTTTGGCTCACGGAGTACTCCCCCTGGCAGCTGGATTATTACGTAGACACTGTATACCGTGCTTTTCTCTAACTTACCGGTTTCGACCACATTGCCTTTGCCGTCCTTCCTTGCCGAAGTATAGGTGACAGAAAGCTTCTTCACTTGACCGTCTGGCCCGGCCGGTAGAGTGACAGTAGCCTCCATAAGGGTCTCATAGTCATCATCAATAAGGACCTCTCTCTTCACCGTATCAGGGCGAGAAGCCTCTGCCTGCGCCACGATATCAATAGCCTGGTCGACCATCCCGTCAAGCTGCTGTGCGACCACCTCAGAGTTTCGAGACTGCTCGGTGTCAGAATCAAGAAAATAATTTTTATAAAACGTTTTGGCGGCTTCTACTGCCTTTCTTACGTCCGTCACCCCAGGGATTATGCTACCTTTCTGAGGCGCCTCGGTATACGATACGCCGGAGTCTGGTGTCTCGATATCAGGAGCGCCTTCCACGCAACCAGAGGTAAGCGCCGCTGTCAAGGCAAGAGACGCAACGAACCTTTTTTTCAGCTTTTTCCTTTTTTCTTTCAACGACAGGCTCTCGTCTCTGCCCTGCTCATCTCTTCTGTAGCTAGGATATTCGCTCATTGTCTTGCCTTTCCGCCTGTAAGACTGGGGTTGTTTATGTAGCCAGATTATACGCGAAAGTGTGCGGTTTGTCAATCAGCGAGCTGCAGATGCTGTAGTCTCCCTTCGACCGCCCGAGCGCCCCGCCATTGGTTGATCGTCGGCTGAAACCACGCTGTCACGAGGTCTCCTGGCTGGCGGAAGAAATCGGCCGGAGCCTGAAAAGCGAGCATCGGCAGCACCACACCATTAGCGTCTTGGAGAAGTAGCTTGACGTGCTGGCCATCTGCTCCTAGCCGCCGTACGCTGATGACCGTAGCTGTAGTAATTTTTAGTACAGGCTCGGGGTTGCCATTGCCAAAGGGTTCCAAGCGAGCAATATCGCTGACTAATTGTTCATCTACCTCTGTAAAGTCAGCAATTTCGACATCAGCCTGCGGCAACAAATATTGTAATTGTTGTTTTAAATGCAACGATTTATAAAACTGATTCACGCAGCGGCGAAAGTCAGCGATCCGCTCAGTCAGCAGCGTCACTCCGGCGGCAGCAGCGTGACCGCCACCTTTGATGATGATGCCGGCCGTATCAGCCGCTCGCACCGCATCAGCGGCACTGAAGTCACCAAAGCTGCGGGCCGAGCCAGTCGACTCCTGGCCGCGCTCGCCGATGATGAACACCGGTTTTTTGTAAGCCTCGACCAATTTTGAGGCAACGATACCGATGACGCCATGATTCCAGCCCTGACGACTGACCACCAGCACGTCATCGTGGCTCATCTCATCAGCCTGAGCACAGGCCTCAGCAAAGATGTTGTCTTGAATACGACGGCGTGTTTGGTTGAGGGTGTCGAGCTTTTGACTGGCAGCCAGGGCAGTTGTCGCGTCAGTTGCCACCAGCATGTCGAGGGCGTGCTGGGCAGTCTCTAGCCGACCAGCCGCATTCATTCGTGGCCCTAGGCCAAAGCCAAGCTGCCTGGCATTGAGCTGATCTGGCTCAATCCCCGCGACGGCCATCAGTGCCTTCAAGCCCGGTCGTTGTTGTTTTTTCAACACTTCTAGGCCCCAGTAGACATTGGCTCGATTTTCATCCTCAAGCTGGACAATATCGCAGACAGTGCCGAGCGCCACCAAATCAAGAAGCCATTTTTCGTAGCCATCTGGCAGACCGTCCAACTCCGTCTGCAGCGCTTGCACGAGCTTGAATGCGACGCCGGCGCCGCAGAGATCTCTAAAAGGATAGTGATGACCAGAAAACTTAGGGTTCACCGTGGCGATGCTCGGTGGCGGTGTCGCCGCCACGTTGTGGTGGTCGGTCACGATGGTATCGATACCAAGGTGCGAGGCATAGGCGATCTCCTCATGGCACAGGCTGCCGCAATCCACCGTGACGATCAGCTGAGCGCCCATCGCAGCCACTTTGTCTACCGCGCCGATCGTCATGCCATACCCCTCGACAAAACGGTTCGGAATAAATGCCTCCACCGCCCGAAAGCCAAACCGAGTAAACGCATCAAGCAGCAGCGCGGTGGCGCTGAGGCCGTCAATGTCATAATCACCATAGATGACAATCTTCTCGCCAGCAGCCCGGGCACGCCGCAACCGCTGGGTCGCCTTGGCCATATCTGGCAGCAGAAAGGGGTCGTGCTTGGTGGCGGTATAATCTGGCTGCAAAAAAGCCTGGCGAGCCGATGGCTCAGTCAGGCCACGAGATTGCAAAATTCGCTCAAACAGGCTCATCCTTCGGCGTCGAGATTGCGCTTCAACCGAGCCGAATGTTGCTGCGACTTAATGACGATACTTTGCAGCTCCTTGAAGATTGGAAATTGCTTATTCGTCGAATAGGTCCGTGAGTTACCCTGCTTTTCGCTGATCAAGAAACCGACCTTCTCGAGGCGTTTGAGCTCGCGTTGGATGTTGCCTGGATCTTCTTTGATAAGCTTGGCGAGCCCGCGGACATGAGTGTGAAAATCAGGATACTTCGCATAGACAACGACTATTTTCCGCCGCACCCGAGATGTGATAAATATGTCTAGCATATACTCCCTTTATATTCCCTTTACTGCCATTCAGTGTAACACAATTTTACAACAAGCGGCAAGACCAATTATTACTATTTTTTCACTTATGCTTATAAGTCGATAGCAGACCGGGTATAATGAAGACCGTGTGGTATTACCTTGTGTCACCGGTCAAGATCGTTCGGGCAAATGAGTCAGCTTTTACCTATGCCTCTGAGACAGAGCTCGCGATTGGCAGCCTTGTCGCGGTCGAGGTCGGCCGGCAGACAATGGCCGGCGTGGTGATGATGCCAGTCGAGCAGCCGACATTTGCCGTCAAGCCTATCCAACGAACCCTCAGCCCGGCGCCACTGCCACTGCCGCTGGTCCAGACTGCCCAATGGATGAGTCAATATTATGCAACACACTTGGCAACGGTGTGGCAGACAGTTCTGCCACGGGGGCTGTTGAAACAGCGCCGTACACGCCCACTCCCTCAGCTAACCGCCAAAGTTCGCGCCCGCACAGCCTATCAACTCACGGCTGACCAAGCGGCAGCCCTCGATACTATCACCACTATGTCGCCCGGCACAGCCCTGCTTCACGGCGTCACTGGTTCTGGCAAAACCCTGGTATACATCGAAGCAGCTCGGCGCGTGCAAGCCGACGGCTTATCAGTGATCGTGCTGGTGCCAGAGATCGCCCTCACCACCCAGCTGATTGACCAGTTTTCTGCGCACTTTCGTACTGTGGTGGTAGCCCACTCGCGCCAAACAGAGGCCGAGCGCCACCAGGCGTGGCGCCGAGTCATTCAAGCAGACAGGCCGGTTGTCGTCATCGGCCCTCGCTCAGCATTATTTATGCCAGTCCAACAGCTTGGGCTAATCGTGATTGACGAGTGCCACGAGCCAAGCTTCAAGCAAGAGCAATCGCCCCGCTACTCTGCCCTGCGTGTCGCCACTATTTTGGCCCAGCAGCACCAGGCAAAGGTTATCTTGGGTAGCGCCACGCCGAGTGTCAGTGATTACTTTTTTGCACAAAAAACCAATCGACCGATTATCACCATGGCCCACCCAGCACGCGCCCAGACCGTCAAACCATCGATCAGCCTGGTCGACATGACAAAGCGCCAACAGTTCTGCCAGCATCATTTTTTGTCAGACCCCCTTCTCCAGGCGATCAAAGCCACCCTGAATGCCGGCAGGCAAGTATTACTATTTCATAATCGGCGAGGTACCGCCACTATCACGCTCTGCCGACAGTGTGGCTGGAGCGCAGGCTGCCCACGCTGCTTTGTGCCCTTGACACTCCATGCCGACCATCACCAATTGATCTGCCATATCTGCGGGTTTACGAGCCACGTACCGACCAGCTGCCCCGAATGCCACCAGGCTGACGTACTGCATAAAGGACTGGGGACGAAACGGATCGAAACCGCTATCCGCCAGCTCTTTCCGCATAAAACTATTGCGCGATTTGATGCCGATACCCCATCTTCAGAGACGGCCGACCGCCGCTATGCTGAACTGTATAATGGTTCAATCGATATCATCATCGGCACGCAGGTTATCGCAAAGGGGTTTGATTTGCCACAGCTACGCACCGTGGGGATTGCCCAAGCAGACACAGGCCTTGATCTCCCCGATTTCGCCGCCGCCGAGCGGACCTTTCAGCTCCTAGCTCAGGCGGTTGGTCGGGTTGGCCGCTCTCACCACCCTACCCAGGTGATTGTCCAAAGCTACCAACCACATCACCCCGCTATCCGCGATGGTATCAGCCAGCGCTACCAAGATTTTTTTCAGCGGACAATCGCCCAGCGCCAGGCCACTAACTTTCCGCCGTTCGTCCACCTCATGCAGCTGACCTGCGTCTACAAAACTGAGCGCTCAGCCATTAGCCAAGCCCAAAAGCTAGCTGCCACCCTCCGCAGCCAGGTGGCAGATGGTGTCGAAATTCTCGGCCCAACCCCGGCGTTTTACGAGCGAGTCCGCGACACCTACCGTTGGCAATTACTCGTCAAGAGTCCGCAGCGCCACCAGTTGATCGCCCTGCTGCAATATCTACCGCCGACACACTGGCAGTTCGAGCTCGACCCGGCCAGCTTACTCTAAGTATCATTATGCTATAATAAGCCAAGATGACAAAAGACGATATTATCACGCTGCCAAACCCCCACCTCCGGCAGAAATCAGCACGTATTCACGTCGTGACCGACGACGTCCGGCAAACGGCCGACGACATGATCGCCGCAGCGCTCGACTGGGAGGACTCCCGGCCGCATGAGATCAGCGCCGCGCTGGCAGCCATCCAGATAGATAAACTTGAGCGTATTGTGATTGTCCGTAGTGATTTTGACAACAAATCAGCGCGCGATTTCACCGTACTGATCAACCCCCAGATCGTCAAATACGAAGGGTCGATTACCGAAGATTACGAGGGGTGTTTGAGTGTCCGGCACATTTACGGTAAGGTGCCACGCTATAGCAAAATCCGCCTGAAAGCACTCGACCTCGATGGTCATGAGATCCGCCTGAAAGCAGAGGGGTTTTTGGCGCGGGTCATCCAGCACGAGGTCGACCATACTAACGGTATCGTTTTTATCGACCACATTCGCGACAAAACCGATGCCTTTTATCGGCTCGATCAGAAAGGCGAGCTGCAACCACTTGATTATGAAAAAGAAATTGCCACCAATCATCTTCTTTGGGACTAGCTCGTACAGCCTGACTAGCCTGCGAGCACTGGTCGAGCATGGGTTCGACGTCGTCGCAGTCGTCACCAAACCCGACAGCCGATCTGGCCGTGGCCACAAGCTGGCCCAGCCACCAGTCAAGCAATTCGCGGTGCAGCGAGGGATCCCGGTCTGGCAGCCGACGAAGCTTCGCGATATTGCTGCCGATATCACGGCGCTGCAGCCGGTGGCCGGTGTGCTGGTCTCGTATGGCAAAATTATTCCACAGGCGATTCTTGATTTATTTACCCCCGGTATCATCAACCTTCACCCGTCGCTTCTGCCGCAGTGGCGGGGGCCTTCACCGATCGAGTCGGCAATCGCTCACCAAAACGACATCACCGGTGTCACGCTGATGCAACTCAGTGCACAGATGGACGCCGGCCCTATATACTGCCATGAAAGCCATCGCTTGCTTGGCCACGAGACAAAACCAGCCCTATACGAGCACTTATTCGCCATCGGGAGTCAGCTTCTGGTCCGTACACTGCCGGCCATTCTGAGCGGCGAGCTGCGGCCACTCGCCCAAAAAGAAGACCTGGCCTCCTACTGCCAGCCATTATCAAAAAAACAGTCACGAATAGACCCAACCACGCTGAGCGCGGCAGCGGCGGAGGCTCATATCCGAGCCTACGTAGGGTTCCCGCGTAGCCGCCTGACAATCGCCGGCCGCGACCTCATCATCACTGCGGCTCACCCAGCCAACCGCCCAGAGCACCCACTGGCGGTCCAATGCCGAGATGGTGCCTACCTGGTCGTCGATCAGCTCATCACCCCAGCTGGCAAGACCGTCTCGGCTGCCGACTACCTCAGAGGCTATCCGCTCACATAAATAAATAGCAGGCGCCAGGGGCGAAGCAACTCAGCACCTGCCTCACTATGATTTCTCACTGTTGTCAAAGTTACATTATGAATCACCAAGAATCGCCTGGCGGTTCGCGGCAATCTCTTGCTTCAGCTCGTCCATCACCCGCGCCACGACTTCACGGTAGTCTGGCCGGTTGACCTCCAGCCACTTGGTTGCTGCGTACTCATCCTTGAGGCGAGGGTCATCAGCCGACACACCAGTCGCTTTGACTAGCTGCTGAAACATGACATCATCGCGGTAATTCGGAGCGTACTTTGTCAAAAACTCATCAACCGCCCCTGGGGTTTTATCGATAATATTAGTAAATTCATTGACCTGAGCGTCGCTCAGGCCCTGGCTCAACTGGCCACCAACCCGTAGCTCTAGCTCTTTGTAAATATGCTCCAAGAATGGTCGTTTTTGCTCGTCTGGCAGATTATCCAGGCCCAGTTCTTTTAGGAAGTTATCGTCTAGTTGGAACATGTCGTCTCCTTCTCACCTGCTAGTTTCTATCCCTATAGTATACCAGCAATCAGCCCAAATTACTACCGGCCGCCCGCTGACGCTGCCTCGGCCGGCGAGGCGGACGATAGCCGATGCATCAGCTCAGTCATATAATCATCAAAGATCGCCAGATAAAGCTTGTCGGTGCCGGGGATATGCTGCTGAAGCCAAGCATGAGCAGCTGATGGATCATCCGGCGATAGCTGCGCAAAGGCCGCCGCCTGCTCAGTAGTCATCAAATCCTCGACCGCCGCCGCAAACCGCGTCTCGACTGTCTGCACCACATCAGCCACGACCGACTGTTGCACTTCGGCTGGCGCGCCAGTCAGCGCGAGGCGCCGGAGTAGTTCCTCAGTAGTCATGCCATTTGTTGTCATAACTACCACAGACTGCGCTCAGTCATCCATTGCTTAATTTCCTCAGAGACACCCGGGCTCCACTCGGCGTTACCTGGCGCACCGATCATCAGATCGCCACCCTTAGTGTAGGTCGGCAACCCTTGAAGTATCTGATCACCAAATTGACCACGCAGGTGGCTGTAGAGCTCGTAGGATTGCTGTGGCGTCAGGCTCTTGCCATTTGCCTGGGCAAATTCTTGTAGCTCATGGGTCAAACCATGACCAGGCTCAACCGAGAAATGCTGGCCAAGCAAAGCTTCTTGGCTAGTCGAATCAGGTACTTCTGGCGAATCCGCTGGCGCAGCTGGGTGGAGCGCAGCGGTCGTACTCTCTCCACTACCGCCAGAGAGGTTCATCAATCCACGAGATACCATCATGACCGCCAGCGCACCGATCACCGGTCCGGCAACCCGCAACTGATTTTTCCTAATTTCTTGCTTGGTCTGATCGTTTAGGGCGTCCACCAGGTCGGTGGTGGTGAGATTATCCTTTGCCTCAGCACTGTCAATAAATGAGTCCGCCGCCTGCTCAGCCGCCCGATCAGCCGGGCTGTAGACACTGTGGTTTTCTTGATCGATTATTTCGGTGTTGGCGTTGAGCCGATTCGCCCGCATCCGAATGCCGGCTGCCCCGCTAGCAGCCACCGCCGCCCCAAGTGGTATCGCTACCGTAGCCGCGGCTGCTCCAAGTGCGGCCGCCGTCAGATAACCAGCTCGCCGCAGCCACTTACGCATTGGCTGCTTCTTATCAGCCTTTTGGATCTCGACAACTGCCCGGGTATCCTCGCCGTGCTGCATAATGATAAACTGCCGCTTCCGCTGCTCAGACATGTCGCTTTCTGCCAGCAACTTATCCATCGCCTCCCCGCATACTGCTGGCCACGCTGCTCAACCTCATCGGACCGCCGGCTGGTCAAGTCCATCAGCCGGTGGCCAAACTGGCCACGCAGCAACCAGTTAGCCGAGGCGCTCTCGCGGGTGCCCCAGTGATGCCCCTTCTGTGCCCGCGCCAGCGCGTCAAGATATGCCTGCCGAGCTGTCTCGAAAGCCTCTCGGAGAGCCTCGGGCGCAGAATCATCCTCTGATGTATTGACAATAATCGTATCAGTCTCGGCGGTCGGTG
>ERZ773022.2005-NODE-2005-length-12747-cov-2.656398_pt1 | contig 12747 bp, 14 predicted proteins | sample MGYA00580839_ERZ773022 | MGnify/ENA primary metagenome ERZ773022 (study PRJEB29015, sample SAMEA2738020) | human oral metagenome | biome: human oral; feature: human-associated habitat; material: dental | place: China | collected 2044 ... | reverse complement strand
GGGTAGACGACCGGCGTCTTGAGGGTCCCCTCGACCCCATTGCGCTACATCAGTCCGCCCTCGCCCAGGGAGACGATGTGTTCACGTGTCACCCGGACCCCTGCGGCCACCAAGGGCAGCACGAGGTCGAACGCCGTCGTCTTTGCGTACATCACGCAGCCCGGCAGCCCCATGACGGGCACGCCGTCCGAGAAGTAGCCCATCAGCAGCATCGCCCCCGGGAGCACCGGCGCGCCGTAGGACACGATCTCAGCCCCCGATGCCTTGACGGCTCCGGGAGTGTTGTCGTCCGGGTCCACGCTCATGCCCCCCGTACAGAGGACGAGGTCGACCCCCTCGTCCCGGGCGGCCCGGATCGCCGCGGCGATGTTCTCCAGCCCGTCGTCCACCACCCGGTGAAACGACTTCTCCATGCCGTGGCGTTTCAGTTTTTCCTCGATCACGGGCGTGAAGGTGTCCCTGATCCTGCCGTGATAGACCTCGCTCCCCGTGGTGACGATCCCCGCGCGCTTCAGCCGGTAGGGCAGGAGCTCCAGCAGCGGCTTGGGCCCGGCGGCCCGGCTTGCCTCCTCCAGCTTGCGCTCCTCGATCACCAGGGGGATCGCGCGCATCCCGGCCAGCCGGGTTCCCGCCGAGACGTGGGTGTCCCCCCGCCTCGTCGCGATCATCATCTCGCCCACGCCGTTGACCGCTCGGAGGCGGGCCGAGTCCACGCGGAACAACCCATCGGTCTCCGCCACGAGCTCGATCTTGCCCTCACGAACCTCCGTGGGACGCATGCGGTCGTTCCTGCAGAGGGCGCAGAGACGCTGCGCCGCGTCGTCCTCGTGCAGCATCCCCTCCCCGAGCTCCCAGACGTAGACGTGCTCCTTGCCCATGGAGAGCAAAACGGGGATGTCCTCCTCCCGTATCACGTGTCCCTTGCGGAACTGGGCTCCCTTGAACCCGGCCGTCCCCGCCGCCTCGTCTCCCTTGACTATCCGCGTGACGTCGTGGCAGAGCACCTGCCCCACCGCGTCCCGAACCTTAATCCGCTCCATCTTTGTTCCCTGCCTCCGCAGTGCCGCTCAGAATTTCAATGGGGTCTCCCTTACGGACGATCCCCTCGCGGATCACGATGACGAAAATTCCCTCCGTGGGCATGACGCAGTGCCCCGCCGCCCTCTGGATGGCACAGCCGTCGTTGTGGCATCGTTTGCCGATCTGGGTGACCTCCACCTCGGCCTCGCCGATTCGGAGGTGCGTCCCGACGGGAAGCGCCTTCAGATCGATCCCCTCGGTGTTGATGTTCTCCGCGAAGGCCCCGGCCGTCAGGGGCAGGGCGCACGCGGCGCGCATCGTGTCGACGCTCTCCTCCGCCAGCATGCTGATCTGACGGTGCCAGTTCCCCGCGTGGGCGTCGCCCTCGATGCCGTGATCCCGGACCAGGCGTATCAGGGGAACCTCGTTCTTCCGCGTTCCCTTCGCCGTGCTGATGTTTACGCTCGTCACGCTGGGCATGCCGTTCCCTCCTCGATCCAGGGCTCCCCGCCGGCCCGATAGTCCCCGCTGCGTCCTCCGGACTTGCTCAACAGGCGGATTTCGCCGATGCGGATGTCCCTCTGCACGGCCTTGCACATGTCGTAGATCGTCAGGGCCGCTACGGACACGCCCGTCAGGGCCTCCATCTCCACCCCGGTGCGCTCACGGCAACGCACCGTGCAGGCGATGTCGATACCGCACCGGCCGCCGCTCCGAAATACCCGGAACCGGATGTCCACCCCCGTCAGCATGAGGGGATGACACATCGGGATTAGGTCGGAGGTTCGCTTCGCGGCCATGATCCCCGCCACCTGGGCCACGGCCAGGACATCCCCCTTCCCGATCCGCCCCTCCTCGATCCGCCGCAGCGTGTCCTCGTTCGTGTGGACGGTCCCGGCGGCGCACGCGACGCGCTCGGTCTCCGACTTGTCCGAGACGTCCACCATCCGCGCCCGTCCCTCGTCGTTGAAGTGCGTTAAATCGGAGTGCGTCGAAGCGTGCTGTATAGGCCTTTCCATGTCTCGATCGCCCCGCCCCTCCCGCTTTCCATCTTCCATACCTCTATCAGCCTTTCATGTAGGTATCGGCCACGTCAGCCTCCGATCCGGTTCATCGGGCGGGCGCTTTGGCTGCCCCGTCGCTCCATCTCGTGCTGGAGGGGCTTTTGCAGAATTCCGTCCCGAATGGCCCGGAACAGAGCCTCGCCCCTCAGTCCCTTCAGCGGGATCTCCGCCTCGGAGTGGAGGCACGGCTTCAGCTTTCCGTCCGCCGTGACCCGTATCCGGTTGCACTCCGAACAGAACTTGTGGCTGAGCGGCCGGATCAGCCCCACCGTCCCCGCGTAGCCCGGAATACGATAGCGGGCCGCCACGCCGTCCGCATCCGTGGGTCTCAGGTCCGGACAGGCCTCGAGCACCCGACCTCCCCCGACGAAGCGGGAGCGGTCCCAATCCGCGCACTCCCCGATGGGCATCAGCTCGATAAAGCGCACCTCGACGGGACGCTCCCGGGTGAGGGCCACGAAATCGGGGATCTCGTCGTCGTTGACGCCCCCCATCAGCACCACGTTGAACTTGAGACGGCCGAATCCCGCGCGGAGCGCCGCGTCGACGCCCTCCAGCACGTCGGTCAGGGAGCCGCGCCGGGTGAGGGATGCAAAACGCTCCGGCCTCAGCGTGTCGAGGCTGACGTTGAGACGGTCCACCCCGGCCTCTCGGAGAGAACGCGCAAAACCACCCAGCAGGGAGCCGTTCGTGGTCAGGCAGAGCTCCCCAATGCCGCCGATCTCCGCGATGCCGCGGCAGATGTCCAGAATGCCGTGCCGCACCAGGGGCTCTCCGCCCGTCACGCGCACCTTGCGCACCCCGCACCGGGCCGACTGGGCCGCCACGTCGATGCACTCCTCGACCGACAGGACCTCCGAATGCTCCTTCTTGGGCACTCCCGAGTCCGGCATGCAGTAGATGCAGCGGTAATTGCAGAGGTCGGTCACGGAAAGCCGCAGATAGTCGATCCTTCGTCCGTATGCGTCATTCACGATCCTCCCCCCTCGCCCCCTCGCGCAGAGGCGTCAAGTTATTTCCCAAAACAAATCGAAACGCATTATTTTTGAAGCATAGGGGAAAAACGGAGAGTTGTCAAATTGAAAAGAAAGCCCTTGCGAGAAAAAGAGGAAAAGCCTTCAAAAAGGATGCAGAGGGTACGCCCTGGAAGGGCTGCATCTGCGCGGACGGCTTCATGCCGGTGCGAAATCGATATCGGATATAATTGACACTAGAGGTTGTTCTGAGGAAAAAACTTTTTTCTGCATGAAGGAGGCTGGAAAATAATGTTGAAGGAAAAGCTGGACCGATTCCGTTCGGATTCTCATTCGCGCTTCACCGAGGAGCAGCTGAAGCTCATGAGGCGATTTCAGGATAACGTGGGGGCGATGGTGCGCAGGACGCCGAGGGTAGGGGATTTTCTGCCGCCGCTTCCCTCCGCGGCAGGGGCGGCGGAACCGCGATGTCCCCGTCGGCTGGCCCTGGTCTTCTTCAGGGGGGCGTGGTGAGGCTACTGCGTCCTGCAGTTGCAGGACTATAACGCGGCCCTCGAGGCGTTCCATTCCAGGAATACGGATGTCGTCGCCCTCTCCCCGATGACCGGAGAGAGGATGGATGCGCTGGCCGAAAAGTTGAAGCTGGGCTTTCCCCTGTTGAGCGACCCCGGCAACGCCTATGCGCGGAGCCTGGACCTGGTCTTCGCGGTCGAGCCGGCCGTTCGGGATGTTTATCGGACCAAGGGGTTGGACCTCTCGGAGTACAACGGAGACGAGAGCTGGGAGCTCCCCGTGACGGCCGTTTTCGTGTGTGATGAGGCTCGAAAGGTCCTTTATGCCTGGACGGAGTCGGACTACTCCCGGAGGCCTGGTTCCGAGGAGTTGCTGGCGGTCCTCGACGGGCGGAACTGACGCTTCATGGACCGCTGCGTGATATGCGGGCGCTTCCTCGTTCGAGGGGAGCGCCCGCATATGGGCCACGAGGCGTTTTGCCGCTCGAGGCCGAGGGCTCAGGGCAGGATGGCGAACACCCTGGCCGGGAAACCGGATCCTTTGTAGGGCTTGGGCCAGGAGGCGACGACCAGGGAGCCCCACTCGGGGAGCAGGTCGAGGTTCGTCAGCAGTTCGATCTGATAGATGTCCCGGGACAGCACGTAGGTCTCCCCCGGAAGGCTTCCGGTGCAGCCGGGGTCGGTGTCCGTGGTCTCGTGTCCCAGTGCGCGGACGTGCCGTTCCTCGCAGAGAACCCTCAGAAGCTCCATCCCCCAGCCCAGAAAGTGAGGCACTCCAGACGCATCGGCGTTGGCGAACGCGGCCTTGTCCGGCCAGCGCTTGTGCCAGTCCGTGCGCAGCGCGACGAAGGCCCCCTCGGGCAGGCGGCCGTTCCGGCGCTCCCAATCCGTCAGGTCCTCGGGGGCGGCCGCGTAGTCCGGATTTCTCGCCGCCTTCTCGTGGACGTCCAGAACGGCTAGAGGGCAGATCATATCCTTCACGTCCAGCTCGTCCAGGGTCCGCATTCCCTTGATGAAGTGTGCGGGCGGGTCGACGTGCGTGCCCCACTGGCCGCTGTGCGTGTAGAGGTGGCCCAGAAACCCCGAGCCCAGCGTCCCGATCCCCTCGTCGTAGTGGTAGACGGTCTCCATCCTCGCCGGAGGGAAGCCGGGCCAGTGGGGGATCTGGGCGGAGAACGCGTGGGTCATGTCCACAAAACGCTTGGTCTTCAAAACCTCGAAAATCTCCAGCAGACTGATACCGTTCGGGGATTGCACCATGACACTCGCTCCTTTTTACCGATTTGTGCGGTCGTCTGCGCCGTGTGAGGCCGACGCTCCGGAACTCCGCAGTTTCCGAGAGCGGACGGGGATGTTCCGGGACTCCGCCGTCGAGCCGAGGGCTTTTTCACGACACCGGCCGCGTGCTCCATCTTTTTTGCCCTGTTCCATTATGCTAACTTAAATGCGCAGCGAAGTAAAGTTGGGATGTCGATGAGTGGAAATGTCGATGAGTTCGCCGGGCCGAAGATATGCCGTGATCTTTTCATGGGCGGGGGCGATGGGTTTTTTCGGTAAAATGCTCTTATGGGATTCTTGGCGCTGCTCTAAAATGTTCGTGTCCTGTGGGGCGTTTGTCTTGAATGAAGCGAGCCCTGCGGGAGGCAATCCGTGTGTTGAAGAGAGGAAGGGAAGTGACGTGGTGTTGAGGAAACTTTTGGCTGTCGCTCTGTTGTGCTGCCTTTTTCCCCTCGCGAACGCGGGGGCAGACGAGACGGCCTTCCGGCTCACTCCGGAGGGTGCCGCTTTGCTGCGGGAGCGCGGCTCCGTAGGGTATCTTTACTGGGGGACGTATCGGGGCTGTTGAGGGGAGGGCGAATCCATTCTCGTTGGGAATGGCGCACCCGATCTTTTGAAGAGCTCCAAGCTGGGATACGAGAAGGTGAAGGGGGAATACGTCAAAACCGAGGTGGACGGCCTTACCCTTTACATCCGGTCCGATATGAGGTTCGAGGGAGGCATCCCCCTGATCGATCGCAGGGACTACCGAGGGGTATCGTATCTGCTGGTTCGCAACGCCCTGGAGGATTAGACAGGATTGGAATCAATGCGAAAGAGGTGGCGTCGGGGGTTCCGGCGCCGCCTCCTCACCTTTTAATCTTGGATGGGCTCACAGACCAAGGACCTTGGGGAATACGGCCTGTCCCAGGGCGATGGCGACCCAGTTTCCGATGACGTAGCCCCAGACCCCGACAAGCATCGCTGGAAGGACGAGGTCGTCCCAACCCTTGCTGATGGCCATCGCTGCGGCGGTCGTCGGACCGCCGATCGTGGCGTTGGATGAGATCAGCAGCTCCTCCATGTTGAGCCCGAACAGCTTGCCCACAAGTAGCGTCACCACCATGTTGACCACGACCGCGAACGAGCAGAAGAGCAGGATGATCGGGCTCTGGAGCAGAATGGCCTTGATGGAGGCGGGAGTCCCTATGACCACCAGGAAGATGTAGATGAGGAAGGTCCCGATCTCCTGAGAGCCCCGGGCCTCCTCGAAGAACTTGGGGAACAGCGTGACGGCCAGCACCGTCAGCGTCGTCACGGCGAAATATTTGCTGCCCAGAATGCCACGCAGGGCGGTGGGCAGGGAGGGATGCGCTCCCATCCAGTCCGCCAGCTTGACAGAGACCGCCACCAGGATGAAGCCGGAGGCCACGACCTTTGCGATGTCGAGAAGCGAGATCTCCTTGCGTCCCCAGTAGCTTGCGGCGCGATTCTCGCCATCCCGGATCCCCTCGTTGGCGGCCCTTTCATAGGGATGCGCGTAGTGCTTGCGGAAGAACGCGATGTTGGGAATGGCCAGGAGCACGAAGAAGTAGAGCGCCATGTTCAGGTTGTCCGCGACGATGGAGGCGTTGATGACGTTCTGCGAGGCCTGGAACTGGGAGGACATGGCGACGAAATTGACCGTGCCGCCGATGTAGCTGCCCGTAATCATGGCGCCGACCTGGAGCGCCTCCGGTATCCAGCGTCCGAAGAAAAGCAGGCCCAGGACGGTGCCGGCGACGGTTCCGATGGCCGCGATGTGGAACGCCAGAAACGCCCTGCCGCTCTCCATCCAGATCTTGCGCAGGTTTGCCTTGAAGAGCATGATGGGGACGGCCAGCAGCACCACATAGCCCCATATGCTGTCGTAGACCGGGCTGTCCGTGGGGATGACCCCCAGGTTGGCCAAAACCAGCGCCCCCAGCAGCGCGATGATCGCGCCGCTGACCTTTGCGGCCCAGCGGTACCTCTGTTCCAGGTAGATGCTCACGGCAGCCCACCCGACGATAATTGCCCACAACGACCAGATGTCGTCCGCCTTGATCCAGGTCTCCATAGCGATCTCAATCCTCCCCGATCGATTCGATATCCCCGGCCGGATCGCCGGAGTGATTCCAGTTCATACGTAAAGGGCTCAATACCCCAGGGGCCCCAGCCAGTCGAGGACGGCTCTCTCAGTGCCCCATCACCGTCCCGGCCGAGGCGGGGGAGGGAGCTGTCCCGGTCCCAAATAGGGCCCTGGATTTCAGAACGCGAAGTCGGCGACGAGGGGCGTGTGGTCCGACGGCCTCTCCCAGCCCCGGGGCGCACGCTCCACGAAGCAGTCGAGTGCGCGCTCCGCCAGGGATGGAGAGGCGAGGATATGGTCTATTCGCCAGCCGATGTTGCGGTCGAGGGCACCCTTCACCCGATAATCGAAGAAGGTGTATTCCCCGGGGTCGGGACGGAAGCGGCGCAATACATCAATCAGCCCCTCGGCCGTCCCGGCGAACCTCTCACGGATGTCCGTGTGGAAGCAGACATGATCCTTTTTGTTGGCGGGATTGGTGACGTCTATTTCCGTCGGGGCCACGTTGAGGTCCCCGACCCAGACGAAGGGGCGGGCCGCCTCGCGCTCCACGATGGCGCGGACCCTGTCCAGAAAACGTTTCTTGACCTCGTAGTCGGGGTGGTCGAGCGCCTTGCCCTGGGGCACGTAGGTGTTCAACACCGTGAGCTCCCCCCAGCGAAGCAGGGCGACGCGGGTCGGGAAGCCGGGCTCCTCGCCGTCCCCGAATCCAAAGGTCACATCCTCCAGGGCTCTGGCGTCGCGGGCCGCCGCCGCGACCCCGTTGTAGGACTTCTCCCCGCAGAAGCGGACCGAGTAGCCCATGGCCTCGAAGGCCGCGGCCGGAAAGTCGGCGTCCGTGGCTTTAGTCTCCTGGAGGAGGAGGAGGTCCACGTCCCCATCGGGCAGCCAGCGTTCCAGGATCGGCAGCCGACTGCGGACGGAGTTCACGTTGAAGGTCGCCAGGCGGATTCTCCTCCCCATGAGGGTCACTGGTCCGTCTTCGCGGCCTGCTGACGCAGCACGCGGCGCAGAATCTTTCCTGTCCCGGACAGGGGAAACGAGTTCACGAACTCGACGCTGCGGGGGACCTTGAAGTGGGCCAGCCGCTCCTTGGCGAACTTTATCAGGTCGCGTTCCGTGACGGTCCCTCCCTCCCTGAGCTGGACGAATGCCTTCGCGATCTCGCCGCTGACGGGGTGCGGCATCCCGACGACGATGGCCGTCTGGACGTCCGGGTGCTCCGCCAGGGCATTTTCGACCTCCTGCGGGTAGACGTTGAAGCCGCCGACGATGATGATGTCCGTAACGCGGTCCAGAATGCGGATGTATCCGTCCTCGATGCGCACGTAATCCCCCGTGTTGAACCAGTCGCCGTCGAAGCGTTCCGCCGTGAGCTCGGGGGCGCGGAAATAGCCCCGCGTCACCGAGGCGCCCCGAAGCCAGAGGACCCCCTCGTCTTCGGTCGTCGGTCGTCCCTCGCGGGTGCGCAGGCGCCATTCGTATCCGCCGATGAAGGGACCAACGGTCCCCGTGCGGTGCGTCTCGTAGCTGCGGTTGACCGCGACGACGGGGGAGGTCTCCGTCAGCCCGTAACCCTCCATGATGTCCTTCCCGACGAGCTGGAGCGCCTGATCGTGCAGACTGGGGTTCAGACGGTCGCCGCCCGAGATCATCAGCTTGGTTCGGCTCAGCCCCTCCCTGGGGAAGGCCCCGCGCTTCACGGCCCCGATCAGGTAGGAGAAGATCGCGGGGACCGCGAACAGGACGGTGACGGGGGCCTCGAGGATCGCCTTCATCGCGGTCTGGGGGGGCAGGAAGGCGGGGACGATGGCCATCCGGGCGTTCATGGTCAGGGGCAGGACCGTCGAGACGGTGTAGCCGAAGGAGTGAAAGTTGGGGAGGACGTCCAGGAGTACATCGCCGGGCACCAGCTCGGCAACGGCCTCGCGGGTCCTCAGACAGTTGTCGATGAGGTTCGAGTGCGTGAGGGGAACGGCCTTTGGCAGCCCCGTCGTGCCCGATGTCGCGAAGATGACGGCCAGGTCGCGGGGCTCCGGGGTTACGGATCTGCCCTGGAAGGGGGGCAGGGGGCCCTCCGGCGGACAGACGACGCAGGGAATGCCCCTCTCCTGCAGGACTTGCCCAACCTCTCCCTTCACGGTATCGGAGACCAGGACTCCGAAGGGCTCGATCAGATCGAGCGTCCGCAGCAGCGCGGTCATCCCGGAGGCGACGTTCAGCGGGCAGAAGGCCCCCCCGAGTCGCCAGACGGCCAGGGACAGTGCCGGTATCATGGGGCAGTTCTTCATCATGACGACGAGCCGCTGCCCCTCCGTGAAACCAGCCTGTATAAGGGCCCTCTCGCACGCGTCCGCCAGACGCAGGAGCTCCGCGCCGTCGTGCCATTGCCCCTCCCACCAGTAGCAGGGCTCGCCGCTGTGGTCCAGGACGCTCTCGCCGATCAGTTTGTCGAGTCGCTGAGACATATGAGACCTCCATAGCGTAAGCATCGTTGTCGTAGATGATCTTTATGGAAGCGCTGATAAAAACCAAAATGCATATTCAAAAGTAAATTTGCAAAACACCACAAAACCTCCGTTGCGGGAACCCAGCGACCCCGTGGCACCCAAAGAACACCGCTTACTGCTGCTCCCTTCCGGGCCTGACAGGGTTCACGGGCCTTCGCCGCACAGGACTGAGCCCCCGCATCGGAGGTTTGGTTCAATTATACTATAATACTTGATGCGGTAGGTATGCCTTTCCTTATGTTTCGCACTTTTTATGGCGGGAAGGGGATGGGCGGAAGATGATATTTCCACAGGAGACAGAAATTATATCGTGATTGTCTGTTGGCCTTTGTGACTTTTTCTGATTTTGATATTTTTTTCCACTCCGCAGCGAATTTTCTTCTCGGATGGAAAAGTGATTGCTATAATAAAGAGTAATGGATTAAATTTGGAGAGGGTTGGAGCCCTTACTGTGGGAGGAGGCGGTATATTGCTTTCGGGGAAAAAGGCTCGGGGAGGATTCGCAGGGCTGGCCCTGCACGAGGACTCCTTACGGTACCTTGAACTGGAACGCAATGGAGCGGGACTGCGTGTAGCGAGGCAGGAGGTTGTCCCTGTACCTGCAGGGGGCGTCGTCAAGGAATCGCTGCAGAAGGTGGGGATGATGGAGAGGGCCTTTGAGGACCTCAAATCCCAGGTGGGTAAGTTTACGTATCCTATAATTTTAGGGGTCCCTTCAAGAGATGTGACCCTGCGTTTGGTCGAATATCCCAAGATGCCCTTGGGGGATATTCGCGATGCCCTGTCCCTTGAATTCGAGAAATATTTTCCCTATCCCTGGGCCGAGTCGGCTGCCGATATCGCCGAAGTGGAGGTCCCATCCCGGGATGCCTCGTCCAAATCGACGGTCCTGGTGGCCACGTGCAAGCTGGACTATATGCGAGATCTTTTGAGAACGGCCGAGCGCGCCGGTGTTCCGATTGCGGCCGTCGAGCCCATGAATGTGGCGTTCTTTCGGGCCTCCATTGGACCTCGTGCTCGAGACGACGCCTATTTTGTCGTCGGTGTCGAGCCGGAGGTGACGCACATCGTCCTGGGGTATCGGGATAACGGTATTCTCTATCGGTCCACGCTGATCGACTTGACCTATCCCGAGCGCCGAAACTCCGAGGCGGATTTGATGCCGATCCTCCAAGATGTTCAGAACACGATAATCTTCGCCGGCAACCAGTACCGCGGGATCGAGATCCGTAATCTGATTTTGGGCGGTAGCATCGGGGACAACCCGAAACTGAAGTCCTTCCTGGAGGCCGGGGTGTCCGTGAATGTCTCCGTCTCCGATGTTTGGTCGACGTGGGGAGCTCCATCGCCCCTCGGCAGCGTCCCGGGGTACGATTCGGCCTTTGGGCTCGCCCTGAGGAACCTGCTATGAGGGTCCAATTCGATCTCCGTCCCGCGGAGTATCTGGAGCGGGAGCGCAAACGCCATTCTTTCAACTTCGTCAGGCTTGTAACCGTTTTGCTGTTGTTGGCCTTCTTCGCAAGCAGCGGTTTTTATATCGTCATGGCCTTCATTGAAACTCAGGATCTGCAGTCGCGAATCGAGGTCTTGGAGGGGGAGATCGCCGATCTCGAGAGCAGCAAGACGGCTTTGCTCGCCGAGATCGCACGCTTGAAGGAGCGGGAGGAGCAGTTCAAGAAGACCCTCGAGATCATGCAGAGCGAGCCCCCGACCCTGGAGGTTCTGAACGCCTTGGAGACCCATATGGAGCGGGGCATGGGGGTGAACTCCGTGCGTTTCGTCCCAAACGCGAGGGAGGATAAAACGGTCTTCTATGTCGTGACGGTCGATGCCTCGGCGGCGGCGGAAGAGCAGATCATCGCCTTGACGGATGGGCTGAGCAGCAGCGGGCTCTTCAGCGCGGTCAGTATGCCCTCCACGAAGAAGGACGAGAAGACGGGACGGGTGTCCTTTACCCTTACCTTGATCGCTCGCCCCTTTGGTCAGGGCTCCACTGAGGGGGAACGGCCATGAAGGACAACAAAGTTACGATTTTGGGATTGCTGTTTTTCCTGTTGTGCGCGGCCCTTGGCGGTGCTGTCTACTATTTGGGGGAGCGTTTGAACGAGCTTCATGCTCAGGCCGATGATCTGCAGCAGCAGCGTGTCGACTTGGAGAGCGCCACCCAGGCGCTGGTAGCTCAGAAATCCGTCTTTTCCAATGCGTTCAAAGAGCTCGAGAACTACAGCGTCAATGTGGCCCCGAACGAGATGGCATTCTACTCCGACGTCCAGCAGGTCGTGCAGAACAACGCGGTGGAGATAATGTCCACCCGCCAGCAGGGTGTGAACGCAGGGGGCGTCAGTGCCATCGCGATGACGGTGCGGGGGGAGTATTATGCCTTGATGCAGGTCTTGGCGGCATGGCGCAACCTCCCGACGACGGTGAGGGTATCCACCCTTACCCTGGGAGCTGATAAGGCCGTAGGGGCCTCCTCGGAGGCCCTCCGGGGCTGGGTTCAGGCAGATGTGACGGTGGAGGCCATCGTCGCTCCCAAACCTTAGGAGGGTGGGACTATGGCGAACCAGATGGGATGGCGGGAGGCTTGGGGTGCCGCATGGAACAAGCTCACGGGGGTCGACAACGAGGGATCGGCCGCGGGCGTCAGACTGTTGTTTTTCCTTTTGTTCCTGTTGGGCACACTTGGAGCGGGTTATCGTTACTATGAGATGCAGCTGCTGGGGCAGGAGAAGACTTTTGTCCCCTCCGTGACGCCCCAGAGCGTGGATGCCGATAAAAAACGCCTGGATGCCATGATGGAACAGGTCCGTGCCGCATCGGCGCTGCGCTCGAACAGCGTTGTATGGGCGCAGTCCATGAGGGATCTCGGAAAACATATCTTTGATGACCCGACAAAGTGGGTGGAGATCCCCGGCGGAGAGGTGGCGCAGGTCGAGATTGCCGTCGAGCCTCCGCCCGACATTGTGGTCCGAGCGATCATGATCCTGGGCAAGGAACGCAAGGCCATCATGGATATAGCAGGGCTGGGGGCGGGAATGGTCGTACGCGAGGGCGATACCTTTATGGGAAAGAAGGGGCGGATCGTTCGGATCTTAGCCGATAAGGTTGTTGTTCATTGGGCGGACAGGAACTGGGATATCGCCCCTGGATTTTGATGAGGAGTGAGGAAACGATGAGACGAATGATTTCCAGGAGCCTATGGGCAGCGTTTTTGTCTTTCTCGATCGCGGCCTTGTGCTGTCCAGCCTTTGCCGCCGAGAACCAGAAGGGTGGGAACGCACTCGAGGGACTGCCGGTCCT
>ERZ773022.1998-NODE-1998-length-12760-cov-11.335773_pt1 | contig 12760 bp, 11 predicted proteins | sample MGYA00580839_ERZ773022 | MGnify/ENA primary metagenome ERZ773022 (study PRJEB29015, sample SAMEA2738020) | human oral metagenome | biome: human oral; feature: human-associated habitat; material: dental | place: China | collected 2044 ... | reverse complement strand
CGAGCTGGCCGGGCAGGTGCGCGCCGTCGCCGATCAGGACATTGAGGCCCTGGCCCTTGACGGGCGCGCCGTCGCCTTCCCCGCTCCGGGCGTGTACGTGGACACCATCGCCTTCAACGCGGTGGCCTGGGCCGGGGCCGACGCCGGTGACGGAAGCGGCGAGACCGACGAGGAGCAGAAGCTGCGCAACGAGTCCCGCAAGATCCTGGAGATCCCGGACCTGGCCGTCTCGGGCACCTGCGTGCGCATCCCCGTCTTCTCCGGCCACGGCGTGAGCGTCTCGGCGGAGCTCGCCCGCGAGATCGGCCCCGAGCGGGCCCGCGAGCTGCTGGCCGCTGCGCCGGGTGTCACGCTCCAGGACGTGCCCAGCCCGCTGGGGAGCGCGGGGCGCGACGGCACCTTCGTGGGCCGCGTGCGCGCCGACCGGGGCTTCGCCCCCGGGCACGGCATCGCCTTCTTCGCCGTGGGCGACAACCTGCGCAAGGGTGCGGCCCTCAACGCCGTCGAGCTCGCCGAGCTGGTGGCCGCCGAGCTGCGCGCCTGAGCGCCTGCTGGCGGAACGTCGCCGAGGCGGGTCCGCCCGCGCAGAGGCCCGTGTCCCAGGGCCCCGCACCGGCCCTGCTCGGCCAGGTCTCCCGACAACCCGGCCGGCGGGCCTGCTGCGGGAGCCCACGCCCCGAAACCTCGCGTTCTGCTCAGTAGGAACCTCGCGTTCTGCTCAGTAGGAACCTCGCGTTCTGCTCAATAGGAACCTCGCGTTCTGCTCAGTAGAAGGGTTCTCCCTACCGTAGGCTGGCTCCATGTCCTATCTTCGTCGGGCGCTGGACGACGTCCTTGATGACATCTTCCCCGCGGCCCGCGCCGTCGCCATTGACGGTGCGAGGGCTGTGGGCAAGACCGAGACGGCACAGCGTCGGGTTCGCCGGGTCATCCGCCTCGACGACCCGGCGGTGGCGGCCGCGGTCGCCGCTGGCCCCAGCGAGTACCTGGACGGCGCCCCCACCGTCCTCCTCGACGAGTGGCAGGAGCTCCCTGAGGTCTGGGACAGGGTCCGCCGCCGCGTCGATGCCCGCACCGACACCTCCTACCTCCTGACCGGCAGCGCGACACCACGCCCTGGTGCGACCACCCACACAGGGGCGGGAAGGATCCTCCGCCTCCGCATGAGACCGATGTCTGTCCGCGAGCGGCAGGTGGTACCGGGCGGAGTCGCACTTGACCACCTCCTTGAGGGAGGTACGACCGTCTCCGGCACCACGGACGTCACCCTGAGGACCTACGTCGAGGAGATCTGCGCCTCCGGACTACCAGAGGTGCACGCGGCGGGGTCTCGGCTCCGACGGCACCTGCTCGACTCCTACCTGACCGGGATCCTGGACCGGGAGCTGCTGCAGGCCGGCACCACGGTCCGCCATCCCGAGTCGTTGAGGGCATGGCTCACCTCGTACGCCGCTGCCTCCTCCACTACCACGACCTACACCTCGATCCTCAACGCGGCGACTGCCGGCGACACGGACAAGCCTGCCCGCAACACCACGGCCGCCTACAGGGACGCCCTCACCCAGATCTGGATCCTCGACCCGGTCCCTGCCTGGCTCCCCGCCCTCACCCCCCTTCCCCGTCTCAAGGTCGGCCCCAAGCACCAGCTCGCAGATCCGGCCCTCGCCGCCCGGCTCCTAGGAGCGACCTCCGCCACGCTGCTCAGCGGCGCGCCGGGGGCAGGGGAGCTCCTGGAACAGCTCTTCGAGTCCCTGGCGACCCTGAGCGTTCGTACGGAGGCCCTCAGGGCGGACGCCCGGGTCATGCACCTGCGCACCCGCGACGGCGGACACGAGATAGACCTTATTGTTGAGGATCCTCACGGCCGTGTCGTCGCGTTTGAGGTGAAGCTGACCCAGGCCGTTAACGACAAGGACGTGAGGCACCTGCTCTGGCTCAAGAGGCGGATCGGGGACAGGCTCTCGGAGATGGTCGTCATCACCGCCGGCCCGTACGCCCACCGACGACCCGACGGCGTTATCGTCCTCCCCCTGGCTCTTCTCGGCTGATCCAGGCGCCGCCCACGTCACGCCGGTCACGGCGTCGGCGTGGCGATGGGCAGGCCGGAGAAGGCGTACTGCGACCATGAGCCGACGTACAGGCGTCCGCGCCCCAGCCCCGCGCGCTCCATGGCGAGCAGGTCGTGGCAGGCGCTAACCCCCGAGCCGCAGTAGACGGTCGTGCCCGCAGCGTCGGCCACGCCCAGGGCCGCGTAGCGCTCGGCGAGGACGCTGGGGGGCAGGAAGCGGGCGGCGTCGTCGAGGTTGCCCGTCAGGGGGGCGCTCAGCGCCCCGGGGATGTGCCCGGCGGGGGCGTCGGTGGGCTCCACCCGGCCGTGGTACCGGTCGGCGGCGCGCGCGTCGAGCACCGGCGGCGCTGCCGGGTCGGCTGCCTGCGCGGCCGCCTCCTCCATGGCGACCAGGGCGCCGGCGGGCCACGGGCGGGCGGTGAAGCGCGCGGGCGCAGGCGCGACCGGGTCGATGGACAGCCTCCCGCCCCAGGCGCCGAGGCCGCCGTCGAGCAGGGCGGCGTCCACCCCCAGCAGGCGCAGCATCCACACCAGGCGCCCCGCGGACAGGCCCCCGGCGTCGTCGTAGGCGATGACGGCGTCGTCGTCCCCGATGCCCAGGCGGGACATGGCGGCCGCGAAGTCCTCCGGGGCGGGGAAGGGGTGGCGGCCCCGGGAGCGTGAGGGCGGGGCGGCGAGGTCGGCGTCGACGTCGACCCACACGGCCCCCGGGATGTGCCCGCCGGCGTGGGCGGCGGCCCCGGAGCGGCCGTCGAGGTACCAGCGCACGTCCGCGATGACCGCCCCGGGGTGGTCGCGCAGCCAGCCGGAGTCGACAATCGGAGGAATCATGGGGACAGGCTACCTGTGGCGTCCGGACCCGTGGGGAGATCTGCCCGGCCTCTGCTCCCGCGACCGCCTCATTGCGCGGGTGCCTGTTCGGTAGTGTGCCCGTGTGGATCTCGAGACGATACGGGCGGTGGGCTCGCCATGACCCGGACCAGGGCCAGGCTCACGGTCGGGGAGGTTCTCGACGGCGCCCAGTGCGGACAGCTGCGCGTTCAGGGCTGCCTCCTCTACAAGGAGTGGGACGAGGAGGACCGGGGGTTCTCCTACTGGGAGGAGTGGGAGCTGGCCGGTTCCGACTGGCGCGAGTACTGGGTGGAGGTCGGCCACGACTCCGACGCGGTCTCCCTCTACGAGCTCCTGCCCGCCGCCGACGTCATCGACCCGGCATGGCTGGATGCGGACCGGAGCGTCGTACTGATCGGCAGCCTCGCGGGCCGGCGGGGCACGGTCGCAGAGCGCGGGGTCGGCGTCGTCGAGCAGGTGCTGGGGCGGACGACCGGGTCCGCCTCCCCGGGCGAGCCCATGATCTACGCCACCGTGAGGCTCGCGGGGCGCGGCGTCCCGGCAGAGGTCACTTTTGAGAACCGCCGGGGGCACCCGCCGCGCGCCTACCGCAAGCGCGTCCTGTCGCGCCGGGACCAGAGGCGTGTGCTCGGCCGGGTCGTCCACTCCGGGCCGGCCAGGTTCCTGCGCTCACTGCTCCTCGGCATCCTCGTCCTGATCATTGGCCTCGCCGCTGAGGCCAGCTGCTCCGGCAGCGACAGCTGCAACCCCGACACGGGGGACTGCAGCCATCAGCGGAGTCCCTACGGGGGCGGCGGGGGCGGCATCGGGAAGTAGGGGCCCGGCGGCCTGCTCCCCGGTGGCCTTCTCGGCGGCCTGCTCCCCGGCGGCCTTCTCGGCGGCCTGCTCGGCGGCCTGCTCCCCGGCGGCCCGGACGCCCCGCCGCCGGCAGGAGTAGCCTGCGGTCGCGGCCGGGCGCACCCTGCCGCGACCGCTGGAGCAGAACGAGGAGAGGGAATGACCGCGCGGAGCGACACCGATCTGCAGTCGCGGGAGGTGACGCGGCGGCTGCCCCAGTACCGGGAGGTCATCGACCTGTACCGGCGCGCCTTCCCTCCCGAGGAGCGGATACCGCTGTGGCACATGCGCCTGATGTCGCTGCGGCGAGACGTGGGGTTCCGGGCCTGGTTCGACGACGGCGCCCTCGTGGGGCTCACCTACACGGTCGACTCCCCGACCATGGTCTGGCTGTTCTACCTGGCGGTCAACGACTCCATACGCTCGCGCGGCTACGGGTCGCGCATCCTGAGCAGTGTGCGCCGGCACGCGGCGGGACGCACGGTCGTCCTGGAGCTCGAGCCCCTCGACGACGGCGCCCCCAACCTCGAGCAGCGCCGCCGTCGCCTGGCCTTCTACGAGCGGGGCGGCTTCGCGCTCACCGGCTACCGCATCCACGAGGGCGACCAGAGCTACTCGGTCATGGTCGACGGCCCGTTCGAGCCCGGCGCCTTCCGCCGTCTGGTGCACTGGTTCACCCTGGGGCTGCGCCCCACCTCTCTCATGCACGAGTGACATCTGCGCGTACCCGTGCCGCCGGGCCGTGCCGGCCGCCGTCGACGGCGATCCGCGCGGTGCCCGGGGCGGCCTCAGGCTGCGGGGACCCGCCCCGCATAGAGGTACACGCCCACGGTCCCGGGCAGGCCCGGCACCTCGAGGTCCAGATTCCGCTCGGCGGCGCGGACCAGCCCCGCCCGCTCGTAGAACCGGTAGGTGCACAGCTCGTCGGTGTAGAGGAAGAGCTCGGTGCGCCCGTGCTCGCGCAGGTGGGACATGAGGTCCCGGTACAGGACCGAGCCCACGCCCCTGCCCCGGGCGACGGAGTGGACGGCGAAGAGCGTGACCTCGTCGCTCAGGGACCACGTGCCCGCCCTGCGCGCCTCCTCGCACAGCTCCTCGTAGGCGCGCTCGAAGCTGAAGAAGGACCGCAGCGTGCGCCACTGCGGCAGCCCCGCGGTGAGGAGCCAGGCCCTGCCCGCAAGGATCCGCGCCCGGCGCCGGACGCGTCCGGGCAGGATCGGCTCGCCGTGGACCCGCCCCATCACGACGCCCACGACCTTCCCGTCCAGGACCGCGACCCGCGCATGGCTCGATCCCTGCAGGCACTCGTCCAGATAGTTCTCCAGGGCCGAGCGCTCCAGGCAGCGGCGCCTGGTGTAGCGGTGGATGTGGAAGGCGTCGTTGATGATCGCCATGACGCCCTCGGCGTCTCGGTCCTCGTAGGGGCGGTAGATGACGGCGTCCCGTCGTGTCATGCGGTCTCCTGACTCCTGATCGGTGCGTGCGGGATGATGGGGCCGTCCTCAGCCGCCCGTGAGGAGCTTGACCACCACGCCGACGACGACGGCGTTGTAGAGGAAGGCGAGCACCGTGTGGGTCATGACGATCCAGCGGGTCCGCGAGGAGCGCACCTCGACGTCGGAGGTCGCGAAGGTCGCCCCGATCGTCATGCCCAGGTAGAGGTACTCGGCGCTCGTCGGCGCCCTGGTCCCGGGGAAGCGGAAGCCGCCGTGGGCCTCGAGCTGGTCGTAGCGCTCGTACATCTGCGCGAACCCGATATGGAGGACCAGCCACCCCAGCACGCCGATGAGTATGGTCAGGATCTGGCCGCGGTCCAGGGCCAGGTAGAGGCGGCTGACGGCGTCGGCCAGGGAGGTGCCGGTGACGGTACCGCTGGGGTCGCTGAGGTAGCTGACGGCCGTGATGAGGCCGGTGGCGGCGGCCAGGAGCGGGGTGAGGTCGGACAGGTAGTGGAGCCAGGGGTGGGGATCCGGCGGCCGGCGGGCGGTCCTCGCCGACGGCGCCCGATCATCCTGGTCCGAGTCCTCACCTGGGTGATCGCGCCGGGCCATCCATAGTGAGCCGAGCACGTAGGCCAGCGCGAGGACCACCCAGGACAGGGCCCCCACCGCGATGATGATCAGCCGGGAGGACAGGAGCTGGGCGAGGCCCGCGGCGAGGAGGATCACCTCGATGACGGCCAGGGCGCGGGAGCGGTACATGAGCGCCATCCTCTCAGGTCCGCGGCCCGGTCCCGGGACGACCTGCCCCTGTCCGCTCCTGCCCGCCTCCTCGGCCGTCTCGCCTGCCCCTGCCCGCCTCTGCCTTGGCCGACCCTCCCGCCCGCCTACTGATGCGCGGCCGCCGCTGCGCTTCCCACGCCCCGCGACATCAGGTGGTAGGGGGCCAGCAGGCCGATCGCCATCCCGAGGACGGTCAGGTTCGCCGTCGTCAGGTCCTGGGCGATGGCCAGCAGCTCGGCCGACGCCGTCGCGCCGCTCATCCCCGGCAGGGCCAGCAGCCCCGCGGTGGCCCGGAAGAAGTAGACCCCCGGCACGAGGGCGACCACCGCGGCGAAGCCCGCGCCCGCGAAGGGGATGCGGAATCGACGGCTCACCGGGGTCAGGATGGCGCTCACCAGCGCGCAGGTCGCCATCGACGCCGCCGGTCCTCCCCATCCCCACCGGCTCACCGCGATCCAGTGCAGGGCGTGCCCGAGGCCGCCGGCCAGCAGCGCCCAGGGGATCGTCCGGTAGGGCATGGAGAAGTAGACGGGGTAGCAGCAGGCCACCAGGCCCGCGCCGAGCACATCCACCCACAGCGGCACGGCCAGGAACGACGCCGACACCGGCAGGCTCGCGCCCCAGGCCGCCATGCCCGCCACCAGGCCGCCGGCGATCGCGAGGATGGTCAGGGCCGCGTCGGCCAGGCGCGCCAGGCCCAGGTCGTGGCGGCGCCGGGCGATGTCCAGGCAGCCGTTGAGCACCTGGGGGCCGGGGACGAGCACCATGGCCGGGCACACGGCCACGAGCCGGGCGGCGCTCGTCCAGCCCAGGTGGACCGACAGTCCCCCGGCCAGCCCGCCGATGAGGGAGGCGGCGGCGATCTGCGTGGTCAGGCTCGCCCCGCGCCCGCCCAGGAGGCGGCGCGCCAGGCCTCCCAGGGCGCCGGCGGCGAAGATGAGGACGCCGGAGTGGAGGTGGGCCAGTCCGAAGATGAGTGCGAGCAGCACCGCCCCCGCCCCGGCCGCCAGGCAGAAGAGCCAGGTGGGGCTCGCGGGCATGGCGGCGGCCTCGTCGGCGGCCGCGCGCAGCCCGTCGGCGGTCGGGGCCCGCTCGCCGTAGAGGCACCTGGTCAGATGCGTCACCCGGCTCATATTGATGGCGGAGAGGTTGACGGCGCGGGTGAGGACCACTGCGCCGTGTTCGTCCACCAGGGCGATCTCGCGCCAGGAGGGAACCAGGCGGTAGCGGGTGCCCAGGAGCGCGTTGAGGCGGTCGACGGCGCGCACGGTCGCCCGGGTGGCGTAGCCGTTGCCGTGCAGGAGCGCCGCGACGTCCGCCACGAGCGCCGCCCGCGTCCGAGGGTCCTGGCCGTTCTGGCCGTCCCGGCCGTTCAGCTCAGGCCTCCAGAGCGCCGTAGGCCGGCTGCCACATGGCGTCCTGCACGGCCTGGATGAGGTTGTCGTGGCTCGCGGTGGCAACGCCGTCGGCCTCGGCCTGGCGCGCCACGGCCACCGCAACGGTCGCGGATGAGGCCCGCAGGTTCTCCACCGGCGGCAGCAGCGAGGCGCCGGGCTCGGTGGGGTCCACCTGGCCGGCCACGGCCTGCGCGGCGGCGAGCAGCATCCCGTCGGTGACCCGCGAGGCCCCCGAGACGATGACGCCGAGCCCCAGGCCCGGGTAGAGCAGAGCGTTGTTGCCCTGGCCGATGGTGAAGGTCGTGCCCTCGTAGTCGAAGGGGGTCACCGGGATGCCCGTGGCCACCAGGGCTTTCCCCCTTGACCAGGCGATGACATCCTCGGGCATGGCCTCGATCCGCTCGGTGGGGTTGGACAGCGGCAGGACGATGGGGCGCTCCACGCCGGCGCTCATGGCCTCGATGACCTCGCGGGTGAAGGCGCCGTGGTTGGTGGAGGTGCCGATGAGGATGGTGGGTTCGGCGCGCCGCACCACCTCCAGGAGCTCGACGGCGCCGCGGCTGGAGCGCTCCCAGCCCGCGGCCTCGGCGGCGGGGCGGGCGTAGGCGCGCTGGTAGTCGGGCAGGCCGGTCATGTCGTCGGCGACCAGGCCGTCGCGGTCCACGAGCCAGATGCGGGCGGTCGCCTCCTCGGGGCTCAGCCCCGCGCGCACCATGCCCGCGTGGATCTGGTCGGCCATGCCGGTGCCCGCGGTGCCGGCCCCGTAGACCACCAGGCGCTGGTCGGCGAAGGTCTGGCCGGTCACCCGCATGCCCGAGACGACGGCGGCCATGACGATGGCGCCGGTGCCCTGCATGTCGTCGTTGAAGATGCGGTACCTCTCGCGGTTGGCCTGGAGGATGCGGCGGGCGTTGGACGGGCCGAAGTCCTCGAAGTGCAGCAGCGCCCTCGGGAAGAGCTCGCTGGCCACCGAGAGGTACTCGTCGACGAGCGCGTCGTAGCGCTCGCCGCGCACGCGCGCGTGCCGGTTGCCCAGGTAGGAGGGGTCGTTGAGAAGTGCCTCGTTGTCGGTGCCGCAGTCCAGGTTGACGGCGATGGCCCGCTCGGGGTGGATGCCGGCGGCCGCCGTGTAGACGGCGAGCTTGCCCACGGAGATGTCCGTGCCGTTCACGCCCCAGTCGCCGATGCCCAGGATCTCCTCGGCGTCGGAGACCACGAGGAGGTCGACGTCGTCGGGGCCCAGGCCGAGCGCCTCGAAGGAGGGGCGCACGTCCTCGATGCGGTCGATCGACAGGTAGACGGCCCGGGAGCGCCGGTAGTCCCGGCTCCACTTCCTGATGGCCTCCCCCACGGTGGGGTCGTAGACGATCGGGAGCAGCTCGGCCAGGTGGTCGGTCAGGAGCCGGTAGTAGAGCACCTCGTTGCGGTTGTGGAGCTGGTCGAGGAAGACGTACTTGTCCAGGTCGGTGGCGAAGGACCGCAGCTGGGCGTAGGAGCGGGCGGCCTGCTGGTCCAGGGTCTCCACCGCCGAGGGGAAGCGGCCGACGATGCCCAGGCGGCGGCGCTCCTCGGCGGTGAAGGCGGTGCCGCGGTTGGTCAGGGGGTCCGCGATGACGGACGGCTTGGCTGGCATGGGGTGCTCCTCTCACTGCGGAGGACGACGACGGGGCGCCGCCCTGCGGCCAGTGTGTCAGTTGACTGACGCTCTTGGTGAGACTGTGAGAGGAAAGTTACGATCTGTTCCGCGTACTGTCCACTACCGTTGAGACGGGGTGGGGCGCCGTCAGGACGACAGGTAGCCGCCGAAGAGGGCGAAGGCCTCCTCGATCGCCTCGGCGCGTCCACCGCGGCGGGGCTGCCCGGAGGGCCGGCGGACCGCCACGGCGTCGAGCAGCGCCTCCAGGACGACGAGCGTGGCCGCCCGGGTGCGGAACATGGCGTCCTGGGCGGGGGACGTCGTGGTCAGCAGAATGTCGGCCAGCGGGGGCAGGGCGCCGGTGCGCCGGTTGGTCAGCAGGATCGACGTCGCTTCTCGACGGCGCGCCAGGCGCAGGAGCCCCTCCACCGGGGCAGGGCTGCGGTCGAAGGCGGCCGCCAGCACCACCGAGTCGGCGCCGATCCCGGCCGCGGCGTGCGCCCAGCGGTCGGTGCCGTCCAGAAGCGTCACCCCCCTCCGCAGGTAGGCCAGGAGCAGGAAGAAGTGGTGGAGCAGGGGCTGGCCGGAGGCGACGGCGCCCAGGTAGAGGGGCCGGTCGTCGTCGGCGACGAGGTCGCAGGCCCGCGCGAAGGCGCTGTCGTCGATGGAGGCCAGGGAGGCGGACAGCGAGGCCTGGGCCAGGTGGATGCGATGGGCCAGGACGGACTCGGGTGCGCGGTCCTCGCCGTCGTCGAGCCGCCGGAGCCGATCCACCGGCAGGGAGAGGTCCTGGCGGATGCCCGCGCGCAGGCTGCGGCTCATCGACCGGAAGTCGGCGTAGCCGAGCTTGCGCGCGAACCGGGCGACCGTGGCCGAGGAGACGCCGACCCCCCGGCAGACCTCCTCCAGGTTGAGCAGGGCCGCGCCCGGCAGGGAGTCCTCGTAGAAGCGGGCGACGTCGCGCTCGCGGGCCGTGAGGTCGGCGGACGCGATCCTGTCCAGGAAGGGGGCGTCCGGGGGCTCGGCCGGGGGAGTGCCCGTGCTGCCTGTGCTGCTCGTGCTGCCTGTGCTGCTCGTGCTGCCTGTGTGTGGCTCCACGGCGCCCAATGTATCGGAGGGGCGGACGGGCCCGCGGACTGGCGCCGCCGGCTCCGACGGAGGCGTCAGGCGAGCGCGAGCCCCAGGGCGGCGCCGAGCGCGCGGCGGATCGCCCCCTCGTCGGCGGCGTCGAAGCACTCGACGCAGCCCTGGTCCGCCAGGATCCCGGCCACCTCCTGGTGGGGCGCGATCGCCGACAGCAGGGCCGGCAGGCCGCAGCTGAGCGCCTCCAGCACCGCCAGGGGCATCCCCTCCGAGCGCGAGGCCGACACGAACAGGTCGGCGGCCTGCAGGTGGGGGACGACGTCGTCGACGAAGCCGTGCAGGACCACGCCGGGCGCCTCCAGCGACCGGCACGCCGCGTAGAGCGGGCCGGTTCCCAGGATGTGGAGCCGGGCCCGGCCCGCGGCGTTGGCGGCCGCGAAGGCCCGGATGAGGGCCGGCGTGCCCTTCCCGCGGCTGCACCCCCCCGTCGAGACCAGGATCGTCGCCCCGGCGTCGTAGCCCAGCTCGGCGCGCAGCCGCGCGCGGCGCTCCTCGGACGCGGGCGCGTAGAGGTCCTGGTCGACGCCGTTGCGGATGCACTCGCAGGCGAGCGCGTACTTCTCGGCCAGGACGCGCGCGCCCGAGCGCGAGCAGGCGACCACGAGGTCGAAGCGCCTGAGCGCGCGCACCTCGCTGCGCGTCATCCACAGCGCCGGCAGACGCCCGTAGGCGGTCGCGAAGTCGTCGTAGAGCTCGTTGTGCACCGTGGCGACGGTGGGGCGGGGCAGCGACCGGCACAGGCGGTAGGCGCGGAAGCCGTGGGCGTGCACGACGTCGGGCTCGAAGCGCGCCAGTGCGCGCGCGAGCCGGGAGGCCCCCACCAGGGCCGAGGCGAGCCGGCCCGACACCGCGCGGCGCACCGGCACGCCCAGGGCCTCGAAGTCCGCCGCGCGGCTGCCGGCCGGCTCGGCGGCCAGGGTGAAGACCGCGAGCTCGTGGTCCGGGGCGAGGCGGCGGACGATGTCGTGGAGCACGTTGACCGGGCCGCACCGGTCGAGGGTGGAGATCACGTAGGCGATGCGCACGCTCATCGCCGCCTGAGGACCAGGTTGTAGGCGCGCCTGACGGCCCGCTGCGGCAGGATCGTCGCGGCGCTCCTGGCGGCGAGCGCGGCGGCCGCCTGCCCGCGGCTGACGAACCCCTGCGAGTGCAGGCGCCCGAAGAAGCGCCACTGCTCCTTGAGGTAGCGGAGGGAGGAGCGCCTGGCGTACATGCCCGCCCCCGTTCTCACATCGACGACGACCCGGGGGATGTTGGCGCAGGCGCACCCGTTCATGAGCATGCGGACCCACAGGTCGTAGTCCTCCAGGAGGTGGACGTCCCGGTAGCCGCCCGCCGCCAGGACCGCCGGGCGGCGGAACATGACGGACACGTGGTTGAAGGGGTTGCGCCTCTTGGCGAAGGCGACGATGTCCTCGCGCTCCAGGGGCACCTCGCGCACGGAGGCCATGTCCCCGGGGGTCCGGTCGAACTCCGAGATGAAGCCCCCCACGAGGTCCAGGTCCCGGGAGCTCAGGGCGTCGAGCAGCAGTTCGCACCGGTGCGGGCGCGAGACGTCGTCGCTGTCCATGCGGGCGACCCGTTCGGTGCGGCACAGCGGCAGGCCGGCGCGCAGGGCCCCGGCGAGTCCGCGGTTCTCCGCCAGGCGGTGGACCCGCAGTCGCTCCCCCAGCTCACCCCGCCAGCGCTCGATGACGGCGTCCAGGTCCGCCCCCACGGGTCCGTCGCACACGATGACCAGGTCCGTGAACGGCGCGCTCTGCTCGACCATGGAGCGGATGGCGGCGTCGGCGTAGTCGGGGTGGTCGTGCTCGTACACGGACATGAGCACGGAGTAGGACCGCTCGTGCGGACTCATCGGGCGCCGCTCCCGGTGGTGATGACGCCGATCGTGCGCAGCAGGACCCGGGTGTCCGTCCTGACGCCGCGGTGGCGGATGTAGGCCAGGTCCAGCTTCACCTTCTCCCTGGGCAGGAGTTCGTAGCCGCCCATCACCTGGGCCAGGCCGGTCAGGCCCGGCGTGACGTGGGTCCGGTAGCGCCAGCCGTGGATGCGCTTCTCGAATTCACGGCAGAACACGGGGCGTTCGGGCCGGGGGCCGACCAGCGACATGTTTCCCTTGACGATATTCCACAGTTGTGGTATTTCGTCGACGCGCGTCTTGCGCATGAATCTTCCGAATGGCGTGATCCGACGGTCCTCGCCGCCGGCCCACCGGGCGCCCCTGGATTCGGCGTCGACGTACATGGAGCGGAACTTGAAGAGCCGGAATACCCGGCCGTCCTTGCCGACCCGGTTCTGCGCGTAGATCACGGGTCCGGGGCTCTCGCTCTTGATCTTCAGCGCAATGACGAGCATCGGGGCCGCCAGGACGACGAGCGCGACGGCGCACACGGTGACGTCGAAGCCCCGTTTGAGAACGCGGTACGCCGCGCTGCCGCCGATGACCGGCTCGTCGAGCACGACGACGTCGTCCCCGGGCAGCAGGCTGTCGAGGGCGTCCTGGTGGATGGGGGCGGCAGGGGCGTCCTCCCGCGCCGCGGCGCGCGGGCCCTCGGCTCGCGTCCGGTTCGTGGGGGAGGCGGGCTCGGGCCTGCGCCCCCCG
>ERZ773022.1996-NODE-1996-length-12772-cov-16.126917_pt1 | contig 12772 bp, 8 predicted proteins | sample MGYA00580839_ERZ773022 | MGnify/ENA primary metagenome ERZ773022 (study PRJEB29015, sample SAMEA2738020) | human oral metagenome | biome: human oral; feature: human-associated habitat; material: dental | place: China | collected 2044 ... | reverse complement strand
TCCGCCGCGAGAGCGACGGCCTGGCCATGAGCTCGCGCAACGCCTACCTCAGCCCCGAGCAGCGCCAGCAGGCCCTGGCCCTGTCCCGCGCGCTCCAGGCCGGCAGGGACGCCGCCGCGCAGGCCACCGGCTCCGGGAGCGTCCCGAGCCGACCCCGGACCCCGGTGGGCGCGACGCCGTGCCAGCCAGGTCAGCAAAAGGGCACCCGCGACGAGGGCACCTCCGGCTACATGGGCGGTGGCCTGCACAAACGACGTCGTCACAATGCTCACGTACGCCCAGTATGCTTACCGACCTGGATGTCCCCTGTAAGGGAGCCGAGAGGTCAGGCGGCCAGGCGGCGCTCGCGGCGTCCGGCCTGGAGGACCGGGTCGGGCAGTGGGACGGCCGCCACCAGGCGGCGGGTGTACTCCTGGCGGGGCGCGGCCAGGACCTGCGCCGTCGCCCCCTCCTCCACCACCCGCCCGGCCTGGAGGACCACTGTGCGCCCGGCCACCGCGTCCACCACGGCCAGGTCGTGGGAGACGAACAGGCAGGCGAAGCCCAGTTCGGCCTGGAGGGAGCGCAGCAGGTCCAGGACCACCGCCTGCACGGACACGTCCAGGGCGCTGGTGGGCTCATCGGCGATGATCAGGCGCGGGTCCAGCGCGAGGGCGCGGGCGATGGCCACGCGCTGGCGCTGCCCGCCGCTCATCTCGTGGGGGTAGCGGTCGGCCATGACGGTCGGCAGGCGCACCGCCTCCAGCAGCTCGGCCACCCGCGCCCGGCGCCGGGCGGGGCTGAAGCCGCCGTGGACGACCATGGGCTCGGCGATCGAGGCCCCCGCGGTGCGCCGCGGGTTGAGGGAGGAGGCCGGGTTCTGGTGGACGACGCCGGTGGCCCGCCGGGCCGGCAGCAGCGCGCGTCGTCGGGCCCGCGCGACCTCCACCCCGCACACGCGCACGCTGCCCGAGGCGACGGGCACCAGGCCCGTGAGCGTCCCGGCGATCGTGGACTTGCCCGAGCCGGACTCCCCCACCAGCCCCAGGACCTCGCCCGGGGCGATTCTCAGGGAGGCGTCGCGCACGGCGTGGACCGTGCGGCGCCCGCTGCGGTAGACGACGTTCAGGTCCCGGACCTCGACGACGGGCTCGCCGGCCGCGCCGCCCGGCGCCTCGGACTCGCGCACGACCGCGGCGAAGGGGTCCTCCTGGCGCAGGGGGTCCAGGCGCGGTACGGCGGCCAGCAGCTCGCGGGTGCAGGGGTGGGCGGGGCGGGCGAAGATCTCGCGGACCCCGCCGCGCTCGACGATGCGTCCGGCGCGCATGACGGCGACGTCGTCGGCCACGTCCGCGACCACCCCCATGTCATGGGTGATGAGCAGGACGGCCACGCCCGTGTCCGTCAAGGACCGCAGCAGGTCGAGGATTCCGGCCTGGACGGTGACGTCCAGGGCGGTGGTGGGCTCGTCGGCGATGAGGACGGGCGGGTCGCAGGCCATGGCCAGGGCGATGCAGACGCGCTGGAGCTGACCGCCGGAGAGCTGGTGGGGGTGGGAGCGGGCGATGCGCTCGAGCCCGTCGCCCTCCCCCAGGCCCGCGCGGGCCAGCAGCTCGCGCACGCGGGCGCGCAGGGCGGGGCGCGCAGGGCGGCGCGGGGCGTGGGCGCGCACGGCCTCGCCGATCTGGGAGGCGATGGTCTCCAGCGGGTCCAGGGCCGTCGTCGGCTCCTGGAAGACGGTGCCCACCAGCCGCCCGCGCGCATCGTCCAGGACTGCCCGGGCGGCGCCCACGAGCTCGATCCCGTCCGGCCCGGCTCCGTCGCCCGAGGATCCCCGGCCGTCCGGCCCGGGGGCGAGCACCCGGACCGAACCGGTGACGACGGCGGTGTCGGGGAGCAGGCCCAGGGCGCCGAGCGCGGTGACGGACTTTCCCGAGCCGGACTCGCCCACCAGCGCCAGGACGCGGCCCGGCACCAGGTCGAGGTCGACGTCGGCGCTGGCGGGACCGGAGCCGCCCGCGAAGGACACCCCGAAGCCGCGCAGGCTCAGCGCCGCCCCGGCGGCGCCGGGAGCCCCGGTGTCGGCGGCGGCTCCGGCTCCGGCCTCGGCCGCCTCACCGGCTCCGGCGCCCGGTGCCGTGGGATCCTGCCCATCCGCGCCCCGAACGGGCCGGCTCATGAGGCGCTCACCCCGACCACCTGGTAGCTGGGGTAGGCGGGGTAGGACTCGACGAAGAACCCGGCCACGCCCGATCCGCGCAGGAAGGAGTTGCGCCGGTAGGCCAGCGGCACCGCGGGCGCGTCCTCGGCGATCCGGCGGTCCAGGGCCGCCCACTGGGCCCGGGCCGACTCCGCATCCAGGTCCGCCTGCGCCCGGTCGATGGCGGCGTCCACCTCCGCGTTGGAGTAGCGGGCGAAGTTGACGCCGCCGCCCCCGATCTCCGAGGAGGCGAACAGGGGCTGGATATTGGCGTTGGCCGAGGGGTAGTCCGGGTTCCACGAGCCGATGGCCAGGTCGTAGGTGGAGTCGTCGCCCTGGGTGGCGCGCTGGGTGAAGGCGTCCTCCTCAACCGGGTCGATGGTGATCTGAAGGCCCGCCTCCTTGAGGGACTGGCCCACCGCCTCTGCGACCGCCCTGTGGGCGGCGCCGTTGTCGGTGAGCAGCACGAGTCCCGGCACGCTCTTGCCGGCCAGCAGCGCCTCGGCCCCGGCGATATCGCGGGGGTAGAGGTCGTACTCCTGGCGGCCGGGCACGCCCGGGGTGATGTAGGTGGTGGCGGCCTGCGCCCCCAGCTCCCCGCCCAGGGCCGCCACGACGGCGTCCTTGTCCACCGCCCGCGCAATGGCCCTGCGCACATCGGGATCGCTCACGCGCTCGGTGTTGATGGCCAGGAAGACGAGCGGACCGCCCTCGGGGGTGGTGGCCAGGCGCTGCCCGGCGTCGGCGTTGGCCGTCACCTGGGCGAGCTGGGCGGCCGAGACGCGGTCCGCGCCGAAGGAGTTGCGGTCCGCGCCGGCGTCGGCGATGAGCCGCTGGGCGGAGGTGGACTCGTCCTGGCCCAGTGAGAAGACGACGGCGTCGGGCAGGGCCAGGCGCACGTCGTCGGTGTCCTTGGACCAGTGCGGGTTGCGCTCCAGGGTCACCGAGGAGCCCTGCTTGTAGTCGCCGACCAGGTACGGGCCGGAGGCCACGGGGGCGTGGGCGTAGGTGGAGGGGTCGTCGCCCTGGGGAACCGGGGAGAAGGCCGACTGGGCGACGATCCACGGCCAGTCGCCGAAGGGGCGGGCGAGGTGGAAGACGATGGTGGACTCGTCGGGCGTCTCGATGGAGTCGAGGCGGGCGCCGGAGTAGGGGCCCCGGTAGTCCGCGGCGCCGGCCAGGAGGGTCTTGTGGTAGGTCAGGCCGCCGGACAGGGACGGGTCGAAGGAGCGCTCGACGCCGTGCCTGACGTGGTCCGAGGTGATGGGGGTCCCGTCGGAGAGGGTCAGTCCGCCCTTGAGGGTGAAGGTCCAGCTCAGGCCGTCGCCGGACACGGTGCCGGTGTCCGTGGCCAGGTCGGGGACCAGCTCGACGGGCTCGCCCTGGGCGAGCCTCCAGGTGGTCAGGCGCCGGTGGACCAGGCCGAGGGAGGTCATGGGCATCGACTGGCTCTTGGCGGGATCCCAGTTGACGTCCGAGGCCGAGGTCAGGATCGTCAGGGTGCCCCCGGCGACGGCGCTCGCGGAGGAGCCCGACGACGAGCGGGAGTTGGCGCCGCAGGCGGCCAGGGTCAGTGCGCTCAGGGCGGCCATGCCGGTGCCTGCGAGGAATGCGCGGCGCGAGGCGGCGGGCGTGCGGTGGGTGTCGGACATGGGGCGTCCTTCCTGTGCTTCCTGTGATGGCGGGCCCGGGGCGGGCCGCCGGGTCCGGGTCCTGCGCCGGCGGCGCCGGACGAAGTGGGGCGGCGGTGTACCGGCCGCCCGGCCCGCCTAGATGCGGGGGTCGATGACGGCGGCCAGGGCGTCCGCCGCGAGGTTCGCGACGATGACGAAGGCGGCGGCCACGAGGGTCACCCCCATGACGACGGGGACGTCGGAGGTGCCGACGGCGTCCATGAGCAGGGCGCCCAGCCCCTGCATGGAGAAGACGCGCTCGGTGATGACCGCCCCGCCCAGCAGCCCGCCCAGGTCCAGGGCGAAGTAGGTGACCACCGGCAGGCAGATGTTGCGCATGACGTGGCGGCCGATGACCCGGCGCTCGGGCAGGCCGACGGCGCGGGCGGTGCGCACGTAGTCCTCGCCGAGGTTCTCCAGCATCTCCCCGCGCACCATGCGGGCGTAGACGGCGGCGGAGATGAGGGCCAGCGCGCACCAGGGCAGGACGAGGTGCCAGGCCCAGTCCAGGGGGCTGTCGGCGAAGGGGACGTAGCCGGACACCGGCACCATGTCGAGGGTGAAGCCGAACAGGAGGATCCCCAGCAGCCCCACCAGGTAGGCGGGGGCGGAGACCCCCAGGACCGTGCCGGTCATAATGACCCGGTCCAGGCGCGAGCCGCGCCTGAGGGCGGAGACGACGCCGGCGCCCACGCCGATGGCCAGCCACAGGACGGCGGCGCCCACGGCGAGCGAGGCGGTCACCGGCAGCCGGGTGGCGATGAGCTCGGTCACCGGCGTCGACAGGCGGAAGGAGTAGCCCAGGCAGGGGGCCGCGCAGACGATGGCGCCGGGGCCCTGGCCGAAGACGCGCCCGAGCGCGACGCCCCGCAGGTAGTGCCAGAACTGGGTGTACCAGGGCAGGTCGTAGCCCATGAAGGCGCGGGCGCGCTCGAGGCTCTCCGGGGTGCAGGGCTTGCCGCAGGCCATGGCGGCCGGGTCGGCGGGCCACAGGGAGAACACGGCGAAGGTGATGAAGGCGATGACGACCAGGGTCGCCAGGGTGCGGGCCAGCCTCAGACTCAGGAAGCGCAGGCGGTTCATCGCCTCTCACCGGTCCTGGGGTCGAGGGCGTCGCGCAGGCCGTCGCCGAAGAGGTTGAAGGCCAGGGTGACCAGGAACAGGGCGGCGCCGGGGAAGAGCAGGTACCAGGGGTCGGTGGAGACCCAGGTGATGGCCGAGCCGATGGACCGTCCCCACGACGGCGTCGGCGGGGGCACGCCCACCCCCAGGAAGGACAGGGCCGCCTCGGCGGTGATCCTGCCGGGGATGGAGATGGTGGTGAAGACGATGATGGTGGCCGCGAGATTGGGCAGGATCTGGGTGACCAGGACGTGGAGGCCGCCGGCCCCCATGGCGCGCGAGGCCCCCACGAAGGCCCGCCCGCGCAGCGCCAGGGTGCGGCTGCGCAGCACGCGGGCCGTCGAGGGCCAGCCGAGGGCCCCGATGATGAGGATCATGACGGCCGCTCGCGGGGCGGTGGCGGGGACGATGGCGGAGACGGCGATCATGAACACCAGGTGGGGGAAGCCGAGGGCGACGTCGGTCAGGCGCGAGACGACGGCGTCCCACCAGCCGCCGAGGTAGCCGGCGCTCAGCCCCAGGGCGATGGCGATGACCATGGACAGCGCGGCGGCCCCCACGCCTATGGAGAAGGAGGTGCGCGTCCCCTCCACGACGATGGCCAGCAGGTCGCGCCCCGTCTGCGGCTCGACGCCGAAGGGGTGGTCGGCGCCGATCCCGCCGAAGCCGCCCCGGGGCAGGCCGCTCGGGTCCAGGGCCTGGAGGTGGTAGGTGTAGGGGTCCACGCCCAGGGTCCGCGTGATGAGCGGGGCGGCGAGGGCGACGACGGCGGTGAGCACGACGACGACGGCCCCGACCACGGCGCCGCGGTCGGCGGACAGGCGGCGCACGACGCTGCGCCATCCGGTCGGGCGGCCGGGGGCCCGGTCCCCCTCGGCGGTCGGGCCGGCATCGGCCCGGCCAGCGGCGGCCCGGGGCGCGGGAATTGGCGATGTGCTGCGGGTACTGCGAAAGGACAGGGGCACGAGGGCACCTCACGGAGTCGGGTGAGCGCACGGCGCTCGGGCGAATGGGTCTGCGGAGCCGTCGTCAACGACAGCAGCGGCAGCGCATTCGCTTGGTCATCGGGACCCGAACCTCTCCGTGGACTGGAACGCCTCCAAGGGCGTCAATAACGGACAGTAGCAGCCGCCCCGCGGAGGCGCCCGGGCTCATCCGGGATGCGAGACGGGCGCGGAGCCGACCCATCCGGAGCGTCCGCTCGCCCGCGCACCCGCGCCGGCCTCACCGCGCCCGTTTCACCGCGCCGCGTCGAGCACGGCCTCCAGCTGGTCGAGCCTGGCCAGCATCGGGTGGCCCGCCCGGCGCCGGTGGCCCAGCAGCCGGCGCGCGCGGGCGATGGCGGCGCGCGCCGCCTGCGCGTCCCCCAGCTCCATGTGCACCACGACCGCCAGGACCAGGGGCCGGGCGGCGGCGGACCGGTCCCGCGCGGACATGCAGCCCTCGTAGGCCCGCTCGCAGTGCTCCAGGGCCTGGGCGCACTCGCCGGCGCGCCACAGGACCCAGGCCATGTCATTGTGCCAGTCGCCCATCTCGAAGGCCGCCGAGTACTGGCGCGAGTCGGGCACCGTCTCGATGAGCTCGCGGGCGCGGGCCATGAGGGCGCGGGCCTCGTCCAGCCGCGTGCGGGCCAGCCGGGCGTCCCGCGCGTCGACGACGGCGCGCGCCGAACGGCGCAGGAGCCTGGAGCGGCGCACGCGGACCGCCCTGCTCGCGTCGTCGACGAGCCGGGCCGCCCGTTCGAAGAGCTGGGCGGCCCGCGAGTTCTCGCCCAGCTCCTGGCAGGCCTCGGCGCCGCGCACGAGGCTCTCCAGGCCCGACTCGGTCCGCCCGCGCTCCAGGCGGGCCTCGGCCAGCTCCAGGCAGGCGTCGCGCACCGCCGACTCCTCGCCGAGCCGGTCGAGGACGGCGATGAGGGTGCCGCGCAGCTCCTCGGCGATCGTGGCGGGCACCGGGAGGTCGAGCGCCGCCTCCAGGACCTCGGCGGCCTCCACGTCGCGCCCCAGGGAGCCGAGCGCGGCCGCCAGGGAGCCCAGGAGCGGGCCGGCCAGGGAGTCCATGCCGGCCGCCAGGAGGGCATCGAGCATCTGGCGGGTCTGGACCACCGCCTCCTCGACCTCGCCGACCCGCGTGGAGGCCCGGGCGAGCACGGTGCGGGCGTCGTCGGCCAGGACGAAGGGGCAGGGGTCGTGCCAGCGCAGGATCTTCTCGGCCTGCGTGCAGGCCCCGTACAGGTCCCCGCGCTCCAGGAGCATGAAGGCCCGGGCGGCGTCGAGCTGGTCGGACAGGGCGCCGTTGCGCGCATCGACCAGGTGCCCGATGCGGGGCGCGATCCGGCGGGCCAGTTCCAGGGCCTCGTCGGCGCCGTCGTGCTCGCGCAGTTCGGGCAGGATGCGCACCAGGGCCGTGGCGGCCTCGTAGGCGGACACCAGGGCGGCCTCGTCCCGCTCCCGCCCCTGCGGCCCCTCCGGCGCGGCCAGGAGCGGCTCGACGAGCCCGGTCAGGCGCCGGGCCAGCTCGCGGGCGCGCCCCGGCAGCGAGTCCCCGTCCGCGTCCCCGGGGGACGCCGGGCCGCCGCGCTCGCCGAGCCGGCGCCGCACCCGGATGACGGCCAGGTCCGCCCTGATGGCGTCCAGGGGCCGGGTCCCGGCATCGATGTGGGCGCGGATGTCGGCCGCCTCCTCGGCGGCGCGCTCGTGGTCCCAGCCGAGATCGGCCTGGACGAAGCGCAGGACGCGGGCCGCCTCCGCCAGCGCCGGGTCGACGCTCAGCGGGTCGGGCTCATAGCCCAGGCGCACGGCCCGGGCCACGAGCAGGCCGTGCTCCAGGCTCTGCCCGGGGCGGCGCAGGTCGGCGTCGAAGCGGACCAGGAGCTCGCGGACGCCGGCGGGGGCGGGGTCGGCGCGCAGGTCGACGGCGGGGCAGGGCTCGTCGTCCAGGCTCGTCCCGGTCCGGCCGGGCCCGGGGGCGGCGACCCTCAGGGCCTCGGGCAGCTCCTCGCCGGGCTCCATGAGCTCGACGCCGGCGGCGGCGAGGGCGCCGCGGGCGGCGACCTCCTCGTCGCCGGTGAGCGGCTCGCGGTTCAGGCGCCGCTCCAGGCGGTCGGAGATGATCGCGTTGCCGTTGCGCCGGTCGTAGCGGGCGGCGACGGCGCGCGCCCAGCGCGCCGCCAGATCCCGGGCCTCGCGCAGGGGCGTGGAGGCGGGGATGCCGGGGCCCGGGCACCACACGGAGTCGGCGGGCACGGCGAAGCCCAGGGGCTCCTCCCCCCGCCCGGCGCGCACGGCCTCGCGCAGGACCAGGGCCGTGCCCAGGAGGAGGCCCATGAGGGTGCGGGCGGACCCGGCCCCGCCGATGCGATGGCCGAACTCGCGCAGGATCCTCAGTCCGCGGCCCGCCCGCCCGGACAGGGCCAGGTACTCCAGGTGGTCGGGCAGGCAGTCCAGGGCCCGGGCGTCGGTGCGCAGGCTCCGGCAGGAGCTCACGTGGGCCCGCCAGGCGGCGCGCGGACGGCCGGAGGCGAGCAGCGCGACGAGCACGGCGCCGCACAGCCGGTGGGGCCGGGCGGCGTCGTCGATATCGCCCCGAAGAGCCGGCACCGCGGCGGCGACCGCCGTCGACCAGTCCTCGTGCAGGCTCGCCCAGACCGCCAGAGGCGTCGACTCGCAGTCCTCGCACTCGGGGGCGGAGTCGCGGGGGGCGTCGTGCCAGGCGGCCAGCTCGGCCCGCGCCTCCTCCTCCCGGCCCAGCATGCGGGCCACGTGGTGGCGGACGGCGTGAACGGCGCGCATGGAACCGCCCCGGGCGCGGTGGAGCTCCTCCATGCCGGAGACGAGTTCGCGCAGCCGGGCGGCGGGCGTGCCCGGATCATCGGCGGCCACCGGCACGACCCGCGTGCATGTCAGGTCCGCGGCCCCCAGGCGGTCCGCGTCGAACAGGTCGGGGCGGGTCTCGTGGCGCGTCAGCACCCAGGCGAAGGGCGCCAGGGCCCTCCACTCCTCGTTCCCCCTGCGGTAGGCCTCGGACAGCGCCAGGCGCGTGTCGATCGCCAGCCCCTCGTCCCCCAGGGCGTCCGCCCAGGCGACGGCCTCGGCCGTCAGCGAGGAGCGGATCGGCCCCCACGGGTAGGAGGAGATCAGGGCGAGGCGTTCAAGGATGTCGTCACGGGTGGTCACGATGCATATCCTTCCGGATTGCGGGCGTCCCGGCGCGCGGTGGGCGCGACGTGGAGCCGGGACTCTCACTCATCGCCGTCGTCGTCATCCTCGCCGTGGGTGCCGTCATCGCCGCCGTCGGCACCGTCGTCGCCGCCGTCGGCGTCATCAATGCCCAGCGCCTCGGCGAGATCGTCGAAGCAGTCCTCGATGACTTCGAGGCAGGTGCCCAGGGCGTCGTCGAGCTGGTCGTCGTTGAGGCCCTGCGCGATGAACACGGGGATCTGGGCGGCCATCTGGTGGCCGTCGTCGTTGACGAAGGAGGCCAGGGTCGGCACCACCCGCGACCGGTTGAACTGGCTGAGCAGGCTGCGCACGCCGGCGGTCGTGGCCTCGTCGTCCGGCAGGTCCGTCCAGAAGCGGGCGTGGACCGCCATAATGTCGTCGAGGACCTCGATGACGTAGCCGTAGCGGCCGAAGCCGGCCGCGATGCCGGGGTTGTCCTCCGTCAGCTCGTAGGCGAAGCCGTTGGCGTCGAACCAGGCGGCGACGCGCTCGAGCGAGACCTCGGGCGTCCGACCGCCCGCAGGGTTGTTCCACCAGGCCATGTCAGTCCTCCTCCGACCAGGTGACGAGGTCCGGGAAGTCCTTCTCGACCGCGTCGTAGAAACTCAGGATTGTGGTGAAGGCGGAGTCCAGGAACCCGTCGAGCTGGGCGTCGCTCATGCCCTCCGTGGTGAAGGCGATCATATCGCCCCGGAGCCGGGCGACGCCGTCGGAGGTGAAGAAGGCGGCGTGCGGGGCGTAGGTGGAGCTGTTGTGCTCGTTGATGTAGTCCGCCAGGGCGGTCTCGGTCCCGGCGGCGAACTCGCCGCGCCAGGTGCTGAAGACGACGAGCAGGTCGTGGTCGAGGTCGACGATGTTGATCGAGCAGTTCCCGAAGCCGGTGAGGATGGAGCTGTCGGAGTCGAGCTCGTACTCCAACTCGTTGCTCGTCAGCCATGACTCCACCCGGGGGATCGTCACCTTGGGTTGTGCACTCATCGAGTCTCCTTCGCGTCGGGCCGGGATGCCCCGCCTGCCGGTCTCGAAGTGAGACTGCCAGGCGGTCCGGGGCGCCGTCCAGCCCGACGCCGCCCCCGGCGCGGGGAGCAGTGCCCGGGCGGGCGGGTGCGCCGGCGGGCGCCCGGGCCGGGGTCGGGGGCAATCGCGTCCGGGGGACAAGACTCGGACAACCGGCCCCGGCCCGCACCGGGGTCGGGGTCGTTGCGAACCCGGATCCGATCCCCCGATCAGCCCTGACCCGGTCGGACCGGGCGGCATTCCCGAAGGCCGGGCGACCAGCGGGATCCGGGTTGGGCGGGCGGATCCGGCAACAAGGCGGGCGACGGCGGATCCGCAGGCCGGGCCGGCGCGAAACGATGCAGGTCGTAAGACCCCGCCCGCCCGAACCTCGCAGAAGATCGCCCCGCCGCACCCATTCCGACCTCTGGGTCACCGCGTCTGTTGACGGTGCAGGGTGCGCCCGACCTGAACCGCACGGGCCGCGCCGGGGACGTCGGCCCAGGACACTGGACCGGTCCGTCGGATGCCGGACAGGACCGCCGTCGGAGCATTCGGAACAGGCGCGAGCTCCTCCTGACTGGTTCCAGAGGGAAAAGCGTCAGACGCGGAAGGAAGGGTCGGGACGAGGGCGCCGCTCCGAAACCGTCAGCGTCGTTTGAGAGCCGCCTTGGCCTGGCGGCGGGCCTCCTTATCCCGACGACGGGCCTCCTTGGCTCGGCGGCGGACCTCCTTGGCCCGGCGGCGATCTCCTCGAGCGCTCACGAGGAAGTCGGCGTAGTTACCGAGGACGTAGTCATCGTCGGGGTCGGCCTCGACGGCCCGGCGGTGCATCTCCTCGGCCCGATCGAAATCTTCCCGGGCATCCGCGAGGAAATCGGCGTAGTTACTGAGAACAAGGGCGTCATCGGGATCGGCCTCGACAGCCCGCTGATACATCTCCTCCGCCCGATCGTGATCGCCCAGGACATTGGTGAGGAAGTTGGCGTAGCCGCCAAGGATAGTGGTGTTGTCGGGGTCGGCGTCGACGGCCCGGCGGTGCATCTCCTCGGCCCGAACGTGATCTTTCCGAGTATCCGTGAGGAAGTCGGCGTAGTCGCTGAGAACGTCGCCATCGTCAGGGTCGGCCGCGACGGCCCGGCGGTACATCTCCTCCGCCTCATCATGATCATGGCAGATGTTCGCGAGGAAATTGGCGTAACCACTGAGAATAGCGGCGCTGTCGGGATCGGCCGCAATGGCGCGGTCGAACAATTTCTTGATCCGACTGCGAGCACCCCGGATGGTCATGAGGAACACGGCGTAGTTGCCGAGAACAATAGCGTTGCCGGGGTCGGCGTCGACGGCCCGGCGGTACATCTCCTCCGCCCGATCGAAGTCACCGCGATCATTCAGGAGAGTTGCGTAAGAGGTCAGATTGGCGGCGTCGTCCGGATCGACGGCGATGGCGCGCTCGAACATCTCCTCGGCCCGATCGAGATCGCCCCGGTCGTCCGCGAGGAAACTGGCGTAGTTGCCAAGATTGACGCTATTGCCGGGGTCGGCCTCCATGGCCCGGCGGTACATCTCCTCGGCCCGATCGTAGTCGCCCCGGTCGTCCGCAAGGAAATTGGCGTAGTCACCGAGGCCGCCGGAATCGTCGGGGTCGGCCTCGATGGCCCGGCGGTACATCTCCTCCGCCCGATCGAGATCGCCCCGGTAATCCGCGAGGAAATTGGCGTAGTCGCCGAGGGCATCGGCATCGTCGGGGTCGGCCTCGATGGCCCGGCGGTACTTCTCCTCCGCCCGATCGAGGTCGCCGACCGGATCCGCAGGAGAGCCGTCGCGCGAGTTCGAGCCGGTCGAGCCCGGCATGCCAATGATCCCCATATATTCATCCCATCGTGAGGTGAGGAAGAATGAATGCCCTGAAGAGTTCAAGGCCCCATCACCATACCTCAGGACGTCGCCTCCGAACCAATCCGCCCCACGGTGCGAAGTCCGCGGACAATCTCACACACTCGCCCCGCCGGTCCGCCCCGGCCGGTCTCGGCGAAGGGGCGGCGCGGGGGCGGGGGAGCCACGGCCCGGGGCCTACCGCCCCCGGCCCCCGGTCTCCAGGCCGAGGAAGCGCGCCACCGCCTCACTGCCCGGAGTCGAGCGCAGCCCCTCCGGCGTGTCCACGCGCAGCAGACGCCCGGCGTCCATGACGCCGATGCGATCGGCGACGGTCCCCGCCTCCTCGTGGTCGTGGGTGACGTAGAGCGCCGTCGTGCCCTGCTCCACCAGGATCCGCCGCAGATCCACCGCCAGCTGCTCGCGCATGGCGCGGTCCAGGGCGGACAGCGGCTCGTCGAGCAGCAGCAGGCGCGGGCGCGGCGCGAGCGAGCGGGCCAGGGCGACCCGCTGCGCCTGCCCCCCGGACAGGGTCGTCACGTCCCGCCCCCCGTAGCCGGGCAGGCCGACCAGCTCGAGCATCTCGGCGACCCGCTCGCGCCGCCGCGCCCTCGGCAGGCGGACCAGCCCGTAGGCGACGTTGCCGGCGACGTCGCGGAAGGGGAAGAGCTGGCCGTCCTGGAACATGAGGCCGAAGCCGCGCTTGT
>ERZ773022.1995-NODE-1995-length-12773-cov-2.792735_pt1 | contig 12773 bp, 10 predicted proteins | sample MGYA00580839_ERZ773022 | MGnify/ENA primary metagenome ERZ773022 (study PRJEB29015, sample SAMEA2738020) | human oral metagenome | biome: human oral; feature: human-associated habitat; material: dental | place: China | collected 2044 ... | reverse complement strand
AGAATGCCCCGCGGGTTGATCGCCACGGCGAGGGACAGGTAGGTCAGCGGGACGAAGAGCCAGTGATACATGGCCGTCAGCGCAAATTGCGCTCGTGACCAAGAGACTAATGATTCTACATCCATGTGTAACTAGTTATTTATACTTGTGAATTATATCCGTATTAAGTGAGGCGCCTGCTTAGCGAGGGAGAGTGTCCCCAGGGGCTCTGCGGTCGAGGAGTTCGCTCCCGACGAACTCCGACTTATCGATATGCTGTTCCTGAGCCTGCTGCTTCACGTGGTTGGGGAAGAAGAAGACTCTCAGGATGGCGAACATGATGAAGAGCTTGAGTACGATGATGAGCCAGAGCTTCTTACTCGTAGGTGTGAGGCCACGGAAGCCATCTCGGTAGAAGCGATAGGCACGCACGAAAGGATTTGGTCGAGGTGTCTCAGTCGGCATGAGGTCGATGAGGTTATGTGAGTTGGAGCGTTACTACTGTATTTATCTGTCAGGCGCAAAGATAGGAATAAACTAGGGACTATAAGCGGATTTTTGGCAGGATAACAGGGAAGTTACCCCTTTTATGTCAATAGGTTCTGTCTATGGGATGATTTATGAGATTTATTCACCGCTTGTTGATCCTACTTATTTCCTAGCTTTAGGGGTGCATTATCCTCTTAGGATAAGTTTCACTACAGAGGTCTTGTTCCTCGCCTCCACTTTCGCTCATGCTCTCCCTAGGGGGACCCATTCATGGGGCGATATGTATAGCTAACGAGAATCATGCTCTAAGTCGTGCTAAATATGCAGCTATGCAGGTTAGCTAAGAGCTGTAGAGGATCTCAGTGTGCCATTCAAATTATTCTTTCGTTGTGCTCGGGATGGGCAAAGATATGACTAGCTACACAATGGAGCTATGACGACCAATGTAAGATATTATCATCGCATACTTCTGTTGCGACTATTCGGAGCAGGGTCACTTGTGCGTGGGGCGTAAGTTTCAGGTTTTCCTATGTTTACATGTTTATAGATTAACTTGATCAATCTATCTTGATACTGCTCTTCCATTATCAGAGGTCTACTCTATTCTATAGTATACATTGCGATAATTGTTAGTGAGAACAGCTAGAGAAAGGTTTGCTTGACGAGATACATGACCTTCTATGGATATACTACGCATCTGCATTATGTTGTCATGGTTCTGCTTTTTAAGATCAGGTACCATAATTCTAAAGGGGCAAGGAACAGGGGCGCAGATTTTGTGGGTGGTACACTCTGGATATAAGTGGTGTTTAACTGATGCCTATTTGTTCAGCTCCTCTTTGATTAGGCAGATGTTAGTGCTGTTGCTGTTTATATCTTCTTGTCTGACGGCAAAGAATTGTGAGCGGTCTTCTTTGCTAGCCTTTGACCCTGGTCCTGCAGAGTTTATACCTTGATATTTGAGCTGTACTATGTGCGAATGAATCAAGAAGCTATTTTCATATGATGTAAGAGAGGTTGGCTACTTTGTGTCTCTGCTACCTCGTGTCTAGTATATCTTACTATCAGCTTACTGGAGATACAAATGGATTGTTCTGATGTTCTGAATGTGAGGAGCATCATATCACTGAAGATAGATACTATACTGATACTTCCGAAGCTCAAGCTTTATGGTATGAAGATGTTCATCCTGCTTCTTGAGGAAGCTATCTGTAATTAGAAATCCCTGCATAAAAGGCTCATCCCCCATTAGCCGGTCATATGCCTCAATTGCTTCAATTAAAGCAGGAGGTAGAGTGTACTTTTTAAGATGGGTAATTTCGTTTTTAAGTAAATCCAATGATCTTTCACTTTGAGAGGTGAATTTGCGAATATGCTTCTTCATATCCTCTATAGACTTCCTCTTTTCTCTGCACTCATGCATCATCGTCGATGAATACTCATACAGAGAGAGTAAGGATGATACGTCCTCTAAGAACAGGCTTCTCCGTGCATCAGCGTCAGAGGTCAAACGCTTAAGCAGGAGCGGAACTGCTACTGCAGCACAAAATGACAAACCTAGAGTAATAAGTTCAATGATAGACACCTTCGTCTCGAAGGTGAATATTTTAGAGGTTATTGATAGGAGTATGCATGCAAAGAAGTAGCCAGCAAAAAAGACTAGTATTTTGCTTCTTATTAGCTGCTGAATTTGCTCAGAAAGTCTTCGATGAATCATAACTGTTTTCTTTGCTTAGGATCTTTAATCTCAGCCTCGAAGCGAGAGATACGTGTCGGGCTGGATGAGATGAACTTTATGCAAGAGAGTAGATCTTTTCCTTGTCTCTTGCACTCTGTAGCTAGGACTCCGAAAGAACCAGAGACGAAGCTTGAGGGATATCCATAGACATCATCCAGCTCGATGATGAGAGCTTTCCCCGTCTCTATTGCCTCTTCATAGGCTGGACGTAATAGATTCTCGAGGAATTCTTGGCCTGAGAAACTCCCGTCTTCCCGATAGCGCCCTCCTGGGGTATCTGTGAAGTCCTTAGCGATATTGATGGTGATGCTTTGAGCATCACGCTTCAGTTGAGTTGTAGACATACTATGTGGGATTTGTTATTTCAAAATGATAAAATGTGCCTCGGAAGCTCGTTAATAGTCTTTCTTTCGTTCTCCTTCTAAGGTCGATCTTGATATCATTGCTGTATAGCACAGCTTCGTGAATATAACGAGATTCACTGATGTTTAGTATTTGCTGGAGGCCCTTGCCTCGTATATCTTGATTATACTTCTTTGCTGAGATAATTTCCCCCTCAAGTATGGCTTGGGCAACCTCAAGGTGTGAGGGTTTTCTCTTGAATAGACTTAGAAAGGTATCGATGAAGCCTTTTATCTGTCCACCTCTTCCCTCAAAGATTCCAGATCCTAAGTCAAGGATTGTGCAGGAGGTATTTCCTGTAGTCGTATCGTTGTGTGTATAGATCCACCATTTAATAGGTTCATCGAGGGACGCATGATTCTTGGTGTTTAGGATGACCTCCATAACTAAGGGATAGAATTCAAACTCTTCGGGTAGCAACTTTTCGTTATTAAAGGTCTGTTGTGCCACTCTCTTGCAAATTTCAGCAGATGCTTTTCCCTCAGCCTCTTCTCCAGAGAGTAGATCGTTGGTTAGTAGACAATGCTCATGGTCTATATATTCCCTATTCTTCCTTGTTGTACGGACAAACTTCAAGAAGCCAGAGGTTACAAACAGTTCCCTAGGCTCTTTCTCTCTCGGAAGGTTGCCATGGACATGTCCCTGCCCTCTGTAGTTCTTATCTGACACCAAGGCAATGAGTAAGGGGATCATATCTGGGGTAAGTTGGGTAACTCTTGCTAAGTCAAAGCCTACATGATGCCCAAGTCGTAGGAGCTCTCCACACTTGGATAAGTAGCTCAGACTCTCTACAGCATTCTCAACAATGGAGAAAATATTTGGAGCCACTAGCCAGTCTATGGCGGGGGTGTTTCTTCTTCGCTGTCGAGCCCTACGTTTACGGGTATACCAAGCTCTACAGAGCCTGCGCTCTGCATAACGCATACGTCTGATGTGGCTTATCTGTAATTTCTTTGCTCGGTTTCGCATCTTGAGTTAGGCTATGCAATGTACTCTACATAAAGAGATGAGCTTGTGTCTCCTCAGAGGTCGCTCATAGTCTCAATAGATGAGGACTGACTGGTTGCTAAGGGGGATCCCCTTTGACCTAATTCTAGTGTATGATCTGTTTTAGAATGATTTCATTTGCATACATAATGCGATGATAAAGCTAAGTCTCAATTCATTTTTGATACCCAATCCAAGTCATCGTAGAGCACCACAGAATCTTCCCTAACGGAGAATAACAAGACAAAGGTAGCAATAAAAAGCATCTGAAACATGCTGGAGTTGCCCAGCTCGGAGCAGAATGATAGGCTTATAATCTAGCTATCTGTGGCTACTAGAAGGAGGCCTAGGTGCACTATATGCTTGACGGACATCTCCGAAACGATGCTCTAGTAAGTATATGGGTGGAACTGTCAAGAACTTGTAATTACTTGGGCTATAGTTATAGCGAGAGCTTGAAGATAGTTGTGCGTCAGCCCTGAGTTGTATCTGTAGCTTTCTCTCATTAGCCATTCATGCCTCCCTCGAGGGACCCATTCATGGGTCGCTTCGGTACCCCATGAATGGGTCACCCGAGGACCCCATGAATGGGTAGGTAGAGGAGGGTAGGGATGCCTGGTGGAGGGAGCGCTCTCTAGATGCTCAGCAAGCAGAGGGGGAGTCTAGGGCAAAGGCTATCCGTGGAAATTGACTTATTTTTGTTTAGGCTCTAGAGCCTGAACTCTCTAAGATACAGCATGGCAAGAATAATGACCAAGACCGGGGATCGGGGTACCACAGGTATTTTCGGTGGCGAACGTGTCCCCAAAGATGATATACGTATCGAGGCCAACGGTACGATGGATGAGCTGAACGCTCATCTAGGACTCATCCGCTCCCACCTCGCTATGGACGACCCGAGGCACCGATTCTTCGGAGAGGTGCAGATGCGTATCATGCAGGCCATGAGCCTCATCGCTACCCGCAGTGAGCGCAGGGAGGAGAACCCCAATCACTTCGAGCTATCGTGGGTCGAGGATCTGGAGGCTGAGACTGCCCGCCTGATGAAGGAGATCCCCGAGAATGGCTTCTTCATCCTCCCTGGAGGAACGCCTCTCTCGGCTGAGATCCAGCTAGCACGCACCGTCGCCCGCCGTGCTGAGCGACGCCTCTGGACGCTGGACCGCCTTGACCCTCTACCCGAGGGCTTGATCCCCTGGGTCAATCGCATGAGTGACTGGCTCTTCGTCTCGGCTAAGTGGGAGATGAACCAGCAGGGCTGGCCCGAGGAGCGCTGGCAAGCCTTCAGCTACAAACGTAAGCGTAAGAAGGAAGATGAGTAGCATGAAGCATCGAGAGCTCGCCCCACTGATGTTCGTCGGCACGGGGAGCGATGTCGGCAAGAGTATCCTCACAGCAGGCTTCTGCCGTATCTTCCTACAGGACGGCTATCGGCCTGCTCCATTCAAGGCGCAGAACATGGCCCTCAATTCCTTCGTCACCGAGGAGGGCCTTGAGCTCGGACGTGCCCAGGCCGTGCAGGCCGAGGCCGCTGGGATACCTTGCCATACGGATATGAACCCTGTCCTCTTGAAGCCAAGTTCGGATAAGACCTCGCAGGTGATCCTGCATGGTCGTCCCATAGGCAACAAGGATGCCTACCAGTACTTCCGTACCGTCGGGCGGGGCGAACTCCGAGGAGAGGTACACGCCGCCTTCGACCGTCTCAGGGCTCGCTACAGCCCCATCGTCCTAGAGGGGGCGGGGAGTATCTCCGAACTCAACCTACAGGATTCGGACATCGTCAATATGCCGATGGCTGCCTACGCCGGTGCTCGGGTCATCCTCGTGGCCGACATCGATCGGGGGGGAGTCTTCGCCTCGGTCTACGGCTCAGTGATGCTACAGAAGCCCGAGTATCGTAGCCTCATCGCTGGGGTGATCATCAATAAGTTCAGAGGCGACCTCCGGCTCTTTGACGAGGGGCGCAAGCTCCTCGAGGAGCTCTGCGGAGTACCCGTCCTCGGGGTCGTCCCCTACCTCACGGACGTACATATCGAGGAGGAAGATTCGGTAGCCCTCTCTCGGCGTGCCTTCTCCTCCCAGCAGGGCAAGGTGAATATCGCTGTCGCCCTCTTGCGCTACATCTCCAACTACACTGACTTCGCCCGTCTGGAGCAGGATGAGCGTATCCACCTCTTCTATACCAACAATGTCGAGGAGCTCCAGAGTGCAGACATCATCATCGTCCCAGGGAGCAAGAGTACCCTCTCCGACCTCTACGAGCTACGACGCAATGGCGTAGCTCAGGCGATCGTCCGTGCTCATCGGGCGGGGAAGACGATCCTTGGGATCTGTGGGGGCTATCAGATCCTCGGGCAGGAGGTCATCGATCCTCAGGGTGTCGAGGGTGAGCTCCAGCGCCTCCCCGGTCTAGGGCTCCTACCCATCACCACTGAGATGGCAGCTGAGAAGGTCACGACACAGGCGAGCTTCACCCTCCTCGATGATCCCACGCCCTGCATGGGCTACGAGATCCACATGGGGCAGAGTCGGATCGTCGAGGGCTTTGATCCCTCGCCCCTAGTACGTATGGCCGATGGCCGTGAGGAGGGCTATCTGGCGGGTACCCACTGCATGGGTACTTACCTACATGGTATCCTAGACAATGCCGTCTTCGTGGACTATCTGCTTCACCCCTTCGCTGACCGCATCCAAGACTCGGGAGCGGGCTGGGACTACGAAGCCTTCAAGCAAGAGCAATATGATCGTCTGGCTGACCACCTCCGTGAGCACGTTGACCTGGAGCGTATCTATCAGATCATGAGCGTATGAGGAACGGACACGGAGACGACCTTCATCGCTATGAAGGGATCAAGGCGAACTTCAGCTCCAATGTGACGAGCCTGACCTCGGCAGACGACCTGCGTGCCTATCTGAGGGAGCAGATCGACTGCATCGCCTCGTACCCTGACCCTACGGCCTCGTCCCTAGCTCAGGCACTCGCCTCGCACCATCGACTCTCCGAGGAGGAGATCCTCGTGACAAGTGGAGCTACCGAGGCGATCTACCTGCTGGCACAGACCTATCGCTCGAGGACGCACTACTATGGCCCTCGCCCTACCTTTAGCGAATACCGAGATGCGGGAGGGCTCTTTGCCCAGGAGCAGTGTCAGCTCACGGAGCTTGACCCCCAGGACCATCAGCGCCCAGGACTCTACTGGCTCTGCTCCCCCAATAACCCCACGGGTGAGGTCTATCCCCTCGCTGAACTCCAGCGACTCTGGCGGAGCTATCCCAACCTCTACTTCGTCATTGATAGCTCCTACAGCTACTTCACCGAGGCAGAGCTCCCCGACCCACAGGCGACGCTGGAGCTCTTCCCCAATGTGATCTTCGTGGCCTCGCTGACCAAGCGCTATGCGATGCCAGGGCTCCGCCTCGGCTATATCCTAGCTCGTCGGGAGGTGATCGAGGAGCTGAGCGCCTATGCTCCCCCTTGGTCGGTCTCTTCGCTCGCTATCGCTGCCGGCGAGTGGATCGTGAAGGAGGGCTTCCCAGACCTTCTTGATAAGGCACTCCTCTTCTCTGAGTGTCGACGCCTGTGGCAGGCCATCGATCAGCTCCCGCACTTCAGACTTCGCCCCACGGAGACGCACTTCTTCCTCGTGCACTGCGACCATCCGAGTATCCCTAGTGGTGGGGCGCTCAAGACGCTTCTGGCTCGGCGCTATGGGCTACTGGTGCGTGATGCGACGAACTTCGGCTACCCCGAGCCTACGATCCGTATAGCTACCCAGCGCCCCGAGGAGAATGACCTGCTCATAGAGGCGCTCACCGACATATCCTCATCGACTACGCTCCCATGCTTCGAGTAGAAGTCATCATCCCCTTAGCCCTAGAGGGGCTCTTTAGCTACCTCGTCCCCGAAGAGCTCCTTCGTGAAGCTCCAGACTTCGGGGTGGGCTGTCGTGTCGTCGTCCCTTTCGGCGGGAAGCGTTACTATACGGGGATGGTCTTCTCTCTATGGGAGGATGAAGCAGGAGGGAGCTACAAGCAGGTGGAGCAGATCCTAGATGCTCGACCTATCCTCTCCACTGAGACCCTCCGCCTCTGGCAGTGGATGGCCTACTACTACTGCTGTCCTATCGGCTCAGTCCTCCGTGATGCTCTGCCCTCGGGACTCCTACCAGAGAGTAAGACGATGCTCCTCATAAATCCCGACTTCGAGACTACAGAACCTCTCTCGGAGGTAGAACACTCGATCCTAGATCACCTCACGGCACAGCGAGGCAAGACTGTCTCTACCGAGCGTCTGGAGCATCTCCTTGGGCGACGCCTCACCCGCCCCCTCCTCCGCCTCATCTCTCTAGGAGCGGTCCTCCCCGACGAACAGCTACAGCCTCGCTATCGCCCTAAGGTCGCTCGCTACCTCCGTCTTACGGAGAGCTATCGGAGGGACGACGAGGCGCTTGCCTCTGTCTTCGATACCCTCGGGAGAGCGCCCCGACAGGAGGAGCTTCTCACCGCCTTCATCCAGGGGCTTGAGCGGACAGGGCAGACTCTAGAGGGGAGCCTACATCGCTCCATGCTCCTCGACACCCTCCCACAGGGAGACGCCCCACTGCGTAGCTTGATCGCTAAGGGAATACTCGAGCAGATCGAAGCGCCCCAGAGTCGCCTCGGGGAGCATAGCCTAGAGCCCGCACTGCAGGTGCTACCCGAGGTCGAGCCCCTGACGCATCCCGTCACCCTCTACTATGCAGAGGAGGCCAGAGAGAAGGAAGAGTATATCTTGGTTCAGATCGCCCGTACCCTCGCCGAGGGAGGGCAAGTCCTCTACCTCACCCCCTCGGTGCACTCCGTCCCCTCAGCCTTTAGCTTCCTCCAGCGACTGGCCGCATTAGCTCCTGGATGCTACTACCCCTATCATAGCCTCATCAGTGAGGCGGTGCGGGTAGAGACCTATATGCGCCTGAGTGAAATGACGAGCCCTGCCCTCGTCGTGGGGACACGCTCGGCGATCTACCTGCCACTACCTCGCCTCAGGCTCGTCATCATCGACGAGGAGCAGGAGTACCTCTACAAGCAGCAACTCGTCGCCCCTCGCTACCATGCTCGGGATGTCGCTCTATGGCGAGCCCATGAGGCGGGTGCTCAGGTGCTCCTCGCCTCCTTGACCCCTTCGGCAGAGGTGCTCTTCCATGCCCTGAGAGGGAAGTACCAGCTCCTTCGTCCTCAGACTGCTTCGCCGAGCCCCGAGGAGGGGCTTCTCCCCTCAATCGAGACCATCCACCTACGGCGCCTCCGCTCCCTTCGTGAGGTGGCATGGCAACACACGCTCACCCCTTACCTCATCGAGTGCATCAAGGATACCGTCGCTCGAGGACAGAAGGTCCTCCTCCTGCAGAATCGTAGAGGCTATGCCCCCTATGTCCACTGCGACGCTTGCCAGCAGCGCATCCTCTGCCCCAACTGTGATGTGAGCCTCACCTACCATCGCTCACGGCAGGCTCTGCTCTGTCACTACTGCGGGCACGTAGAGCCACTACCCGAGGCATGCCCACACTGTGGCGCTACCGAGGTCACGACGAAGCAGGGGATGAAGCCCGCCCTAAGACAGGTAGGCTATGGGATCGAGCGGGTGGAGGAGGAGCTAGGAGAGCAACTGCCGAGCCTCGAGGTGCTACGTATCGACAGTGATACCCTTGCCTCGAGGAAGAAGCAACTAGAGCTATTGGAGCGGATCGAATCAGGCTCTGCCGAGATCCTTCTCGGTACACAGCTGATCCGCAATCAGCCCATATGGGAGGATCTGGGACTCATCGCTGTCGTCCAGCTAGATGCTGTGCTGGGTGTCCCTGACTTCCGATCGCAGGAGCGAGCCTACCAGCTCCTTCATCAGCTGAGACTACGTACCCGAGGGACGAAGGAGAGCCTCCCGACCTTCCTCCTGCAGACCAATGATCCTGAGACCCCCTTTGTGTTAGCTCTTCGTGAGGGGGATTATGATGCCTTCATGTCGGGTATCTTGGCAGAGCGGGAGGCGACTTCATTCCCGCCCTTCACCCGTCTGACACATCTCTGGCTACGGGGGAAGGATGAGCGCCTGCTCTCCTCGGCTTCGCTCATGCTCTCTCGCTATCTACAAGCCCTCCTTCCCGGAGAGCGAGTGACAGATCCGCAGACACCGCACGTAGGGCGTATCGAAGGCTACTATCTGAGACAGATCGTCATCCGCCGTCCCTTCCGACAGTCGTATAGGGAGGAGCGAGAGGCCTTTGTATCCGCAGTCCATCAGCTACGCCTATCCGTACCGGAGAGCACACGCCTACAGATCTACTACGATGTAGATCCACTATAAGAGTAAGTATAGGGAAAGGGTGGGCTAGCCGACGATAGTACGTTCGCCTAGCAGGTCGGAGAGTCTACGCTTCTCAGCGTTGAGTCTATTGATCTCGGCCATACGCTCTAGGATTGTAGCATGATCCCCCGAGCGCTGTGCCTGCTTGATCTCCGTATGTATATCCTGGATGAGACGCACCAGGAGGGCCATCTTGTAGCTATTGCATGCTCTCAGAGCCACTGACCCTAGATACCTTGCTTCCTTCCTCTCTTCTTCCTCCCGAGCTTCATCTTCGGAGAGGGCAGCGGAGGCTGTAGCCGAGGCAGTCGTGAGGTAGCTGGGTAGGAGGTCTTGGTCAGGACGGTACTCCAGTAGTTCGCTCTCACTCACCAGATCGGTAGTTACCTTGCGAAGGTGATCCTCGGGATGATTAGCAAAGTGCGTGACCGTCGTACCCGCTTGCTCTTCCGTCATAGAGGAGAGCTCCTCCATGAAGCGACCGAAGAGGGGGGAATACATAGCTTCAGCCCCGACGAGCATCAGCTCTCGCTCGATGAAGGTGCGTAGCATGAAGTAGCTATCTTCCTCGGGGTACTTCTCGCCCTCGTACTCGGGCGTAGCCATGCCCATGGGGATAATGATCTGCCGATCGCTGTAGAGGAGGAGGAGCTGCATCAGTTCCCGCTCGAAGGGCTCGATGCTATCCTCCCGTGCTACCAGAGATCCAAAGGCTTCGTCTGAGACGGCCTCTGTCTTGTCGGGGACTTCCTCTATCTGAGGGGGGATGGATGGGGTAGGGTGTGGGGCATGCTCGCTCGGCTCATAGCTGCGCTGAGGAGCTACGAAGCCCTGCGCTGTGACACCACGACGGCGGAGCTTATTGACCTCCTCCTGCAGGAGATGCTCACCCATCCTGAGGGTAGATGAAGAGCTCTGAATGAGGACGGCTCGCTGGATGCTGTCGGGGATGAGCGCAATGCTACGCATGATGTCGGAGATCAGTTCGGCACGTCGGAGCGGGTCTCTCTGCATCTCCTCCTGGTAGAGCTCAATCTTGAAGTGGATGAAGTCCGTCTCATGGGTCTTTAGGTATTCCTCTAGTTCGCTGCTGCTGTGACTACGGGCGAAGGAGTCGGGGTCTTCACCCTCGGGGAGGAGGACGACCTTGATACGGAAGCCTTCTTCGAGGAGTAGGTCGATCCCACGGAGTGCAGCCTTGATCCCTGCAGCATCTCCATCATAGAGGACGGTGATGCTGGAGGTGAAGCGACGGATGAGTCGTATCTGATCGAGGGTAAGAGCCGTGCCTGAGGAGGAGACGACATTCTCTATCCCTGCCTGATGCATCGAGAGCACATCGGTATAGCCTTCGACGAGGTAGCACATGCCCTTCTTGGCTATAGCACTCTTCGCCCAATAGAGGCCATAGAGCTCTCGGCTCTTAGAATAGATAAGGCTCTCGGGGGAATTGACGTACTTGGCGGTCTTGGCTGACTTCGTCATCACACGACCACCGAAGGCGACGTAGCGTCCACTGAGATTGCGTACAGGGAAGATGACTCGTCCACGGAAGCGGTCGATACCTACTCCTGGGCGGTCTTCGTACTCGATGGTAAGCCCTACCTCGGAGAGACGGCGCATGGGATAGCCCGCCTGTAGTGCAGCTTGGGTGAATGCCGTCTTGCTCTCGGGTGAATAGCCTAACCCGAACTTCTCGATGGTCTCAGGGCGTATCCCACGCTCCCTAAAATAGGCCATCCCGACCGATCGCCCTTCTTCGGTATCGGTCAGTTGCTTCTGGAAGAACTTCGCCGCAAAGTCATTGACGACGAAGAGGCTCTCTCGTTCGTTATTGCGCTGCTTCTCTTCTTCGGTCTCCTCCCGTTCGACGACCTCGATGTTGTACTTCTTCGCTAGGTACTTGAGCGCCTCGGTATAGGAGAGCTGCTCATGCTTCATGATGAAGTTGAGCGGAGTACCCCCTTCCCCACAAGAGAAGCACTTGCAGATGTTCTTAGCAGGGTTGACGTAGAAGGAGGGGTTGCGATCGCTGTGGAAGGGGCACAAGCCGACATAGCTTACCCCTTGGCGGCGTAAGCTGATGAAGTCGCTGACTACATCTAGGATCTGAGCGGAGTCAAGGATCCGCTGTCGTGTCTGCTGATCGATCAAGGGAGGTGTGTGCTAGAGCGGGATGCGCTGGAGGTCTTCGGGGGTGTCGATGCCGATGGTAGCGTGATCCGAGAGCATGACCCGTATACGTAGGCCAGCATCGAGCCAGCGTAGTTGCTCGAGGCTCTCACCCTGCTCTAGTGGCGAGGGGCTAAGGCTCTGTATCTGGGGGAGGATCTTTGTGCGGAAGGCATAGAGACCGATGTGCTTGAGGTATTGGTGCTGGAGCGCCCAAGGTCCTTCACACCCTCGAAGATAGGGGATGACTGACCTACTGAAGTAAAGGGCATTACCAGAGGTCGAGCTACGTACGACCTTCACAGCATTGGGGTTAGCTAGCTCGTCGTTGGAGGTCGTCGATGGGAAGGGCTGAGCAAGGGTAGCGATATCTACGGCTTCCTTGCCTCCTTGGTCCTCAAAGGCTGAGATCAGAAGGCGTATCTGTTCGTCTGCGATGAAAGGCTCATCCCCCTGAAGGTTGATGAGGATATCCGCCTCCTTACCCAAGAGCTCGTAGGCTTCGAGACAGCGCTCCGTACCCGAATGGTGATCGGGGGAAGTCATCACTGCTTGGTAGCCATGCTCCTTCACTACGGATAGGATACGCTCATCATCGGTAGCGACCACGACGTCGGGGGTTACTTCGAGGGCTCGCTCCACGACACGGATGATCATAGGCTT
>ERZ773022.1991-NODE-1991-length-12799-cov-6.535232_pt1 | contig 12799 bp, 19 predicted proteins | sample MGYA00580839_ERZ773022 | MGnify/ENA primary metagenome ERZ773022 (study PRJEB29015, sample SAMEA2738020) | human oral metagenome | biome: human oral; feature: human-associated habitat; material: dental | place: China | collected 2044 ... | reverse complement strand
GATACTATTTCCTATGTTGTACGGTTGCATTATCTTTGTAGGACTTCCAAGAAAATGCACCATTCCCATTATTTCTTTTTTGAATAAGAATTCTATCCATTTTGGCAGTAGCTACATGCCAGTGCGGACAAGGATGTTTTCCAACCGGAAGGGTGGGTGCGCGGCATCCCGATTTGGTCGTAGTGGAAGTAGTGGGTTTGTTGGTGGCTTGCTCCTGTTGGGGATGGGTCGTCTGAAAGTTGGGTGAGTGAGGGTTTAGGGTTTCAGACAACCTTAATGTAAGCGTTAGGAGGAGTCTAATTCTATTTACGCTTGTTTTAAATATCCTCCTTTTTTAATAAAAATACCCTAAAAATTTCATGGCCAAAACCGTCATCAAATTTAGAGTAAACAATGTTAAAAATGTCTTTATAATTAAAATCAGATGAATATTCATGTAACCATGAGAAATTTTCTAAATTTAAGACTGGATAATTTTTAAATGTATTTTCATATTTCGATCTATAAATACATATGTTAGGTATATAAAAACCATATAGATTATGTAATTCAGAACTTATATCAGGGTATGTTACACATATTGATAAATCGTTATCTATCAAAATATCTTTTGCCATTAAATTTATATTATTAATGTAAAATATTGCAGTATTTAAAAAGAACAAATTCAACTGTTTTGGAGATAGCATTTTCAAAAATGGTTTTTCTCTTCCGGTTCTAGTAATCAAGGGAATTTCCTCAAATTCAACAGGATGCTTAAGTAATTCAATTATTTCATCATACTGATATGATTTTTCAGTTTTTGCTAACTTTGTTAATAGTTTTAAGTATTCCATTATGTTTTCCATCCTTGGCAAAATAAGAAATCTCTATCATCTTTGGAGAATGAGGGGATTCTTCGATGTTTATCGTGAATAGTTCCATCTAGATTTAGTGCCGCATCATTATAAACTCGCTAAGCCTTTTTCAAACGATCCCAAGCGGTGTATTCGCCGTACCACAAGAGATTGCCGTGGATGTCGGTCTTCTCGAGCGGTATAGCGATTTGGTAGCAGTGGAAGTAGTGGGATTGTTGGTAACTACCCTAACTTATGCTTTGTTATACATAATTTCCTATCTTTTTTCTTAAAAATAAAAATGTTTTTACCCAAAAGGGTGTTGTTAATCCCCAAATGCCTCCGAATATCAATCCTTCAAAGAGCATAAAACTCTCACTTTTGATTTGTATAGCTAATCCCAGCAACATCCCAATTAACATTTGAATTATGGATAGATATTTAATATTTTTTCTTTCTAATTCTAAATGAAATAAAATAACTATAAAGAAAGAGATGATTGGAAACACGACCAACTTAACTATCGTGTTATCTCCATAATAGGCCATCCATAACCAAATGAAAAACCAAGAAATTAAAATACTTATCCAATACTTTTGAATAAATTCTTTAAATTTAATTAACATAGAAGTCCTTTGGCTATGATGTTTACAGCATTTTCTTGAGTTATATTTGTTCATATAAAGTTAAATTCTTTTCTGTGCTTTTATATATGTCTGTATAGAAATAAATTCTATTATCTTTTATCTCTTTCAGATAAACCAAGTCTTCGATACCACCAATATACTCAATTGATAAATCATCTAAATTTAATCTTGCAAGCCTAAATCCAACAACCAAAAATCGTCTAATGAAAACTGGAATATATATTTTTCTATTGAAATACAACAAAGGCCCTCCAAATCCCTGTTCTTTAATAATAACTTGACCGTTAATGGATAGACTTCCAACTAAGGGAGAACCTTGATTTACTTCCATCAAATCAAGGTAACTGACTTCCCATTCGTCAAATAAAAAATTTTCTTGAAAGTCTAAAGGAGTTTCATTCAATATTTTTAACTTAGGCATTTCTAAAACTTTCCCTTTCTTTTAATTTTTTCGATTTAACTTTTTGAACCTCTTCTGAATGCACTATAAATTGTAATTCGGCGCAAAAGCATACTAATTCTCCCCACCCAACAACCCAATCGGATCCTGATTCACAAACTGACCCGCATCAGGCTCGTAATACCTGAAGAAGTAGTAGTGCAACCCTGTTTCACGGTCAGCGTACTGGTTTTGCAGGTGGAAGGGTGGGTGAGCAGTTCCGGATATGTTGGTTTCACTCTTCGGTTTACCGCAACCATAATAATCCCCAAACCAAACCAGGTTATCTTCGTCACTGGTTATCTCTCTTGGGATGCCAATTTGGTCACAGTGGGAGTAGTGGGCTTGTCGGCAGTTTTCGCCGTTTTCGTTGATCCTGTTGTGTGTACCTGTGCCAAGGGTTCATAGCTGTCGGGGTCGGTGTAGATATAGGTATACCTGCCGTCCGGTTGGATTTCCTGTAAGAGGTGGCTGCCGTACCAAACGAATCCGGTTTCCTCTTCGACGCTGTCTGAAAATTAGAAACTACTTACATGCGCTCCAAACGTACTCTCTGTTGTGAACGAGGGTTTCATAAGGGCTACGGCTGCTCAAACATCTTAAGTATTATAATTTAGATAATCTTTAATAAAATATTCAAAGTTATCCCAATGTTTGCTAAATTGTTTATTTTCTATAAATTTTTGAATAGTGGGAGCCTCTACAAAAAAAACTTCATCGGTATTTTTATCATACAGGATATAATCATCCAACTCATTATTCAACAGGGAAAAATAATTATCAGGTAAGCCAATATTTTTTCTCAAAATTTCTGTTTGGCTACTTGAAAAATTCTCTAAGTCCATTGCTAAATCAACTAAATATCCAATTTTCCCATAAATTTCATCACTATATGTTGCCCAAAATTCAATGAAGTCATGATTTACCTCCCCAAAACCTAACCCTTTGAATAATTTACGATATTCCTCCTGACTTTCTGGGAATATTCTACCAAATTCATCATTAAGATACTCCTTAAAATCATCATCTAACATAACAAACCTCTCTTTTGTAAATATGGGTAAATTAACATTAACATCCCCCAACTTTCCTTCTTTGCCTTTTTTCTGCTTTTGCTCTATCTTTCCGATATTGCCTTCTATCTTTACCAAATGCTTTTCTATCTACTGCAAAATATGGATGCTTGCCACTTCCATCAACTTTCGCCAATTCATAGCTAGTTTTAGATGAGTTTGTTAAAGAACAAATGGTTCAGACGACCTCAAAGAAGATAGTGAGGCCGTCTGAAAAACAGAAACCGCGTGCGTGCGTTCCGCACACACCCTACGTCGGGATTGGAGGTTTCATGCGGGCTACTGCTAGCTGAATTATAGATTTAAAATTCAATGTAATCATCATTATCCATGTAATAATTTAGAGCATCAATAAATTGATCTTTTGTAAAATTTGGATACCGTTCATCTAAGTCATCGTAAACATCCATAAATACATCCCCACTACATAAAATATCTAATCCATTTTCGTTTACAAAATCAGGAAAAACTTCTTTTCCATCCATTATTTTTGGGCCGTTATCCAAATAACAAACCGTCTCTAAATCAAGAATACTCTCATCTTCATCAGAAGAAATATATATGTATGGAAATTTGGCAAATTTATCAGTATCATCATCATTGAATAATCTAGCACAATCAATAGCTTCTGATATACTAATTTTTCTTCTATAAAATTTATCTAAATTCATTTTTTGTTCCTTCTATGATTAAATTAACATTTACCTAATGGTTTACTAGTGCGACCGTTTAATTTTCCTCGTAGACCTGGTCTACCACCTCCCCATATACTTCTTCCGCCTTTTCTTTGTGGCTGATATAGACCATGATTTCTTCTATGGTCATTATAATCAACCAGTACCGACCTTTTTGTATCCTCATGATGATGCCACGTTAGTCCCTGTTTATTTTTACCTTTTCCCCAATTGGGACTTGAACTCATATCTCCAGATTTCATCCATTCTTTTATTTCAGGATAACGATTAAGCATATCCCGTTTAAATGATGGATTAGATTCCATTTTTTTAATAAATGCCTTATTTGCATCATTAAATTGCACAGCATCACTTGAATATCTAATTCCTGAATCTAACTTATGGTCAAAGAAAATATGGTATTTCCCATTATTAGGTCGAGTAGCTAATCCTAACGGGTCAACCCAAGCCTGTACACTCGGAGCAAACCAATAAAGATTATCTCCACCATCCAACCCGATCGAGTCCTGGTTTACAAACCGACCCGCTTCAGGCTTATAATACCTGAAGAAGTAGTAATGCAACCCTGTTTCTCATTCGAGGCCGTCTGAAAAGCGGAAACGGAACAGAAACTAACATCAGAATTTGAAGGTTTTGTGCGGGGCTTGGGCTTACTTTGAATATGCAGACTGCTTTTGAACCGTTTTGGGGCTTTGAAAGCAGCCTGCACTTTTTCAGGTAGCCCGAAGGGGGACGCTCACCCCACTTCGGGACTGAAGGTTTTGTTCGGGCTACGGCTTGCTTATCACACTTTATTTCCTTTTTAATTTATTACTAATCTCTCTTACTACATTAGAAGGACCACTTAATGTTACTCCTATGTATGTTTCAATTTCGACAGTTAAAATTAAATTATTTACTTCGTATCTTGCCAAATAGTAATCCTGAGAACCTACTAATGCTGAAGATTCATCCTTTTTAACCGCACCTATCTCTTGCAAAGTTAAAAATAATGATTTAATAAGTTTTTCATCATATTCATTGCCAATAACAATAGACTCATTGATCATAATCCTAAATCCTTCCCGCCTGTTCGTGATGCAGACTCAATAATATCATCCCAAGATTTTCCTTTTTTACGCAACCAATCTATAGATGGACCTAGTTTATCACCATATTTTTCTACATTTCTAGCATATATTTCTTTTAATTTATCAGGTGGGGTTAAGTTTTTATACTTTACTCCTAGCTCACGTCTTTTCGAATGCAACGTTCGTGCAATAATTTCCTTATCCGATACCCTTACGAGCCATTTTTTCTCCTAACGCCTTCAAACCATTCACTTCTTTAATATATGCTTGGCGTAATGGATGTACATGAGAAGTATTTTTTACACATTTGCCACATTTTAGCTTTGAAGCAACTTTTGATATTACTTTAGAAACAACCCCAATAACTATGGGAATTACACGAACCAGAAATCCCCATAACCCTAACGGATCAACCCACTCCTGCGCATTCGGAGCAAACGAATAAAGATTCTCCCCGCCCAACAACCCAATCGGGTCCTGATTCACAAACTGCCCCGCCTCAGGCTCGTAATACCTGAAGAAGTAGTAGTGCAACTCTGTTTCACGGTCAGCATATTGGTTCTGCAATGGAACGGCTGATGCGCATTCTTGTAAACCGGCTCATTATTTTTCAGACGACTCCAGCCGGTGTAGTTACCGAACCACAACAAATTGCCGTCCATGTCGGTCATCTCTCTTGGGATGCCAATTTGGTCACAGTGGGAGTAGTGGGCTTGTCGTCAGTTTTCGCCGTTTTCGTTGATGCGGTTTCGATAGGAGAAACCGCTTACATTCGTACTGCACACACCCTACGTCAGGACTTAAGGTTTTCTTAGGTACTGTTTTCTCTACATAATATTTCATTAGGTAATTTGAACAAAAACATTACCTTCTGAACAATTTTCATTACAGAAAAAATAATAAAACTCATCTCCAAAATCTTGCTGGAACATATTATCTATCTCTCCTGCATATATTTGAAATTGAAATGACATATTTGATTTCTGAATAGGACCTTGTAGCCAGTATGGTACCTCATCACCAGACTCACTGATTGAAAGTTTTTTGCTAGGTTCGATACAGCTTACCTTTTTTACTTTTGAAGAACGAATATCACTTAAAATTACACAAGAACTTTTATTTGGCTCTAGATTTTTATCGCTCAAATCATATAAATGTTGGTCATCTTTATGATCGTAAGTAATAAAGATATTACAATACAAGTTAATATCTAGCTTTTTATTTAATAAATTTGCAGGAAGACCCATAAAAAACAGCATAGGGTTTCCATTATAATCTACAGGCCAACTAACTTCTTTCTCTAAAAGAGCTGGACCAAACATTCGAAAATCAAATTTATCCGCAAATTCATCTATGATTTTTAATTCACCTAACATTTTAGTAGCTCCTAAAATTTAATACCCTAAAGAACTCAAATATCGCTGAGCCTGTTTTCATCATTTGATTAACAAAATCTTTATCATTCTGAGTTAATTCAGACTTATTACCACAGTATGCACAAACTATAAACATTATTTCCTCCTAATTTAAATCATCGTACCACACATTCTCTGCGTCAGGACTGAAGGTTTTGTGTAGGCTGCGGCTTACTCTACACCGGAATTGGAAGTTTCATTGGCTACAGTTCGATTAGACCTCGATAAAACATTCAAAAAAATCAAAGTGATTTTTATCAAATGCAATTAATAACTTACCTTCAGGAATTTTTCTCCCTGTCATACCTCCTATACAAATCCCGAGATTCTTAAAAAGAATATATTTTTTTCCTTCGATAAATTCTGAATCGATGACTTTAAGGTCTTCGATTGAATTTTTAAATATATCAACATCTTCTAATATGGGATTAGAATCTTTTAGGCAATATCCATAAACCAGTTTATCGTTTTCATAAACTAACTCACAAGCATTTCTATATTCCACCTTATTATTCATAATATTATCTTCAACGATTCTCGCTGGTTTTCCATATTTTTCTTGTATTTCCTCAAGAGAAGTACCAAATACAAAATCACCAATTGATTTAAATGGCTTAATTAAGTAGTTCATATTAACCCTTTCCAATATATTTACATTAATAAAATTAGGAACATTTACCAATAATTCTAGGCAATCTTGTTGCCTGTTTCCTAGAAATTAATCCTTGCCGTTTAGTTGTCGTAGGTGTATTCGATGCCATTGTATTTTTTGAGGCGGTTGCCGCCGGTAAGGTTGCTGCCCTTCCCTTCGGCTGCTTTGTCCGTTTTTGTGGAATACTTTGTGGCTCTGTTTTTCGATCAGCTGGCCGAGTATGTTACGTTTGAAATGGTGGATGTGCTAAGTCTTGGGACGATCTTTCAGAAAATCCCTATATTAACTGCTAATAAGATTGTTAAAGAACAAATGATTCAAAGTTCGTTATATTTTAATGGTAAGCATAAAGATTCCATAAAGCTTTTAGCTTTTTCTGAAACAAAAACTCCTAATTTATCCCCTGTACCATGATAAAAATCCGATTCATTATCAATAGCATAATCCCATTCTTGAGGAGATTTTTTATGAAAACTAATAAAATCATTAGCTTTTATCCACCATAAATTTGGCATTTTGTCTGCAACTGATTGATTGTGCCTGCCTTTATCAATTACATCATCAATGGAGTAATATTTTTCAAAATAATCTTCTGAAAGATTTTTCCAATCACACTTAATAATTTTATTTTTGACTGCAAGAACTGGAGTAAATCCAGTTAGTCCTGAAGTAAATAAAGAATCTTTAATTTTTTGGGAAACTATCAAGCTTCTGTTCGATACATAGGCCTCTGGTACATCAGGACCTAGTCTATCAATATATATTTCAGGGCTAGGAACATTTCTAGTTTTTTTAGAGGCATGTCCTTCCCATAAAATATGAGCAAAATCGCCGTAAATATCAGTTTTTTCAGAAAGCGAGGAAAGATCGCTATAAACTTCAAATAGTTTCATAATTATTACCTTTCACAAAAAATCTTTATTCTTTTTCCAATTATAAAGGCAGTTGGCCAATTTTGTTTATATTTTCTATCATAATTTCTAGTTGCTCTAGGAATGTTGTGTTGTTTCAACATAACTTGTATTTGATCCATTATGTCAGATAACTTTTACATTTATAGTGATTTTTCCATGCGATGTATTCGCCAAACCACAAGAGGTTGCAGTTCTTATCGGTCATCTCGCGCGGGATGCCGATTTGGTCGCAGTGGAAGTAGTGGATTTGTTGTTGGCTTTCGCCTTCTGCGGTTGTCAAGTCGCGGACTTGTGCCAAGGGTTCGTGTGTACTGTAATGCCCTACGTCAGGATTGGAGGTTTCATGCGGGCTACGGCTTACTTATATTTTTTGTTACATTGAGTTAGCATTGGGATTGAAAACAACTAATTTACCTTCAGGGTAGGAACCCAGCCAGCCACATGGAAAATTCCCTTTTTTATATGCTTTAAAAATGGAATTCCATAGTTTATTTTTAAGTAAATGGGTAATATTTAGATGGCAATTAAACAAATCCATTTCAATATCATTTAAGTATTCTATGTAACCAACCTCTTTTAGCCTTGATTGAATAATGGGAACTATCTCTTTATCCCAAGTGGCTCGCTCCTGAGCATTTGTTAATTTTAGAATTAATGAGTTATTTTCTCTTAAGTCAAGCCAACAAGTATCTACAGCTGTTTGACTGTATAGATAGGTTTCCATTTCTTCAATGTTATTAATAAAATGCCAATCCATATTTTCATTGGTATCAAACGTCAAAAGTTTATTATCAATAATGTTAAATAACTGTTTCATTATCATCTCCTTTAGTAAAAAATATCTTTTTAATAGATTAATCCAATCCTGTGCAGTTACAGGAGCATACATTTCTAATTTCCCTTTTTTCAACGCTTTATGCGCTCTCGCTTGAAGTGATTGTATCTTTCTTGCCTTTTCCTTATCACATTTAGATGATTAATCAATATCATCAATTAGTTGTGCAATTGCATCACTATATGTTCCTGCACTTTTTCAGGTGGCCCGAAGAGGGCGTGGGCAGCATATACCTACCCTGCGTTGGGACTGAAGGTTTTGTTTAGATTACGGCTTGCTTGCTGTTGGGGGTGGGGTCGTCTGAAAGGCAGAACCCGTGTGTGTGTGCATACCGCACACCTTACGTCGGGATTGGAAGTTTCATGTGGTCTACGGCTTGCTTGGGCTACTTTACAGTTGATAATTAAATTTAGAAAATTATGTCTAATACTCTATTTTTTAAAATAAATTCTTTTTTTAAATGTTCTAAAATATTATCTAACTCTTCCTTGCTTAAAATTTGGTTGGTCTTAGTAAATTTTGCTGTTTTCGTATATAGGGAAAAGTGAAACTCATTATTTGGAAAGAACATTTCTCCTTCAAATGAAATTTCATGTCCATTTAAAGAAACAATTAACATACCTCTTGAAATTTTTTCAATTACGAAATCATCCATAGTAATCACCTTTGAAATATAACAGTTGAAATCTTTGTTTTAGGATCTATTATTACTATTATTGTTATATTAGGAATGTTCTTCAAAGCGGGTAATTCTCTATTTTCCCATATATTTCCTGGTCGCAGATCTTTGCCAATAACGCCTGTTACAGTACCAGAAGCGCATGTTGTATACTCTGATGAAATATCTTCCCATGCTTTAATGCTTGCTTGGTTATTTTGATCCCACGTAGGCATGATAATTTTTCTAGCTTCAATTAACATTTCTAATGTTGTTCCTCCATTAGATTTGGCAATATCGGCAGCAATTGCCCACACAGCGTCGGGATTGGAGGTTTCATGCGGGCTAAAGCTTGCTACCTATAAATTTGAAAATTTTTGCAGGCTACGGTTTGCTTGTTATTCCCAATTATTCAAAGAAAAAATTATAGAAGTTTTTTACTTCAATACTTAGTTTAGTTGATTGAAAAAAAACATTAAGTTCAGCAATAAATTCATCGTCCTCTAGAATAAAATAATCATCATTATTAATATTTTTCGAAAAGAATTTTTCCGACAATGCCATTATTTCAGACAATGTTTGTATAAAATCTCCTAAAGAAGAAGCTATTTTTTTAGGTTCTTTTGATCCTAATCGTAAAGAAAAGATTTCAAGGGTTTCCTTTGAAATTAATATAGGTTCGTCATTTTGATTAGCTATATAGAGATAATTCTCTATGTTTATGGCTTCTTGCCATCCTACTAAGCCTTCTTGATTTTCAGATGATGCAAAAATTAAATTAAATGGCTGACCTATATGAATTTGAGGATTTAATGTTATCAAATTGAAAAAATAGTTAATGATAGACGCATTATCTTGTAATATTTTTTCGTCAATTATAATTTCCCCAAAATCGATCTCCTTACGAGAGAGTTGACCATAAATATTAGAAAGATTTTTAACTGCTGTTTTCAAACTAAACATAATAATATACTCCTATTTTGTGCATTTTTTAAGTTGTTGCAACATTGCTCGCCTATCAATTAACCTACCGCGCCCCAAATTGGTCCAGCGACCTCTATGCCCTTGATTAGAATGTAAATGTTCGTCAACTCCTCCAGGCAAGTTTGTCTTTTCTTTCCTTACTCAGTCTTCGTCCGAACGGGTCGTAGGCGGGCTTTTTGATCTCGGCTCGGACGAGTTAGTTTTCTATATCGTATTGGTAATAATGGTTTTCACTGTCGGTCAGCTAGCGGTAGATCAGGTTGCCATGTCCATTTAGCACCGTATTTTTCAAGTAAATCAAAGCTGGCTTGTGGTCCCATGCTACCTGATTTATAATCATGAAGAGGAGCGCCATTATCAGCCCACAACTTCTCGATACGGTCAATCAATTCCCAAGAAGCGCTAACCTCTTCCCAGTGGCTAAAGTTTGTTGAGTTGTTGTTTAAAACATCGTAGATCAGTTTTTCATATGGATCTGGTGAAGCACCTGTAGCAGTCGCATCTGTTCGATAGTCAAGAGAATTTGGCGCAAGACTAAACTCTTCCCCTACCTTTTTACCGTTAAGACTGAGAGAGAATCCTTCAGTCGGTTGGATGTAGATTGTCAAGATATTCGGTGCTAGGGGTTCTCCAAAAATGGAATCCATTTGTTTGAAGACAATGTTCACGTGAGTACCTTTTTCAGTTAGACGTTTACCTGTACGGAAGAAGAAAGGTACATCACGGAAGCGGTCAGTATCTACAAAGAAGGCACCTGAAGCAAAGGTTTCTGTCATAGATTCAGGGTTTACATTTGGTTCGCTGCGGTAAGAAATGTATTTCATACCATCAACTTTACCAGAACGATATTGACCACGGATGAAGTGCTCTTTAAGTTCCTCATCTGTAGGGTGGTAAAGGTTCTTGAAGACCTTGATTTTCTCTGCGCGAATGTCATCCTTTGTAAAACTTGCAGGCTTGTCCATAGCAAGGAGTGACAGAAGTTGGAGGGTATGATTTTGAACCATGTCACGAAGGGCACCTGATTCATCATAGTAGCCACCACGTTCTTCAACACCTAGACGTTCTGCAAAGGTGATCTGAACATTATCGATATGCTCTCGATTCCAAACATTTTCGAAAATCATATTGGCAAAGCGAATAGCAAAGATGCTTTGAATCATTTCCTTACCAAGATAATGGTCGATACGGAAAATTTGTTCTTCGTCAAATGTTGCTAGGAGTTCTTCGTTTAGTTTGCTTGCAGTAGCATAGTCTGTACCGAAAGGTTTCTCAACAATCAAACGTTCAAAGCCTTTACCATCAACGATTTGCTCTGACTTGAGGTGTTTAGCGATGGTACCAAAAAATTGTGGTGCCATTGAGAGGAAGAAGAGCTTGTTGTGGTCAGCTTGATATTTTTCATTTAACTCAGCTTGAAGCTTGCGTAATTCGATATAGTGTTCGGTATCATTAACGTCGTGACTTTGATAGTAAAAATGACTAGCAAACGCTTGAGCCTCTTCAGCGCTATCTGCCAAGTCTAAAATGGATTCGACTACAACAGACTCAAAATATTCCTTACTCCAAGGTCTACGTGCAGTTCCAATAACAGCAAAATGATCAGACAAATTACCTGATTTGTAAAGTCTAAAAAGTGAAGGGTAGAGCTTGCGTTTAGCTAAATCTCCACTAGCACCGAAAATTGTAATAATAACTTTTGATGACATCCAGCTACCTAATTTCTATTTTGTTTCCTAGTCAAACTAGGCATGAGGAATCCCTCATTTTCATACTCTCTATTTTATCATAATTTTCTAAAAAATCCAAAAATCCAATATAAGCAACAAAAAAGCTGCAAGGTTACACTTGCAGCTTTTCTAGGCGTTTAGAACCTTGTCTAAAAATTCTTTTAGACGAGGGTGTTGTGGGTTATCAAAGATTTGATCAGGTGTACCATCTTCTAAGAATTCACCGTCTGCCGTAAAGATAACTCGATTAGCAACCTTACGAGCAAACCCCATTTCGTGGGTTACGATAATCATGGTCATGCCTTGTTCAGCCAACTCTTTCATAACGTTGAGAACATCACCGACCATCTCAGGGTCAAGGGCAGAAGTTGGTTCGTCAAAGAGCATAATATCAGGATTCATTGCTAAACCGCGAGCGATAGCCACACGTTGTTTTTGTCCACCGGATAAGCTTTCAGGATTTGCATTAGCTTTATCAGCAAGTCCAACTTTTTCAAGGAGTTCCATTCCTAATTTTTCAGCTTCAGCCTTGGTCATCAATTTATGCTCCACAGGAGCGAAAGTGATATTTTCCAATACGGTCATATGTGGGAAGAGATTAAAGTGTTGGAAAACCATTCCCACGTTCTCACGGACATGGTCGACATTGGTTGATTTCTCAGTCAAATCATAACCATTCACAGTGATGTGGCCACTCGTTACCTCCTCGAGAAGGTTAAGGCTACGGAGGAAAGTGGATTTACCAGAACCAGAAGGACCGATGATACAGACAACATCTCCTTCATAGAATTTAGTAGTAATGCCTTTTAAAACTTCATTTTTTCCATAATACTTATGCAAATCATTTACAT
>ERZ773022.1989-NODE-1989-length-12802-cov-16.345415_pt1 | contig 12802 bp, 12 predicted proteins | sample MGYA00580839_ERZ773022 | MGnify/ENA primary metagenome ERZ773022 (study PRJEB29015, sample SAMEA2738020) | human oral metagenome | biome: human oral; feature: human-associated habitat; material: dental | place: China | collected 2044 ... | reverse complement strand
CGTTGTTGACATAAGCAGTGTCGTTATTGACTAGAAAGCCACTCGTCATTGGGTGTGTTGTCGTGGGTGATGACCACGATCGTGGTCCCCTGGGCATTGAGGTCGTGGAGCAGCTCGACGATGGAGGCGCCCGAGACCGAGTCGAGGTTGCCGGTGGGCTCGTCGGCCAGCAGCAGGGGCGGATTGCCGACGACGGCGCGGGCGATGGCCACGCGCTGGCGCTCGCCGCCGGACATCTGGTGGGGGCGGTGGCCCAGGCGGTGGCCCAGGCCCACCCGCTCCAGCGCCCGCTTCGCCCGAGCCCGCCGCTCCGAGCGCGCCACCCCCAGGTAGAGCAGCCCGTCGGCCACATTGTCGACCGCGGTCACGCCGTCGGCCAGGTGGAACTGCTGGAAGACGAAGCCGATGCGCCGCGCCCGCACGGCGGACAGGTCGGCGTCGGACAGGGCGGCCACGTCGAGCCCGTCGATCTCCACGGTGCCCGACGTCGGCCGGTCGAGGGTGCCGATGAGGTTGAGCAGGGTCGACTTGCCCGAGCCGGAGGGGCCGACGACGGCGACGAGCTCGCCGCGCTCGATCTCCAGGCTGACCCCGGCGCAGGCGGCCACGGGCGGCTCGCCGTAGGTGCGGCGCACGTCGCGCAGAGACAGGATCGGGTTCATCGCTGCGGCACCACCACTCGCTGGCCCTCGGCCAGCCCCTCGCCGGAGACCTCGACCCGCCCGCCCGCGAACATGCCGGTGGTGACCGGCACCTTGCGGGTGGAGCCGCCGTCCTCCACGAGCTCGACGCCGAACTGCTCGGCGGTCAGGGCGATGAGGGCGCTGACGGGCACGGACAGGACGTTCTCGCGCTTCTCGCTGGGCAGGCCCACCGTCACCGAGACCTCCTGGAAGCTGGAGGTGGCCGACAGGTCGTCCGGCACCACGGTCAGGGGGATGAACCGCTCCTTGCTGCTGTTGTCGCTGCCCGTCTTCTCCACCGGGGTGCCCACGGCGGTGATGGTGCCCGTCGACTCCACGGCGCCCGGCAGGTGCAGGGCGACCTTGTTGCCGACGACGGCGAGCTGCTGGTCGGCGAGCTTGAGGTTGACGTCGACGACCTGGGCGGTGGAGGTGGCATTGTAGAGGTCGCCCTGGGCGGCCGCGGTGTCCCCCAGCCGGCTCTTGAGCTCGCCCACGCGCAGGTCCCCGGCGTCGAAGACGATGCGCCCCAGGGGCAGTGAGCCGGTGCGCTCCAGACCCACGGCCTTCTGCCAGGCCCTGACGGCCTGGATGGTGCGCCAGCCGAAGTTCCCGTCGGGCTCGGCCTGCATATGACCCATCTCCCCCAGGACGGTCTGGAGCTGGGTGATGTCCTCGCCGTTGCTCATGCCCGACTCGAAGGCGCGCCAGGCGGGCACGCTGCCCCGGAACAGGTAGGCGGGCTCGTCCCCCACCTGGTACAGGCACTCCCCGGAGTGGATGACGGCGCCGGCGGTCGGCAGCTGGGTGACGACGCCCTGGAAGCCGGAGCGCACCGTGTGGGAGTCGGCGAAGCGCAGGGTCCCCTGGGCGCTGGTCTCGCCCTGCAGGTCCCCGCGGGTGATCTCCCCGGTGGCGCCGGTGAAGCCGGTCGGCTTCTCCTTCTCCCCGCGCCTCGTGGGCAGGGCCCCGCTGGCGATGGCGATGCCGGTCCCCCCGCCGGCGAGGAGCACCGCGGACCCCAGGCCTATGAGGAGGCGGCGGCGGGTGGTGCGGCCCCGGCCGGGGTCGTCAGTCGTGGTCGTGTCAGTGCTCATGAATTCCTCCGTCGATGTTGAAACGTCTTACTCGTTGCGCGCGGACCCGGCGCCGGGGGCGGGCGGGAGCGCCGTGGAACCGATTTCGTCCTCGTCATCGTCCCGATCACTGCGGGCGATCGCGCACAGGGTCCGCACCATCGATGCGACGGCGACCAGTCCGGTTCCGCGCCTGCTCATCTGACTCTCCATCCATTCCCCGGGGCCGCGTCGGCCCCGATCCGGGCGCCGGTGCGGCCCGGTCCGCTATGTCGGGTCAACTCAAGCGGAGCGGATGTTGCGAGGGCCTTCAGGCTTTCACTTACGGTTCCTTAACCCCGCCCCGTCCGCGCGCCGGGCGCCGGCCGCTTCTTCACAGTGGCGCCACAGGGCCGCCCTACAGGCGCCACACGGCCGCCGTCGAGGGTGGGGCGCCATGAGCAGCACGCAGACCCCGAAGGCGCCGGGCGCCGCCGGCCGCAAGGCGCCGCCCCGCGAGAAGCACACCCGCCGACGCCTCCTCATGGGGGGCGCCGCCGTCCTGGGACTGGCCGCCACCGGCACGAGCGCCTGGGCGCTGGACCGCTTCGTCATCGACCACACCGAGATCTCCGACGTCGCCGCCTACGAGGCCGCCCACTCCTCCGTCACCCCCGCCCAGGCCGCCGCGGCCACCGACGTGACGGTGACCGACACCGCCTACACCTCCTCCAACACCTCCATCACCATCGCGCGGGCCTCCACCGGCTCCGGCTCGGACGCGCTCACCTACTACACGGCCGACGTCGTCGCATCCGACGCCACGGTCGTGCGCAGCGCCTTCGCCAACAACGAGTACGGCACCAACATCACCGCCAGGCCCAGCGAGATCGCCGCCGAGCACGACGCCGTCCTGGCCGTCAACGGCGACTACTACGGCTTCCGCACCGACGGCATCCTCATCCGCAACGGCGTGATCTACCGCGACGACGGCGTGCGCGAGGGCATCGCCCTCTACGCCGACGGCCGCGCCGAGGTCTACGACGAGACCGCCACCACCGCCCGGGGCCGTCCCCGCGCCGCGCGGTCGGGACGGGCCGGCCCGCCCTGGCCGTCATCATCCCCGCCTACCAGCCCGACGAGCGGCTCGTGGGCCTGGTGGAGGACCTGCATCGCGAGCTGGCGGGCTGCCGGGTGCTCATCGTCGACGACGGCTCCGATCCCGCCTGCGCCCCGGTGTTCGCCGCGGCCCGCGAGCGCGGGGCGGAGGTGGTCTCCCACCCGGCCAACGCGGGCAAGGGCGAGGCGCTGCGCACCGGGCTGGAGCGGGCGCGCAGGCTCTGGCCGGGGGCGGACGTGGTCTGCGCCGACGCCGACGGCCAGCACACGCCGTCGGACATCGCCTCTGTGGCGAGGCGGGTGCGCGCCACCGGGCGCATGGCGCTGGGGGTGCGCGAGTTCACCGGATCCGTGCCGCTGCGCAGCCGCCTGGGCAATGACGTGACGGCCCTGCTGTTCCGCGGGGCGACCGGCTGGCGGCTGCGCGACACCCAGACGGGCCTGCGCGGCTACCCGGCGGGCGGCTACGACTGGATGCTGGAGGTGGCGGGCAGCCGCTACGAGTACGAGCTGAGCGCCCTGCTGCGGGCCCGAGAGCTGGGCCTGGAGGTGGAGGAGGTCGGCATCGCCACGGTCTACGAGCCGGGCAACGCCTCCTCCCACTTCCGGCCGCTGCGGGACTCGGCCCGCATCTACGCGCCCCTGCTGCGCTTCACGGGGGCGGGCCTGGCGAGCTCCGTCATCGACTGGGTCGGCGTCATGGTCCTGCACCTGCTCACCGGCAGCCTGCTGGTCGGCGTGGTGGGGGCGCGACTGGTGAGCGGGACCGCGAACTTCTTCATGAACCGGCGCGTCTTCCGGGCGGCGCCCGGGACGGTGGGGCGCACGGCGGTGCGCTACGCGGCCCTGGCGGTCGCGCTCGTGGCGGCGAGCTACGCGGTCCTGCGGGTCCTGACCGGGATCGGCGTCCCCCTGGGGGCCGCCAAGATCATCGGCGACGGCGCGCTCTACGTGGCCGGCTACCTGGTGCAGCGGCGGGTGGTGTTCCGGGGCTCGCCGGAACCGGCGGGAGAATCACGCGAAACCGGTGGAAACGACACGCGGGGCCGGCGGAAGTGACACGCGGGGCCGGCGGAGAACGCGCATCCTGCGGATAACCGCCCGGTCCCGCCCGGACCGGCGCCCGCGCGGGAGGGGCCGACGGCGCGAAATGGTGTTCCGGGCGGGCCGTTCCGCCCGGCCCCACCCGGTTCGCGCGAACCGGTCCCGGCCGCGCGACCGATCGGCGGAACCGCGACGCGCCGCGCCCGTGCCCTCCGATCTCCACGCCGGCACATCACGATTAGATAGCCTCGCCGTATGACCGCGAGCAACATTCTTGAGACGACCGACTGGTCCCATCTGCTCCACGCCTGCGGCACCGCGGAGGGGGCGGTCCCCGCGCTCAAGACCCTTCAGGGCGAGGACCCGGACGCGATGACCCAGGCCGTCGACGTCCTGGAGCCGTGCTTCCTCCGCCAGAGCACGCCGTACCCGGCCACGCCGGCGGCGCTGCGCTACGTCCTGGCGGTCCTCGCCGAGTGGGGGGCCGAGCGCGCCGGGGACGAGTCCCTCGCCGACGTCGCCGAGAACCTGAGCATCTTCGTGCGCAATATCGGCTTCCTCCTGCGGCGCTGCGAGGAGGACCTGGCCGGCCGCGCCGTCGACGAGCGGGCGGCGCAGCGGGCCCGTGAGCTCCTCGACGAGCGCCCCGCCGCGACGGGGGACGACGTGTGGCAGTCGCTGGGGGAGCTGCGCGACCCCCTCATCTACAACGCCGGCCTGGAGCTGATGGCCCTGGCCCCCGAGGTCCTCGACGTCCTCGTGCCCCGGGTGCCGCGACCCGACGGCCGCATCGACCTGGAGACGCTGGACACCGTGGTGCCGTGGCTCGTCCTGCCCGGGGCGGACGACGCCCGCACGGCCGTCCTCGCGGAGGTCTGCGACCGGCTGGACGGGCTCGACCCGGCCGACCCGAGTCAGCGCGAGGAGCGGCGCACCCTCGTCCAGGTGCTCGTCGACCTCAAGGAGGACCTGTCCGGCCTGGGCGAGGACGAGGATCCCGCGGTGCGCGCACTGGCCGCCATCAGCCGGCCCGAGCAGGAGGGCGCCGTCCCCGAACTGGTGCGGGCGCTCCAGCGCATGACCGAGGACGACCCCGAGGGCGTCTACGGCCCCACGTGGACGGAGATCCGCGACCAGGCGGACAGCGCCGTCATCCGGGTCAGGGCGCCGCTGGAGGCGCTCCTGCCCGCCGCCCTGGCCCGCATCGGGGCGTCGACCGGGTTCCTGCCCGACCACGACTGGCTCCCCCTGGTCACCCACGGCTTCCCGCCCAGCGGCGGGGAGGTGTGGGAGCGCCTCCTGCCCGAGACGCCGTCGGACGCTCAGATCCAGGTGCTGGCGGCGCTCGCGGACAACCCCCACCAGTGGGATCCGGACAACGAGCACGCCGCCGCCGCCCGCTCCTGCCTGGGGCTGGGATCCATGTCCCGCGAGGAACTGAGGGCGCTCGTGGACCGCCACCGCGCCGCCGGGTCGGGCGAGCGGGTCACCAGGGTCTCCCGCCGTCGGGCGGCGGCGCGGGCCGCGCAGTCCGCACAGCCCACCCCGACCGCGCCGCCCACGCTGCCCACGCCGACCGTGCAACCGACACCGCCCGCGCAGGCCACCCCGGCCGCACAGCCGGCACCGCCCGCGCAGGCCACCCCGGCCGTGCAACCGACACCGCCCGCGCAGCCTGCACAGCCGGCGCCGCCCACGCTGCCCACGCCGACCGTGCCCGGGCCTCAGCCGGGTCCGACGGGTGACGCGGGCGCCGACGGCGCCGACGGGCCGAGTCACGCCGGGCGGCCGGCCCGCGCCCCGCAACCGTAGGACCGCGACGGGATGCGGATGAGTCCCGTCGGCGCCGCATCCGCGCCCGCCCGAGTCGTCGCCACCGCCCTCAGGCGGCGAGGGGATCGACGACGGCGATGTTGCGAGCGCGGGCCGCGGCGGCCAGGCGGGCGTCGTGGGTGAGAACGGTGACGGGATCGCGCGGACGGTCCAGCAGCGTTGCGGTGGCCAGGTGGATGGCGTCGAGGGATTTGAGCTCCCCGGTCAGGGCGCAGGCCCGCTCAACGACGGCGTCGTGGATATCCACGGCCTCGACTCCATCGAAGAATTCCTCGGCGATGTCCAGCGGCAGGCCCTCGCGATGGAGGGCTCTGGACACCTCGATCCGAAGCAGGATGGAGGACAGCACCCGTTCCGCGGGTTCAAGCCGCTCAAAGAAAGCCTTGGCCGAGGACGCCCCCTCCTGTTTGAGAAGGATCAGCAGGACCACTGACGTGTCAAGATAGATCATCGATCCTCCTCGCGCTCACCGAGGAGGAAATCCTCCAGGTCCCTCCCCTCGGGAAGGACGTATCGTTCCGTCGGGAAGCGGAAAGGATGTTTGGCCGGGCGGACCCTGCCCTCGCGGACCATGCGCTCGTACCAGGACTCCTCGCGCCGGATCGGGACGATCTGGGCGATGGGCCGGCCGTGATCGGTCACCGTCACCGGCACGCCGCTCACCTCGACCTCCCGGTAGGTCTGCTCGGTCAGCTGATCGACCTCGTGCGAGTCGGCGGTCCCGGGATCGGAATCGGCCGGAGCACTCATCGCATTCACAACATGAGGGTACCGGGGCGGGTTCGGCGCGCGGTACTGTCGCCCAGCCCGATCGTGCTCGGACTCACGCCGGACGGTACGTGAACCGGTCCCAGCCCAGGGCCTCGATCCGCTCCGCCATGCGCTCGCAGGCCGCGTCCCATCCGGGGGCGACGACGGCGAAGCGGCCGGTGGTCCCCTCGCCGCGCGCCTGCTGGAGGGCGTAGACGCGCGCCCCGGCCTCGTGGGCCCGGCGGGCGACCTCGACGGCGTCGTCGGCGGTCACGTCGCTGGGGACCACGGTGGTGCGCACCTCGAACTCGGGGCCGCCGCCGGCCGCGGCCTCGAGCAGTACTTGCAGGCACTGCCACGCCTTGGGCGCCGAGTTCGGCCGCCCGACCACCTGCGCGTAGTGCCAAGAAGGTCAGTGACGGCACTGCGGCGCTCCTTGGCGCGCACGTGCACGAGGACCTCGTGCCCTGCGTCGAGCAGGGCGGTGGCGGCGTTGCGTCCGACGCCCTGCGCGGAGCCGGTGACGAGGATGCGAGCCATGCGGGCAGTGTGCCCCATCCTCGACCTCCTCGGTTTGCGCGCGAGCGTACGGCGATTCGCCGTACTTTCGAACGCAAACCGAGGAGTTGGGGCGAGGGTGGGGGGCGGAAGTAGGGGCGGCGGGTGCGATGACCCGGGTCGCTCTCCGACGGCGGCCTCCGCGGTTTTCAAGGCGTTGCTCAGGGCGTTCTTGACTCCGCGAGCCCCCAGCTTGCGCTTCTTGCCGCTCAGACGACGCAGCGCCGACTGGTAGAGGTCGTCAGGCGAGTCCCATCCCGTGCTGGTGTCAAGAACGTCAGCCATGAGCGATGCGAGCTCGCGCGGGTGGATCTCCTCGATCGAGTCCACGTGGTCCAGGGCACCGCGCCGGTAGCCCACCGGGGCCAGCGAGGCGTCGTAGGTGCGCCAGACGAAGTCGTGCTCGTCGATGTAGGCGAAGGACTGCCCCAGCACGGAGCGCACCCTCGCCTCCCGTGACGCGGTGGTGCGCGACAGCCCGAAGGCCCGGCACAGCTTGACGACGAGACGGCGCATCGTCAGCGGCGACTCGACGTCGCAGATGCTCTGGGCGGCCCGCCTGGCCGTGCTGGCGGCCGTCACGGCGGCGGCGGCGGTGCTTCTCGTGTCGACGGCGGCGGCCACCTGCCCCGAGGTCCTCACCGGGGAGTCTCTGCGGGCCGCGGCACGCACGCTCGCCTGGCTCGTGGCGGCCGCGCTCATGGCCGCGGGGGCGGGTGCGGCGTTGCGGCAGGTGCTCGGTGCCGCGAGCGCGCTGCTCCTGCTCGTCACGGTTGCCCCGGTCGCCGCCGACCTCCTGGGTGACGCGGCCACCTGGCTGCCGGGGGCGGCCGCCCGCAGCTGGGTGCGCGACGGGTCAGCCGCTGAGGGCGTCATCGTGCTGGTGTGGACGGCCGGGTGCCTCGCCGCCGGGGCGGTGCGTCTGGCGCGCTCGGACGCCTGAGCCGACCGGGCTCGTCACCTGGCTCCCTCTTACTCCAGACGGCTGCGGACCAGGCTGCGCGGTGGCCGCGCGGCCACCCAGGCCACGACCATCCCCAAGGCGACCACGACCGTGACCGCCACGGTCAGCATCGCCCATGTCGCAGGCAGGGTGTGCCAGGCCGCGAAGCCGTCGGGGTAGATGCGTCGCCGCCAGGCGACCACGTAGGTGCCGACCGCCCAGCCCACCACCGCGCCCAGGGGGACCCCCAGGCCCAGGACGAGCGCCGCGTGCGCCGTCGTCGTGCGCCGCAGGAAGCGTGGACGCGCACCCAGGGCGTGCATCGTGACCAGGTCGGGCAGCGCCTGGCTGCGCACGAGAGCGAGGCTGACTCCCAGGGCGGACAGTGCGAAGAGCACCGCGACGGCGAAGGCGGCCAGCCCCGTCCTCCCGCCCCACGGGCTGGCCTGCGCATCCCGGCCCGCGGAGACCATGAGCAGGTCGGTGCGCTCCTTGAGGATGTCCTTGGCACGCTCCACCTCCGCGGGGGTCAGGTCGCGGGAGGTCTCCAGGATCGCACCGACGTAGACGGGAGAGGCGTCGCCGAACCCGAGCTCCGCCAAGGTCTGAGGCGTCATGACGACCGAGGCCGCCAGGCGCGGCAGGAAGAAGCCGGGCACCTCCACGGTGCCCACGGTGTGTCCGAGGATGTCCAGCTCGGCGATGACGACCGTCCCGTCGTCGGCGATCCGGGTGGCGTCGTTGACGACGACGCGGCCCTCCTCCATCATCCGGGCCGCCTGCTCGGCGCCGGGCAGCCTTGTGGCGCGCATCGTCTCGGCGTCCATGACGAGCACGTCACCGCCCAGCCACCAGGGAAGCGCATACCCAGCGGTGTAGCCACGGAACGAGCCGACGCAGACCACCTCCGAGCGGCCCAGCACTGAGCCGATGGACGCCAGCAGGCCGTCGCGCTCGTCGCACTCCTCCCCGGGGGCGGGCAGGGCCAGCAGGTGGAGGCCGTTGTCGCGCGTGTCCAGGGAGAAGACGGGAAGGGCCCCGGTCACCGGCAGCCCCGCCTCGGACAGCGCGGCGGCCTGGGAGCGCAGGAGGGCGGCGTCGAACTCGTCGTCGACCGGGGCGTCGGGGCCGATCGCGAGGTTGCCGGGCCCCACGAGACTCGTGCGCGTGTCCTCCACGTTCTGAGCGTCGGCGGGCACGAGGACGCAGCCGGCACCCAGGATCGCCACGGCGACGGCCACGGCCCCCACGACCGGTGCGGTGCGCGACAGCCGGGCGCCCGCCTCACGCAGGGCCAGGCGGAGCGCCAGCGGGGCACGATGAGCCCGGGACGAGGCCGCCAGGACGAAGGCCGGAACCGCCAGCAGCAGGGCGAGCGCCGCGGCCAGGACGGCAAGCACCATCAGCCCCAGCGCGGCGCCGCCCGGGCCTGCCGGCCCGGGGACCTGTCCCGGGTCCAGCGCCAGGACGGGCACCCTCAGCGAGCCGAGCGCGCAGCCCACGGCAACCACCAGGGCGCTGACCGCACCCATCCACCGGGCCCGCCCCTGCGGATGGCCGCCGACGACCGGCCGCTGCTTGAGGGGCCCGACGAGGTCGAAGCGGGACACGCGGCGGGCAGCCGTCGCGGTGGCGAGCCAGCCGGCACCCGCGCTCAGGAGGAGGACGAGGACGGCCTGCCACGCAGGGGGCAGGACCACGGGCCGTTCGGGCATGAGGGCACGTGCCACGCCGGCCGCCGCGGCCACGCCCACGGCCCAGCCCAGCAGGCCGCCGAGCACACCCGTCCCGACTCCCTGGAGGGTGAGGATGCGGCGCAGGTCCCGGGGCCGGGCGCCGACGGCGGCCGTCAGCGCCAGGGTGCGCCTGTGCTGGTCGGCGGCGACGACGAAGGCCGGCGTGACCAGCCCGAGCAGCAGGCCGACGGCGCCGGCTGCGGCGAGCACCACCATGACGACCTGGAGGGCCACGGCGGCCGGGTCAACGGTCACCGGGTAGAGCTCGGAGTCGGCGGGGTAGGCGGTCAGCACCTCGCGGGAGACGACGACGGCCATCCGCACGTTGAGGCGCTTGACCTGCTCCCAGGTCACAGCCTCGGGGCCGGTGATGAGGAAGTGGGTGTCGACGCCGGCCGGGTCGGCCCGGGCGGTGGAGGCGACCCAGTCGGCCAGCGCCCAGGCGGTGTCCGTCTCGGAGCCGACGATGCCGGAGACCCGGAAGCCGCGCTGGTTGCCGGCCAGGAACTCGTTAATCCGGCCGTCGGTGGAGTACCAGCCGGTGAAGGGCGGTGCGATGAGGGTGATCTCGTCGCCGACGTCGGCGCCCGTGCGCTCGGCCACGGCGCTGGTGATGACGATGTCGGCGACGTCGGTGGGCGCGGTGCCGTGCACGAGCCCGCCACCGGCCGGGAGCAGGAGGTCGAGGGTGCTGGCGTCGGCCTCGGTGAGCGTCATGGTGGCGACGCCCGTGGTCTCGACCCCGGACAGGTCCGGGGAGCCGGTGCCCGTAGCCCGGAGCTGACCGGGCTCTGAGTCGATGCCGGTGGTGGCCAGGAGCGTTCCGGTGGTCCAGTACTGGTGGACCTGGTTGGCGGCGGGGACGAGGCCGGCGAGCTCCTCGGCGTCCAGCGGGACGACGTCGGGGTCGTCCACCCAGGACCCCAGCCCCTCGGGGCGCTGCCGGATGGGTGAGGACAGTGGGTTGACGGCGGTGCCAGTGACGACGGCCTGGACGCCGTCGGGGACGGAGTCCAGGGCCACCTGGCGGCCGGGCACGTCTGAGCCGTGGGTGGCCAGCAGGACGAGCGCGCCGCCGACGGCCGCCACCGGCAGGGCGATGAGGAGGATGGCGCTCATGGTGCGCAGGCGGTGGCGGGCGGCGTCGCGGCGGGCCAGGCGCACGACGGGGCGCAGAGCGCGCAGCCGGGCCCTCACGGCCGCTCCGTGGCGTCGTCGCCGAAGGGGGTCAGGAGCACCGAGGGGTCCTCGGCCGCCGAGCTTCCCACCGTGCGCCCGTCGCGCAGGAAGACGGTGCGGTCCGCCCAGGCGGCGAAGCGGGGCTCGTGGGTCACGAGCAGGACGGCGGCGCCGTCGTCGGCGCGCTGCCGCAGGACGGCCACGACGTCGCTGCCGGTGGCCGAGTCGAGGGCGCCGGTGGGCTCGTCGGCCAGGAGGAGGCGGCGCGGCCCGATGAGGGCGCGGGCGATGGCGATCCTCTGGGCCTGGCCGCCGGAGACGTCCTCGGGGAAGCGGTCGGCGAGCTCAGCGACGCCGACGCCGTCAAGGGCCTCCATGGCCTGGGCGCGTGCGCGGGCCACGGGCACGCCGTCGAGCTCCAGGGGGAAGGCGACGTTCTCGACGGCGGTCAGGGACGGTAGGAGGTTGAAGTCCTGGAAGACGAAGCCGATGGAGCGGCGCCGCAGGTCCGCCTTCCGGGTGGGGCTCAGGCCCGCCAGGTCCTGCCCCTCGACGAGGACCCGCCCGGAGGTGGGCGTGTCCAGGGTGCCGGCGAGGTTGAGCAGCGTGGACTTCCCGGAGCCCGAGGGGCCCATGACGGCGACGAACTCGCCGGGGCCCAGGACCAGGTCGACGTCCTTCAGGGCGGTGACCGCGCGGGGGCCCTCGCCGTGGACGCGGGTGACGGCCTCCAGGCGCAGGACGGCCTCGGCGGCACTCATCTGGGGCCCCCGACGGCGGGCCGGCTGGTGGTCGGTCGGCCCGCGGTGAGCGCGTTGGGTGCGGGCCGGTCGGCGGTGGTCCGGTCGGTGGCGGCGGAGCCGCTGGTGCCCGGGGAGAGGCGGCGCGCCTGTGCGAGGCGGCCCTCGACGTCGTCGAGCCAGCGGAGCTCGGCCTCCAGGGCGTAGACGTGGTGGTCAAGGACGAGGGAAGCGGCGAGGTCCTCGTCGGCGGCGCGGCGCGCACGGGTAATCTCGTGCAGGGCGGCCTGGCTGGCCTGGCGCTGGCGCTGGACGAGGGCGGCGACGTCGACGCCGGGCGCGGTGGTGGCCAGGGCGAGCTTGATGATGAGCTCGTCGCGCTCCGGGTGGCGGCGCAGGACCGGGGCGTTCCACCAGCGAACGAGCTCGGCACGGCCGGCCTCGGTCAGGGACCAGGCCGCGACCTCGGAGGAGCCTAAGGCCGAGCCGGATCGGGTGGACCCGGTCCGGCTGGGGGCCGTCTCAGCGAGGGCCGTCTGAGCGAGGGCGGCTTCGTGCTGCACCACGAGGCCGTCGCGCTCCAGACGACCAAGCGTGGTGGAGACCTGACCGATGTTGAGCGGCCACGTCGAGCCGGTCGAGGACTCGAAGTCCTTGCGGAGCTGGTAGGTACCGGCGTCGCCTGCGGACAGCAGGGCGAGCAGGGCGTGCTTGACGGACATGGAACCTCCCGGATCAACCCCGGCACCCTTAGTTACCGAGTAATGGATACTCAGTATCCCTTCGGATGGGGTGACGGTCAAGCAACCGGGGCCGCCTCGACGTCGGACGCACAGCCGGCCAACCGGTGGGGCGCGACTCAGGCGGGCCGGTAGGTGAAGCGCTCCCAGCCCATCGCCTCGATCTCGGCGGCCATGCGCTCGCACCGGGCGTCCCAGCCGGGCGCCACCACGGGGAAGGTGCCGCTCGTGCCCCGGGCACGCACCTGCTGCAGCGCGTAGACGCGCGCCCCGGTCTCGTGGGCCCGGCGGGCGACCTCCACGGCGTCGTCGGCGGTCACGTCGCCGGGGACCACGGTGGTGCGCACCTCGAAGTCGGGGCCGCCGTCGGCCGCGGCCTCGAGCAGTACTTGCAGGCACTGCCACGCCTTGGGCGCCGAGTT
>ERZ773022.1987-NODE-1987-length-12811-cov-4.937833_pt1 | contig 12811 bp, 13 predicted proteins | sample MGYA00580839_ERZ773022 | MGnify/ENA primary metagenome ERZ773022 (study PRJEB29015, sample SAMEA2738020) | human oral metagenome | biome: human oral; feature: human-associated habitat; material: dental | place: China | collected 2044 ... | reverse complement strand
ATTTGAATTATTTTGTTGAGTAGATTCATTATTTTGGGGATTCGTACTTTGATTATCTACATTCATTTTTATTTTAGAATATGCTTCTTGAACCTTCGCTCTTTTATCTTGTTCATACTTATTATATGCATATGAACCTGCCCCACCAGTCACAGCAACAGCTAATGCCCCTATAATAAGTGGTTTTAGAAAATTTCTCTTTGGTTTATTCGGTTGAGAATAATTTTCTTCTTGATGCTCTGTCTCAGTAGTTTGCGTATAAACTCCTTCTAGTGTTTCAATCTCGTTATTATCAATATTTTTTGTCATTGTAATTACCTCTCTTACTTTATATTTTCATTATACTTAAGTTTAATGAATATTAGATGAAAATTTTTATCTCTCCATCTGTTCTTTGTACTTTTATTATATCTATGTTTTATGAATGTTAAATGAAGATTTAAAAAAATTGAAGATAAATTTTATAAAAAATATTATCTTCAATTTCTTTATAAATTAATTACAAACTTTGCTCCTTGTGGCTTATTATCTAAGGCTACTATTTTCCCGCCATGTAATTTCACTATTTTTTTAGAAATAGCTAACCCTAATCCTGAAGAATTATCTTCTGATATACTTCTTGATTTATCCACTTTGTAGAATCTATCCCAAATATATGCTTTCTCATCATCAGCTATTCCTCTACCATCATCATTAACTTCAATAATTATATTATTTCTTTTAGCTATAGAAATCCATATCTTAGAATTAGCATGTTTTAAGGCATTAGATACTAAATTATCTATTAAACGTATTAGTAATGCTCGATTCCCAAATAATGTTATATTATCCTCTATATTAGTTATCAATTGAATATCTTTAGTCTCAAATAACTTCTTATAATCTTCTAATGTCTCTTCTAAGCAGCTTGATAAATCAAAATATTCTTTAGGAATCTCTAATCTATTTTCTAATCTTGCCATTTCTAAGATTTGGTTTATCATAATTGTCATTCTCTTACTTTGGCGCTCAATTACGGCAAATGATTCCTTTGCCTCATCAACCGTATCTATGTATTTCGTACCATATTCACTTTCAGACATTACTACAGATATAGGTGTACGCAATTCATGAGATACATCTGAACTAAATTGCCGCTCTCTCATAGAGGCGCGCTCTAACGATTCTAACATTTCATTGAAAACTAAAGCTAGTTTATGAACTTCATCTTTTCCATCTTCTATCGTTATTCTTTTACTTAAATCTGCACTATTACTTATTGTTTCTGCCGTTTCTATCATTTTGCGTACAGGTTTTAAAGAGTTTCTGATTATCAAGTATCCACCATAAGTTATGATTAAAATAACTATTGGACTCCCTGCAATTATAGCAAAAGGAAGATACCAACTTGTTTGACCACTTGATATTTGAACAATACCACGAACATACTTGCCATTTGCTAAGCGTGCAGAAGTCGTTTCTATGTCATAATACATATATTTATTATTGTTAGAATCTGTATAATATGTAACAACACCTAAACTAAAATCTCGAACATCAAAATTTTTCGGTATACTACCCGCAATTAAATTTCCATCTTTATCGTATAATGACAAAGTTACGCCATCTTCAAATGCTGTAAAATTTTCTTTCCCATTAGAAATCTTCGTAACTTCTTCTATTAACTTCTTTTTCCCTGAACTTTCTACAACACTATCACTAACAAAAAATGTCCCTAAAATAATAGAGGTTAATAATATTACTATAAAAATTGTATACCATAGAGTAATTTTAAATGTTAAAGTAATTCTCCTAAACGGCTTAAATATAATTTCTTTAATCTTATTTAACAAAATAACCTAACCCTCTCTTCGTGTGAATAATTGGTTTTTTTGAACCTACATCTAACTTCTTCCTAATATTTTTAATAATAACATCGATTATATTAGACGCCCCTTCGTAGTCATAGTCCCACACATGATTTAAAATTTGTTCCCGACTAATAATGCCCATCTTATTTTTAAATAAATATTCCAAAACTTCGTATTCTTTTCCTGTTAAAACTATACTTTCACCAGAGCGAGTTACTAACTTTTTAGAAATATCTAATACAACATCATCAACTTGAATAATATTTGTTGCAAACCCATAATTTCTACGCATAAGTACTCTTATACGTGCTAAAAGCTCATCAAATTCAAATGGTTTTACAATATAATCATCAGCTCCACTATCTAAACCTAAAATTTTATCATCCAAACTATCTTTGGCTGTAAGCATTATTACAGGAGTAGAATTCTTGTCATTTCGTAACTGTTTTATAAATCCATAACCATCTATCTTTGGCATCATAATATCAGTTATAATCAAATCATACTCTCCATGTGAAATGTAATCTAATGCTTCTTCCCCATCAAAGCAACTATCAACACTATAATTATTCTTTTTCAAATGTTTTGTTATTACTCTATTCAAATCTTTTTCATCTTCAACAACAAGTATTTTCATAATTCTCTCCTAAACACTAAAATTCTACTTTATTTTACTCAAGATATATATAAATGTAAACTATTTTCTAATAATTATATCAACTATAAATGAATATAAAATGAATAGCTTTTTACCTTAAGAAAAAAATCAGCTTTGACTCTCATCAAAACTGATCTTTAGTTTATTCACTTTCTTCTAAAATACAAGTTATTTAAAGTAATATTTCCACTCTTTCCAATACGTTGATATTACTGAATTTTGTATTTTTCTTATTTCTAGTTATAGACATCTAATACACCTTTTCGGAAAGTAAACGGAAAGTAAACAACAAGTTTTGTACCAGTAGTTTTATAAGTTAATAAAGTATATACATTTTTTGTGCTAACTATATTTAAGTAATAGTAATTTTGTATGGATAATTTTTTATGTCTTTTACACAAAAATAAAAACCTCGCGAAATAGTGAGGTTAATACATCTGTAAACATAGTTCCCCCGTTGAAAAACGGAGGAATCTTTCTAACTTATTCATAGTAGGGAGTTATGAATAATTACATTAATATGAAAGATACGTGAGCAACATCTCACGACATCGTTATATAATCGTTTTCAAAATTTGTCAACAAAAAAGAAAAAGTAAATATAATCAATATATACTTTTATATCGTCATATACGTCATATAGAAATAATATTCTTAAAATCTCCTAAAATAAGTATATGTTATACCACTATGCTGTAATGTTATATCATATCTCCCAAAAATATTTAACAAAAATAACCCCCGCATTCCTGCAAGGGTTAAAATATTTCTTCCCATTATTTATTAGCTAACTCAACTTTTATAAGTTTACCAGCCCCATCAAAAGTGTAATAAACACCATTCATAAGTAAGACTTTATTTATTGCTACTGCTCCTCCATCATTAGAGTCCATATAATATTGAACTCCATTTACTTTTATCCAACCTGTTTTCATATCACAGTTTACTGGATCAAAATAATATCTTTTCCCATTTATATACTGAAAACCTGTAGCTGCAGCACTGTTAAAATAATACCAGTTCCCGTTTATATATCTCCAAGTTTGTTCTACCTGAGCTCCACTTTCAGAATCAAAATAATGCCACCCTTCGTTGAATTTTATCCAACCTGTTTTCATATCACCATTTACAGGATCTAGATAATAATGTTTACCATTTACATAATGATAACCGGTAAACATTATCCCAGCAAAGAGATACCATTTCCCATCTATCTTCTGCCAACCATTTTTTTCATCCCCATTTACAGGATCATAATAATACCAGTTGTTCTCCTTTTTCTCATAATACCAACCAGTTATCATATATCCCCTTTTATCAAAACGGTAAAAATTTCCGCCAATAAACCAACGCCCTCCAGCAGGATATTTCCCACCTCCCCAGTCATACCACCAGCCGTTGCTATCTTGTTTCCAATCAGCTCTTGCTTGATTAGATGTGGGAATTATAATTGATGATAACAATGCAGTACTTAGCAAAACTTTTGCAGTAATTTTAATTGCTTTTTTCATTTTTATTTCCTCCTTAAATTTTATTCTGTATATATTATAAACATAACATTTTATTTCTAATAAATCAAATAAAATAAAAATAACCCCCTAACCTCTTACAACGTGTATAATGTTCTAATATACATTTTCTACATTGAGATACGGTATCTATATGGGGGGTATACCATGTCAAATTTTAACAAGTTCTTATAACCATTTAAACGCCATATAACGTGTTTCGTTTCTTATTTGATGTACATGTACCTTTTATTTCTTGAAGCGGTCTAGTTTAGTACCATACGGTAGGGTAAATTGTTTACTTTTATTAGTTTTTATATTATAATAAAGGTAAATAAAAGAGATATTGGACGTCTTCCCCCCAGTTTTTTTGGAGGATGGGTCAATATCTCTTTTTCTTATTATAAAAAACTGTACTATTTATATATTCGCGGTTGTACTATTTTCACACGAAAAAATTTGTACAGTGACGGCGTGAAGGTCGGCCGAAACTTCGGGGAGGGTCTAACCCCCTATAAAAATTAGAATTTGTTATTTTTGCTTTTAAATCTTCAAAATTTTTGAAAAATTAGCGATTTTTTCGATTTTTTTTAAAAAAAGGAAATAACTTAGTTATTTTAATTATTTCCTTTATTATATATTTTCTAAAACATATTTTTATAGTAACATTCTTCTATCGCTATTAATGATTTTAGTTTTTGGGTTGGTTTGAATTCGGTAATACGGCCGCCAGCAACTACTTTATCCTTCATCAGTGTATGTACCATTAAGTCACCTAATCTTTTACTTTGTAGATAGATCTCTCTTTCTTTAGTTAGTATATTATATACTTGCTCAAGTACTGGTTTAAGCTCCTCTGATACTTTATCTATTTCCTCTCCTAGTATCTCATCTAAAGTATCTAGATAATTATAATATTCTTCATGAGGTATAGGGGATTTTACTATCTCCATGCGGGCGGTATAAAATTCTTGTTCGTTTTCTAACTCTCCTAATTTCTTTTTAGCTTCATTGTGTTTTTTAAAATTGTTATCAACCTTGGCTTTATTTATAACGCTTTTAACTTCGTTTATTTTCTTTTCGTTTTCTACTTTTTTATTATTTAATTCCTCTAGTTCTTTTTCTCTATCGTTTATAATACCGTGTATTTTCTTTTCAAATTCTTTTAATGTCATTTTCTTATGTTCCTTTCTTGTTTTGTATTATGCTTTGATTATAATTCTAACTCTTCAATGTATTCATCATGTTGTTTTATACACCATGATATCCCCATTCCTAAATACTCTGAGATCTCTTTCCATGTTTTTAATTCTATGTATCTCAATCGATATACTTCACTTGTTCTTATACATGGAAGTTTATCAAATACATCTAGTAAGTAAGTTCTTTCTTGCTGTAATTCAGATATATAATGTTTTAGTTGTTCTTCAGTTTCTTGTATTGCAGATAATAGGTTAATACCATTAAACTCATATCGTTTTGTACTTCTCTTAGTTCTTTCTTTTGAGTAGTCAATAGCTTTAACATGTGACTGACTTTCTTTCTTCTCTATAAGCAAATACAACCTATCATCTAAAGCTTCTACTATTTCAGTTAGATTTTTATATCTATTCAGTTTTTCTATTTTCTCTGGGTTAGCTCTTTGTTCAACTACTTTTTCAGTGTTAGATTTTTTAAGTTTTTCTGGGGTTATATGCTCGGTGGTTCTTTGTTCCTCATACGTGATATATCCTTTCTCTTGTAATAAGTTAAACAACTTTACTTTATGTTCATCAATTATTTTTCTCTCATTCTCATTAGGTATGCGTGATAAGCTAAAGTATACAGTTACCAAAACATCACATACCTTGGCGGGGTAATGTTTTAGATAATCTTCTATTATTTTGGCTTCTTTAATGGTGTTATCGTCCATATAACGCTCAATTAGAAGATCTAGTTTTATTAGTTGATTTTTTGATAACTGCATTATTGTTTTTCCTTTCTACTGGATTAATGTACCTATGTGTAAATATGCTACTTCTGGGTACGTTGAATGGTCTTCATTATTTTTAAAATATTCTACATGTATTAAAAATTCATCTTTTTTCAAGCTATGTTTTATATAGTCGTTAATCGCTTTATCTAGTGAATATAGACTATCTATTTTTCTTGTAGCTAAGTTGAAACCTCTATATAATTCTTCTACTCTAGTTATTTTATACATTGCCTTATCTCCTTTAATTAAATTCTACTGGTAACCATTGTTCATAAGGTTTACTACCTTTATAATATACTGGTAAGGTTAATACTTTTCCGTCAATGAAATATATTAGTTTGGTAGTAGGTCTCATTGTGATTAATTCACTATTTAACAAGTCATATAGTAGTTCAGTTGCTCTAGTGTTCCAACCACTCCAAAATATTATATTTTCATTCTTTCTGTATATTGATATATCACCTTGGTATTTAAAGCCTATTTCATCAAAATAATTTTCTATTTCTACAAAGTTTACATCTTTCTTGTGTTTTATTAACTTTACTAGGTCCAGTTTGATTTTTTCTATGTTCATTTTTTTATTTCCTCTTAAATTTTGATATTTTGTGTAATTTTTGATATTTTTGGTGTAAAAAGTAACCTAAAGGTAACCTTTTAGGTTACCATCCTAACTCCAGGTGTATCAACATTTTTTGGCTTATAGGGAGCAGGTAACCTTAACATCAAAGTTGTTTTATATTTACGTGTAATAGATATATATTTATTAATTAATATTTCTAAATATAAATATTTAGGTTACCAGGTTACCTTGTAGTCAATAAACACTTATATGAAGCGGTTTTTAATGGTAACCTAAACTGAAAAATAGGTTACTTTATTTTTTGCAAATATTATCTTTGAATACTGCTAGAATAATGTTTTTATAAAAGTAACCTAAAAAATGGCAAAGGTTACCTTTATAAATCCTTAAATTTACTGTGTTTTTACTATACAATGTACTAAATTATCTGGTAATTTCCCTGTACATTCAACATTGGTTAGATAATGAGTTATTCCTCTACGGTCTTCTACTCTGATTTTTGCACGGTCTATTATATATTTGTACCCTACTTCTTTATAATAATTATTAAGATGCGTAACTAATTCCCTACCGAAACTACCAGTAATTTTATAATCATAATAATTTGTTGTTAAATAGTTGGTAAACTCTATTTTCACCAGTGGTAATGGTACACGCTCTACCAAAGGTAAATTCCTGTGTACATACCAATCTTTAACAAAGCTATATAAATAATCATTATCTTCCTTATATTCTTCTAGCATATGCTCCGTTGCACTAGTATTAGAAAACTTTTCAAAGTCTAGATGTAAGGCTTTATAAAGTATGTACTCCAGGATGATTTTGTTTTTCAAATATTCATCTTTGATACGTCTATCTTGTACTTGGCCGTTAAAATCTGCTTTGAATGGTAGTATTAGAAGTCGTCTATATGCCCCTTGAGTTTTATTCCTTATCTTAGGAAGTTTATTAGCACTAAATATATTAAATAATCTAAACCTTGCTGTAATAACACTTTTACCTTTTCTATTTACTGCCACTGGATCACCAGTGACTATACTCATTAAATTACTTACATCATCAAGATATTTATTACTAATATCATCACCTATGTTACAAACCTTACCTTGTAGCATTTCTAGTTTAAACTCTCCGCTAAATTCATGAGGTGTTAAGGTACTAATATTTTCTATACCAATTAGATTAGTAAGCATTGCTTGAAACGTACCTTTCCCATTATTCCCCTCTCCATATAGTATTGCCATTTTCTCCCTTGTATGATTAGGGTTTACAGCTTCGTTTATCATCTCCCAAAGCACTCTAACTAATTCTTCATCACTATTTGCAATAGATAGAAACCATTTATCAATATCAAAATAAGTTTCTTTTATAACCGAATAATTATTAATAGCGTGCGAATTATAATTTGTAGCTAATTTAGAGGTTATGAAATATTTAGGATTGAATGGCTCAAGTTGTTTAGTCCTACTGTTAAATACTCCATTGTTTACTGCAATTAGATTTTTGTTTTCTAATTTAGCTGAAAATGGTAGTTGAGTTTTTAAAAACTTGTATACTTGTGTATACTTTCTAGGGTCAAACCTAAATTCTAATTTTGCTATGGCTCTATTAATATATGCTTCTTGTCCTGTATAGATTCCCTCACTAAAATTGTAACTATAAATAATAGATGTATCTTCAGTTTCTCCTGTTAGCCTCATAGGGATATGCTTTTTAAGTATGTTACTAATAATATTAAAATTCATTACTGGTGTTTTTTCGTTACCATCCTTATCAATTTTAGTATTTTCAACTCTCCAATGTTCACCTATAGTAAATAATCTCCAATGTAGCTCACCAGTACTTGAAATAGGTTTATTTAACTTGTATCTTACTAAATATGTAAAGTTTTTGTCTTTATCATTCCCAACTATTTCAAACCTTTGTAACATTGAATAACTTTTCTCGTTTTCAAAGTAATTAGGGTTGTTTTGCCAACATTTAATAGCATGATTGATTTTATTTAAGTTATCTTCTCGGTATTTGTCAGGATTTGCCCCAATATTTGCTAATAAGTCAGAACACTCACATACAACATCATAAGTTATTATGTTGTAACAAAAATCACGTGCTAAAGATAATAATATACTTAAAGCTCGGTTGTATTCTTCACTATCTCCAGTGTTTATGTTCTCGTGATCTAACTCTAAATATCTGATAAACATTTCTTTAAAGTCTTCATCTGATAAAGTTACATCAGGAGTGGTATACTCTACTTTTACTTTCTTCTCTTCTTTAACCGCTTCTTGTACTGGATAAGGTAAGCAATAATTTATTATAGGTTTATATTCACTACCATTTATAGTTAATGGCAAACCTTGTATTTGACTATAAGTATAACTTGCTGTATCTGGTTCAACTCCTATCAGATTAGCAATATTTTTGATAGTTGATGTATTTTCTTGTTCGTTCATTTCTCTATTAGTATCAACTATTAATCTAAACCTTGGATGTGTTTCAGTATACGATACCGATTTATATATCATATATGAGTAATTAGCTAGTTTAGACTGAATTAAACTATAAAACTCTTCAGTAGTAAATGATAAGTTTTCATAATCTAATACTGCAAGGTATTTATATATAAAATCTTCTTTCTTTGTTGAAAATTTACCATTTACTTTGTCAAATTTACCTATTAGAAAATATTCTGCTTCTTTCTTGATTTCCTTACATTGAGTTAGATAATAATAATCTTGCTCACTGTAATTTAAAGTAAAATTCTTTTCCTTAGCTTTCTTTATTAGTTCTGATTTATATGTTTCTACTTGTTCATTTGATACATTAGGTAAATTATAATCTTTAGGTTGATACCTTGTTAAAATTTCAAAAGGTGTAAAATTAGTTTGTATTTCTTCTCTATTATTAGCGTTAAAGCCTTTTTGTTTATAGAAATAATATTCTTTCAAATTACATCACATCCTTTATCACCTTTTTCAGCTCGTCTAGTTTTTCGTAACATATACTTGATAATTCTTCTGATGAATTAATAGCTATGGCACAGGTTAACTTGTGTAAATTACAACCGTCTTTTACTTTATCCCAGTGTTTGCATAATACATCAGTTGGTAAGTTTAAACTGCTCAAATCATCATTTGTAAACATTTGAATTACTTCTGCATGAGTAGCTAATAACTCCATTGTAAGCTGTAAACTTGTTAGTCCTTGTTCTATATCTTCAATTCTTTTAATTATTTCTTGTTTATTCATTCTTATTTCTCCATTCTTTTTATTTTAAGAAGCGGTAATAGTACCGCCTTTATTAATTTATAAAACTACTGGTACTGTATTTTTTATCTTGTTTTTAAATTATTCAGTATCTCGTAAACGTCCTCTATATCAAATAGATGTTTATTACCTAATACTGCATACTGTAAGCCGTTCTGTTTTAATATCTCCATACTTGAATTACCTATACCTATAAACTTTTGTAACTCAACTCTTGTTAGATACCTCTTGTATGGCTTTATCTTCTCAATACGGTTTTTAATAACTTCATCAATTAATAAATTTAATTGATCTTTAATTTTTTCACTTTGTGCTTCTGATAAAACTACTTCCATATTTCTATACTCCTTAATAAATGCTGTCCATAAATAATGCTGTTATGTACACTAACGCTGTTATAAATGGTATGAATACCACTGCAAAACATAATGTATTGATGTATAATTCTTTGTTCTCCATTTTTAAAACTCCTTTCTTATGGTATAATGTAAGAAAGTATTTTTTATTAAATACTTGTCTTTAAACCTTTTAAGTAATCTGATTTGGTCGTTAGGTACTTGAAAGGTTTTTTATTCACGTAACTTTCGTAACATGGATTTTAAAAAAATATACTTTCCAATGTCTCATTGGGAAAGGTCTCTTTAAAGTAATTAGTCAATATAACTTTTTCATTATCAGTAAACTTACGTCTACGTTCTTTTTTACAATAAGAACCTTGTGAGATATTTAAAAGAATAGCCATTTCATATTGACTTTTATTTAATGCTTCTCTAAAAGCTTTTACCTTATTAATTTTAACTGCATTCATTTTTTTACCTCCTTTCTTTTGAAACTCCCGTAACTTTCGTAACCTTCAATTAAATTCTAGCACTTAATTTTTCATTTGTCAATAATGAAATTGAATTTTTTAGTAACTTTCGTAACTTTTTATTTCTTTTTTGTAAAAGATATTGTATAATGGTATCAAGAAATAAATTAAGGATGTGTATTATGAAATTTAATATTGATAAAATTAAAGTCGGTAAACGTATATTTAATATAAGAAATAGTTTAAACTTGACTTTGGAACAGTTTGGAAAAATTGATAATTTAAACGCCTCAAAAAGTATTGTTTTACGCTGGGAAAATGGAACGTCGCTACCTAATCGAGCAAGATTAGAAGTTATAGCTAAAAAAGGAAATATGACTGTAAATAAATTACTATACGGTGATGTTAGAGAATTTGTTAGTAATAATTTTTATGAATTACTTAAAAACGCAAGTGCTCCTGGATTTATAAATGATAGATTTACTAATTCAAACAAATATGACCTTGAATATATATTCTTTGAAAAATACAACCACGGTAAGGATACAGAAATCGATATAGATCATATACAAGAATCATTTACTGGATGTTATTATGAATATTTGAATATATGTAATGCTTCTTTACATACAAATTTAAATATAATAAATGATAATATTGAATTAGCACAACACTATTATAAACACATCATTGTTGGTGATGCTAGCCATGGTAGTTATTTAGAGTCATTTTTTAAACCTTTTTATAAAACCAATGAAACATTACCATATTTCGGCGAAGAAACTGAAGAAACTGAAGAAATAAAAAATGCTAAATCTTTAAATTTCGTTATTAAAAAAATGGAGTATGACAAAGAAATAAGAGATATCTGTATATACTCTAAAATTTTAAAAGAACTTGTTTTTCTAATGAGTAAAGATAAAGAATTTAAAGATGAAATTGATATGATTTTCAACTCTCACAAAATTTATATCTTAAGTCTCGATAATTTAATATATCATATAAATAACAATACACTTTTTTGGTCAATAGGTGAAATATACGATATTCCATTGAAACTTAACAAATATAATTTTTTAAATTATGAAAATTTATATGGAATATATATTAAAGATATTGAAACAACATATATTTTAGCTACCTATCTAGATATGAGTAACACCCCACTTAACACAGAAGCTGAATACTTTATTTTAAACCACGATAACTCTTATCAAATAACTAAAATAACTGACATACCAAACTGCAAGTATATAGCACCTATTATTGGTAGATTGGAATAGTAGATAAATTAAAAATATAGAAGGGGTGTATTAAAAATGAAGGAGTTAAATATTAAAAAGTGTATTGATATTTTAAAAACAGACAATAAGTTTATAGAAATGACATATGCTCGAAGAGAGTTATTAAATTATGATATTTCTGAAATAGAAAAAGGTCTAACAGAATTAGAATTGGAGCTAGAAGAGCTTCTCAACTTAAAATATGCAATTAAGTTATCACTATCCAACATTAATATGAAACCATTCTGGCTAATTTTATTAACGGTAATAGTAACAGAAAGTGCAAAAAATATTATAAAAGATATAACTGGTTTTTATAGTCTTATAGGTATTGTTTTGGTATCTCTTCTTATATATTTTACAACATGGAGGTTTTCAATTGGTTTGTATAATTCCAGTACTGGCAGATTTCAACGCATAAGAAAGAAAAAAATTCTTATTGATTTAATTGATTTTGAAATTGAAAAAGAAAAAGAAAAGAAAAGAAAAAAGGATTCTTTGATTCTTTAATTAGTTTCATATTACAAAGAAAATAATTAATCTAACTATCAACCAACAGTTAACAGTTTAAAATAGAAAATCACGCTATTTTTTCCATTCTAGTGGTTATCAACTAATAGTTAACTACCACTCAAGAAGAGGGTTATATGGATTAATATCTTCTCTATATTAATCATTATTAGGAAAATATCAATACCAAAGACAAATAAAAAACTCCACACTAACAAGCGACTAAACAAGATAGTGTAGAGATATGGAAAGAATTTTAATAAAATAAAACTCTCTTTTATTATAACAAAATTATTAAAAAAATAAAAGGAGCTAATTAATGATAAAGTCAATAAAGTTTATTCAATACAGAAAATTAAAAAATATTTCCTT
>ERZ773022.1984-NODE-1984-length-12821-cov-23.818346_pt1 | contig 12821 bp, 13 predicted proteins | sample MGYA00580839_ERZ773022 | MGnify/ENA primary metagenome ERZ773022 (study PRJEB29015, sample SAMEA2738020) | human oral metagenome | biome: human oral; feature: human-associated habitat; material: dental | place: China | collected 2044 ... | reverse complement strand
TTTATATTAAAAAATGGCTAACGATAGCGATTTTCGTCATGATCGGCGGAATCGTTGGTATCGCATATACGTATTACATTCAGACGCCGCAGTATGAAAGTAAGGCGACGCTGCTACTAGTAGGAACGAATCGGACGGCAGCGAATCAGGAATCAGTGGCACTCAATAACTACGTTGAGCTATTTAAATCACGCCGCGTGCTTGAGCCGGTTATTACTGACCAAGGATACGATAAAGGGTATGATGCACTTGCTTCAGGTGTGACTGCGCAAGGCGTCAAAGGTACGGATGTTATTAATGTGTCAATCAAAACGCCTGACGCGAAACAGAGTAAGTTATTGCTTGAAGGTGCAATTGAATCATTCCGTAACGAAGCTAAAGAGCTATATGGCAATAGCAGCATCAAAATCAATACGGTTGATGCCGCTAATACACCAAAATCACCGTCAAACGTGCGTCCGGTGATTCAAATTGGACTTTCTGCTGTTGCTGGGTTCATTCTCGCGATCATCGGACTGTTCTTTGTCTACGATTACCGCCACTCACAGCCAAAGGCGGCAAAGACAGGCGACTCGCATGACGACGATTCAGCACAGGCAAAAGATCAGGTGGACGTGGAGCTAGAAGCGGATACAGCGAAAAAAGACGTTGACTGCACCACGATTTCACATTTTTACACCGGTGGAGCGTACGAAAAAGAATAGGGCAGAGGGACATTTACGCTATGTATGTACGTTTTGGAAAACGAGTATTTGACATTATCATTGCGTTGCCGGCGCTTATCATACTGTCGCCGTTGATGATAGGCGCAGCAGTATGGATAAAATTTGACTCGAAAGGTCCGATATTATTCCGTCAGCCGCGCGCAGGTAAAGGAAACGCGCCGTTTATTGTCTATAAATTTCGCTCTATGGCGCAAACCGCGCCAAGCGATATGCCGACTAACGATTTTAAGAATGCCGATGCATATATTACACGATCTGGCAAGGTTTTACGCAAGCTCTCCATTGATGAATTACCGCAGCTATTCAATGTTATTAAAGGTGATATGAGTATTGTTGGTCCGCGACCAGTCGTTCTAACGGAAAAGAGGCTCCTTAGTTTACGCGCAAAGCATGGTGCAACAACAGTAAAACCAGGAATCACTGGTTGGGCGCAAATAAACGGTCGCGATGAACTGGCGCCCGACAAAAAGGCAAAGCTTGATGGGTTTTATGCTAAGCATGTTAGTTTTGTATTTGACATAAAGTGCATACTAATGACCGTATGGACGGTTGTTTCGTTAGCGGGTCATTCCGAGGGATACGAAAATAATGCAAACAAAGAGAGCCAGAAATTAAGCGTGGAAAAGTAAGTATATGAGCAAAAAGATACTTTTCACGTCGCATACCGCGAACTTCCAGAAATTCAATCGCCCATTCATGCGCATGTTGCGTAGAGATGGCTGGGAAGTACACTACGCGTCAATGGGCGAGGAAGAAATTTTAGATGCCGACAAATCGTTCACTGTTTCATTCACGCGCAATCCGTTCACCATCAGCAATATTCGCGCATACAAGCAGCTAAAACAAATTATTGACTGCGAAAACTACGATATTATTCACACGCACACACCTGTTGGGAGCGTAGTGACCCGCCTGGCGGCACGACGTGCCCGTAAACGAGGAACGCGCGTTATCTATACGGCGCATGGCTTTCATTTTTTCACGGGTGCGCCGCTACTAAATTGGCTAATTTATTATCCGGTTGAACGGCTTATGGCACGACATACCGATACGCTCATCACGATTAACGACGAGGATTATAAACGGGCGAAACGTACGTTCAAGACAGATGTCCGCTACGTACCTGGAGTAGGAGTAGACCCAGAACGGTTCAAGCCGCGCCTCACGAAAAAACAACGCAACGACTTGCGCCGGTCGCTCGGGCTTAAACCGGACGATTTCGTGATGATTTATCCAGCGGAACTTAATAAAAATAAAAACCAAGCCATGCTCATAATGGCGATGGAAAAACTTACCGCTGCAAATCCACATATTCATCTACTCCTGCCTGGTCAAGACAGTATGAATGGTTTTCACTCAAAACTCATTAAAGAAAAGGGGTTGCAAAATAATATTCACTTGCTGGGTTATAGAGCTGATATACCGCAGTTGCTGATGGCGTCGGACTTATCGGTATCGGCAAGTTATCGCGAAGGCTTGCCAGTACATATTATGGAAGCGATGACAGCAGGCTTGCCGATAATCTCTACGAAGTGCCGAGGTGCTACTGAACTCATTGAAGAGGGTGAAAATGGCTACTTAGTGGATTTTGATGATGTAGAAGCGATGACGGCTGAGATTATGAAAATGTCTCAGAATGGAATGCATGGATTCGGAAAGTGTAGTAAGAATAAAAGTAAAAAATATCAAATTGAGCATATTACAAAAGAGATGAAGAAAACATATTGTAAAAAACAGAAAATATTACATTTACTATCTAGTAGTCAATTTTCCGGCGCCGAGAGTGTAGCCTGCACGCTAATTTTAGGAGTAGACGGTCAATACGAGATTGCATATTGTTCTCCGACAGGAACTATAAAGAATGTATTGTCAGCTAAGAATATAGAGTATTGTCCGTTAGAAAAATTTAATCGAAAAGCGTTGTCTAGGGTAATTGCAGATTGGAAGCCGGATGTTATTCACGCCCATGATTTTAGAGCAAGCATTTTAGCTAGTTTCTTTGCTAAAGAAGTAAAAATTATTTCACACATTCATCAGAACCCTGCATGGTCAAACAAAATAACGATACGATCGTTATTGTACAGATGGCGCATAAAAAAGTTTATGAAAATTGTTATCGTCACAGATGCTATGCGAAATAATTTTATTTTCAGAGGGGTCACAGGCGAAAAACTTATAATCATTCATAATTTGGTAGATAAGAATAGTATTATTGAAAAAAGCAAAGTTGGCTTAGGCACTCCATCGTATGACATAGCTTTTTGCGGTCGTCTTGAAAGTGTAAAACAGCCGCTTGAGTTTTTGGATATTATTTACAAAATTAAAAAAACACAGGCGAATGTGCGTGCAATTATGATTGGTGAAGGATCTTTGCGCAAGGATTGTGAGCTTTATGTTAACAAAAACTGTTTGCAAGATAATGTTGTAATTGCTGGTTTTCAAAATAACCCGTACCAATACATTAAAAATAGCAAGTTTTTGTTTATTACTTCAACAGATGAAGGCTTTGGGCTTGTTGCAGCGGAAGCGGATATCTTAGGTACGGTTGTCTTGTCGTTTAATTTGAAAGCTATTGCTGAACTATTCTCCGGTGCAAGGTCTACATACAAAACAAAAAACACCATCATACAAACGTATTTAGAATGTTGTCATAATCGTAAAGGATATCAACAACTTTTGAAGTCGCAGCAGAAATCACTACCAAAAGATGTAACAGATAAACATACATGGCAAAATAATCTATTAAATCTGTACAAAAAGGCAAGTAAACAATGAAACTAACACGTCAATATATATTAAAGCCATTACTGTACATTTATATTTTTTATGTTGTATATACGCCGATTTTTGGTTCTGGAGTGATTTTTGATAAGTATATTGTGCTAAGTATTCTTGCGTTGATCATGCTATTGCCATACTTACTTAGGCAGGATCAATCTATTCTGAAGATTCTCGGGCATCGTAATGTTATTTTGTTGATGTTTGTTGTATTCTCTTTGAGTCTTTATCCTATTTTCATACAAACCATTAACAATATTCCGATCAATAGTATCGCCGACCTTCGTATTGTTCAAAACAACCTCATCAATATTTTAATTATTCATGCTGCAATTATTATTGATAAGATGCGGAAATTTGGATATACCAGAGCGCAAGGTTTTGAGATTTTATTGAAGTTTGGAGCATTACAAGGAATCTTATGTATATTTGGACTTTTATTACCCGCAGTTAAAGATGTATTCATTGGTTTATATCAGGCTGGGGGCGGTTTTAATCAATTTGTGATAGATACGAGAATTTTCGGTATATCAAGCGACTATACATTTGGAACGCCTATATATCATGGTGTAATTGCAGGGCTTGCAGTATATTTTGCCCTTAAAGACAGAATAAGGCGGTATTATTTGTATGTGCCATTTATTTTGCTGGCTACGTTTCTTAATGGTCGTACAGGAATCCTTGTCTTTCTTGTGACTGCCACTGCGTCAATCTTTTATATATATGCGAAGCGTTCTAGATTGATTAACGCTTTTATTGCTTTCGGTGTAGTAATAACTTTGCTTGTAGGATTGCTGGCAGGGGTGGCTCGTTTTGCGCCTAATGCATATAATTTTATAGATTCTTTTATTGAGGATACGAGAAACCTGCTCGAAAAACATGAGTTAACTGGTAACTACGAGGTTCTGTATGAAACGAGTAAAATAATGCCAAAAAATGAAAAACTTTTGTTTGGGGAGGGATACCGGATATATGATGCTCAAGGAGCTCAGCGAGCAGGCGGACGTTCGGATGTGGGGTATATAAATGATCTATTTATAGGCGGTATATTCTATATTATTGTATTGTATAGCGCAACTTTCTCGTTTATGATGCATCATGAACGTAAAGAGGCTTTTATATTTTTACTCATCATTTTTGTCATATTGATAGTTAATATAAAAGGTGAAATATTTAGATCGGCTGTATTTATGTTCATGGTTGCTTATATTAAGCTGTTGTTTTTAGAATATAATAAAATTAAGGATTGTAATGAAAGATAACCTACCTCTTATTTCTATAATTGTTCCCGTCTACAATGTTCAGCCATATCTGGCACGGTGTGTTGACTCTATACTCAGTCAAACATATAAAAATTTGGAGATATTCCTTGTTGATGATGGTTCTCCTGACGATTGTGGTCGTATGTGTGATGAATATGCAAAAGTAGATTCTAGAATAAAGGTTATTCATAAAAAGAATGGTGGTCTTTCGGATGCACGCAACGTAGCTATAGATATAGCATCTGGTGATTATATTTTGTGCGTCGACAGCGATGACTATGTACATCACACTATGGTCGAGACTCTTTATCTATCACTTAAGAAATATAAGTGCGACATAAGCGTTGCTAGTCATTTAGATGTTACTGACCAGTACAAGTTAGATTTGTCCTCAAAAAAAGAGAATCAGATAGAAGTATTTGACACACAATCTGGACTAGAAACCATGCTTTATCAAAGGGGTATTACTACATCTGCTTGGGGTAAACTGTATAAAGCTGAGCTTTTTACCGATGTTAGGTATCCGAAGGGTAAGCTCTGCGAGGACCTAGATACTACATATAAGTTATTTGCGAAATCAAAGAAAATTGTACTAAATTCCGCTAAGCTCTATTTTTACTTACAAAGAAATAACAGTATCATTAAATCATCGTTTAAGCCTGCGAGAATGGATGCATTAAAGTTTGCAGAGGATCAACTAGTGTTTATTGAAACGAGATTCCCTGCAATCAAAAAAGCTGCTTGCAATAGGCTCTTTATGGAAGCGATATTTATTATGCTAACCATGCAAAAAGCAACTATAGCTGAATATAGTACGAGTTGGCGTAAGTGTGTAAGTATAATAAAAAAATATCGAAAAACCGTATTGTGCGATACGAAATCAAGGGTGATCTATAGACTGTATGCTGCTTTGTCGCTGATATCACCTAAGTTAATATATACAGTTAATGGGCTTAAAAATCACATCAAACTAATCATTGGGAGGATGGCATGATAAAACTAAAAAAAAGAGTAATCCCTTTATACGAATACATGACTACGTATGTGTCAAATGCGAAGATTAAACGTACTTCCGATAAGGTGGCGTATATATTTTTAGCCGCTAATTATAACAATATAGGCGATTTAGCAATAACTTACGCTCAAGAAAAATTTATTGAGAAGGTATGCCCAGACTATCAAATTGTGTCTATACCAATTACTGACACCTATAAGTATCTTAAAGATATTAGGCGTAATCTTAATGCTGTTGACTTGATTTTTTTACAAGGTGGCGGTAGTTTTGGCGATCTTTATCCAAAAGCGGACTATGGGCGCAATTTTATCTGTAAATATTTTGCAGATCATCAAATTATTTCATTTCCGCAAACTATGGTGTTTACAGATACTGAGTATGGGAAGTGGAGGCTAAAGAAAGCATGCGTCGCGCTATCAGGCAAGAATATAACATTATTTGCTCGAGAGAAAATTAGCTACAAGATGATGCGAGAGACGTTTGGCAAGGACAGAGTTCAGCTGTCGCCTGATATAGTTTTGTCCTTGTTGTCGTCTATTCGACGAGAGAGTGTTGTTAACTCTCGTAAGTCTATCGTTTTAACGCTTCGTGCTGATGGAGAAAAAAAGATCACACCAGAACAGCAGGTGTTGCTTCAGGATATGGTAAAAAATAATTATAAAAATGTGATATATAGAGATACCGAGTTTGTAGGCAGGTCTCCAAAGACGACCGTTGAGGGGTATGAAAAGGTAAAAGGCATGCTCAACGCCTATAGAACTGCGAGAGTTGTTATAACTGATAGGCTTCATGGTATGATATTTGCGGCAGTTACAGGAACACCATGTATCGTATTGCCAAACTCTAATCATAAAATAAGCGAAACATATGAGAATTGGTTGAACAAATGCAACTATATAAAATTTATAGATTCTGTAGATATTCAGGAAGTAAAGGAAGCGATAGATTATTTTACAGACAGTAAGTTTAAGACGAATTACAATGATATTTCAATACCTTTTAAGACTTTGGAAAATTCATTGGAGAGAGCGACTAAGGGTTAATGTCCAAGCAATCATCTCTTGTTAAAAATACCCTTATCATTGCGTTTGGCAAGCTATCGACGCAGTTTTTAACATTTCTTTTGTTGCCGCTATATACGACGTATTTGGAGACGAGCGAGTTTGGCACAGTCGACTTAGTAATGACGTATGTTACATTACTTGCGCCGATCATCACTGTTTCGCTTGAGATGGGCGTATTTCGCTTTTTGATTGACGTGCGAGGCGACGCGGAAAGACAGAAACGAATTATCTCGACGGTAGTGCGGTTTACGGCGTGTATGCTTGCACTTGCTACGGTAGCATATCTGCTCGTTTGGTCTTTCGTGAATATTCCATACGGATTGTATGCACTCGGTGCGACGGTAGCAGTGATTATGTCAAACATGTTTTTGCAGATTGCGCGTGGTTTTGGCGATAATGTAAAATTTGCGGTTGGCGGCATGATCGCTGGCGTGGTAACGATTGCGGCGAACATACTGCTTATTGTCGTGATGGGTATAGGTGCGCGGGGTATGCTGACGTCAACGATTTTAGCGAATGTCGCATGTGCAATATATTTGTTCGTTACGTTGAAACTCTATCGGTATATAGATTTTCGTATCCACGATAGAAAGTTACTGCAGCAGCTGCTTGGTTATTCGGCGCCGCTAGTGCCAAATGGTGCGTCATGGTGGGCAATTAATGCTGCCGATCGTACGATTGTAGCGATTTTTCTTGGGGTAGCTGCTAATGGTGTTTATGCGGCAGCGTATCGATTCCCGCTGGTGTTTAACGGGCTATTTTCGTTTTTTAGTATGTCCTGGACAGAGTCAGCGTCAGTGCATATCAATAGTCCAGATCGCGATACATTTTTCTCAAGGACGATGAACGCGGGTGTGAAACTGTTTGGGTCGCTAGGCTTAGTAATGCTTGCGGGGTTGCCAATCGTATTTAACTTATTTGTCGGTGTGGCATTTCGTGAAGCGTATTTGTATATACCGTTGCTTATCGTTGGCTCGTTTTTTAACTCTATTGTTGGGCTCTACAGCGCGCTCTATATTGCTAAAAAGATGACAAAGCAAGTGATGAATACTTCAATTATTGCAGCAGTAGTAAGTGTGGTGGTGTCGCTAGTTGGTATTCGTTTCGTGGGGTTGTATGCGCCAGCGGCGGCGATGACAGTGGCATTCTTTGCGATGGCAGTATACCGCCACTATGATATGAAAAAATATGTCACAATTCGGTATGAAGCGAAGACGTTTGTAGTGTTGATGTTGTTGTATGCGGCGGCGGTCTCGCTGTATTATATGAATATGTTGGTCGGTAATATTGTAAATGTTGTCATCATCGGCGCAGCGGCGCTTGCGTTAAATCGCTCCGTCGTAGCAGTGCTGTGGAAGGGTGTGTTGAGCAAGGGGCGGGTGTTGGCGAGGACTTGGCGAAGATAGCTGTTAATTTATTTCTAGCCCGCGATCAACGTGATTATACTATGGTTGGGCGCGGTTGATGATTTATTTATCACCTTTGTTATTGCTACTCGCAGGCGTTTCTTTAGACTTATTATTGATACTTCTAAATAATACTAGGGACTTTGCCAGACCAACGGCAGCTCCTATGACAAAACCCTCAAGCGTTTTGTTTGTTGAGAGTAGGTATACTGCGCTGGCAATACATAATAAATACATAATCAACGTGCCAATGGATCCTACTCTTACAACGAAAGAGTCAGAGTCAACCACTTTGTTCTCAATATTATGGCGGTGCTCCATCTGAGTTCGGGCGTCTTCCACTATCGCTTTTTGAACTTCTGCTGGATACTTATTAAACTCATCAGGAGGAGGCAGGGGATCAGAGAAAAAAGTGCCCTTAACAACTCTCCTGTCGTCTTTTTGGGCTAAATTACCGACCACTTCACCTTCTACGGAATCAACCTCTACGGGTCGATTATTTAGTTTGGTTTTTTCTCTTGTTGTTTTTCTTCGAGACATTCTCTTTTTTGCCCATTTTAGCGAGGGATATTGAATAATTTTTATAGACAGCAGCGTAATCGCCTGAGATAGCTTTACTGTCGCTGACGTTTAGTATGTCAATTGACCTTACTCTATTGTAAGATTCACCTAAAATAATACTATTGACGTAAGCAAGTGATTTAGAGACACTATTCTGTTGCATTAAGTAATGCTCTTCCATCGGCTATATTATAGCTCGTTGTTAGGGGTGCAGTCAATAGCAAGTAGTTGACTACATCCCCTAGGTAAGCTCTTGGAAACAGGGGTTCATTTTATGTTATAATAAAGTACCAATGAAGCTAACTCTTCGTAAGAGGTTAAGATTGATTCTGTTTATCGCTATCGTTCTATGGATGGCGCTAATTTTTTGGTTTTCGAGCGCTGGGCATGAAGTGTCGAGCGGACAGAGCGAGCGCGTGGTGCGAAGCATGCAATATATTACGAATATCTCGTTTTCCGAGACGGTAGTGCGCAAGGCAGCGCATGTGTTTTTGTATTTCGTGTTGGGAATACTGCTAACTCTGCTGGTGCATACGTATCATATACGTTGGCGCAGCGTTGTGCTATGGGCGGTTGGTGTTGCGTGCGCGTATGCAGCGACCGATGAAACCCATCAGCTGCTTGTCGGCGGGCGAAGCGGGCAGGTGAGCGACGTACTGCTTGATACGGCGGCGGCCTGTGCTGGCGCAGCGGTTATCGCCGGCGGATATAAATTGATCTGTAAGTTGCATAATAATCAAAAATGTGATAAAATTTAGCAGTGAAAGTGAGTAAAGAACAGAAAGCGTCGCTGTTTGCGTGGCTGCAGCGGTTAGTCGGTGCGAGTATCATTGTGACGGCGATTCCTGCGGGAATTAACCTATTTGCGATGGGCGTAATCCCCGACAAGTATTTATATATCATCGCGCCGTTGTATGCAGCGGTGGCAGGCGTTGTGCTGTGGCAGTTGATGCGCCGGCCAAAAGCGGTATGGCGCGGCGTGCTATTCATGGCGATTGGCATGGTGATAATCGCTGCCAATGTTGCCGTGTATAAAAGCGGGCACTCGGTGAATTCGTTTTTGAGTGCAGTGCAGCCGCCGCAGGTTAATTATGTAGAGTACACGGTTATCGCGAAGAAAGACCGCAGCATAGCGCTCGATTCTGCTCGGTCGGTCGGTATGGTCGGAGCGGACACGCTGCGCGATAAGGCGGCGAAAGCGCTTGCCGACGTAACGCCGGCGGCGCAGAGCAGCTACGACAGCCTGATGGCGCTGACGGAGCAGCTTAACGCTGGTGCGGTTGAATTGGCATCAATCCGAACGGCGAATATGGGCGTATTGCAAGAAAATTACCGTGAATTTTATGACAGCGTGGCGACGCTTGCGACTTACAAGGTGCGGGACGATGATCGCCGAGCTGCACCGAAAACTGACGTAACGAAGCCGTTTGTGCTGTACGTCAGCGGCATTGATACGTATGGCGATGTGGGCGAGGTGTCGCGGAGCGATGTAAATATGCTGGCGGTGATGAATCCGGCGAAGCGGACGATGCTGCTCGTAAACACGCCGCGGGATTATTATGTGCAGCTGCACGGCGTGGCAGGTATGCCGGATAAGTTGACACATGCGGGCATTTACGGTATTGACATGTCGCGGCAAACGCTTGGCGATTTATATGGTGTTGAGATCCCGTACTATGTGCGGTTGAACTTTACGTCGCTCGTGAAGATGGTTGATGTGGTGGGCGACATTACGGTTGACTCTGATTATGCGTTTCATTCGTTCCAGGCAGGTAAGAATACGCTTGATAGCAAGCGAACGCTTGAGTTTGCACGCGAGCGTTATAGCTTTGGCGACGGCGATCGGCAGCGGGGGCGCAACCAGCAGAAGGTAATTGAGGCGATTGTCGCGAAGATGAGCGAGCCGCGCAACCTGACGCGGTATAACGCGATTTTGTCGACATTGCAAAGCTCGCTACAAACAAACATGAGCCAGGAGACGATTGCGTCGCTGATAAAAATGCAGCTGAATGATTTTAAGGGTTGGCGCGTTGAGTCAATGAGTGTCGACGGTGCAGGCGCAACTCGCCAAACGTATAGCATGGGCGCGATGCCGCTGTACGTGATGATTCCTGATAGCGCGTCGATAGAGCGGGCGAAAGAGCGGATTGGAGAGTATTTGCAGCCGTAGGTTTTCGCGGCGACACACATCCGCAGTTGCTTCCCGGCAACTGGGTAGTCCTCGTAGTGTTCAGATTCAGAGATGATGCGCGGGGTGTTTGCTGTAGATTTATTCGCGTAGAGCAAGGCTACGGCAGGCTTATGCCGCTGATCCTTGTGCTAGATCCGGAAACTTTGCTTCAACCAGGCGCAGGCGCTTATCGAGAGATTTGTACTTCTCATCTTGGTCATCCAAAAGAGCTGCATCTGCCGTCTCGCGCGAGCCTTCTTCAATGAACAAATCATGACGAAGACCGGCGATGTCTGCGCGGATGGCTGATTGTCCTGCTTCCAATCCGCTGAATCGCTCATCAACCTTTGCAAAGCGTTTATCAATGCGCAGCTCCATGTCCTTCACAGTATCCGTGAGGTTCTTGTGGTCTTTGCGGATGGCGGAGAGCTGGGTGTCGATTGATTCGAAGCGTTGGTCAATTTGTTCAAATCTAGCATTCATCGCCTCGGCTAGTGTTTGTATCTGTTTAGCTAAGTCTTCGTTCGTCATGGTTATATTTAATCATAGATAGGAGGGCGGAGCAAGGAGTAGGTTAATTTACGTAGCGTATTCAAAAAACTCCCATCCATGACGGATGGGAGTCTAATATTACCCTGCAAACCACAGAAAACAGACTCTCAGGTCCAGGGTTTGTATGACGAAATCGTGGTACACCCGATACGATTCGAACGTACGACCTCTTGCTCCGCAAGCAAACGCTCTATCCAGCTGAGCTACGGGTGCATACCATCTTAAATCATAGCACGATACTGGCAGGTGTGCAAGAGGAGCTCGGCATTACAAACGGAGTTTTGCGAGTAGTTTATCAATAATATCCGGACTTGCCTCTTTCATTGGCAAACGCGCCGCCAACATATCGACAAGTTTTTCACCGATTTCAGTTGGGAAATAGATATTTTGCCCTAGCTGGAAGCGTTTACGTGGTATAAGCACAACATGATTCGTCGTTTCCTGCCTCACAACACTGAACGACTTGAATTGATCAAACGTGTATAGCCGATCGTTGACATGAATTCCTTTGCGGCTCACCGTGTAGTCGATCGTCGCGGGCGGGCGGCGAACGTATAACGCTAATGCGACCGCCATTACCGGCACGAGTACTGCAAATGTTGGCGATTTGAATACAAAAATTGCCACCGCAATGAGTATAAGTACGGTAGCGCCAAATCCGATATACCAAATCGGCTCGTGCTGATGTTGCATATACTCAAGCGCTTGCCAACGGATGAGAATCTCGTCGTCAGGAAGATCGTCAGCCGTCATGTCATCCGTAGTGTCAGGTTGATCTGGCGATTCTTGAGCGGGTGATTCGGTAGCTTGCTGCGCTACTGCCCTAGCGGCAGGATCGGAAAATTCAGGAGAAGACGGAGAAGCCGCGGATACTTCGGGAGTAGTGGGCTGTGAAGCTGTTTGCGTCTCTGGTAGAGGCGTATTTGCCACCGTTGGCATTTCTTCTGGCGCTGCAGGAGACTCGGCGGATGGAATTGGCGCTGGAGATACCTCAGACACCGCCGCAGGTCCAGCAGATGACGGTAGTGTCTGAGGCGACGGTACTGTATTTGTCGCCTGTGTCGTATCTTGAATTGACTGGTACGCTCCGTGTGCAGTTGATTGCGCTGGTTGCTGCCAATCTTGGGTTTGCGGCTCTTGGTCTTGCATATCTTTATTGTACCATGAGCAGGTTCTATTCGTATACCCACGGCTATCACATTAAAAATGACCTAACCTAGGTCATTCTCTTGTTCCTGGCGGAGGAGGGGAGATTCGAACTCCCGCTGCAGGTCTCCCCACACTAACG
>ERZ773022.1981-NODE-1981-length-12841-cov-6.318004_pt1 | contig 12841 bp, 14 predicted proteins | sample MGYA00580839_ERZ773022 | MGnify/ENA primary metagenome ERZ773022 (study PRJEB29015, sample SAMEA2738020) | human oral metagenome | biome: human oral; feature: human-associated habitat; material: dental | place: China | collected 2044 ... | reverse complement strand
TGCAAAGGTAATACAAATTTTTAATATACAAGATATATGACTACAAAAACAACAAGTAAGAAAAGAGTTGCCACAAAGAGAGCAACCAGAAAGACGACAGGTAAAAAAAGAGTCGCTACAAAGCGTACAACTCGGAAGACAACTACCAAGAAAAGAGTTGCTACAAAGAGAGCAACCAGAAAAACAACCGGTAAAAAAAGAGTTGCTACAAAGCGTACAACTCGGAAGACAACCGCCAAAAGAACCACAACCAAAAAGACAGCACGCCGATGAGAAAGCTTGTTTTCGTACTGCTTGCGGTGGTGTATCTTGGTGTCTCGCCCGGATGTCGAACTCGCTATGTTGTCCGGACCGAAGAGAAGGTAAAGACCGAGTACAAAACGAAGACAGTACGCGATAGCGTTTACTTTTCCGACACCGTCCGCGTGCTCCAAAAAGGCGATACCGTCTTCGTCGAAAAGGTAAAATACACACAAAAGTACAAGACGCTCATCGACACAGTTTTACGTGTCGATACCGTAGTGCAGGTAAAGAGAGAGAGCTCTGCATCGGCACCGCCTACTCGATGTGGCACCCTTCAAGTGTGGGGCATACTCAGTACCGCCATACTCCTTTTTATCTTGGCGAGGTGGACAGTGTCGCGGGTAAAGAGATTTCTATAAAAGCAGGCGACTCATATCGTCTACAACCTTTTTACCTAAAAGTTTCGCGTAGTGTTGGGTCATTCGTATGTTGGAGTGTCCCATCGCTTTTGCTACTGTCTCGATAGGTATGCCTTTGTTTAGTAAATACGTGGCAAACGTGTGTCTGGCAGCGTGAGATGTGAGGCGTTTGTCGATACCGGCACCGGCAGCAAGCAGCTTTATATAGTCGTTGTACTTCTGGTTGCTTATTTTCGGCAGCGTGTAGTCGTACTTTTTAAGTATCGCCTCCGCCTGTGGCAGGAGCAGTGTTATAAACTCTTGGTCTGTCTTCTGCCGAGAGCTGTTTATCACCTTGTGCCCGTGAACGATTTCGATATACGACTTATCGAATTTACTCATATCTACATACGCAAGTCCCGTAAAGCATTGGAATAGAAACAAGTCTTTTACCTTCTTTACCTTGTCGACGGTCGGAGTATAGTCTATTATCTGCTGTATCTCCTTTTCGTTCAAAAATACCGGCTTTTTGCTCTGCCCCGGCTTCACATTAAATAGGTCGTACGGGTTGCTATCGCATAGCTTCCGATTGATAGCCTCTTTGATGATGCGTTTCAGGGCATTGTGTCGCTTATACAGCGTGGGCTGCGACACTATAAACTGCCGCAGATAGCCGTCGAACTCGACAATATTCTGGTAGGTTAGGTCGGTGAAAGTCTTGATTTTGCCGAAGCCGTCGAGCCTCTTTATTAGAGAGGTGTAGTATGTTGCGGTAGCAAGCGATGCCTGCCATCGACTCAGTTCCGCTCGTATGAAGTCCTTTACGAGCAGAGTCTCACCTGGTTTGTCCTTCCACTTGCTTACGTCGGAAAACGTCCGACACTCCCGCGAGAAAATAAACGCCTCGATACGGTTATAGACATAACGCCCCCTCCCCGTAAGCACTTGCGAGTGCGGGTGATTGATGCAGGTGAAGCCGTTTCTGTCCGAAAATTGTAACGAAGTGAGCTTTACACCTGTCGAAAAAAATTTCTTTGTAGAGGTGCCGACAATACGAACCTCTATTTGCAGCAGTCCCTTTTCCGTTTCTGTTGCTTTGTGTTTTCTGTCAAACACGTAACGCATTGATAAGTTGTTCATTGGTTGATGTTTTATTTGTAAATAAATTTTTTATACCGTTTTTTATACCATTACTCATTTTGGTATAAAAAAACCGTACAACCTTGTACAACTTAATGCAACCTAATACACATAAGGTGTTGATTATAAGATGAAACTAAAGAGTATTCAACACCTTTTAGTGGAGCTGACGGGATTCGAACCCGTGTCCAAACAAGGAAGCAATATGCTTTCTACATGCTTATCTTCGCCTTTGGTTTTCGTCTATCGGCAAGACCGAAGCCACCAACCGATAGCTTATCTGCTAAAAACTTCGAAGTCGCCTCGCAGCGCGACGCCATCTATCTCCGATATTCCCTACACCTCTTTGCCAAACCGCCTCGGAGAGCGGCATTTGAGAGATGTCTCGTTGCAGCACCTGTGCCACAATTAAGCTTAAAGTACTATACTTCCGTTTAAGCAGCGAGAGCGTAATTATTTTCGCCAGTTATGGTTTGTCGTGTGTGTTTATAGTGCTACCCAACAACGCACTGCATGCTTACATACCTCTTCTGCTTGCTGTCAAAACCAAACAGCCCCCAGTAGCTTTTTGTAATCAATTAGAGTGCAAAGATAATAAAAAGTTACAAAACCGAAGCATTGCAATACTCGGAATATCGGAAATTTACTACCTTTGCAGTCACTCAATTTTTATGTTTTTATAGAAAAAAGTAATGCAACAATATATATTAAATCAAGGCACGAGCAATCCTGGTGTTGCAGGTTTCAGAGGTAATACTTGCCAAAAGCTGCCCGTCGTCAATTGGCTTGCCGACCTGCCCGAGACACAGCAAGAGAGCAATCTTGTGGAGGTTCAGTTTAAAAACACACGTAAGTGCTATTACCTAAATAGCAACAGTTTATTACTCGAAAAAGGCGATTGGGTGGCGGTAGAAGCCTCGCCCGGACACGACGTAGGAGTAGTTACTCTTACAGGACGTTTGGTTCTTTTGCAGATAAAGAAAAATCGTATCAATATGGACAGGTATGAGGTCAGGCGTATATATCGCAAAGTACGGCAGTCTGATATGGAGAAGTACCATGAGTTCAAGGCAAAAGAGTACGACACTATGATTCGAGCACGACAGATAACTCAAGACTTAAAGCTCGATATGAAGATAGGCGACGTAGAGTACCAGGCAGACGGCAATAAGGCTATTTTTTATTATATAGCCGACGGACGTGTCGATTTCCGCCATCTTATAAAAGTCTTGGCAGACGCATTCAAGACTCGTATCGAAATGAAGCAGATAGGAGCGCGTCAGGAGGCAGGGCGAATAGGTGGTATCGGTCCTTGTGGCAGAGAGCTATGCTGTGCTACTTGGCATACCAATTTTGTTACTGTTTCTACAAGTGCGGCACGTATACAAGATATATCTACCAATCCGCTTAAACTTGCCGGACAGTGTGCGAAAATAAAGTGTTGTATCAATTACGAAGTCCCTGTTTATAAAGATGCTCTGAGAGAATTGCCGCCAAGCAATACGGTACTGAGTACTCTGGAAGGCGATTTCTATCATATCAAGACTGATGTTTTCAAGGGTATTATGACCTATGCCTCATCGCCAAATTCGAATGCCAATATCACCTCTGTACCCGTCGAACGTGTTCGTGAGATAATAGCTATAAATAATCAAGGGCAAAAAGTACCGTCGTTGCTTTCAAAAGACGATAGTGTAAACGGAAATGGTGTCAAGGAGATAGACTATCAGAATGTTATAGGGCAAGATAGCCTTACTCGCTTCGATAAAGACAATAGCAAACGTAAGTCTTCGTCGGGTAAAAGACGAGGTAAACCGTCGCGCGATAGGTCTAACAACAGACAAAAAGAGAAGTCACAAAACGAAAATCCGCGTAAAACAGATACCAATAAGCAGAGCGGTCAGCAATAGTCCGCTATTATGCTGTTGAAGAAATCGTTACAGGGTTTCATGGCATGGAATATGCGGGCGGCATAATCCGTAAAATCGGCTGAACAGATAGTCTTGGCGTCGAGCGGATGCTCGATGATAAAGTCTTTGTACCTGAGCAATTCGCCTGCGGGCGAAGTCGCCGAGAAACCTGCGGGGAATTTTTTGAGTGGCGGCATATAAGGCTCTATTTTACCGAAATATTTCTGGAAGTCGCTGTCGGAGACGATATCTGAGAGTTCGTCATAATTGACGTCAATTTCGTGTCGTATGGCTGAAAGCACCTCTTTCGACGGATTGTAAGCCCCGCCCGACAAGAACGACTGTTCGGCATCGATATGCAGATAATAACCCGCATACGGACTCTTACGTCCACCGTTGCGGGCGATATAAGCGCCAAAATGTGTCTTGTACGGTATTTTATTGGGCGAGAAACGAATATCGCGATAGATACGGAAGATACAGTTTTCGGGCTTCAGATAAGCAATATCGCTATCGAACTCGGCGATTTTGTCTATCAGACGTTTTACTTCTTGTTTATAGAAGTCGAGCGAAAGGTTGTATCGCTCCTTGTTCGCTCCGAACCACTCTCTATTGTTGTTTCGGCTGAGGTCGCCGAGGAAGTCGATGAGATATGCGTAATTCATTGTATTTCACCCAACATTAACAGAAAATCAATTTGTCGGCACTACAAACCTTACGGTCAGTCGGCTGCGTTGTTCGACGAATACTATCTTTTCGGCAAAGACACGGTCTAAAATCTCTTTCGTGTAGTGGCGGATAGTGATAAGCTCCACATCGGTATTGTAAAGCACTTCGTAACCGAGCTGCAACTCTTTTACCATAGCATTGAACGTAGCCTGATTGTAATCGATACAGAGCGAAAAACTGATAGCCGAGGTCTGTATGAGGCTTGCTTTTACCTTATAAGCTGCCAAGATAAGAAATATCGAACTGAGACGCTCCTCGGCGACGAACGAGAAATCGCGGGGAGTGAGCGTAAGCAGTACCTGATTTTTCTTGTGAATGTATATAGGCGGCATCTTTACACGCTCGGTATAATCGTTGATGACAGACCCATCTTCGTCAGGGTTGATGAACGATTTCACGTACAATGGTATCTTCTTTATCTTTAACGGCTTAATGGTTTTGGGGTGTATTATCGTTGCTCCGCAATACGAAAGTTCTATTGCCTCTTTGTACGACAGACGGCTGATTATCTGCACATCATCGTACAATTTCGGGTCGGCATTCATTACGCCGGGTACGTCTTTCCATATCGTTACGCTCTCGGCATTGAGCATCGAGGCGAGCAGTGCTGCCGAATAGTCTGAGCCCTCGCGTCCGAGTGTAGTAGTCTGGTTGGTGATAGTGCCGGCGATGAACCCCTGTGTAATATACATTTTGGTATCGGCAAAAGTCATAGCCGATTTTACAAGCTCTTTCGACAAATCGTATTCTACGATGCCCTCGCGGTAGTTGTCGTCGGACTTTATATAGTTGCGTATATCGACGAATGTATTCTTTATTCCGCTACTATTCAAATAATCGGATACGATAGAGGTCGATAAGATTTCGCCGAAACACACGATACGGTCGTACTCGAAGTCGTAACTAAGCGATGGCTTCTGCGACACCGTTTTGTCCAACTGACCAAAGATATTATCCAGCAATCCCGATATATTACCCGTATCTTTGTAGAGGTTTTTCACTATGTCGAGGTGGAAGTCTTTTACCTTGCGTATATTGTCTGTCAAGTCGGGCTTTCGGTTGAAATAGCTATCTACGACGGCTTCGAGCATATTGGTAGTTTTACCCATTGCCGATATTACCACCACGAGATTGTCGGTATTGTTGCCCACAATACGGGCGAGGCGGTTTACTCCTTCGGCACTATTGACCGATGCTCCTCCAAATTTATATATTTTCATCGTATTTTTCTATATTATTGTTACTTCGCCTCTTAGCGATGTATTCAGTTCTTTTTTTATTTTCTCGTTATCGTTGTATCTGCCGAGCAAAAACATCAATTTGGCAACGGCAGCCTCCACAGTCATATCGTATCCGCTTACGACGCCTGCCTTTTTCAGGTTCAGGCTCGTGGCATAACGTCCCATCTCGACGCTTCCGGCACGGCATTGGGTTATATTGAGCAACACTATACCCGCTTTGTTGGCTTCGGCAAGCAATCGATAGAGCCATTTGCACGACGGAGCATTGCCTGTGCCGTATGTCTCGAGGATAACGGCTTTCAGCCCGACGGTGCGTAAGACCGCCTCTACCGTATGTTGGTTGATGCCGGGGAAAAGGCGCAGTATTGCGATGTTGTTGTCGAGCGTTTTGTGCACTTTGAGGGCTTTCTTCGACCTGTTTTCCCAAAAATATTCGGGATAAAATTTGATATGTACACCGCTTTTTGCCAGATTGTGATAATTGAACGAAGCAAAGGCATCGAATTCCTCGGCATTACGCTTCGTCGTACGGTTGCCTCGCATAAGTTGGTCTTCGAAAAAAACACAGACCTCCTGCACCACAGAGCTGCCTTTTTCATTTTTGGAGGCAGCTATTTCTATCGATGTTATGAGGTTTTCCTTAGCGTCGGAGCGGTGAACGCCCACAGGGAGTTGCGAACCGGTAAAGATAACGGGTTTCGACAGGTTCTCGAGCATAAAACTCACTACCGAAGCCGAAAACGACATCGTATCCGTGCCGTGCAACACCACGAAACCATCGTACGAGTCGTAGTGCTGTTCGATGATTTCACAGATAGACACCCAATTGTCGAGACTTATGTCCGACGAGTCTATCAATGGCGAGAATGCTACGGACGAGATATTTACGTTCATATCCTGAATTTCGGGAATGGAGGCTAATACCTGATTGCAACTAAGAGGAGCAAGCGAGTTGTTTGCTTTACGTCCCATAGAGATGGTGCCGCCTGTGATTATCAATAATACAGATGCCTTTTTCATAAAAATTGCTGTCTCAGAGAGTGATGTCGAGATTACGTTTTTTGTGAGGCAAAATTACAAAAAAATGTCGAATTGCAGACAGACTCTCTATCTGCTTGCCACACATGTAGATTCAACAGACAAATAGTTATAAAAAGCGAACTAAGCGGATACCTAAGCATAAACTTTTATCGGGTAGAATACGGACTGTCATAAACAAAATGCGTTTTTATATATTTTTTAAGGGGGTAAAAACGACAAGTACAAAACGCATATAAATAAATATCTAAATGATAGCTACTTATAAAAAGCCACACAAAAACGAAAAGTACAATAGGTTTAATTTCGCTTTAATTTTACTTGAAGTTTTGGAGCGAAAATGAGCGATAACTTTAACTATGCTTGAAGGACGCTTTACAAAGGCTTTAATACCGCCTAAAAAACACCGCAAATAGCTCTAAAATAGAGCAAAACGACCTCTTATATACCATACGCCAAACACAATTAAAACGCCGCCCAAAAGCCCCAAAAACGGGGCTTTTTTTGTGTGATTTGGGTGGAGATAAAAAAGCAAAAAAACGACTCTTCACTGTACCTTTACTGTACCAATACTGCAATAATTTACATTTTTTTGCAATTAAAACAGCCGTTTCGGAGGTCTTAATGCTCCAAAAAGTAGTAAAAAGTGCGATTTTGGGGGTCTTTTTCGGAGTTAATGAAAAAGGCTGCTCTAACCCCGATTAATACTGTAAAAACGAGCAGAACAGTGCTCTTTTACGACATATCCGAGTACGAGAGCCAAGCGTCTGATTGCCGATTTGGGTATGTCTATCGGTTGGTGGATAAGTGTGCCGTCTTGATACTTTTCTTCGTTGGTACTATATGCAATTACATACTTAGGGTCTTTCGATCGTTGCAGACGTTTGGTAATACGGTATTCGTCAGTTTCAATTACGTAGTTTTTGCCCCATATAATTAATTCTTTATCGCTTATCTCTTTAAGAGCAAGGATACACCCGGAAGGATACTCTATCATACTATCTCCATAGTGGTGCATTGCTGCGGTGGCGTCTATGAACCAATCTCCTGCGTCGATCCATTCGGTAGGAGCCGTTACGGGATCATTGGGGGCTATCATAGAGGTGCCGCCTACACTATATGTATCATATAGTGGTATCTTTTTGCGATTGACATTTCCAAGAGGGGCATCTTGTGTGTGTGTAGGCTCCTCTAAGATTTTACGTAATAATGTGCTTTCTTCCCTTAGCATAGCCCCTTCTCCCGTAAGTAGCCAATTTAGATTGATACTTTCATCTATAATCGAAAGTCTCTTTATAAACCTACTGGATAAAGGAACTTTCCCATTAATAATTTGGGAAAAAGAAGACTCGGTATACCCCATTTTTTGGGCAAGATCTTTATTGTTACCTATTTTTTTTGAAAAAACAAGCCAAGCTATTACTTTTTTTACTCGTTGAATATCAAGCATAAAACGTATATATTCTATGTGAATAGAAAAAATCTTTCGATTTTTCGACAAAAATCGAAATAATCTTTATATCTTTGCAGTCGAAATACAAATGTATAATTCGCAACAAAGATAGTAAAAATATGACAACCGACAAATGTATAAAAAAAACGCCCAGACACGGCTTTATCAACGATATAGCAAGAGCGTGCGGATGTAGCAGGCATACTGTTAGAACCGCTATATACGACAATGCCGCCGGCGAGAAAGCCGATAAGGTACGTAAGTATTATAAAGCGAGATATAAAGAGATAGTCGTAAGGTAAAATGGGGTAACGGATATTTGTTTATTTGGAAAAAATTTTTATGGAATGGCGAAGTTTCGAATAACAACCTAAATGTTTGAAAATCAGAGAAAATACAAATTCTTTTTTTGAGTTATTTTATCGCAATATATTTACTTACAGCAGTTTAATCGGATAGGCATAAAAAAAAGGCACATAACCACAAAAAAAACACCAAGATTATGTATCAAGTAGAAGGGAATGTAGTAAGAGTCAGTCGTAGGGCTTGGGAACAAGCAGGACTTACAAATACACAGTTATGGAACGATAGCAGGAGCGGTAAGCTACGTATATGCGGTAGGGGCGAGGACTCTGCAATAGAGTTTGATACGGACAAGATAAAATATGACCGCCTTAAAAAACTCGGACTAAAAATAAGTGATGACTCAAAAGTATCACAAGAGAAAATATTTGTGGAGATTGACCCTGATGTACGGGACTTCTTTGATACTTACCGTAAGCCCAATGGACAACCCTTGAGTCTGGAAGATGTACTGGAACATACGAGCTGTGCCTCTATACTCAAGAGTCTCAAAGAACAAAAAGACGATGTCGAAAGCAATCGAAAGGGCTTCGGGGTGCGTAAAATGCCGAAGGGCGAGATGTGGCAACAGATGTTCGAACTCTATACTAAAGCCGCTATGGAGTACAATTGTCGGCAATTCGGCAATATAAGATACTTTGAAAGAGTGTTTAAAAGGTATTGCAATGAGGGAGCAAAGTCGTTGCTAAGTGGCAAAATAGGCAACGACAGCACACGCATCGTCAGCCGAAAAATGGCAAATCTGTTTTTAGCCTTGTACCGAATGCAAGATAAACCATTTGTGGAGCAGGTTCATTCAGACTATATCAGTTTTGTAAATGGAAGCCACGAGATATACGATGTAGAAACAGGGGAGGTCTTTGCCCCGGAAGATTTTCGTAATAAAGCCGGTAGACCTCTGGAAGTATCGAAGGCAACGATATGGAACTATTTAAAGGACGTGGTGAACCTCACCGCAATATATGAAGACCGCAACGGCAACTTCGACTACACCGACAAGATGCGTCCTAAACACAACAGAAAGCCCGGACTATTTTCTATGTCTAAGATAACGATAGACGACGTGGCGTTGAGCCGTAAGAGCGTGCGTGGCTGGGTCTATAAATATCAGGCAACGGATGTGGTAAGCGGATATATATTCAGACCTGCATATATTGTAGGTAAACCCACGATAGAGACTGTAGAGGAGTGCTTACGAAATATGTTCTGTGAAGCCCTCGAACTTGGACTGCCTATCGGTGGGCAACTTGACGCCGAACATCACTTGGTGCGGGATATGGAGTGGTTGAGTGAAGTGTTTCCATTCATTTATTTCAACCCTTCCGCATGGAGTAAGCGAGCGGAGCATACAAACCGCCAACTTAAATATGGTGTATCAAAAAAGAATGGGCACTCACGCGGACGATGGTACTCTAAACATGAGGCTTTTAGATGTGTGCGTAACAAGGTCAAAGGCGATTATGTGGAGCCTGAGTACCAACCGCAAACAATAGTATCGGACGACCTTTCGGACATTGACGAATACAATAACCAGCTTCACCCACGCCAAAAGACCTATCCAGGAATGACAAGAAGAGATGTACTGCTTCAATTTATGAATCCTAATATAGTTAGTGCAGAGCGTTGGAGATTGTACCGATACATCGGCAATATGGAAAACTGCACCATCTACAACAATGACTACGTAAAGGCTGCCAACGGCGAATTTGAACTCATTGATTTCGAAAGCCTAAAACAGCTAAAACCTAATAGCTATAAAGTAGAAGCCTATTGGTTGCCCGAAGAGGACGGTAGCGTAAAGAGAGTGTACCTGTACCAGGGCGACAACTACATAGGCGAGGCTGTGAACCGTGAGCAATATCGCTACAACGAGAATACCATAGAGCAGACCGATGAAGACAGAGCGAATATGCTGCATCAGCAAAAAAGAGCGGCAAGATTCGATAAAATGATACGCGACCGCAAGTCAGAGATAGGTAAAGTAGGCAAAATAAAAGCCACGACAAGCACATACATAGCCAATATAGAGACAGACATCGTAGAGAGCGAACAACCAAAAGGATATGAGGTAACGGCTGAAATGGACAATAGTATCGACTATGCAAGAATGGCAATGGAAAGCCTATAACATAAGAATTTTAATAATCACAAATAAAACACCAAAAGAAATGATTACCAAAGAGATTAAACAAAAGATTTTAACAGCGTTGGAGGTTAGCAGAGGTAACTTTGCCGGCTCTGATAGTAAGTTTGCTGTAAGTTTGGGCATAAGTGCAAGCCAGTACAGCCGGATAAAAAACGGTGAACTTGACCGTGTCATCAGCGATGCACAATGGATAAGCATTGCTCGCAAGATAGGTGTAAACCTCAACGAGACAGCTGATTGGAAGACTGCAAATACACCTGTGTTCCAATTTGTGACGGCACAGCTTAAAGCGTGCCAAGATGATAGCCTATCTGCATTACTATGCGATATGGCAGATATCGGCAAGACATACTCTGCAAAGCACTACGCAGCCAACAACAAAGGAGTTGTGTACGTCGATTGCTCGCAAGTAAAGTCGAAGCAGAGATTAATAAGACACATAGCCAAATCATTCGGGGTAGGTAGCACCGGACGATATTCAGACGTTTACGAAGATTTGGTGTTTTATCTTAAAACGCTACCTACCCCTTTGATTATCCTCGATGAGGCAGGCGATCTCGACTATACTGCTTTCCTCGAACTGAAAGCACTCTGGAACGCAGTGGAGAATGCTTGCGGGTTCTATATGATGGGAGCCGACGGATTGGAGGCAAAAATCAATCGCTCAATATCTGTAAAGAAAGTTGGTTATACAGAGATGTTCAGCCGCTTCGGTAAGCGTTATGGTAAGGTAGTGCCGGCGGGTAAGGAAGAGAAAGAAAAGATGCTTCAGGCGAGTGCTGCTATGATAATAAAAGCCAATGCCGAAGCTCGTGGCGTAAGCGTCGATGTGAATAAGGTACTCCGCAAGACTATGGGCGAGGATAATGTGCCGTCTCTCAGACGTATTTACAAAGAGTTGACGAAGATTTAAGAGTTATGCGTGATAGCGAAGTGTTAGATAATGGCGTAAGAAGAGCGTACTCTGCGGACAGCGTGATCTCGATGGAGAGAGAACTCTGCGAGTTTGACGGGAAATGGCTCGAGGCTATGGGCAAGCCCGAGCTAAAAGGGACGTGGTGCATAGGAGGACTGCCCAAAAACGGCAAGACAAGTTTCACGATGCAGTTGGCTAAATATCTCACAAAATGGCATTTGGTAGCATACGACTCTATTGAAGAGGGCATAAGTGCATCGTTTGCCGAGACATTGAGGCGTTGCCGAATGGACGAGGTGAAGGCGAGCCGCTTCATAGTACTCAACAACGAGGATATCAAAGATATAGAATGCCGCCTCTCGAAGAGGAAAAGCCCCAAAATAGTCATAATAGACTCGATACAGTTTTTGGGGCTGAATACCGAGACATACCTGCGATGGAAAAAGCGTTTCCCCGAGAAGTTGTTTATCTACATCACACACCTGCAGGGACAATACCCAGAGGGTAAAACAGCCCTAAAAATATGGCGAGATAGCGATGTAGTCATCAAAGTGGAAGGCTTCCGTGCTTACCCGACAAGCAGATACGGCGGAGGCAAACCAATAACGATAAGCGAAGAGAAGGCAGCTATGTTTGAGTTGCAATTATAGAAACAAATAAACATACAAAACGATATGACAACCAAAACAACAAAAATTTTTGACCACGCGAGGCTGCACAAGCAGCTAATAAAGAAGTTTCACGTGCTACTCGGACAGCAAGGTCTCGGGCAGGAGGCAAAGGAGGGAATCCTTGCCGGCTATGGCGTGGAGCATACGAACGAACTTACTCTACAGCAGCTACAACAAGCGTGTAGCTCGCTCGAAGGCAATAGGCGTATGGACGCTAAAACGGAGGATAAGCGTGCCGATATGGACAAGTGGCGTAAGAGAGCGATAGCGGCAGCTTTCGGGCTTGCTTCTGAGCTTGGCTACGCCGTTACGATGGACGGAGCGAAAGCGATGATACTGCGAGCCACAGGTAATGAGTACGCCTCCTTTAACAAGATACCACAGACTCGTTTGCAGGCTATATACTACGGCTTCCGACGTAATGTGAAGGATATGAACTCAACTGTCCGGCTTGCCGAAGAGTTGCTGATAGAGATAAATAGGAAAAATACTCATAATTAATAACGACGGCGAGTAGTGCCGTGGCAGCGGCACGAAAGCCTTTTTAATCAACAGAAAATAAACATGTATAGATTAGTGTATTTATCGGGACA
>ERZ773022.1979-NODE-1979-length-12845-cov-7.046990_pt1 | contig 12845 bp, 16 predicted proteins | sample MGYA00580839_ERZ773022 | MGnify/ENA primary metagenome ERZ773022 (study PRJEB29015, sample SAMEA2738020) | human oral metagenome | biome: human oral; feature: human-associated habitat; material: dental | place: China | collected 2044 ... | reverse complement strand
CGATAAACTTCGCACGAAAGACCTCTTTATCCTCTCGGTAGGTCTTGACCCAGACGAAAATCTTGTTGCCTCTCTTCTTTACAATCTCCGCGTGCGCGATGACCGTGTCCCCCTTCTTGATCGGGGTCTTGTATTTTACATTGGCGACCCCCGTCATCGCGACAGGCGCATCGATGATTGCAAGAGCAAGCGAATTTGCCTGCGAGAAGAGTGCTGTGCCGCGCGCGATCTCCGAATCCGCAAAGAGGAGATCGTCCGTGACCCTGAGTGCCGATGTGCCCCGCACCCCAAGTTCGAGGGAGAGGAGATCACCGATCACCTCCGTATGCGGAATGGCGCGCACCTTCTCACGTGCATTCTCCGCAAGCGTACGTACGCGGGCGCGCAGCTCGGGGATGCCGAGCTCGGTGCGGTCAAGGCGTACCGTCTGCACACTCACGGCAAGTTTCTTCGCAAGAGCCTCGTCCGTCAGAAACGGCTCTTTCCGCACGGCCATCACCAGCGTCTCCTGTCGTCGTCTCTTTTTTTCCGTCATCGCGCCACACCTCCCCCGCATTCATATGCCTCAAGAGATCACAAACACATTATTTTAGTACCTACTACTATCAGTATAAACGCATTATACTAGGTGCTAAAAAGAATTGCAAGAGGAAATGAATAAAAAAATAAAAGAACTGCTGCAAAAAGTCGATCGACTTCCTGCAACAGTTCCAATGGTACTCATTCAGCCGCCTCGGCCACAGGCTTTCCGTCATAGTAACCGCACTCCATGCACACGTGATGCGGGAGCTTCGGCTCATGACACTGCGGGCACGATACATAGTGCGGTGCTTCGAGCTTCCAGTTCGCGCGGCGACGGTCGCGACGCGCTTTCGAGGTCTTTCTCTTTGGTACTGCCACTTTGGATACACCTCCTTAATCGTTTTGGAGTAGGCTTTCTAAAGCCGCCAGTCGGGGATCCGGCACGAACGAATCACAGTCACAGGCCCCCTCGTTCAGGTTCTGTCCACAGACCGGACAGAGACCCTTGCAATCAGACTTACACAGCTCACGCAGCGGCTCAGCCACAAGGAGGGTGTCACGCACGAGATCATCCAGCATAATGGCATCGCCATCATAGCGTACGGTCTCATCCGTTTCTCCCGGAGTCTTCGCATAGTCCTCAGAAAAATCAAGCGCAATCTCCCGCTCCCCTTCCGCGAGGCAGCGGTCACAGACAAAGCGTCGACGTGTGCGCACCGTTCCTGCAACGCGCATGGACGATCCCGTATTCATCACCGTGCCATCCACGCGAACCGCCCCATCAAAATGGTGCGCAGCCTCCCCCATATCAAGGGACTCCGGCGTGACGGCAAACGAGAACATACGGCTCTCGCCGAGGGAAAAGGAAGATCCCTCCACATCCAACTTCATCATGACGCATGACCTTTCACATTATAGCGGCGGTTTTCGGCGTTGTCAAGGAGCGTTTTCAGAGTTCCGCCACCTCATCCTGCGGAGCGTTCATCTGCGCCTTTGCCGTACGCAGCACATTCATCGCCTGATTCAGCCCCATCTCCGCCTGCTGCACCCCCTTGAACGTGCTGCCGACATGGGCGATCAGCTGCTCAAACACCTGATTTGCATAGGCATCTGCATCACTCTGCAGACGCGCAGCACTCGACTGCGCCTGCTCCATGATCTCACGCGCCTGATCCTGTGACTGTTGCATGACCGCACGGGCGCGCTCCTTCGCCTGAATGACGATCTCACTCTCCTCAACCATCTGGTTGGCACGCGCCTCGGCACCGGCGATAATCTCCTTCGCCTCCTCCTGCGCGCGGGCGATGATGCTCGCCTGTTCCTCCATGATCTCCTTCGCGCGGTTCAGCTCCTTCGGAAGATCCATGCGCAGCTCCTCCACGAGGTGCACAATCTCATCGTCATTCACAAGCGCCTTATCGCTAAACGGAAGGTGAGAAGCCTCTGCGACCAGATCTTCCAACTTTTTCAGCGTATCAATTACTGCCATAAATCTATCTCCTTTTCCTGCGCAGCCGCGTGCGCCTTATCCCAGAGGGAGTTTTTTGCCATACAGCTTCAAGATCGCCCGCTCCACCGACGGCGGTACAATCCCCTGCACCGGCCCGCGAAAGCGGATGAGTTCGCGCACCCCCGAGGAACTGATAAACGTCAGATCAGGGCGCGTCAGCAAAAAAATCGTATCACTCTCCGGCATGAGGTGACGAACCATCGCCGCATGATTCTCCTCATACTCGAAATCCTTCACCGAGCGCAGACCGCGCACCACCACGTGTGCGCTCTGCTGCTTCATGTAATCCGTCAGGAGCCCCGAGAACACATCCACACGCGCATTCGCCACATGTGCCGTCGCCTCGCGCAGAAAGTGAATGCGCTCCTCCAGAGGGAAACAGCCATCCTTTTGGACATTGTGAAAAATGCAGACAATAAGCTCATCAAACATGGATGCCGCACGCTCCACAATATCGATATGCCCCATCGTCACGGGGTCAAAACTGCCGGCAAAAACAGCTCGTCTCATTCCTGCACCGCCTTCGTATAAAAGCACATACGTGCTGCACCGTAGCGCCGCTCACGCATGAGCAAAAAGCTGCCGCTGTGCTCAATCAGCGGCTCATCCGCCCCCTGCTCAAGGACAAGCAGACCGTCTGCAGCGAGCAGCATCCCCTCATCCACCGCAGACAGAACGCGGGCATTATCACCGCGTGCATACGGCGGATCGGCAAAAACGAGATTGAACGTGCGCCCCTCACGTGCAAGTGCTGCGACCTGCCCATAGACATCGCCACGGCGAATCTCCGCGCGTGCTGCAAGCTTCGTCCGCTGTGCATTCTCCGTGAGAATCGCATGCGTCACACGATCCACAAGAACAGCGTGCGCCGCCCCGCGCGAGAGCGCCTCAAGCGCAAGTGCCCCCGTCCCCGCAAAGAGATCGAGCACACGCGCCTCATGGACACGCGCCCCAAGCATACTGAAAAGAGCCTCACGCGTACGGTCAGCCGTCGGGCGCGTCCCTTCCCCCACAGGGGACTTCAGACGGGTGCCGCGCGCACTGCCCGTAATGATCCGCATCACATTCCACCCGCCATTCTATATGCTTTCCTATTCTACCACAATTTGCATTTGCATTTCAACCTGTCGCCCGCACGGAAAGCTATGTTATAATACAAAGACTACGAAAAATGGAGATCTTCAATGAAAAAACATCTTCCTGTAATCGGATTGTATCTCGCGCTCTCCCTCCTCCTCTTTCACTTCGTCTTTCACCCCACATACGCGGGATCGTGGCGCACGCCCCCCGCCGCTGCGGAAAATGCTGCGGCGCAGCGCCCGCTCCTGCTCGTGCCGCTCGACTCGCGCCCGCCGTGCCGGGAGTTCGTCGTAAACGGCGGCAGGATCATCGGGCGCGATATCGTAACGCCGCCGACGGAGTATATGGACTACTACTCGAAGCGGGGCGATACGAACGCGATGCGCCAATGGCTCACAGAGAATATGGGCAGCGCAGATACCGTGATTCTCTCCGTCGATCAGCTGCTCTCGGGGGGGCTGCTCGCCGCGCGTGAGGCACATATCTCCGGTACCGACATCGACGCGCTTGCGGCATATCTGCGCACGCTGCATACGGCGCACCCAAGTGTGCCCCTGCACGCGTTCTACATCCTGCCGCGTGCGATTCCGCAGGACGGGATTGAGGGCTGGCGCGAGCGGCGCGCCCTCCTCGCGTACGCGCGCCTTCTCGGACGTGCGGGCGCGGGACTGCCCGTCGATACGGAGGAGATGGAGCGGCTGCGCGCGCAGTTCCCCGACGAATATTTACAAAAGTATCTCGCCCACTTCGATGAGAGTACGGCTCTCGCCGCCATGCTCATCAATCTCACGGAGGAGGGCGTGCTGACACGCCTCGTCCTCGGGCAGGACGACGGCGAGGAATACTCGGTCGGCAATCTAAAAAAATCGGAACTCGCCGCCCTGATGCGGGAAAAAAATATCGCCCCGGATCGGGCGATGATCGTGCACGGTGCGGATGAGATTGCACTCTCGATGCTCGCGCGTCTTGCCGTGGATGAGCTGTGTGCAGCGGGCGGCGCACAGCCGCAGATTGCGCTGCGCTATGCGCGTGCGGACATGGCGGATATGGTTTTCCCGTTTATGGCCGTTTCGAACGATGTGACGGCACGCGAGAAAATTGCAATGCTCGGCGGTGCCTTGGCAGGGGAAGATGCGCCGCATGATCTGACGCTCTTCATCGCGGCAGGTGACAACGCGGCGGACACCCTCGGCACACGAGCTCCTGCGGCAACCGACATCAGCGCGATGCTTGCAGCAGGTACAAACGTCGCCCTCGTCGATCTCTCGCGCCATTTCCATGCAGAGGAAACCCTGCTGCCCATTCTGCTCGAAAAAAATGTACCCATAAACGCACTCACGGCATACGCGGGCTGGAACACAGCGAGCAACGCCATCGGCACGGCACTCGCACAGGGCTTGCTCTCCCACTGTGCCATACAGAGGGCGACAGACGCGACGGAGCGTGAACGCATCATTGCCGCAAATCTCGCATTTCTCACGGGTCGTATCGTCGAGGACGAATTTTACCTCAAGGAGACAATCGACCGCGTGAACAATCGGCTCCGCATCGCGGGCTATCAGAACACCGCCGATCTCGATCTCACGCGCAACTGGCGCTGGGCAAACGATCTCCTGATGAACGATCTGAGCCGCCGCATACACAGCTATGAATCCACCGCCGCATTCCGCGCACCCTTGGAGCAGCACGATATGCGTCTGCGCGTCGCGCGGAGCAATATCACGGCATACTACCCGTGGCCGCGCACGTTCGAGGTACGGATGGAAGCTCAGCCGACCATCGCCTTTTCTCCATAACAAAGGGGCTGTTGTACGAAGCTGGAAAGCTTCATGCAACAGCCCTTGTCATTATGTCAGCCATATCGCTACAAGTGCCCCTTCCACCACTCACGTGGTCCCCCTCCCCCGTACGACACGGGGGAGGCTAGGATTGCGGCATCTTAGCTTCCCCCGCCAGAGCGGGGGAAGTGGCGAGCGCAGCGAGCCGATAGGGGCGCTCGTGCAGCAGTCTCTTTTACATACTTACTCCGCCGCAAGTCCGAATCGCGTGATTCCTTCCTTGCGGAACTTGTCCAGCAGCTCCATGACACCGCTGTAGTTCAGATCCCCGTCTGCGCGCACGACAACGGCAAAGCGCTGATTCTTCTGACTCTCGGCACGCGCACGGCGCAGGAGGGTCGCCTCGTCGATCTGCTTGTCCTCAAGCCAGAGCGAGCCGTCCTTGCGCACGGTGACGAGATAGGTCACGTTCAGCTGCGTCTGCGCTGTCTGCGCCTTTGGCAGGTTCACGTCCACAGTCTTGAGGTTCACCATGTAGAGTGTGCTCATGATAAAGAACACGAGCAGAAAGAACATAATGTCGATCATGGGGATAATCATGACCTCGGGCTTTTCAAACGCCCTTCTGTCGCGCAGCCTCATGCCTCATCACCTTCTGCCGCTTCTCCCGTATGAAGAGATGTTTCGATCACGCCCTTGATGCCTGCCGCGCGTGCCAGTTCCACGCGGCTGCTCTCAGCGGCCGAGAAGCACATCTCCATATCCGTGACGATGTTCTCAATGCGCTGCGAGAAATACGCGTGTACCGCGAGTGCAATGATCGCAACGCACAGGCCCATTGCCGTTGCAATCAGAGCCTCACCGACACCGCCCGTGATCGCACTCGGCTCGCCCGCCTCAAGATTGAACACGCTGAACGTCGAGATCATGCCGCTGATCGTTCCAAGCAGACCAAGCAGCGGTGCCATGGTGACGATAACGCTCAGATAGTACATACGGCTACGCATCTTCGAGAGTGCGATGCCGGACTGGATCTCCATGTAGGAGGACATCTTGCGCGAGTTCTTGCTGTTCTTTGAGATCGCACTGAACAGAATATCCGCAATCGAACCGCGCCTCTCATTGGTCAGCTGCACGGCCTCCTTGAAGCGCTCGTTGGCGATATCCAGCATGAACTCCTGCGCAAATGCACGCCCCGCATCTGCGCGCGCAAAGTAGAATGCACGCTCAATGCCGATAAAAACGACAAAGATCGATGCCGCCAGCAGGAAGTACATAACGATGCCACCCTGCCGAAAAAACTCCATTCCCTGTGAAATAAACTCCATTCTGCAATCTTTCCTTCCTTTTTGCACTGGAATGACCTACGCCATGCATTGATAAGTTTTTTTATTCTACTATATATTTTTTCACACGTCAACGATAACAGTTTTCATTATATTATTCTTATCCCGCCGAATGTCTTGCAGAGCATGTGAAAAAATATTATAATGAAAGGCGTTCGTTTACGAAGGAGGATATGTTTTGAAGTTCCCTCTCGCGCGTGGCTTTTGGCAGCTGTTCAAAGGGTATTGGAGTTCTCCCGAGAAGTGGAAGGCACGCGGTCTGCTCATCTCAGTCATCGTGCTCAACCTGATCATGGTCTATCTGCTCGTACGGATCAACGACTGGTACCGCATCTTCTACGACGCCCTGCAGGCCTATGACTGGATATCGTTCTGGCCGCTGATCGGCGAGTTCACCGTACTAGCCTTTATCTATATCATCATTGCCGTCTATGCGGTCTATCTCCGTCAGATGCTCACAATCAGCTGGCGTACATGGATGACGGAGCAATACCTTGCCCGCTGGATGCATGGACAGGTCTACTATCGTCTGCAGGTGCTGCGCAGCGATACGGATAACCCAGATCAGCGCATCAGCGAAGATATCAACCAGTTCGTCTCTCTGACGCTTACATTGTTCGTCGGAATCCTCAAGCAGCTGACGACACTCGGCGCATTTGCCGTCGTGCTCTGGAACCTCTCAGGCCTTATCACCATTCCCATCGGCGATGCAGAGTTTACGGTCTACGGCTATATGTTCTGGCTGTCCCTCCTCTACTCTGTACTTGGCACATACTTCGTCCATCTCGTTGGGAAAAAACTCATCCGTCTGAACTTCGACCAGCAGCGCTACGAGGCAGACTTTCGTTTCAGCATGATGCGCGTGCGCGAAAACAGCGAGAGCATCGCATTCTATCGCGGCGAAATGGCGGAGGGGGTCGGGTTCAAGGAGCGATTCGCAAACGTCATCAAGAACTACTGGGGGCTCATGCGCCGCACGAAGCTGCTGAACTTCTACGTCAACGGCTACGGACAGCTCGCGATCATCTTTCCACTCATCATGGCAGCACCGCGCTACTATGCGGGTGAGATCGCACTCGGCGGGCTCATGCAGACGATCTCGGCGTTCGGACGCGTGCAGGATGCACTCTCCTTCTTTGTCGACTCCTACAGCTCCATCGCGGAGCTCGCTGCGGTTATCCAGCGACTCACCGGCTTTACCGAGCACATGGAGGAGTGCGCTCGGGTAAAGAGCACTATCGAGCGGGGCGAGGGCACGGCGAACGAGCTCACACTCCAAGACCTTTCGATCACGCTGCCGGACGGTCTCCCGCTCCTCACGGCGTGCACACTGGCGCTGCCGCACGGCAGCCGCATCCTCGTAACGGGTGCCTCGGGTGCCGGCAAGAGCACACTCCTGCGGGCCCTCGCGGGCATCTGGCCGTATGGCAGCGGCACGATCACGCTGCCCGCAGGAGCGAAGCGTCTCTTCCTCCCCCAACGCCCCTATCTCGTCCTCGGGTCACTGCGCCGTGCACTCTCCTATCCGCGCACCGCAGCCGCATCGGACGAAGAGATCGCACGCATTCTAACATGCGTCGGTCTCGACCATTTTTCCGCGCGGCTGGATGATGTGGACGACTGGAGCCGCATCCTATCGCTCGGCGAGCAGCAGCGGCTCGCCTTCGCACGGATCCTGCTCATCCGCCCCGACTGGATTTTCCTCGACGAGGCAACCTCTGCCCTCGACGAGCCGCGTGAACGGGCACTGTATGAACTGCTCCATCAGGAGCTCCCCTCGGCAAGTATGATCAGCATCGGGCATCGCTCGACCCTTTTTGCCCTTCATGATACGGAGCTCCATCTGAGTGACCAAACGTATACCTATCAGGAGATCCCTCATGACTCGTAGAGAATTTTTGCGCAGATGCGCACTTGTCGGCATTGGTGCCGCTGTTTCCCCCTTCTTCCCCTCTGTCGCTGAGGCATCATGGTACATTCCGTCGGCGCTGCCGGGTGTGTCCGTCCGTCCCACACATTTAAAGTTCGGTATACTCGAGAACCGCTTCGTTACCGACTGTATTGTCGTCCATCATATCGGCATGGCAAACGACGATGATGTCTCGGCAAGCAGCGTCCATGAGTGGCATTTGAACAATGGATGGTCGGGCATCGGATATCACTTCCTCATTCGCAAGGACGGCACGATCGAACAGGGGCGCCCGCTCGGCACGATCGGCGCACACGTTTACGGTGAGAACAATCACACCGTCGGTATTAACCTCGCCGGCAACTTCGAGATCGGCGCTCCGACCGAGGCACAGAAAGTCTCGGCGGCACGTCTCATCGCATCGCTGTGCACGGTCTATCAGCTCGATCCCATGTGGCAAGGCACGGTAAAGGGACATCGCGATCTCAATGCAACAGTCTGCCCCGGACGACATCTCTACGCACAGCTGCCCGACATCGTGCAGCAGGCACGCATTTACTACAGCTCTGAGGAGATGCAGACAGAACGCCTGCACATTGCACAGCGGGAGCGCGAGGAAGAAGAACGTCGGCGTGAACTGCTCCGCGCACGGATGGAGGAGGCAAAGCGCAGGAACGGCATGACGCGGCCGAGCCATCCGACACCAAGTGCTCCCAATCCGCCCGTGCAGCCACCGCCGGAAAAACCGGGTCTAAAGCCCAATAAGCGTCCCGATCTCCCCAAGCCAAATCCATCGCCTGCGCAGAGGCGCATTGCAACATAGCTCATGGAGGTGAAGCATCGTGGGATTCCACTACCGCTGGTTTGACCGCAATCAGGAAAAAGTGAACGAGATGGGTATTCCGCTGACACGCGCAGAAATTGACGCACGAGAACACGAGAAAGAACCCGAACGCATCTTTTCGCGCGGTGAGCAAACCGGCATCGTCCTTGCCGCCGTGATCTTCGCCTATGGATGGACGGAGGGAGACCTCCCGCTCATCTTCTTCTGTCTCTCCTTCTTGATCTTCGAGCTGCGAAAGATTGTGGCACGCTACTCACGCAGTCATGGAAAGAGTATTGCGAATGCAATGCAGGGGTTCAGCCTCGTCCTCATTCTCGGCGCACTCGCTCTGGTGCTGACCACCTAGGAGGTATCTTCCATGAAACAGCAAATGGGTATGGGCGTTTTGAAGGTCGGTGCCGCACTTGCAATCGTCCTGCTCTTCGTCATCATCCACCTCCTCGCGCCGGAGTTCCTGCCCGAGCTCTTTACGCTGCTCGCGAGCGGCGACATCCCGCGAACAGTGGAATACATCCGTTCATTTGGTGAGTGGGCACTCGTCTTTGCCTTTCTCCTCACCCTCTTTACGAACGCGCTCGGCTTCCCGCCTGCCGTCATCTTCTCGACGGCGAATGTCATCCTCTTTGGCATTGTGCCCGGCATTATTCTCTCCTGCGTCGCAGAGACCGTCGGCGTAACGATTGCCTTCATCCTCATGCGCTTCTACTTCCGCGAGGCGGCGGAGAAGGCGATCGCAAAGAGCCCCTTTCTCGCGAAGGTCGACCAATACAGCGGCAGCAAGGGCTTTATCATCATGCTCATCGGTCGTATGGTGCCCTACCTCCCCTCTGCCGTCATGAACGCCGTTGGCGCACTCTCTTCCATCCGCTTCCGTGACTATGTGCTCGCGTCACTCGTCGGCAAGTTCCCATCGACGGGCATCGAGGCGATCATCGGGCATGACATCATCATGCAGCAGGAAGACAATACACGCCTGATCATCGTCATCATTATTGCCGGCATCCTCATCTACACAGCCATACGATATGAAAAAAATCTTATGCGTGCCGAAGCTGTTTCGCAGAAAACGGAGAAAAATAAATGACGCGCCGCTCCTTTTTGCAATCCGCCGCCAAGACCATTCTTACGATGGGCTTCGGCGGTCTCTTTGCGCCCCGCTCGGCTTTCGCTGCGGATGGCATCCAGCACCTGCGCCAGATCGTGACAGTACATCCTGCAAAGACGCGCATGATCCAGTGGGACAGCCCGCAGCAGCTCGAAAATGTGCGTGTCGAGCTGCGTGACAGCACAGGGCACATAGATCGTACGATTCCTGCCTATACCTACCTCGCAATGGACGACGAAGTTCAGTTCATTTATCGCTGTGAGATTCCTGCCACCGCAGGCAGTTCCTATCGTGTCGCACACGCAGCGGGTGCGACGGATTGGATTCCGATCCTGCCGATACACGAGGACGGGCAGGTACGTGCCCTGCTCTTTTCGGACAGTCAATGCGGCGAGAGCTACGACATCTGGCACACAACTTATCAGACGGCATGGAAGCGGCATCCGAACGCCGACTGCGCTGCCATCGTCGGTGACCTCACGGACAACGGCGAATCCGCATGGCACTGGCGCAGCTTCTTCGAGGCGATGGAGACAGGCACCGCCCTCGCACGTCACCCCCATGTGCCCGTTCTCGGCAACCACGAATACTACGGCCTGCAGTGGACGGCAGTACCGCCCGTCCGCTATCTGAAAACCTTCGCACTCCCCGACAACGGCAGCCGTGATTTTCGCGGGCATTACTATTCCTTCGATATTGGCGCGGTGCACTGCATCGTCCTCGATACCCAGTTCCTTGAGGCGGAGGAACGCGGCACGGCGCTCAAGACAGAGCAGATGGACTGGCTCCGACGCGATGCGGCAGCAAGCACAGCTCGGTGGAAGCTCGTCCTCATGCACAAGGATATCCTGGCATACGGTGACAATCAGCCCGAGCAGAATACAAATCGCGGCATCAGCGACGTGGGACAGGTCTTTCTGGATATATTCGACGAGCTCGGCATCGATCTCGTTGTCTCGGGGCATGTCCATGCCTACCGCCGTCGCCGCATCTGTGCGCGACAGACAGACGAACACGGCACACTCTACCTCCTATCAGGCCCTGCGGGCAATCAGTATTTCAACGTCCCTGCAGAGACGTACGACATCGTCGCCGGCCCCGATCCCACACCGTCCAACTACCTCTATCTGGAGGCGGATGCGCATCGCCTTCACATCCGATGCGAGACGGTGAGCGGAGCGGTGCTCGATGCGATCGACCTGCACAAATAAAAGACCTTATCTCATGCTCCTCACATGGGATAAGGTCTTTTTATGCCTTCTGTTCAGCGCCGCCACGGCGTACGCTTATCGTAGTCGCGTTTGATATTCTTCACTTCCTGATCGTGACGCTTCTGCTCTTCCTTCATCGCACGGTCATACTTCTCCTGATTGCCGTCGCGCTGAAACTCGAATCGGATCTTGCGCACGTTCTGCTCATGCACGCGATCCTCCTCCTTCATGCGGAAGCTGTACTCGTTCGTCGCACCGTTGATGTAGTCGAGCGGCTGTTGTGTCGGTGCCGCCTGTACTGCGGGAGACGCAGCAATGATGCCGAGTCCCAATGCTGCAGCCACGAGTCCTGTGATGTATTTTTTGTTCGTCATAGTCTCGTTGCTCCTTTGTCTTGGATGATTGTTCTTTCTGATACGGTAACGCTTTCTCGTTAGAGATCATTTAAGGGGAGATGAAGAGTTCATTATTTCACGAGCAGAACGGGGCCGTGTGCATGGTGCGTGACATAGGTGGATACGCTGCCGAACGCGATCCGCTCGAACGTACCGAAGCCGCGCGAGCCCATGACGATAAGATGGCTCTCCTCCTCTGCTGCCACCGCGACCGTTACCTCGCCGGGATCGCCCTCCTCGACGCGCGTATGCGCACGTACGCTGCGCGGGATCTCGTGCATCAGCTCCGCGAGGAAGCGATATGCCGCGATCTTCAGCTCCGACGGCAGATAACCGCTCATGCTCACCTGCTCGAATGCGGAGATATGCGCGTCGTAGTCGATCACCATGAGGATGGTCAGTTCGGCATCTGCCGCTCGCGCTAAATCGATTGCCCACTCCACCGCGTGCATGGATGCCGGAGAGCCGTCAATCGGTACGAGGATACGGTCACAGACAATCGTCTGCGCCGGACGGCTCTGAATTTCAGAAATCAGAGATGCAGTATCCATCATACGCCCTCCTCCAGAGCAAGTTTTGCCCCTTTATGCGTGCGCTCCTCGGCATCCTGCCGCAGAAGTTCTTTTTTAGCACGGTAGAATTTCAGCGTATAGAGAATGCCAATGACGGCAATATAGATGAGGAATGCGCCGAAGGTCGCGGCGTAGCCCATGAAGTCCGCGCCGCGCGAGATGATGTCACGCGTAAAGTGGAACTGCCACGTCAGCGGCCAGATATGCGAAAATGTGACGACCCAGTCGGCAAAATGCGCAAGCGGTCCCGTTGTCCCGCCGAAGATGAATCCGCCCGGGATGATGAGGATCATGCGGCTCGCGGCAACGCCCGGATTCGCCGCTGTCCAGCCGGTCAGAGTGGTCACCATGCCGAGGACAAAGACATAGAAGATCTGTACGAATACGAAGTTCACCAGATGCCCTGCAAAGATGAGATCACCCCAGATGCGCAGTACCGCAAGCCCGACTGTAAACGAGACGATGAGGAGTGCGCCGTAGGGAAGTGTCCGCAGAATGAGATCCCACGGTGTGCCCGTGCGCAGGATTGTGTCCAGTTCCCCCGTCAGGCGCAGGCGCGGAATCATGCCGATG
>ERZ773022.1977-NODE-1977-length-12855-cov-6.412578_pt1 | contig 12855 bp, 7 predicted proteins | sample MGYA00580839_ERZ773022 | MGnify/ENA primary metagenome ERZ773022 (study PRJEB29015, sample SAMEA2738020) | human oral metagenome | biome: human oral; feature: human-associated habitat; material: dental | place: China | collected 2044 ... | reverse complement strand
GGAGGGAGTCGCGCGTGGAGAAGGTGACGATGTCGGCGAGCGGCACGGGGGAGGGCACAAGCTTGGCGGCGACGAGGCCGACGCTCTGGCTGATGTCGACCCAGAAGTATGCGTCGACGGTCTGTGCGATCTCATAGAGGATCTGGTAGTCGATCGTGCGTGGGTAGCTGACGGGGGAGAAGATGATAAGGCGCGGCCGTACGCGCTCTGCCTGTGCCCGCACAGCACCCCAGTCGATCTCCTGCGAGCCGGGCTCGATGCCGTAGTTCTCGAATTTGTACGAGAGGCCCGTGACGTGGTCCTTTTTCCGCAGGTTGAAGGAGAGGACGGTGTCGCCGGGCTCGAGGAGTGCCTGAAAGACGACGCGCGAGGCAGCGACGATGTTGCCGAGACGGACGATGGCGTGATCGCTGTGGAAGAGGTCCATCGCGCGCTGGCGGACGATGGCATCGAGATGCAGGCCGCCGCCTGTGGTCTCGTCACTCCGATCGAAGAAGCTGTTCGTGAGTATGCTGCCCTCGAGGTACTTCGCGAACGGTGACATGGCGTTCATGTTCGGCATGAGCGAGAGGGTGTAGCGCTGACGCTGACGTTCCTCCTCGAGCAGTGCGTAGATCTCGGGGTCGAACGTCTTGAGGTGGCTGACGACTTCTTCACGTTTCATGGGCAATTCTCCTCTTCGATACATGGGGGCTCGGCCCCACAAGGTTCTCGTTCTTATTTGTCTAGTATAACACAAATCTGCCGCTTTGGTCACGCATTTGTGGACGCTTCTGAATATTTTTATGGGCAATCAAAACTCCCGCATGGGCCGCAGGCACACATGCGGGAGCGGTAGAGCGTGCGGATGCCTTCGTCCGCACCGATGGATGGGTGATATTTTTATTGGAACAGATTCTTGAGGATGTTCCGACGCTCGCTTGCTGCGTGCGTATGAACCGCGATACCCTCGCCCGAGACGGGGCAGTCAGCGTGCGCCATCGCATCGAGGTTCATCCATCGGTCGGAGAAGAGCGGCTTGTCCATGATGAGCTTGCCGATGCTGAGCCGCAGTGCATCCTGCTGCATCTCACTGAGCGAACCGGAGAGTACGCCGGCGAGTGCATCGGCGACGATCTCCATGTCCCCCTCTGTGAGGCCGCGTGTTGTCGGGTTCAGTGTCGAGAGGCGCAGTGCCGAAAGGATGAGCTGTGGACGCATGGTCGGGATCCGATCGGGCTTTACATAGAGCCCGATCTGCGCGAGTGTATGCACGGCATCCATGAGATCGACCCCAGGTGCGGGGGCCGCCAGTACGAGATGCGTCTCGGTACCGCCGCACAGGAGCGCCGTCCCCCTCTTTTCGAGTGCTGCGGCGAGCGCTCTGCTGTTTGCGAGCACCTGCTCGCCGTAGGCGCGGAACTTCGGCTGTGCGGCGGCGTGCAGAGCAAAGGCGAGCGCCGCAAGGCGGTTCGTGTGCATGGATATGTGCCCCGTATTGGCGACGGCGGCATCCAGCTGCGGTGCGAGGTCCTCTCTGCAGAGGAGGATGGCACCGTCGGGGCCTCGGAGCGAGTCATTGGTCGGGAAGGTCACTACGTCGGCAAGCGCAACGGGCGAGGGTATGAGACCTGCCGCGACAAGCCCGACGCACTGCCCGATGTCCACCCAGAGATAGGCACCTACGGCGCGTGCAATGGCGGCGAGGCGTTCGTAGTTCGGGATACGCGGATAGCTGACGGGGGAGAATACGATGAGGCGCGGCTTTATGCGCTCCGCGATCTGTGCGGCTTCGTCCCAGTCCACCCGCTGCAGGGTGGGATCAATGCCGTAGTTCTCAAAGTGAAACTCCAGCCCCGCACAGTGCTCCTGCTTGCGCATGTTGAAGGAGAGTACGGTATCGCCCCGTTGCAGCAGACCGAGCAGAGCAACACGTGAGGCTGCAGCGATGCTCCCGAGGCGCACGATGGCGTGCGCGCCGTGAAAGAGTTCCTGTGCACGTGTGCGCACCAGTTCCTCGATGAAGTGTTCGTGATGTGCCGTGCAGACCTCTGCGCCGCTGTTGGCGAGGGGACTGCCCTCGAGGAAGGCGGCGAGGGGCGACATGGCGCTGTCGGTCGGGATGAGCGAGAGCGTATAGCGCTGACGGTGGCTCTCATCCTGCAGGAAGGTGTAGACTTCGGGGTCGAATGCTTTCAGATGATTGAGCAGATCTTCTTTTTTCATGGTAGTTCTCTCCTCATAGATGCACAATGACAGGCATATTGGATGAATACACCTGTCATTTATGAACAGCTCTGCTTTTCAGTTCGCATGGTTCACGGTCGTGCATGATGAGGAGCCGATGCTCCTGCCGCCGTTTATATGTAGTATATCAGCTTAGAACGGCCAGACGAGCGGGATGACGACAAGGCAGACGATCAGCGAGACAATGACGAGCGGAACGCCGACCTTGACATAGTCCATGAATTTGAACTGGCCAGGCCCGAGGACGAGGGTGTTCGGCGGGGTTGCGACCGGCGTTGTGAACGCGCAGGATGCTGCGATGCCGATGGCCATAACGACAGGATACGGCGAGACACCGATGGTCTGGGCGATGGAGATCGCAATCGGCGCGAGGAGCGCCGCCGCCGCCGTGTTCGACATGAACTGCGTGAGACCGCAGGAGAGGACGAACATTGCCGCGACAATGACCATGGGGGCAGGGTTGTCGCCGATGAGCCCGACGACGAAGTCAGCGATGAGCTTGCCCGCGCCGCTGTGATCCATGGCACTGGCGAGCGGGAGCATTCCCGCAAAGAGGAAGATGGTCGTCCAGTCCACGCCCTGGTATGCCTGCTTCTCCGTGAGACAGCCCGTGAGGACGCAGAGGAGGCCGCCGATGATGGCGGAGGTCTGCATGGGGACGTTGATCTGCTTTTCGAGGACCATGGCAACGACGACGCCGATGAGGATTGCTGCGCAGATCACCATCTTGCGCGGATCCTTTGCCTCCTCCTCTTCGCCGGCGACGGCAGTGCTGTGCACGAGCTTGTGCGGGCACAGCTTGCGCCCAATGGTCAGCATGTAGATCATGCCGACGATCGAGAGCGGAATGCCGATCCATGCGAACTCGAAGAAGCCGAACGGCGTGAGGCCGCTCGCGCCGAGGGTTGCACTCATGAGGATGTTCGGCGGCGTGCCGATCATCGTGATCGTGCCGCCGACGTTTGCCGCGACGGCGAGCGCCATCAGCTGCGGTGAGACCGGCAGTTTTGCCGCAGCGCAGATCTGGATGACGACGGGCATGAGGCAGGCGACCGTTGCCGTGTTCGAGGACACGGACGAGAGGATGATCGTTATGAGCATCAGTGCCGCCATCAATGCACGTTCGTCATTGCCCGATTTTTTGACGACCGCGATGCCGATTTTTTGTGCGAGCCCCGTCTGGAACATCGCAGCACCGATGATGAACATACCGGCAAAGAGGACAACGGTGGAGTTCGAGAGCCCCGAGAAAACCTGTGCGGGAGTGAGCACCCCCAAGAGCCCGAGCGCGATCGCCGCACCCATTGCGGTGACGGCGAGTGGGATGATCTCGGTGGCGAAGAGGAACGCCGCTACGCCGAGAACGCCCAGTGTGAGCATTGCTGCATCCATGAATACATCTCCTATTCATATAATAGTTCTCAAGAATGCCCGCCCGATGCGCAGACGAGCGCTTCTCAATAGTTTCCATAAAAATACACGGAAACTTTCTTTCGACAAATTCTTATAATTCTCTCTCTTCCTTTGGATTCCTGCTAGATTTTGCGCGAATTTCCCATGAAACTTTGACATTGAAAACATAAATAACGGTTATGCTTTGAGTATATTCATATATCGCAGTTCCTATTTTTCGGAGGAGAAACATACGGCTGTTGGCGGATAAAATGTAAAAAATCTTGACAACACTGATAGGGTTTAATTATACTGTCATACGATCTTATTCGAACTTCATAAGCAGATTCGGTACCCCTCGGGGTGTAACAGGGAAATCGGGGAGCGCAGTCTACGCTGCGGCTCCACAAGCCGATGCGGTCCCGCCGCCGTAATGCTGAGGATGCTCCAATATGTCACTGGGAAACCGGGAAGGCGGAGCGGACGAAGATGCAGAGCCGGAAGACCTACCGAATCTCGTGCGCCGGAGTGCTGTGCCCCATGGGGGTGCTGTACTCCTCTGCATCCTGCGATGGACAGGACGGCAGACTTTTTTCGTGTGAGAAAGTCCCGCCTGCTGCGACGGGGCTTTTGTATGTAACGATGCTGTGTGAGGTTGGGAGATCATGTATTTGGGGGAGCACGGAATAGATTCGTGCGCATCAAGGAGGAAATGGACATGACAAAACGAAAGCTGGCGCTTGCGGTTGCTCTTGCGGCCGTCGGCTCGGTATGGGCGGGCGCGGCAAGCGCTGCGGAGAAGTCGGAGAGCATGAACACCTACGAGCTCGCACCCGTTGAGGTGGAGGGGCAGCGTGCTGCAGAGACGACGAGCGAGGGCGATTTTGTTGCGCGCGGCGGCTCGGTCGGCATCCTCGGGGACAAAGACACGATGGAGACGCCGTTCACGACGACGAATGTTACGCAGGAGACGATCAAATCCTTCGGCGATCCCTCGCAGCCACTCGATAGCGTGCTCGCGATCTCGCCGTCCGTGCGCGCGACGGGCAGCGTTCTGCACAACGACTTCCAGCTGCGCGGTTTCCGCTCGAACGGCAGCAGCAGCTACGTCAACGGCATCCCCGATATGTTCACGCAGTTCAATGCACCGACGTACGTCGTTGACAGTGTGGACATTGTCTCGGGGCCCAACAGCGGACTCTCGGGGAACGGCACGCACTACGAGTCCAACGCGGCGGGCGGCATGGTGAACTTCGTGACGAAGCGTGCAGGGAGCACGCCGCTTACGCGCCTGACGCTGACCCATTCGGGGCAGGGCATGGCGGGGGCGTACTTTGACCTCGCACGCCGTTTCGGCGGGAACAAGAACTGGGGCGCACGCCTCATGGCAGAGAAGGTGGACGGCGAGACGGCGGTCGACGGGCAGAAGGTGAAGTCCGCGAGCGTCTATATCAACATCGACCACGCGGATGAAAAGAGCAAGACGAACTTCTTTACGGGCTACCGTCAGAACGAGGTGGTCGGTGGGCAGCGCTGGTTCAAGCTCGGCTTAGGGGTCACGCGTTTCCCCTCCGTGCCGAAGACATCGCGCGACTACGCCTTCAAGGGGATGGACAAGTCCTCCTACGGCTGGCTGATGACACTCAACCATGAACAGAAATTCGCGAAGGACTGGAAGTATTTCATCAACGCGGGCACGATGGAGAACAAGCTGAACCAGAACGTCATGTATCGCTTCAGTGCGATTACCCTGCTGAACGATGCTGGTGATTTCATCCTCGAGCAGCAGCAGACGACGACCCCGCAGAAGGCGCACTACCTCCAGCTCGGGCTCAGCGGTAAGCTGCGTGCGGGTATCACGGAGCATGATCTGACGCTCGCGGTGGATCGCGCATGGCGTGAGCGCTCGGCGGCAAAGGCAGCGGGCAGGATCTCCAACCTTGGTACGGGCAATATCTACTCGGGGCTCATCAACCAAATTCGAGCGCCGCATACGGACTATGAGCCGTATCTCGCCAACAAGACGAAGACAAAGGGGCTTTCGTTCGTTGATTCCATTACGGTGAACAAGTGGAATGCGCTCCTCGGCATCCACTACCACTCCTCGGACGCAACCACGTATAACACGGCAGGAAGAACGACCTCGCGTGTCATTGCGAGCGCCACGACACCGACGTATGCGCTTACGTACCGTCCCACGGACAAGATTTCGGTCTACGGCAGCCATGCGGAGTACTTTGAGTCGGGGACGATTGTCGGCAGCGCATATCACAACAACAACGCGATTCTGCCGCCGGCAAAGACGAAGCAGAACGAGATCGGCGTAAAGTATGCGAACAGGGATATGCTCTACACACTCGCGTTCTTCGATATCGAGCAGGCGAACAACATCCGCGTCGACCGCGGCGGATTTGCCTATCTTGAGCAGAACGGCAAGCTGCGCCACCGGGGCATCGAGCTGGGCATTGCCGGCAAGATCGCACCGAAGTGGTCTCTGGCATTCGGTGCAGCCTACATGGATGCGTTCTACGACAAGACCGCCGGCGGGACGCGCGACGGCGTGACGGAGGATGGACAGCCGCGCTGGAATGGGACCCTTATGGCGAGCTATGCGGCGGACAACAAGTTCAGCGCATTCGCACGCATGACGTATACGGGCGGCGCCTACATCCTCTATGAGAAGTTCAAATCCCCGTCGACCACGGTGCTCGACCTCGGCATGACCTATCGGACGAACTTCGGCAGCGTACCAGCCACGATCGGGCTGACCATCTACAATGCCCTGAACAAGGAGTACTGGATGGTCTCGCGCGGCGACAACAACATCTATCTCTCGACTCCGCGCACGATTGCGCTGTCTGTTGCGATGGATCTCTAAGGAATTACAGATAAAGAAGAAAGGGCAGAAGGGGCTTCTGCCCTTTTTGTCACAGAATGGAAGGGAGGGAAACCGATGCGATACCTGCGTGTCCTCCTCCTGTTCGTCCTCCTCCTCGCTCTTGCGGGCTGTGGGCAGACCGGCGAGCAACGGGGGAGTGAGACAGGAAAAACCGCAGATGATACGATCGTCCTTGCGGCCTATCGCCATCTCGCGCCGGGCGAGAAGGACGGCTTCTACTGCAGCCGCATTCTGAACGTCTGGGAACCGCTCATCACCGTGAATGAGGAGACGGGCGAACCCGCACCGTGCCTCGCGACCTCATGGGAGATGCAGGATGAGGGGCGCGTGTGGGTGTTTCGGCTGCGCGAGGGCGTGCGGTTCCACGACGGCACAGACTTTACGGCACAGTCGGTTGTGGACAATCTGACATGGATGGGAAAAGCGGTGCGCACGTCCATCTTCTACCTGCACAACATCAATCTCTACTATCCCCATCTCGAACGCGCGGAGGCGCTCGATGTGCATACCCTGCGCCTGACATTTTCGCAGCCGAACATCAATCAGATCTACAATATGATGAACTTCGGCAGTGCGATCTATGCGCCCTCCTGCCTCGCGGACGACGGCGGATTTACGGGGACGGCGCTCGGCACGGGGCCGTTCCGCATCGCGGAGAATGTGAAGGATCGCTATGTTGTGCTCGAGCGCAACGAGGACTACTACGGGGAGAAGGCGCGTGCACAGCGCATCATCGTGCGCAGCATCCCGAGTGCGGACGTGCGCTTCGCCGCGCTCAAGGCGGAGGAGATCATGGGGGTCATGGATATCAGCGCCATGCCGCCTGTGCTCGCGGACGAACTGGCGCAGGACGAGCGCTTTGCCGTTTCGGTCAGCCCCTCGATCATGGTGCGCTATCTCGCGTTCAACGGCAAGAAGCCGCCGTTCGACGATGTGCGCATGCGCCGCGCCGTGAGCCTCCTGCTCGATCGCCGTCAGCTCGTGACTGCACTCTACCTCGGCTATGCACAGCCGACGGTGAACATCCTCAGCGTATCCAGCCCGTTTTACCGCGACTTCCCCGTTGTGCAGGATGTGGCGGAGGCAAAGCGGCTTGCACGCGAGGTACTCGGAGATCGGCGCATGGAGATCGTCTACATGGTGAACGGTGCCGATCCCATCCAAAAGGGAGAGGCGGAACTGGTTGCCTACTGGCTCGCGGAGCTCGGCCTGGATGTGCGCATTGAGGCGCTGGAGCAGGCGATGCAGCTCGCCGCCCTGCGGCGCGGAGACTATCACATCGCACGTGCGCAGCAGGGGCTGCCGAACGGGGATCCGATCTACATCTTCGAGGCATTCTTTACGCCGAAGGGTGCCCGCAACAAGGCGATGTCGCTCGGCTACGAGAACGCCGAGGTGCAGCAGCTGCTGAAGGATCTCACGACCGAGACGGATCCGGCTGCGCGCCGTGCGGCATTCGATCGTCTGCAGGAGATCGGTGTGGAGGATCAGCCGGTTGCGCCGCTCTATTTCGATGAAAATATTGTGGTTTACAACGCGGCACGGCTTACGGGTTACCGTGCGCTGCGCTACGGGGTGTCTCTTGCGGAGGTGGGATGGCGATGACAATGCTTCAGCGATATATCTGCCGCCGTCTGCTCGGGATTGTACCCGTGCTGTTCGGGATCAGTCTGCTTTCGTTCGCTCTCGCACAGCTCTCGCCGGGCGATCCTGCGCAGATCATCCTCGAGAGTGCCGGCGGGGTGCCGAAGGAGGCGGATGTAGAAGCCCTGCGCTCCTATCTCGGGCTGGACAAACCCGCCTATGTGCAGTATGGGCTCTGGCTGTGGCGGCTCCTGCATGGAGACGGCGGCATGTCCTTCCATCTGGGGATGCCGGTCTTTGATGCCCTGTTGGAACGCTTGCCCGTGACTGTGGCTCTGGCCGCCGCAGCGCTCGGCTGGGCCGTGGTGGGCGGCATCGGGATGGGACTTTTGATGGCGCGTATGCGCGGGACGATTGTCGAGGCTCTTGTCCGCGGTGTGACACAGCTCATGCTCGCAGCGCCCTCCTTTCTCATAGCAATCCTGCTCATCCTCGTCTTTGGTGTGTGGCTGCGTGTTCTGCCGACGAACGGCGCGGAGACGGCGGCGGGCTACATCCTGCCGTCGCTTGCACTCGCACTTGTGACGCTTGCGATGACGGCGCAGCTCCTCGACAGCCAGCTGCGCGATGCACTCGCGTCGAACTATGCGCAGACGGCACGCCTGCGGGGGCTCTCAACGGAGCGCGTGCTGCTCACCTATGCGCTGCCGAATGCCCTCGTTCCCGTGGCGGCGATGCTCGGGAACTTCTTTGCGGCGGTGCTCGGCGGCGCGATCATCGTGGAGACGGTCTTTGCGCTCCCGGGGATCGGATCGCTCGCACTTGAGGCGATCCACTACCGCGATTACCCGCTGCTGCAGGGGTATGTCCTCTTCCTCGGGGGGATTTACGTGCTCGTGACCATCGTGGTCGATCTTGTACTCCTGCGGCTCGACCCGCGCGTTATGCTCGGAGGTGGACGATGATGGAACGCTGGATGGGCTATGGGGCTCTTATCATGCTTGTGGGGATCGTACTGTCGGGTGTTTTTGCCCCGCAGCTCGCGCCGATGAATCCGTTCGAGCCAAATATGGCGATCCGTCTGCAGGCCCCCTCTGCGGCGCATCTGCTCGGCACGGATGCGCTCGGACGTGATCTCCTCAGCCGTATGCTCTACGGTGGGCGCAGTGCACTCCTGCTCTCTCTCATCTCGACCGTGCTCGCGCTCGGCATCGGGACACTCGTGGGAATCCTTGCGGGATATTTCGGCGGGCGGATGGATGATGCGCTGACGACGATCAGCAACGTCTTTCAGGGCATCCCCGGCATCAGCTTTATGGTGGCGGTGGCGGGCTTTGTCGGGCCCGGTGTTGCGGGCCTTCTCCTCGCGCTTGTCGTCGGCTCGTGGGCGGGGTTCTCGCGCATCGTGCGTGCAGAGGTCATGCGCCTTGCAGCAGAGCCGTATGTGGAGCACCTGCGCGTCCTCGGCTGCAGTGACGGCCGTATCCTTTTCCGCCACATCCTGCCCGCGCTCGGCGGGACGCTGATCGTGCTCGGCACCCTGCGTCTCGGGCGCGGCGTACTCGCGATTGCAGGCCTGAGTTTCCTCGGGCTTGGCGTGCAGCCGCCGACACCGGACTGGAGCACGATGATCAGCGATGCCATGCTCTACTATCGGCAGGCACCGCATCTCATCATTGTGCCGGGCATGGCGATCGTTCTCCTCGTCAGCTCCCTCAACATGGTCGGACAGCTGCTGCGCAGCCGCTTTGATGTGCGGCAGGAGGTGCGTGGATGATGCAGGAAAAAGGATTTGCCGTGCGCGATCTGACCGTGCGCTATGCCGACGGGCATGCACACATGGCGGCGCTCGATCATGTCAGCGTTGACCTTCCCGTCGGGGGCGTGACGGCGATTATCGGCGAGAGCGGCAGCGGAAAATCTACATTCGGTCAGGCGCTCTTCGGTGCACTGCCTCCGGACGCTGCGGTCGAGGGGCAGGTGCTGTTTGATGGGACGGATGTGACGACCCTCGGCAGGAAGGAGCTGTGCAGCCAATACTGGGGGAAACGGTGGGGCATTGTTCCCCAGCTGCCGCGCGCGGCGCTCAGCCCCGTGCATCGGATCGCCCGTCAGATCGCGGATGTGCGGCGCGGCGCGGGGCGCAGCGCATGGACGGCAGCGCAGTATGAGGAGCTCCTCGCGCGGTTCGGTTTTGACGATCCTGCGCGCGTCCTCGCTTCGTATCCGCACGAGCTGTCGGGCGGAATGCTGCAGCGCGTCCTGTGCGCGATGGCGGATGCGGGCGAGCCGCAGTGGATCCTCGCGGATGAGCCGACGAAGGGGCTCGATCCCGCTGTCTGGCAGATGGTCGCGGACAATCTGAAGTGTCTTGCGGCACGTGCGGATGCCTCGCTCCTCCTCATTACCCACGACATTCCGCTTGCGCAGCAGCTCGCAGAATATGTCGTCGTCATGCAGGCAGGGCGGATTGTGGAGCAGGGGACGGATGTATGGGAACATCCCACACATCCCTATACGTGCACGTATTTTGCAGCGCAGCCGGAGGTTCTCGCCGCGAAAAAGAGTGCGGACATTGTGCCTGTGCGTGCGGGAGAACCGCCTGCCGCTGCACAGCATGAACCTGCCGTGCTCACGGCGGAGGGCGTGGTGAAGATCATGCGCGACCGCGCGACGGAGCGTCCGCTCCATGTGCTCAATGGGTGCAGTCTCACCGTCACTGCCGGGCGTGCCGTCGGGCTTGAAGGAAAGAGCGGAGCGGGCAAGAGTACCCTCGTACGCATTCTGCTTGGACTTCTTCGCCCCGACGGCGGCAGCATCCGCTGGAATAAGCGTGCTCTCGGGACACTCTCGCGTGCTGAGATGCATGCGTTCCGGCGCAGCGTGCAGCTCGTCGCGCAGAACCCCGAGCAGGCATTTGATCCGCGCCTGACCATCGACGCAAGCCTCTCGGAGGTCTTTGCCATTCATCCCATGCTGTGTACGGAGGGGCGCACGGTGCGGGAACGCATTGCGGCGGGGCTTGCGGCGGTGGAGCTCTCGGAGCGCGTCCTCACGCGGCAGCCGCATGAGCTCTCGGGTGGGGAACTCCAGCGCGCGGCGATTGCGCGGGCACTCCTTACGGAGCCGCGTATCCTGCTGCTCGATGAGCCGACGACGATGCTCGACGTTTCCATACAGGCACAGATCATGGAGCTGCTCATGCGGCTGCGCACAGATCATCAGCTCGGCATGCTGCTCATCTCGCACGATCGCCCGCTGCTCACATATTTTGCCGATGAAGTTCATGTTTTGGAGGCGGGAAAGGTGCGGTAAAATGCATCAAGCCGCCAGGAAATCAAGGAAGGAAATGAAACAGATGAAGAAGAAACAGTTGACCGCAGCCATTCTGACAGCATTGATGGCGATGGGTACCGCTGTCTGCGCCGCAGAGAAGTCGGAGAGCATGGACACCTACGAACTCGCGCCCGTCGAGGTGGAGGGGGTGCGTACCGCGGCAGAGACGGCGGGCGGCATGCTCAGCAAGGACGCGCGTATGGGGATTCTCGGAGATGTCAGTGTGATGGACATTCCCTACTCTATGCAGAGCATGACAAAGAAGACGATCGATACGTACGGCGATCCAAGTCAGCCGCTTGCAAATGTGCTGGCAAACAACCCGTCGATTCGTTCGAGCACGAGCTCGCCGATGTATACGGACTTTTCGATGCGCGGCATCAATATGAACGGGAACCACTTCATGCTGAACGGCGTTCCGAGCCTCTTCTACCAGTTTACGACACCGCCCGCGCACCTCATCGAGCGCATGGACATCACCTCGGGACCGAATGCGGCGGTCAATGGTGTGAGCATGTCGAACAACGGCACGAACAGCGGAGCAACGCCAGCACCGGGCACGATCAATGTCGTGACGAAGCGTGCGAGCGATGTACCGATCACGAAGTATACGCAGGTCATCTCGGGACGCTCGACTGCGGGTGAGTACATCGACATCGGCCGCCGTTTCGGCAAGGATAACGCATGGGGCGTACGCGTCAATGGCGAGATGCTCCAGGGCGGGCTTGCCCTGCCGGGGGCGAAGATCGACAGCAAAGACATCTTCGTCAACATCGATCACCGCGGCAAGCGGAGCATGACGAATCTCTTCTTCGGTTACTGGGATCACAATATCGATGGTGCGCAGCGCTGGTTTACCTACAGCGGAAATGGGCGTGAACTACCGATTGCACCGAACGCGAAGACGAGCTATGACTTCCCCGAGACGTGGAAGCGCATGTATGTGAAGGTGATGACGCTCAATCACGAGCAGAAACTCAGCGACACGTGGAAGGCGTTCTTCAATATGGGGTACTCCTATCGCGATGGAGATAAGATGAACTCAGGAGCAAACCTGCAGTTCGATACGAACGGGAATTTCACAAACAGCAATAAGGCGAATGCGCAGAACGAGTCGGGGAAGAATATGTACCTGCAGCTCGGTGTGGCGGGCGAGGTCAGAACAGGCAGCGTGAAGCACAATCTTGCTCTTTCGGTTGATCGTTCGCGTGCACAGTACTGGAATGCGACGCGCAATGGTGCCGGGAGCCTTTATGGCGGCAACCTCTACGATGGCATCATTTTCCGTCCGGGCTTCTATCCGTTGCCGGCGATGCCTGTGCAGAAGGCGCAGTGGAGCGAGACGAACGTCGGCATCTCACTTATGGACACGATGTCCTTCGGCAAGTGGAATGTCTTGCTCGCTGCGACGCACAAGC
>ERZ773022.1975-NODE-1975-length-12860-cov-27.338852_pt1 | contig 12860 bp, 11 predicted proteins | sample MGYA00580839_ERZ773022 | MGnify/ENA primary metagenome ERZ773022 (study PRJEB29015, sample SAMEA2738020) | human oral metagenome | biome: human oral; feature: human-associated habitat; material: dental | place: China | collected 2044 ... | reverse complement strand
TTCCTTGTTTTAACTCTCGCCACTACTGAGAGTTTTATGCTAAATGATAATTTAGAAGCACAAGCTATCAACTTATATAAAGCTGAACTCAAAGTTTGTACTACTGATGAAATTATCACTGGTACAATTTCTGATATTGGAGAATTTGTACGTGGTAAAAATATTACAGCAGCAGAAATGGTTGAAGGAAATATTCCTGTTATTTCAGCTGGTTTACAACCTTCTGGACACCATCATAAAAGCAATGTATCAGGCCCATCTATTACGGTAAGTGGCTCTGGAGTAAATGCCGGATACGTATCGTTTCATTTGCATGATATATGGGCAGCTGATTGTTCTTACAACAACTCTTCATGCTATATACATTGTTTGTATGTAATGATGAAAGATATACAAGCTCAAATTACTGAATTACAAAAAGGTACTGCTCAGCCACATGTGTATCCTAAAGAACTCAATCCACTTGAAATTACATATCCGAATTCAGATATCTTAAATAAACTTGAGCAAAGTTTGAGTAAAATCTTTGCTGTAATTGAGGACAATGATAATGAAATCGCCAAACTAAAGCAGATGCAAACAGTTTTGTTAGCCACTTTATCAAGCCGCTAAATTATCATTTATCTGCTGCTTCAGAGCTACCCTATCAACAATTGTATTATATGCCTTAACAATTTTTTTCTGTTCGTCAATTGATGGAACAGGAAGTTTCACCATACATAGCTCATTCCAATCAAATATCTCCCTTACGCTTCCGTGTGACTTATATCTTGCGTATCTGTCAAACTCCGGTCTTCTGAACCAAAGCATAAGATATTCCGGGTCAAGTTCATCTTTCTCTATAACTTCAAACACAGTGTATGAACTTGATATAATACAGTCCTCGCTATCTAAATAAGCAATCGAGATTTTCTCTCCGTTTCGAGAAGTAACAGGTCCATACGCAAATTGCCCTGTCCGAACAATTTTATAGTTTGACAAATCTGTGCCAACTATATTAGCGATTGACGGAATAAACTTTTTTGCAATACTTACTCCGAGTAGATTTGTTATCGACAAATCTCGATTTCGATTATCTATAATTTCGATATAATCACCCAAAATTTTATAATCTATTCTCATTTCTTTGCACCTCATCCAATGTATTTTCTGTGAGCTATTTTTACATTGCTCTGTTTGACCATTGCGTACTGTAATGTCGTATCTATTCGTCTATGCCCCAAAAGCTGTTGAAGTTGCTCTATGGGCATTCCTTTATCTATTGCAACCGTCGCAAGAGTTCGTCGGAACTTATGTGGATGTACCTTTACCAAACCCAAACGATTACCTAAATTTCTAAGTCTTACTTCTATGCCACCGATTTTCATTCGATTATGCGGTGACTGCAAGGAAACAAACAATGCCGGATTATTATCTTTTCGGCTTTGCAAATAGTTTTGCAGATGTATCTTTGTCCTTGCATCAAAATATACAATTCGCTCCTTATCGCCTTTTCCAAACACAACACATTCTCTTTCATTGAAGTTTATATCTTCACGGTTGAGCAGAACCATCTCGCCGACACGCATTCCCGTTGAAGCAAACATATCAATCATTGCCAAATCTCTAAGCTCTGTGCAACTATCACGCATAAGCTCAAGTGCTTCATCAGAATAAGTTTCCTTAACACTTGTTCCGGTCTTAACTTTACGTATTCGCCTTACCGGACTTTTAAGAATATAATCTTCATCCTCAAGCCAAGAGAAAAAGCTGGATAATATTCTCCTTATATTGTCAATCGTAACACGACTTGAGTGCTTACTATTCTGATATTCCGTAAGGTATGTTCTTATGTCATCAGTCACGATTTGTTTTACATCTTTTTGAAGTTGAAAAAGCATAGTTTCAATCGTCGTTTTATAATATTTGAGGGATTTCTCAGAACAGCCTTCGATTCGCTTTGCCGAAAGGAATATCTCTACTAAATTCTGCTCTGAGTTTTCCCCGTGTTCTTTATCCTGCGTTACCTGATAATTAAAAAGTGCGGAGTGCAATACCTCTTGCAACTTTTCAATCTGTCCGTTATTCAAGTACGGTAACATCCCTTGAACAACATCGTTGATTAAATTCTGTTTCATAGTCTTTTCTCCTTTATTTTAATAAGAGAACGACTACCAGTTGCAGTTCCTTGTTTTAACTCTCGCCACTACTGAGAGTTTTATGCTAAATGATAATTTAGCAGCTTAGTTAGATAGTTTGGCGAGTAAAATATCCTGAAGATTGATGAGATGTTCAATTTCAGTTCTATTTTCTCGAATTGTTATAAACATATTGTCAATGACAATATTAAGTTCAGGTAAATCGTCTTCACAAGGGACATAAACGGGTAAATTCCTCAAATTTTTCTGATTGATTTTAAGTTGAACAGCTCCTGTAACCGCATTGCGAACAACGGTGTTCTTCAAAATCAGATATGCCATTTCGGTGGAATAGCCATTTTCACCTTGAAAAATATGTGCGTGGTTGTTTACCCAAAACTTGCCCCAAACATATTGCATTGTTGGATAACCATTTTTATCCATTACTGTGCCATCTTCGCCTATAAGACCGTAAATACCATCAAATATATAGTCATCAACATAGTCCATAAGAGATGCCGCACCATAATAAGGATAAATTCGTTCCATACCACTACGGTCAAGGCTCGACATTGGTTTACGCATACTATCGTATAAAGATAAAATACTTTCAACTGTTGTTTCAGAACCGTTTTGATTGATTTTATCTTGAAGAACCGCTTGTGCAGCTACTTCTAAATTATCATTTATCTTCTGTTTTAAATCAATTCTCTCCGTAATTGCCTTATAACTATTCACTATTTCAAGCTGCTCTTCAATCGGGGGAACAGGTAACTCCAACCTGCATATATCATCCCAAGAAATTCCACCTCTGACACTCCCATCTGTTTTCAACCAACAAATACGGTCAAATTCTGGTCTGCGAAACCACATCATCAAATAGTCCTCATTAAGAAGCGAGTTATCAACCACTTCAAACATAAAATAAGCGGGAGATATGAGGGCAGGAGCATCTTCATCATACAAAGCAACCGGTAATCGTTCATCACGACCAACGTGCATAGGGTTACAGGCAAACTTTCCTTTGCTAATTAACTTATACTTACTCAAATCCGTTCCGATAACATTCGCAACCGAGGGCATAAAATACTTATCAATATTTATACCCAAAACTCTATCCGTAATACTTTCCTTGTTACGGTTGTCAATCAGTCGAATATGGTTTCCTAAAATATCATAATTCGATTTCATATCCCAACTCCTTAAACACAGAAAGTAAATCTTCCTTAGACTTTTCCTCAGCAATAAGAAGTTCTTTGAGTTCTGATTGCAAAGATTTCATCTTTGTATCAAAGTCTATATTTTCATCGCGGTTGACAAATTCAATGTATCGGCTCGGAACAAGTGTGAATCCTTTTTCTTTAACCTCATCAAATGAAGCAGAATAACAAAACTCCGGAACATTTTCGTATGTTTTTTCAAAATCTTCTTGCTGCCAGTTATGATATACTTCCGTAACTTTTGCTCTATCCTCATCAGTTAGCTCAATATACTTTTTCTCATAAGGGCTGCCCATTTGACGTAAGTCCATGAATAGTATTTCTTTTTCACGATTACGGTAACGTTTAATATGCCCATTTTGTTCCACAACACGATCTTTTTTATTCTTGTTCAAAATCCATAAAGTTACACTAATATCTGTAGTATAAAACAAGTTTCTTGGCAAAATAACAATAGCTTCAACAAGATTGTTCTCAATAAGCTGCCTTCTAATTTTAAGCTCTGTTCCATCATCAGATAAAGCTCCATTTGCCAGCAGAAAGCCTGCAACACCATTCTGAGAAAGTTTAGAAACAATATTCAAAATCCAACCATAATTTGCATTGCTTGTAGGCGGAACTTCATAGCCATTCCATCGAGGATCATCAATTAACTCATTAGCTGTTCTCCACTCTTTCTGATTAAAAGGTGGATTTGCCATAATAAAATCTGCTTTTAGGTCTTTATGTTGGTCATTTGTAAATGTATTTGCTGCCATCTCTCCGAGATTTGCGGAAATACCACGAATAGCCAAATTCATTTTTGCTAATTTAAAAGTAGTGTTAGTATACTCTTGACCATAAATAGATACTTTTTTCTTATTACCACTATGAGCTTCCACAAACTTAACCGATTGGACAAACATACCTCCACTACCCTCTCGTGTCAAGCGACTGACACAAAATATATTGTCTATTTTTAGATAGCAAAAAGAGAGTGATTTCTCACTCCCTCTTGCGTCTATTTCCATATGATTTTTTGAACTATACTGCCTTCACAGATAACCGACTCAACATACTTTTCCATAAGTTCTCGTGTAAGTTCATTATCTGTTACTACTTCTGTTTCGTTAGAAGATAGTTTTATCTTTTCTTCTAGCTTACTAATTTCATTATCTATCTGATTTTTACTTTCTACAAACTTAACTTTCGTCATTTTCCCAAGTTTATATTTTTCAAAATCAGACATCTTTTTTGCCTGAAGCTTTTCTATCTTTTTCTCTATATCTTTAATGCTTATTTTTTCTTTGAGCTTTACTTCTACTTCACCATATTTCTCTTTAATAAGCGAAAGCACCTGTTCCTCTAATTTATCAACTCTTGAGTTTTTATGTTCAACATTATTACACTTGCAGATCCTACAATGAAAATACTTGTGTATTCTCATGCTTCCATCCGGTCGTTTAAACTTTGATTGAGTAAGTCCCAGAATATGGTTACAAGTAGGACATCTTGCGAAGCCTTGTAATGGGGAATGCTTTCTCCATGTATAGTCAGTATTTTTCCCTTTTAAGAAACTATTATTTTCTTTGATAGCTTGAACCCTTTCAAACTCTTCTCTTGAAACGATAGCTTCATGGTGGTCATAAACTCTACCCCATTCTTCTTTAGGATTAAATTTAAAACTACCAGGAGTCAATACCGACTTTTCTTGCATATTGAAGACATAAGTGCCTGTGTAATTTTCATTGGATAAAATATCTACCACTGTACCATTTGTCCATGTTGGTGCATCTCTTGTATCTGATGATACTATGTTATATTCATAATCCATATTTGTAAGTTCTTTTTTACGTTCGTTTGGTGTTGGTATATTCTCTTCATTCATAACTGCTGCAATCTTTCTTGATGCAAGTCCTGTAAGTGCTAAGTCATATACCTTCCTCACAATCCAAGCTGTCTTATCATCAATAATGATGTTGTGCTTATCATCTGGATCTTTCATATAACCAAATGCTGGACTCCATGCAAGAAACTTTCCTTGCTTCTTAAGTTCTGTAGTAACTGTCTTTACTTTCTGCGAAATATCTTTTGTATAAAAGTCATATAGCAAACCTTTAAACTGAATATCAAGGTCTGTTCCATTCCCTTTTTCCTTATCACTATCATAGCCATCATTAATCGCAATAAATCTAATACCAAGAAAAGGAAATATATTCTCCAGATAATCACCGAGCGAAATATAATCCCTCATAAATCTCGATAAGTCTTTTACAATTATGGCATTGATTTTACCATTCTTAACTCCTTCTAGCATTCTTTGAAAAGATGGTCTTTTCTCATTTGTACCTGTATATCCGTCATCAATGTATTCTTCTCTTTGAAAACTTTTAAATTCATCATTTCTATCAAGAAAATCATTCAGGAAATACCTTTGATTGATGATACTTTCGCTCTCATCTTTCTTCATCTGATCTTCTACAGATAATCTAATGTAAAGTGCAATTTTACTCAATATTAACACCTCCCATCAAACTATCCATATTAAATTTAAAGATTATTTCAAAGTTATGATTGCCATAGACAATTATCTTTTCCACTAAGCTATGAATTAAATCAGATGGTAATTTTTCAACCTTTTTTGCCGAAAATACGTCCTTAATCCACTTAATAGATATTTTCTTATCCCTTTCAAGGTCTTTTACAACCTTTTCAATAGCAATAACTTCATTATTGATTGTTGCAATATGGCTAAGAGTAATCTCTCTTTTAAGGCTATATACTTCCCTATCAATCTTGCCTAAGCTATATTCTTCATAAGCTTTTTGAATTAGGAATTCTTCCTTCTCTGTCTTAATTTTAAGCTTTGAAATATCTTCGTTTAGCTTATCTATACTTTCAAAAAACCTAGCAGACACTCTTTCTATTAGCTTTGCCTTGCTTGTAGCCTTAGTAATAAACTCTGCTACCTTTTCAGACATTGCCTTATCAAGCTCTCTTTCCATAATAAATACTCCTACTTCGTTATCTATCTTGCCTGTGCAAGTATCGTTTTGAAAAGAGTAATAAAGCCTATCATGGTTTGTCCCGTAAATTCTGGTTCTTCGATAAAGTTCCTTACCTGTTGCATTATTAAAAATCAAGCCCTTATATCTATTCTCATAATCTCTTTCAAAGTTATGCATCTCTGCACCAAAAGCATTGTTCTTTAATCTATTTGCTCGCCCTTGCAGCACTTTTTCAAAGTCTTCTTTTGAGATAATAGGTTCATGAGCATTTTCATATATAATATGCTGGCTTTCATCTACAAATTGTTGCTTCATTCCTTTTGCAAGATTTTGTTGCTTAACGCCTTGCACCAAAGTTCCTGTATAAGTTCTATTAGTAAGCATTTTGGAAATAGTACCTTTATTCCACTGCGGATCACCATCCCGTCTATAAATTCTACCTGTTTTGTAATAGACCATTCCTGTAGCATAACCCATAGTATTAAAGTGTTTTGCAACCTCATATTGGCTTTTCCCTCCAAGTGTTAGTCGGAACATTTCTTCAACAATGAATCGAACATTCTCATCAACTTCTAACTTCTGTCCCTCTTTTAATTTCACTACCTTATATCCATAGGGCGGAACAGAACCAATAAAATATCCATTTCTTGCCCTATTATGTTTGCTTGTCTTTATCTTTACAGAAATGTCTTTAGCATACATATCATTGACGATATTCTTAAGAGTTACTTCAAATGACTTCTTTGAGTCTAAATCCTTAACGGTATCAACCTTATCATTAACAGAAATAAACCTTACTCCCAAGAACGGAAATACCTTGTCTATGAGTCTTCCCATCTCAAGATATTCTCTTCCAAGTCTTGATAAGTCCCTTATGATAATACAATTAATTCTTCTTTCACGAATATCTTGCATCATTTCCTGGAACTGTGGTCTTTCAAAATTTGTCCCACTATATTCATAGTCTGTGTAAATATTTACGACTTTGATATTTTCCTTTAAAGCATACTCTTTACAACAAAGCACCTGTGTTTCGATAGACGATGATTTCTCACGCCATTCTTCTTTTCTTTCACTGGATAATCTTGTATATACTCCTGCTTTATAGAATACTTTTTGTGCTTGTTCTTCGTTTTTTCTTATATATCTTTTGGAAGTCCTTGCCATTAACAAACACCTCCAACTGCAAGCTTAGGTTCAACTCTTTCTAAATGCTCACCAAATAACTTGCCCATTGATATTAGTCTTGCATTATGTGTATCCTTAGCTTCGACCTTATCACTATCTACAATCGCTTGAAGCAGATTCACTGTTTCAATATTGTTGAAGACAAAGTTAATTGCATTATCCTCTCCAATCTCAATACGATCTATAAAAGACACTAAAGACAATCGATTCAGTTCACCATTTTCAGGATTAGGAACTATCTCAGAAACGAAACTACCTTTATCGTTTATCTTCATTTTCAGTTCATCTACGATATTTTGCTTTGTAATAATTTGTTTCTCAATTTCTCTAATCTTGATAAGATAATTTTTTCTAAATCGTTCAAATTCCTCAGTCGTAATAAGTTCTTCTTCTAAATCCATGTAAAGAGATTGTCTAAGTCTTTCATGCTTTCTTTTTTCTGCATATAATGACTCAAAATCAACTTTTAATTTAAACTTTGACACATCTATTTCGCTAACTTTTTTAAGCAGTTCATTGTACTTAGATAGATATTCATTTAATGCATGAATAGTTGCATGAGTAACATAGTCTTCTTTTACACTATGTCTTGAACACTCTCCAGCATTGTTATATTCAGAGCAAATGTAGAAAATCTTATCTCTTACTTTTCGCCTAATCATAGGACTTTCACAATCTTTGCAATAAAGCATACCTGATAATATATATGGCTTATCTTTAGACTGTTTCACATCACGAAGTAGCATTTTGTTTGCAAGTGCAAAGATGGATTTTGATACTATGCTTTCATGAGCATTTTCTATTGTTATCCAGTCTTCTTTGGAAACATCGACTTCGTGCTTTGATTTATAATTTAACTTTGTGGTTTTTCCTTGTTCCAGGACACCAATATAAACCTTATTTGAAATAATACGGTTTACCATCTTAGCATCCCACTTTGCTTTTTTCACAACAAAACCAGTATTGAAGTTATCACCATTATTTTCTTTGTGCTTTGATGGTGTAACTGTTCCAATACTGTTTAGAAAGTCGGCAATAGCCTTTGAGGAATAACCCTCTATTTTCATATTAAATATTCGCTCAATGATATGAGCTACTTCTGTATCAACTACAAGCTGATGTTTGTTCTTATCATCTTTCTTATATCCAAAAGGAGCAAATGATCCAATAAACTCGCCATTCTTCCTTTTCACCTCTTTTGATGATTTCACTTTCATAGAAATATCTCGACAATAACTGTCATTGATAAAATTTCTAATTGGAAGTATTAAATGTGTATCACTAACATCTGCATTATCACTATCATAGTTATCATTTACAGATATGAAGCGAATACCTTTTTCAGGAAATATCTTTTGCAGATACTTCCCAGACTCAATATAATCTCTACCAAAACGAGATAAGTCTTTTACCATAATGATAGAAAACTTTCCTTTATTCAGGTCATCAATCATATTCTTGAAATTTGGACGCTCAAAATTAGAACCACTATATCCATCATCTACATATTCATAAGATAGATCTATGTTCTTTTCTTTAGCGTAAGATTTGATTATTTGTCTTTGATTTGAAATAGAGTTACTTTCATTACTGTCCCCATCTTCTCTTGAAAGACGAAGATACATACACGCAGTATTTCTCATAACAATCCTCCTAAAATGATATTTTGGCAAATAGTCATTTCGGAAGATTACTTCTACCACCTATATTTTACCGCACCCTATTTCTCTTTGTCAGCCCCTCAAATTCTGACACAAGATTTACATAGATACATCTCAACAATATCAAGTAAATCAAGCTTTTCACTTTCGCTCGTAGAGTAGGTTATTTTCTTAGAATAATCATCGGCTATTTGCTTCTTATCCTTATCTTTCTTAACTTCTTTTTTCTTATTCATAGTCTTAACCTCACTATTTTTATAATAAGTTTTATGACATTGGTAGGTGCATTGGCTGCTACATTGGAATCTCACCACCGCCCCTTATTAAGACGAGCCGGCTTAAACTATTGAAGTATCATTATCACCATTCGTATCACAGAGATAGATTGCCACACCTATCCTTTATGTATTCCTATTTATCGCTCTTTTTCTTTTATCCTTGGCACTTACCAGTATTCATTTAAACCAATTTCTCAGCAGAAAAGTCTTGGCGTAGGTCATAATTCTCCACAAATGGATAACGTCCCACCTTGGTCTATTCAGTTGTCAAAGATCAATTAGCTTTCTGCTATGTAGGATTCTTTGCTTAATAACGGAATAGATTTTCTCTTCTACCTCAAAAGCAAAAAGGATAAATTTCCCCCTACACTTTAATAGTGAAAATTTATCCCTCTTGGTAACCAGATTTATGAAATTTTAAAAAAAAGAAAAGCACCCACTATTTACAAGTAGATACTTTTCAATACCATTAACATTTAATTTCTAAGTACTTATCATTTGCTACGATTAGTTTCTTATAATAATCATCATAGCTTTTACTAAATTTTCTAATAAGTGGAATCGCAATTTCATAATACTTGTTGTCTTTCATAAAGTTTTGTAATTTATCTTGAATTTGCTTCATTAGGCTCTTTTGATATTCTTCACTGTTTTTATATTCTTCATATTGAGAAATAGTATTATCATTTTCTTTTAGCCATTTTTCAACATTTTCAATAGCGTTAATTTTATCTTTATTAACTTTTTTTAGTATCTGCATATCAAAAGTAGAACTTATCTTTTCAATATAATTTTGCTCATCCTTACTTAACTGAAATAATGGTAAATTATCTAAGTAATCTACATATTTTTCAAATGCTTCTTCCTCATCTTTTCCTAATGATTCATTTAAAAATGGTTGATATGCTGCAAATAACATTTGTCCAAAATATCCTGGAAATAATCTCTCTAATCTTTCGTAGATTGATTCCTCTGCTTCAATCAATTTAATTTTTTCATTTATAAGTTCCTGATTTTCACCTTTAACTACAAGTTCAAGGACTTCTTTTCTTTTCTCTTCAACATCTAATTGATGTTGCTTTCTTCTTAAAACAGATGATAATGCACTAATGCCAGTGGTTAGATACCCTTCTATTTCAGTTACACTAATTCCAAGTTTTCTAAATAAAGATATTTGAATTAAAACCTCTAAATCATTCTCGCTGTAATCTCTATAACCGTTTTCAGTTTTTTGAGGATTTATAAGTCCTTTCTCCTCATAATATTCAATTGCTTTTCTTGTTAAACCTGTTTTGTTTTGAATTTCATTTCTTAACATGGTTTGCCACCTCCTTTAATTAAAAGATAGCACTGTCCCCAACGGACAGGTCAAGCAAAAAACTTACTCGTATTTTTTTCTTTTTTATAGCCAAATAAATTAATCTTATTATCGGAATACATATCATACAAAAGACTACAAGCGATGGAATTTTAGGCATATTAATCACCTCCACTAAAACAACTTAAATTTAGCAATTATAAATAAAACAATTGCAACGATAAAAAGAATACATGCTCTTTTTACTGAAAACCCATAAATTTTTTCAGGATTTCTTTTATCATATTTTATTTGCTTTAAGTCTCCTACTTTCGTATTCATAGAAACCTGTATTCTGTTACTAGATATATATTGTTTACCATCAACTAAGTACATAAAATTTGCCCATTTGGAATTTCCTTTTTTCACAGCCTCCGGATTTGGTTGCCATATAGATACAACCTCTGCTTTTACATAATCTGTATTACTTTTATACAAAAAAGAGGACATTTGCTGTCCCCTCGTTATACAATCAATTCACCACAAAAATCATGAAAGAAGGTTAAACAAATGTCCCATAATGATTCTATCCTAAATATTCTTGGAATTAAAGATAAAAATATTAAAATTATTTCTGTTGAAGAAGCTGAACACAACAACGATTCTGTTAAAGAGTATATAACGCTAATAACAGCTACTCTTTCTTATCCGATTAATCGTTGTCGTAACTGTGGCTTTCCCACAGTTAATAAGGATGGCTTTCGCAAAACTCATGTACGACTGGCAAGTTTAAATGGGAGAAGATATGAACTAGAGCTTCGTAAACAACGCTATAAATGTAAATCATGCCATACTACTTTTGGTGCTATTACTAATTTAACCAAAGAAAATCAAACCTTATCCAGTGATCTCAAAAATCAAATCATGCTTTTAGCTCGTAAAGGCTTATCTGGTCAGCTTATTGCTGAAATGTGTCACTGCTCTCCTAGCAGTGTTCGTCGAACAATCTTAGAGCGCATGGAACCACACTATCGTGTGGCTAAGTTGCCTAAGCATCTATGTTTTGACGAGTTTCGTTCAATTAAGTCTGTGATGTCCTTTATCTGTTGTGACGCTGAAACCCACCAAATTGTCACAAAGTTACAGGATCGTCTATCACCTACCATTGTTGATTATTTTGAAAGTCGTTATTCAAAAGCCGAACGCGAATGCGTTCAATCAGTTGTAATTGATTTAAATGCTCAATATCAAAGTTTTATCTATCGCCTTTTCCCTAATGCCAATATCATTATTGATCGCTTCCACCTTGTACAATTAGCTGGTCGCGCTTTGGACAATTGTCGTATCTCTATCCTAAAGCAACTTGATAAACAGAGCCAAGAATATAAAATTATGAAGTCACATTGGAAGCTATTCCATAAAAAAGCTGAAGATCTTCACCCTGAAGAAGTAGTTTTTCTTCGCGGCGTTAAACAATATATGACTCGCCAAAATGCTGTTGATCTCATTACTAGTAAATTTTCCAAGTTCGCTGAAGTATACCAAACTTACCAAGATATCACGAAAGCCCTAAACGAGCGCAATAGTGAATTACTAGAGTCAACCATCTTAGACTACCAAAAAACCAATACAGAAATGGATACTGCTATTCAAACCCTTCGTCAAAACAGAAAATATGTCTTAAATAGCGCTAAATTTGAATACTCTAATGGTCCTTTAGAAGGCATCAATCGCAAAATCAAAACCCTAAAACGAACTTGTTATGGTTTTGCCAATCAAAAATTTTTCTTTTTAAGAATCGATTGTATTTTTTCGTAAAAAAATACCCCCTACATTTTCGTAGGAAGTATTTTTAGTCAACCATACCAGTTGACAGATATCCCACTTAGGACATTTTCCTACAAGGGGTCCCGAGCGCTTAGTGGGAATTTGTACCCCTTATCGATACAAATTCCCCGTAGGCGCTAGGGACCTCTTTAGCTTCTTGGAAGCTGTCAGTAGTATATCTAATAATTTATCTCCATTCCCTTTAGTAACGTGTAACTTTCCAAATTTAAAAAAGCGACTCATAGAATTATTTCCTCCCGTTAAATAATAGATAACTATTAAAAA
>ERZ773022.1973-NODE-1973-length-12867-cov-3.491727_pt1 | contig 12867 bp, 9 predicted proteins | sample MGYA00580839_ERZ773022 | MGnify/ENA primary metagenome ERZ773022 (study PRJEB29015, sample SAMEA2738020) | human oral metagenome | biome: human oral; feature: human-associated habitat; material: dental | place: China | collected 2044 ... | reverse complement strand
TGAGAGAAGAAAGGCTAAGGACTATGTAGCCGGTGGAGAATCAGATTACTTCTTATCAGTTCTTTTTGACGAGGAAGAACTTTATATAATGCCTTACAATAGGGTTGTAAAAGACCTGGCAGGGCTTAGTAAGGCTGAGTTTTTAGAAAAACTTAAGGCTGATTTTAATATACAAAGGCTTGAGGCTGCATTTGAGCCTGATGAAGTCAAAACTTTCGGAATGTATATTGATAAAAGCTGGTATAAACTTGAGTTAAAGAATAAGGAAAGTAAGGGCATTATAGAGGATCTCGATGTATCAATACTTGAAGAGTCGGTGCTTAAGCCTATTTTAAACATACAGAATACAAGAACAGATGATAGAATAGTCTTTGTAGGAGGTATCAGAGGGCTTAAAGAGCTTGAAATGATGGTTGATTCAGGCATGGCGGTAGCTTTTTCAATGTATCCTACAAGTATAGGAGAGCTTATCGGCGTAGCCGATGCCAATCTTTTAATGCCGGCTAAGTCTACATGGTTTGAGCCTAAGTTAATGAGCGGAATTTTTATACATGAGATATAGTTTTGAGTAAAAAATTAAGGCTGTCTTTATAAAGAACTTAAGCAACCGGCAGATAATTTTTACAGGTATAAAAAGAAATGTAGTGTAGCACATCATTGGCATTTAATTAATATCGGCAATAGTGGAGTAAATCTTACTTTAACAGGAGAAGATATGAGTAAATATGAATTTTTAGACGGACTCAAGAAGGCTTTGGCTTCTACCAACGATCAAAGACTTATTAATGAAAATTATGAATTTTACAGAAATTATATAGAAGAAGAGCTTAAAAAACAAAGATCCGAAGAAGAAATAATGCAAGAGCTTGGAGATCCCAGACTGATAGCACATTCTATAAAGGAAGCTGCCGGAATAGATGATGAGTTTGCGTATGAAGAAGAACCGAAGACTTTTTATAATACTTACAGTGAGGGCAGCAGACAGAATGAAGAGACTGATTACGACAGGGTCAAAAGCTTTAGTATAGGTGGAACAAAGGCCAGGCTTATACTTTTTGGAATTTCCGCACTGCTGATAATTATTTTAATACTGCTTATATTGCTTATAGGAAGCTTGATTTATATATTTGCTCCGGTGATACTTATAGTAATAGCGGTGCTGTGGTTGGTGCACCTGTTTAGCAGAAGATAGGAAAAGCTTACAGCAGTTTACAAGTTACAATTTTGATTTGTCGGAGAGTTGGTAGCATAAACAATATCTATTTACCCCAAACCCTTATACAGCTATTTCTTGCGGGTTGGTGATTAGAGAAACACTCCCCATTTCAATCTTTTTAGCGGTTAGTACTGTTACATAAAGTGAGTTACAAACTGTACAGACGAGGACTGTTCGAGTGCAGCTCGCCACGGAGTAGGCGAGCACACGAGTTCCGCAGTCTGTACTAAGTTTGTCGAAACTTTATTAACAGTACTGCGAGTATGATTGAAATAGGGAGTGTTTCTGTTTAATTGTTGCCGTGCAATCGTTTCTGACTACTGTTTGTGTTTCTGACCATTGTTTATGTTGCCAACTCCCCGATAAATCGGAAATTTAGCCCCACTTAGTTCACGGCACACTACTTCAACTTTACATTGGACATTTCTCTTTCATAAAAGAACATATACTGCTGCAATACTCCGGCATATCCTTTATATCTGTCCATGGGAAAACTTCCGTCATAATGATTGTTTAATATTTTTTCCACCCACACATCTATAGGAAAAGCTCCTATTCTGTGGTAGGCAAACAGTAAAACACAGTTGGCAACTTTTACTCCGACTCCTTTAAACTCTTTTAATTTATCAACCAATTCCTCATCAGATAAATTATCCAAGTTATATAAATCAACCCCCTCTTCAAGTACGGCTCTTGCCGCAGCACGAATATAAGGCAGTCTGTAACCTAGCCCGCAAGCCTCAAGCAGTGCATCATCGGCATTAAGTATAGCCTCCGGCTTAGGAAAAGCATATATGTCCTTTTCTATTTCCGTACCGAAGTTTTTAGCCAGCTTTTCTATTGATGATTTAATGGCAGGTATACTTTTCCTTTGTGAAATTATAAAGGATATAAGCATTTCCCATTTATCCTGTCTTAATATTCTTATACCTTTAGAATACTCACAGGCTTTTAGCAAATACTCATCTTCCGGATCAAGATTTTTTGTATAGATGCCGTAATCCGTATCCATATCAAAATACTCTTTCCATATCTCATTATACTCTTTTTCACTGCAATCAAGCTCATAAATATTTATATCTTTATTGTCTATAAGCTTTTGGATCCGTAAATGTTTGTTATTCGCTATAAGATCATAACTTCCATCATCTGTTTTATTAAACCTGAAGACTTGACCGCTATCCGCAATCTTTCTCATATCCAGATATTCAGAACTTATTTTAATCATTTCTCTCCTATAACTTTCAGATCTGAGATTCCTTATACATTACACACTTATCAACAAATCTTTTTGCCATATTTACATTAGTCCTCAGATATATATGAGGATAACCTGCAAAAAGATTATCTTTAGCATGTATACAATCCCATTCTTTTGATTTATTTGCTTTTACCGCATGACAGGAATTACCGTTATTCTCACTGTCCCAATAGTGGAATTCATGTGCTCTGAAACTTTCACCTTTCTTAAGCAGCATATTTTCTTCGTAAGCACTGACCTCTATATAGCCAAATCTTTGAAGCTTACCTGTCGGATAGGTAAGTCCTTTTATTACTCCGACAAGCTTGTAAGTATTTTCTTCTTTGTCCTTCATTTCTTCGTGCAGGTACATATAACCTCCGCACTCGGCAATAGTTGGGAGTCCGCTTTCTACAGCATTTTTTATTGATTCACACATTGAGATGTTTTGAGAAAGTTCCTTGCCGTATCTTTCCGGATAGCCTCCGGGTAGCCATAGTCCTGATATATTACAGGGAAGTTTCTTATCATGTATCGGACTGAAAAATACTATCTTTGCTCCCAAACTTTTTAACAACTCCAAATTATCTTCGTATATAAAGGAAAAAGCCTCATCTTTAGCTACAGCCAAATTAAAACTTTTTGTTTTTTCAGACTCCTCATAGCTAAAGTCTGCAAAATCATCTGTCTTAATCTCTCCTACTTGTGAAAGCAGCAAATCTATATCTACCGTAGTCTCAAGTATTTTAGCTCTTTTTTCCAGTGTTTCTAAAGTTGCCTTAACATCATCCGGAGTATAAAGTCCAAGGTGTCTGCTCTCAACCAAGAAAGCTTCATTTTCTTCTAAGTAACCAAGCACTAAAAGTCCGGTATTGGTTTCTATATGATTTTTTATATCAAGATATTCTTCTTTATTTACCTTATTTACAATAATGGCTTTTACAAACTTATCACCATACTCGGCAAGGTAATCCGATATCTTTGTATAATTATCTTTAGACACTACCATTACAACATAGGAATTAAGCTCTTTTGCAACCGCATAGGCACTTGCTCTGGGCTCTTCTTTATAAATTCCCGAAAAATATCCCATAGCAGCTTCTATAACAGCTATATCCGCTCCTTTTGAATAATGTGCAAATTGTTTTTTTAATTCATCCTTCTTAAAATCCGTTTCTAAAAAATACGGCTCCAAATTTATGCATACCCTTTCTGCCGCTATACTGTGATACATAGGATCTATGTAGTCCGGTCCGGTTTTAAAAGCTGCTACCTTTAAGTTCCTTTTTTTTAAAGCTGTTATAAGACTGCTGCATATTGCAGTCTTTCCGCTATGTGAATCCATAGCACTTATCATTATATTATTATACATTTATTTAACCTTTTATACTTGCAATCAGTACCGGATTCTTAGCATCAAACATAGTATAATTCGCAACTCTTTTTGTATTTGATACTGAAACAAAAACTATATCAGTCTTACAGCCCTGTGCTTCATAATACTTACAAGCCTCATTGATCTCTGCTACACTTTCCAAAGAAACGGCGGTAATTACCACCCTTGCCTTGGCATTTTTTTCAAATACTGTCTTAAGTATTTCCTTAAGTTTACCTGTGGTTCCACCTATAAATACCGCATCAGGTGCTTCAAGCTCTTCCATTGAAACACTTGCCTCACCCTTTATCACTTCGATATTATCAAGTCCGAATTTTTCTATATTTTTATAAATAAGATCACAAGCTATGGTTTTCTTTTCTATGGCATAGACCTTGCCCTTTGGAACATTCACTGCCATTTCTATACTTACCGAGCCGGTTCCCGCACCTACATCATAGCATATATCCTCATTGGAAAGTCCAAGCTTTGCAACAGATAAAGCTCTTATTTCCGACTTGGTCATAGGTACCTTGTCTCTGATAAATTCTTCATCTTCTATACCCAGTTTAATATGCATAGGGCTTGCATTCTGATTTATTATAATCATGCTGCAAAGCTCCAAAAACTTATGCTCTTTAAAGTCGGCTACTTTTCCATGACTTAACACTTCTTCAGGATAGGACATATTTTCACCTATATATATATCACAATCCGTAAAACCTTCGTCAATAAGGTTTTTAATGATATCGGAAGTTTCCAAGCCTCCTGAGCTTATTACAAAAACTTTTTTATTGGTTCTAAGCTCGTAAGCAAGATGTCCGCTTCTTCCATGTAAACTCACGATCTTCATATCATGCCATGAGATATTATATCTTGAAGCTAGGTATGATATTGAGGATATGCTTGGAACTATCTGCATATCAACCTTATGAAGTATATTTTCACTGTCCTTAGCCATAGCCTCTATATGCTTGTAAAGACTCTGTGTTCCGCTGTAAAATCCGGTGTCGCCGCTCATTAAAACCACCGCACTTACATTTTTGGAAAGCGTTTTTTCAGCTTCAAACTTCTCTTTAATAAAGTTTATAATATCTATAGTCTTATAGGACTTAAATGCTGCATATTCCTTTTTAACTCCAACTTCTTTTCTAAGCTCATCACCCAGTTCAAACATTCTCTCAGACCCTGCAACTAAAATATCCGCCCCTGCTATAAGCTTTCTTGCCTTGGCATTGACATATTCCAAACTTCCCGGACCTATGCCTACTATATTTATTTTATAGGCTGTATCAGTTTTTATAGCCTCGGCTTCTAAAGAATTATCTGAATGTTTGTTCAATAACTCCTTATAGTTTATAATGTTTTGACTTTTTGCAATGCGCTCTATGGCTTCATCTTCGCCTATACCCTTATCATTTTGCGGAAGTGCAACTATTATCGGATACACCCCTGCCTGCTTGCAAGCTTCTATCTTTTCATCAAAACCTCCGTTATTGCCGGTTTGCTTACTTACCATATACTTGCAATTATACTCTTGCATCAGGGCAATATTAAGTCTTTCACTGAAAGGTCCCTGCATTGCAATAATATGAGAACCTTCAAGTCCTATTTCCTTACAGGCATTAATTGACTCAACTGCTGAAAGCACCCTTGCGTATACCCTGCTTAAATCAAGTTTTTTATACTTGGCGATTTCCTTGCTTCCGGTAGCCACAAAAACATTGCCCTCACAAGTAGTAAGGTAGTCTACAGCTTCATCAACACTTGATACCAGTTTATAATCCTCAGTGCCTATATCGGTAATATTTCTAAGTACTCTTATATACTCTATACCGTTTTGCTCACAGGCTGTTTTAATATTTTCCTTTACTACGGTAGCGAAAGGATGGGTGGCATCATATACGACGGAAATATTAAGCTCATTAAACTTCTTACTCATCTCATCAATATTCATTCTGCCTTCCAGCACTTTTACGACCTCAAGCTCTCCAAGTACATCACTTCCGTACTCGCTTGCTACCGAAACATATGCAGGTATCTTAAGAAGTTCGCAGCCAAGTGCGAGCTTTCTTCCCTCTGTAGTACCTCCGAATATAAATATATTACTCATATCTGTAACCTCTTGGTGTAACCATCTTTTTACCAAGCTCCATGGTCTGAGAATTACCTATAAATACTGTAGTAAACATATTTACACTTGTCTTTTCAAGTTCTTCAAGGCTAAGCACTTCCTGTCTTTGCCCCTCTCTTCCTATATTCTCAACCAAACCGCAAACCGTATTCTTATCCTTGTATTTCATAAGTATATTACAAGCCTTGCTTAAGTAATCAGACCTTTTTTTACTTGAAGGATTATATAAGCAAATTACAAAATCACCCTTAGCCGCACACTCAAGTCTTGTTTCTATCTTCTCCCACGGGGTAAGCAGATCACTTAAGCTTATCACGGTAAAATCATGTATAAGAGGTGCTCCAAGTATGCTCGCTCCCGAAAGTACTGCCGATACTCCGGCAATAACCTCTATTTCCACATCCTCATCACCGGCTATTTCATACATAAGTCCGGCAAGTCCGTATACTCCGGCATCTCCGGAGCAAACCAGTGCAACACTCTTACCGCCCTTTGCAATATCCAGCGTAAGCTTGCATCTGTCAACTTCCTGTCTCATAGGAGTATTTATATACTCTTTATCGGGAAAATACTCCTTAATTATATCTGTATAAACCGTATAACCGGTTATTACATCAACTGCTTTAAGCACATTTACAGCTTCTATCGTCATTTGCTCATAGGCTCCCGGACCGAAACCTACTACATATATCTTATTCGACATCTAAATCTTGTCGCCTCCTTTTTAATTCTTAGACTTAAAAATAAATCTTTTAATCTTTAACAATGATTAAACTATAGTAACTTGCATCATCTCCAAGCTCGTCCAAGCTCTCATATACCTTTTCCCCGGGCATACCGCAATTTGATATGGCATAGGCTTTTTTTTCTTTTTCCTTCAAAAGCTCCCTAAGCTTTGAAATTTGCTTACCTGCCTTCATATATATTTTAGTGCCGCTGTAATCAAGCTCTTTTTCCAAGTCATAAGAAGATGCAATTATATGTATACTCTCTTCTCTTTCTCCGAGGCTTATACCCATTCGGGCTGCCGAAGCACAAAAAGAAGTTATCCCCGGTACTATTTCAGCCTCATAACCGTCTTCTGTCAAAAGCTTATACATATACATAAATGTTGAGTATACGCTGACATCTCCAAGTGTAAGACAGGCGACATCCTTGCCCTCGTCAAGCTTAGCTTCTATTTCTTTTACCGCCTGCCTGTAAGCTTTTTCTCTTTTTTCGACATCCTTGGTCATAACAAGCTTAAGAGGCATATACTCCTTACTTTCGATATCCTCATAAGCTTCCCTTACTATGTCAAAGGCTGTCGCATTATCAGGAGCCGCAACTACCGGACAGACTCTTAAAAGTTTAAGTGCTTTTAGTGTAAGCAGCTCAGGATCTCCCGGTCCTACACCTATTCCATAACATTTAGCCATATTACCTTCCTTTATACAGTTATTTTTTTAATTCTTCTTTATAGACTTCCGTAAATTCAGTATATCCTTGTAAACTCAACTGCTCTTTTTGGAATTTTTTATTTTTATTCATTGCAGTTACAAGTACAGTTAAACCTTTTTTTCTGTCCTCTTTTGCTTTGTGAAGTATATCAATAAAGGCACTGTCATTCAAGCCTTTTTCATACAAATAAGCCTTCTTGACCGGTTCTTTTTCAGGTTCAAAATTTTCTTCCGTAAGTATGGTTACTATACGCTCAAAGCCTATGGAAAATCCGCAGGCGGGCACTTCTTTAGAGCTGAACTTACCTATTACCTTATCATATCTTCCGCCGCCGGCTACCGAACCTGAAAAACCTTCCATACTTACCTCAAAGATAGTTCCTGTGTAGTAGCCCATTCCTCTTACAAGGCTTGCATCAAAAATTATATTAAAATCCGCAATCTTACACTCTTCCACCACATTAATTATAGTTAAAAGCCCGTCTATACAATCATCCGGTAAAAATTCTTTAGTATTTTCTCTTATAAACTCAAGCTTAAACTTATTATCCGTGCTGCTTTCAAGTTTATTTATTATAGCTATATAATTTTCAACCTTTTCTTTATCTATGCCAAGCTCTGTAAGTTCTTTTTTCACACCCTCTATACCTATCTTATCAAGCTTATCAAGTATAATAAATACTGCGCTCATATCCTTTTCTTCTATACCGCTTGCCCTTACCAAGGCACTTAGTATATTTCTGTCATTGATTCTAAGGGTGAATTTATTTTTAGGGCAAAGTTTTGAAAGCACTCCGGTAGTTGCAAGTATAAGCTCTATCTCGGCAGCATTCGTAGCATCTCCGAGTATGTCTATATCACATTGTGTAAACTGTCTGAACCTTCCCTTTTGCGGTCTTTCAGCCCTCCATACGGAGCCTATTTGGAGAGATTTAAAAGGGCTTATAAGCTTATCACTGTTATTGGCGTAATACCTTGCCAAGGGTACTGTAAGATCATACCTAAGTCCGGCATCAACCAGGTCATTTTCTTTTTGCGCCGTCTCCAAGTTTAATTTCTCGCCTCTTTTTAAGATCTTAAATATAAGCTTTTCATTATCTCCGCCCTGACCTCCGGTAAGGTTTGAAATATCTTCCAGTGCCGGTGTCTCTATTCTGTTAAATCCATAACTTTTATAAGAACTTTGTATTATTCCCAAAAGATACTCCCTAAGTTCCATTTCCTTAGGCAGGATATCCTTCATACCCGTCATACTTTTTTTAACAAATGCCATTGTAGTCTCCTTTTTAAAACATTAAATATGTGTAACCTTTTTATATCATCTTATCGGCAATGCTTTGTCTTAACACTTAAAATTACGCCATGCTACACTAATCAATGTAAAGTACAGCAATATTACGCCATGCTTTGCTCATGAATACAAAGTGCAACAATGTTACTTTTGTGCAAATAGTCCGGTGCATCGTTTTTTTTATAAATATACCAAATAACTTGCCTCTTTTCCTGATTACATACATCAAAATTCCTCAACCTAGCCGCACTGGGCTAAATGTTTTAATATACACACTCAGAAAAATATTCATCGTTTTGTTATCTTATTTTACGAACTATACACTAGCGTATCATTTCTTTATTTTTAATTATATCTTCTATTCTTTCTATATACAGTTTAGGATCTTTTACATTCTCAAGCCTCTTAGCCTTCCCCTCTGTAATGCCGGTCAGTTTAGAGCTTGCACCTGCTCCGCAGGCTATAATATCCTGTTTTTCTTCCATTATAAGTATATTGTATACACATTCCCTGCCAGGCTTACTGAAGCCTATATTTTCATAGTTTCCCGCCATGTTTTTTTGTCTGTATAAATAATACGGCTCAAGTCCCATATTTTCACAAAACTCATAGCTTAACTTAAAACTTTCGCTCATAATACGGTCTGCAATATGCCTGTACTTTTCATCGGCATTATTAAGCCTTGCCGCTCTTTTTACAGCCAAAGAATGTATGGTTAAAGACTCCGGATTAAGTTTTTTTATTTTCTCGAGGGTGTTTTTAACCTCTTCTACTCCCTCACCCGGAAGCCCTAATATAATATCCATATTTATATTATCAAACCCTAAGCCTCTTGCCATATTAAAACTTTCCGCTATCATATCTACAGTGTGAAATCTGCCTATTTTATCCAAGGTACTTTGATTCATTGACTGCGGGTTTATTGATATTCTGCCCACTCCCATCATTTTTAAAACCTTTAATTTATCCGTACTTATACTGTCGGGTCTTCCGGCTTCTACCGATATTTCAAGGACATTTCTCATGTCAAATTCATCTCTTACACAGGAAAGTATCTCTTTAAGTTCATCCGCTTCAAGAGAGGTAGGTGTACTGCCACCCATATATATGCTCAAAAGTTTTCTGTGTGCATTTGCTTTCGCAACTGCTTTTAGTTCCTTACACAATGCCTTTACATAGTCTTTTTTACCGTGCTGCCATGCTTTTACGGGATAGGCTGAAAATGAACAGTAAGAACATATACTGGGACAGTAGGGTATGCCTATATACAGGCTATAGTTATCCTTATAATCTATTTTATCAAGTATACTCTTTTCTTTTGCTGCCACTTTGTAGCTTAATTCTATCTTTTCATCAGACATAAAATAGGTTGCTTTTAAGTTTTTATATATGCTTTCTTTGTCTAAGTTATCCTCAAGCATATTAAGTACTATCTTAGTCGGCCTTATACCGGTCAGAGTACCCCATGGAAGTTTTGTAGCCGTGTGCTCAAAAAAGATCTCATAAAGATTTCTTTTTAATATGTTTTTTACCTCATATCTGCTAAGTAAAGCATCTATAGTAAATTTATGTACTTTATCGGGGTACTCTACCTTTGCAAGATAGAAATCTTTTTCTTTTTTTACATTACATGAAAATATGACTTCCTCTCCGGCTGTATATATGAATGATACACCCGGATAGAAAGCCATACATAGCTCTCTTATATCTTGCTCATAGGGAAATTCTTCCAACAATATAGCTATCATTTGCCCTCTGCCTTAGGAAAATATCTAAGTATGTAATTATATTTCTTTTCATCGCCTATATTGGTTTCTCTTTCATGTCCCGGCAGTACCAGTATATTATCATCCAATAAGAAAAGTTTTGCAAGTGAGGCTATCATATCATCATGGTTGCCGCTGTATAAATCACATCTTCCATAGGTATGGTAAAACAGAGTATCTCCGGCTATAAGTAATTCCTCATCCTTTAAGTAAAAACATACCGATCCTTTTGTATGCCCCGGAGTATGTATAACTTCAAACTTCTCTCCAAGAAATTCCAAGTTGCTGTCATCATTAAAATACTCATCTATATCTACTTTTACTTTTTTCCTTAAAAATCTTTCTGAAGTGTTTTTAGAGGAATCCTCAAAAAGTTCCCTCTCTTTTTCATAGCCGTAAACCTTTATATTATAATGTTTTTTTACATCATCGGCTGCCAGAATATGATCAAAATGCCCATGAGTAAGAAGTATAGCCTGAGGTTTTAGAGCATTTTCTTCTATGCTTTCTATGATTTTTTGAGCCTCGGCAGCAGGATCTATGATTATGCACTCCTTTGTTTCTTTATTGTAAAGTATATAAGTATTGGTACTTACAGAACCAAGCACAAGTTTAATATAATCTAAATTCTTCATAAAATTCCTCCTTTTACTTTAATTTCAGGTCTAACTTGAGGTTCTTTCTATGTCAATCACTCCGGGTATCTGCCTTATCTTTTCACAGAGGGTATGCAGTTCTCTGGTTCCCTTGGTCTCAAATTGCATAACTACTGTAGCTAAGCCCTGTTTATTTACCCTTGTATTAACCGACTTTATATCTATAGCCTTTTCTGTAAAAACCTTTGATATGTCCACGAACATACCTATACGGTTATTGGCATAAATCTTTATCTCAACCTGATACTTGCCTACAGCACCGTCTTCTTCAGTGCTTTGCCACTCTGCAGGTATAAGTCTTACCCTTTCTTCTTCGGGAAGTGAGATTATATTTATACAATCTGTTCTATGAATAGAAACTCCTCTTCCTCTTGTTACAAAACCTACTATCTCATCTCCCGGAACCGGTGAACAGCACCTTGAAAACCTTACTGCCAAATCATGCATGCCTCTGACGACAATTCCGCTTTTTGACTTGTTCTTGTCAACAGTTTCATTTGCCTTATAGCTTTCCTCTGCTATTCCTTCTATTATATCTGCATCAGTTACATGTTTCTTGGCAAATTTAGCCTTTTCTTCAACCATTTTATTAATGATCTGACCTTCTTTTATGCCTCCATGTCCCACACTTGCAAGCACTGCGTCCCAGTCTCTGAAGGCATACCTTTTCATAACCTTTTCCTGAAGTTCCGGCTTATTGATATCAGGCATATTGATGCCTTTTGCCTTACAATATTTTTCCAGGAGTTCTTTACCCTTTAATATATTATCTTCTTTAAGCTCTGTTTTAAACCATTGATTGATCTTATTCTTCGCCTGTGTACTTTTTACGATATTAAGCCAATCTCTGCTCGGTCCCTTTGAGTTTTGAGAAGTAATAATATCAACTCTGTCTCCGTTGTGAAGAACATAGTCTTTGTTGACAAGTTTTCCGTTTACTCTGGCTCCTATCATTTTATTACCCACAGCAGAGTGTATGGCGTAAGCGAAGTCTATAGTAACCGAGCCTCTTGGCAGGTTCTTTACATCTCCCTTAGGCGTAAAGCAATACACATTATCGGTAAACAGATCCAGGTCGCTTTTTATAAAGTTAAGAAACTCTTTATTATCTGCAGTATCTTTTTGCCACTCTAAGATCTGCCTTAACCAGTTCATTTTGGCATCTTCCGCTCCTGCCGCAACCTTACCGCTTCCGCTTTCCTTATACTTCCAATGTGCGGCTATACCGAATTCGGCAGTTTTGTGCATCTCCTTGGTCCTTATCTGTATCTCAAAAGGTTGACCGTTGTCAGCTATAAGAGTTGTATGCAAGGACTGGTACATATTGGGCTTAGGCATAGCGATATAGTCCTTAAATCTTCCCGGTATAGGTTTATACAGCTCATGAATCACACCGAGAGCCGCATAACAGTCTATCAAGGTGTCCACTATAATTCTTACAGCAAAAAGATCGTATATCTGCTCAAGGTTTTTATTTTGATTAACCATCTTTTTATATATGGAAAAAAAGTGTTTTACTCTTCCGCTGATTTGTGCCTCTATACCGGCTTCTTTAAGGTGCTTTTGTACATGCACGACTATATCACGCACAAACTCCTCTCTTTGCTCTTTTTTAAGGGTAATTTTCTCAAGCAAATCTTCATATACCTCGGGTTTAAGATACTTTAGGGCAAGATCATCCAGTTCAACCTTTATTTTTGAAATACCCAATCTTTGAGCTATCGGTGAGTATATATCAAGTGTTTCTCTT
>ERZ773022.1972-NODE-1972-length-12874-cov-2.949840_pt1 | contig 12874 bp, 12 predicted proteins | sample MGYA00580839_ERZ773022 | MGnify/ENA primary metagenome ERZ773022 (study PRJEB29015, sample SAMEA2738020) | human oral metagenome | biome: human oral; feature: human-associated habitat; material: dental | place: China | collected 2044 ... | reverse complement strand
GACAAAATCAAGTAAAAATCTTTTCAGGAAATTGAATAAGCATTCGAAGGATTTGGGATTAAAACAAGAAAGGATAGCGAGACAGCATGATTCTTTAATGGAGGAGTTTACCGAGCTAAAACACCTTAAGAATAATATGGATGATTATCTCGGTAGAGAACAAAGGACAGAGAAAAATCCGAGGGAAAGTATCCTGAAACAAATTAAAGAAATCGGGAAAGAAGATCGGGAAAGAAAGTTGCCTAAAAATCGAGGTATTGAAAGATAAAATCGGGATTTCATTTTTAACAAAAAAATGTTATAATAAAATATAGAAATTCTATGCGAATGAATAGAGAAGAGGAGTATTATGAAATTCTCATATAACAAGTTATGGAAGTTGTTAATCGACAGAAATATGAATAAAGGCGATTTGCAGAAATTAATAGAAACCGGTCCGTCCACCATTTCAAGAATGGGACGAAACGAGCCTGTAAGACTTGAAATCTTAGGAAGAATATGTGAGAGATTGAATTGTAACATTGAAGATATCATTGAGTATGAAAGAGGAAAACAAGATGTATAAATCAATTGATTTGTTTGCCGGTATCGGAGGGATCAGGCTTGGCTTTGATCAGGCATTCGGAAATAATATCAAGACCGTTTTTATAAGTGAATGGGATGAAAAAGCGGTAGAAACGTATAAAGCAAATTTTAATGACGGTATCGATGTAGTCGGAGACATTACAGAAGTTGACGAAAAAGATATACCCGATCACGATATATTGCTTGCCGGTTTTCCGTGTCAGGCGTTTTCCCTTGCAGGACATAAAAGAGGGTTTGAGGATGCAAGAGGGACATTATTTTTTGATGTTGCAAGGATTATAAAGGAACATAAACCGAAAATTGTATTTTGTGAGAATGTCAAAAACCTTGTCAACCATGATAGAGGGCGTACATTTCAGGTGATTAGAAATATTTTGGAAGAATTGGGATATGCGGTGTTTTATCAAGTTTTGAACAGTAAGGATTTCGGAGTTCCTCAAAACAGAGAAAGGATATATATTGTAGCATTCAGGAATGACATAGCACCTTCTAATTTTGAATTCCCTCAAAAAACCGATGATACAAAAGTTATAAAAGATATTGTTGAAGAAAAGGAAGTGTCCTCAAAATATTATTTATCTACAGCCTATCTGTCATCGTTAAAAAGACACAAAGAGAGGCATGTTTCAAAAGGAAACGGCTTCGGATATGAAATCAGAGAAGCGACTTCCGTAGCCGGAGCTATTGTTTGCGGAGGAATGGGAAGAGAGAGAAATCTTATCATAGATGAGCGTTTGAAGGACTTTACTCCGGTTACTCATATTAAAGGTGAGGTCAATCGGGAATACATTCGTAAAATGACTCCGAGAGAATGGGCAAGACTTCAGGGTTTTCCCGATGAATTCAAATTGCCGGTTGCGGATACACACTTATATAAACAGTTCGGAAATTCTGTAACGGTTCCTGTCATACGTGCAATTGCCGAACAGATCAAATCGTACCTTGAAAAGGAAAAGCCGGAAATGAAACCAAGAGAGGAATCATATAAACAGATTGCTATTGCGTGGAGGTAGTGTTAATGCTTACGGGAAATAAAGGAGAATGGTCGGAAATATATGTTTTGTTAAGACTTTTGGCTGACGGAAAGATATATGCAGCCGACAGTGAATTGAATAAATTGGAGGATGTGTACTTTCCTATCATTAAGATAATAAGAGAAGAGAACAAAGGTGAAATCAAGGAATATGCTACAGGAGAGATCATATCCATATACATTAACGGTTCAAAAGTGAAAGAATTACCTGCGACCGAGTTTGAAATGCAGTCCGAACTTTTGTTAAATGAAATCAACTCTAAAACTTCAAAAGGAGCATTTTCTGTAGAAAAAACGCAGAATTTTATGGATAAAATTTTGTGCTATAAGCTGTCGGCACCTGCAACGGACAAAAGCGATATTACAATAAAAATAATCGATATAAATACCGGATACAGCCCTACGGTAGGGTTTTCCATAAAATCGGAATTGGGCTCTTCCCCTACTCTGTTAAATGCCGGAAAAACCACAAACTTTATTTATAAAATCATCCACAGTTATCCCGGCTTGGTTCGAGAAGCAAATGAAATATATATCGTATCGGCGGGTAAAAATCACACGGATGTTAGAGGACGTATCAATAAAGTCATTGATAAAAACGGGCAATTGAAATATTGGAAAATGAATAATCAGACTTTTAGCGATAATTTGGTATTGATTGACAGCAATATGGACAGAATTATAGCTGAAACTCTTTTGTATTTCTATAGGGACGGGATCAGCAATTGCGATGAAATGGTTGAAAAACTTGAACAGGAAAATCCTATGAACTACGGGAATGTCAACGCTTATAGGTATAAATTCAAGAAGTTCCTGACCGCCGTAGCATTGGGAATGAAGCCTGCTACAGTTTGGGACGGAGTGGATGAAGCAACAGGAGGATATATTGTCGTAACGAAAGAAGGTAATGTTCTTGCATATCATATATATAACAGAAATTACTTTGAAGAATATTTGCTGAAAAATACAAAATATGAGACAGCATCCACATCAAGGCATGATTTCGGGGAAGTATACAGTGAAAACGGAGAAGATTTTATAAAACTTAATTTACAGGTGAGATTCAGATAATGAAGAAAAATAAGCCTATGACCAGAAGTGAAAACATGGCAAGAGTTAAAAGCAAAAATACAAAGCCTGAAATTTTTTTGAGAAAACTTTTATGGCATAAGGGGTTCAGATATAGGGTGAATTATAAGAATTTACCGGGAAGCCCTGATATATATTTGCCTAAATATAAGACGGCTATTTTTGTAAATGGATGTTTCTGGCATATGCACGAAAACTGCAAATATTCATCTATCCCTAAGAGTAATTATGAATTTTGGAAAAATAAACTCGAGGGAAATGTTGAAAGGGACAAGAAAAATTATGCTCAGCTTGAAAGTATGGGAATTAAAGTGATAGTGGTTTGGGGATGTGAAATTAAACGGATGATGAAAGATGAAATAATTTTAAAGCAGTATATGGATACAATTGTATACGAAATTACAAATAGTATGAAGTGTAATAACTGATAAGAGGAACGATACGTTTTTGGGTTATGGTCAAGTGAGTAAATACAAATAGTGAAGAAATTTAAGACTAATTCTGAAAGAGTTTTTCAAATCCGTTAGGTGCCGGCATTTTAAGAGAACCATATGTTCTTACTATGTTTCGGAAGCCATCTATATACTCAAATAAAGGTTTTTTAAATTCTTGTAAAGAGTAGTCTATTCTTTGATTAGTTTTCTCTTTTTAATACTTAAAGAAAAGTTTACAGCAGACATTACCATAAGGATGTCTTTTTGAGAAAATGACTGCACAACATTTCATTAAGAAAAAATATTCAATGAATAATAAGATGGCGGTGAAAATTATGGGATATTCAGCAAAAACAAAACCGGGAATGGCAGATCCTTATTGGTATGAATGGTCTGTGGGGCAGAAATATATCGTAGAAATGCTTAATCCGGATAGTCATATTCAGTATGTTGAATTACAGGCAGATGTTCAATTAGGTTTAGATGATGTAGTAATCACATATGATGATGGCAAAACAAAATTTATTCAAGTAAAGCATACTAGAGTTGATGATACGATAACTTTTGGGGATCTTGTTTCTGTTGATAAATCTAAAAAGGATACTAAGTCTCAATGTTCACTATTAAGAGAACTTGCAAGGTCATGGAAATTGGAAAAAGACTTGTATACAGATTCGGAAGTATATATCTTTACAAATAGAAAAGCAGGGAATAGGGAATCATTGGCTGGAAAAGGAAGAAACGTTAAAAGACCATCTTTAAATAAGTTTTTGGAAGAATTACAAGAAAAAGCAAGCAAAGTAGAGCAGTTTTCAGATTTAGTTTTTCCTGATAATAAAGAAGCGTGGGAAGAATGGTGCAGTCAACTTCAAGATATCGAAATGGATGAGGACAAGCTTACTTTTTTGCAGAATCTACATATCAAAACAGATCAGAAAAGTTTAGAAGAGTTAGGAAATTCTATAAAAAATAAACTGCAGATTTATTTTTCGGTCTCTGAGGAAATGTCAGATATCTTACTTGGAAAACTTGATCATGCACTGAGAGAGTGGACTACATCGGGACGAGAAAGTTCAAAAGTAACAATTGAAAAACTGTATTCCGCATTATCTGTAAAAGAGGAGGTTATAAATTACAATCATGATTTAATTCCTGTGAATCCTTTTTTTGATAGTAGGCAGGAATTAGTCACTCAAATCGAAGCTGATTTGTTAGTAGGTGAGGAAAAAGTTTTTTATGTATCAGGTGTACCTGGAACGGGGAAAACTAACATTATTAGCAAATTATGTAGTAAAAAAGATAGTATAGTTGATATTCGTTATTATGCATATGAGCCTATTGACCCGGCAAAAGAATATTTACCGGCAGATGTTTCTGAAAGAGTGAAAAGAGAGGTGTTTTGGAATACATTACTGAATCAATTAAGAGAACTATTGGTTGGTAGGCTATATAAATACAAGGTGCCTGTGTCTAATAGTTATCTAAAGCTGGAGGAAAAGAAAAAGGAATTTTTTAGAATAGCTTCAGAATTTGCAAAAGATAGAAAGCGTGTATTTATACTTGCGGTTGATGGACTAGATCATGCTGCTAGAGCAGGTGTGGTAGAGGAAACATTCCTACCAACACTGCCTAATCCGGAATATATTCCAAGTAATGTGAAAATTATTCTTGCAGGTCAACCAAAGGAAGATTATAAAAATTACCCGGATTGGTTGTACACAGGTTCTAAGCAAATTAAGGAATATTTAGTTCCAAATATTCAGCCAAGTGATATTGAAGAACTTGTAAATGAAAGATGTACTAACTATAGCTCATCTAACAAAAAAATCGTTACTAATATTGTTTGTAATTATGCGGGTGGTAATACATTGGCCGCAATTTTTGCTGTACACGAAGCTTTGAGTTGCGATAATCCTGCGTCACTTGATGCTAGACTTAAGTCTAGAAAATTAAGCGGTAACATTCAAGAGTATTATCGGACGATATGGGAAGATACAAAAAAGAAGATGCAGATTCCGTTTGTGGATTATAAGATGGCTGGAATATTTGCATTTTTTAACGAGCCTGTTAGTGGAAAAAATCTTAGCCTGATTTTCAAAGAAGAAGGAATTAGCTCTTCTTCATGGAATAACGTTCTGAAGGCGTTGAGTCCGCTTTTGCTAGAAAGAAACGGTGCATATACCATACTTCACAATGATGTGCGTGTGTATCTTTCAGGAATTATTGGAAGGGATCAAGAGCATGTAAAGGAAGTGTACTCTGGTTTAGCAGATTACTATCTTGCACAAAACGAGAAGACTATCGGTTTTTACCGAGATGTTATTAGATTTTTGATGTCAGCAGGAAGAATACAAGAATTTCCAATAATATATACTCCGGAATATGTGCTAAATGCCTATGTTAATGGAATTGAATTGTCAGAACTATCTAATATTACAGGGGGATTAATACGCTTTGTTATTAACGAGGATTACCTTGATTGGAATAAACTTCTGAGTGTGACATTGGGATATTTAACCATTGAACAGATACAAAAAACCTCATATGAGATAGGGGGCTTATCATTCCGGTCAAGTGTTAAAACTATAAGTGTTCATCCGTATGAATGCTATGTTGTATCATCCGATAAGTGGAATTCTAGAATACTATCAGAAGTGCTACAGTTAATTAATGATTTATATGAAAACGGCGAAGAATATCGTGGAATGACTCTATTTTTGAATTGGTTTAATGATATTAATTTTTCGGAAATTCAAAAAATAATAAATGATGAAGATAAGGACTTTCGAGGGAGTGAAGGTAGAAATATCGCTGAATTACTAAGTAAAACTTGTGTTAATACAGAACATTTTGAAATTCTAGATGGTATTTCTGAACTTGAAGGTGACAATTTTTTAATAAATACTGTTAAATATGTTATAGGTGAAATTATTGAAAATCTTCACGCAGAAAAGCTGGAAAAGGCTCTTGGGTCTCTTGATTTAATTTTAATAGATCCTTTTGTAGTTGGAATAAAAAAACTAATTGAGCAAAATCGTTATGAGGATCTGAAAATTCTAAAAAAGTCGATTCAAAAACGAAAAATTTCTAAATCCATGAGTATGATGATATTATCTTTTCTGAAAATTGTAACTGGTGATGTTGATTGGAATGATAATCAACAAGATCTTGTTTGGGTTGAAATTGAATCGGTAAAGATGCCGGATGATAAGATTGAAAACATAATGACCTACTATACTATTTATGCAATCGTAGCATCATATATACAGAAAAAAAGTAGATCAACAGTTGCCCAAGAAATCACTGATAAATATATTAAGGCTCATAAATATAACAAATCAAAGTATTTTTTATTGTATTTTAATGCTGTCACTTATTTAGGAAAATGGCTTAAAGCGAGAAATGAGAAAAAAGATTTTTTTGAATCACGGATGGATCTTAAGGTTATAATAGAAAATCTATTCTGTAAGTATTGGAATCCAAATGAAAGGGATTTTGAAACTTTCTATCTTCAACCTTATATCTTAAAGGCATATATTATGCTTTCTGAAAAGGAGAATAATCAATTTCAAAATGACATTGAAGAATCATTAAAAAAGGTATTCGCTGAGAATCCGGTTAATCAGATGCTTGACCCGGGAATGCTATATTACAGAACCAATCCTGAAAGAATGCAGCAATGGATTGATGAATGGCTGGATGACAACGGAAAAGTATGGTCAGAACCTATTGGTGATAGGAACAGTATAATAAAGAAATTCACAGAAGCGAAAGAAAAATATGATAAGAACAATCATCTTAATCTTCGAGGTGCTGTGCATAGAGTTAGATGGTCTGTTATCGGATTTGCATCACATAAGGAATACTGTGTAGACTATTTGTTAAATTGGTATAATAATCTTGTTGACAGATTTCCTGAGTATATTTCCAAGTATGGAGAAGTGGTTAAAGACATTTCTGATAAAATTGAGGTGCTTGGAGATAATAGGATAGAATATATATTAAACAGTAAAATCTATTCTGACTTTGGAAGCGAAGGGGCTTCTCGTATTCAAAGTATATTGCAAAATAGATCATTATTTGGTCAATGTATTGCTCAACCATCATATATAGTAGATATATTGATTGGATACCTCAAAGATCGTAAATTTGATAAGAAACAACTTCTTACAATTTGGGCGATAGGAATAGGTTTACTTGATTGGAGAAATGAAGATGATCATGCTTCTATTTCTGCATTACAAAGATCAATTGAAATTAGTGCAACAAAAAATGGAATACTTGATATAAAAAAAGATTTGTCAAAACTTGGACCTGCATATATTGATTTGTCGACGTATCCGGGGAGATATATTATTCCAGACAGATGGTGTGATAATAAAAATAATGTTAAAGAATTTGATAATGCAGAAGAGATATTGACATCATATATTACAAATAGCGATGAAGATTTACCAGAATATTCTGATGTTATTAAGGCGCTAAAGTCTCTTTATACTGATAATAAGTTAAGTGAAACTCAAGTTAATCAAGTGCTTGCTGTTGAGCTAAGTAAAAACAATTATGGCATTAATCAAAATAGTTTCTTAGAATTTATATTTGGTATTGCAAAAGATAATGATATAGATGAATTCTTAAGACAATACATTAGAAAGGCTATCGATAATAATAGATTCTATCCATATTTAGATCTACCATATATTATTGGTTGGAGACTTAAATATAAAAAAGAAGATTATATTGTTGAGTGTCTTGAAAAATTAATTGAAACTTTCAAATGTTGGATTACAGCTTCCAATCATATTAAAGAACCTGAGCTGAAAGAGGAATATGATTATTCTAAATATGTTGCTTTTGAGTCAGAAGATTTATTGGATAACTTAATTGAAGTTCTGTTGTTAGTGATTATATCGGATGATGCTGATGCTGCAAGAGTAGCTATTGGAGGTATAGCGGCTATATTACGTGTAAATATTGATTATATTTCTAAAATAGAGAAACATTGGAATAGATTACATTATCGTGCAAAAGAATGGATTCTAATGGTATATGAATTCGTTTATGAATTATGTCCTGAACATAGAGAAAAGATTTATGAATATTTAGTTCTTCATTCAAAAGATGATGATTTTAATTCGGCTCTGTACTCAAAACTACTTTGTGAGAATATTAATCCTGAATATTCAGAAGTGTATTGTGTTGAAAAAAAAGACTACTTTTCTTCAATTCCTACGAATGGTCAAAAACTATTTATAAAAACAAATCGAAATAGCTCTTGGATTAATGGATATGAATGCATGTTGGAGCAAAAATCATTAATAGAGGAACATTTATACATTGATTTGACGGATATTGAAAGACGTACGGCAGATTATTTGGAGAATATAGCAGTTCCACTCGCGTTATTACCTCTTTTCAGAAGCAAAGCCGGAGGGTGTAGAGTTGTATGCGATAAAGTGAATGTAGCTTTTTTTCGTGTCTTATACAAGGATTGGTATTACGGAAGGTGGGATGGCGTAGAGGCTGAATTGGCGAGAGTTATACTTTCTGCTTCTGAACCATTCACATTATTATTGTCTCCCTATAAATGGAAATGGAATGGTGGGAGATTATTCGACAATCTGAAGGACGTGATTTCACTATCTGAAAAAGAAAGAAATTCTAGTATAGACGAACTGTTTAATACGGGTATCAATTCTGATGATATTGTACTGGCGGGTGCGATTGAGGACTATACATATAGTCAGCAACTTTTTGGTTATATTTTAGGGTATTTAGATGTGCCGGAAATGAATGAACAATATGCGCTTCCGGAAGTTGAAAGAAATGCACGTTTATTTTTAATGAAGAGAGAAGACTATATTGAATATCAAAGTCCAAATGTAACAATACATCAGAATGGAATTGAGAGTTTCAAGCAAAGTAATATTATGTGTGGATTTAGAAAATTAATACTTTCAGCATTAGGATGGGAAACGAGATTTGATTCGGATGGCTTGGGAATTGTAAATTCAAACGATGAAATAGTAGGAAGATTAGAGTGTTTTTACGGATTAAGAACAGACATAGGAAATAGAGTTCTGTCGAATCAACCGTATGTACAGAGATGGATTGTGAAGAAAGATTCTTTGAAGAAAGCACTTGAAGAATCAGGATGTCCATTTCAAATAAAAACAGTAATAGGATCTTTGATACTAGACGCTAAAGAATGAATAAAAAACTAAAAATTGTTTCTGAAATCCTTTAACTTATAGTCGATAATACTAAGGAAAAAAGCAATACTTGAAATATATTTTCTAAAAATACAATCTTTATGTTATTGAAGTATTTCCTGAAAAGTAATAAATAGGAAAGACTTAATATAATTTAGGTTGGTATATTTGGTAAGAAAACAAAAGAGGATAAACAATAAGGAATATAGGTTTTTAAAATGTTGCTTAATAAAAAATGGTATTTTAATTTCGCAGGTAAGGATAATGCTCAAGGATAAATTAAAGTTTTGTGCTTGCAATATGCTTGCAAAAAAGCGGATAAATAGAAATAAACTAGATAATAAGGCTAAATCCGATAACAAAAACCTTGATTTTATGCCGTTTATACAAAACAATATCAATGGACATATCGAGCTTGAATAAACAAAATAATGCCACAAATCCTTTAAATACAAGGGTTTGTGGCGTTTTTATATGTGGCTTGAGTACAAAATGAGTACAGGAAAGATAGCGAAATATTTTAATGGCTATTTATGAATTGATTGAGTGCGCGGATTTTATCTTTAATGCACTTCTGTCTATCACTTATTCCACTTTGACTTAGAGGTTTGTTTTTTTCAATAAGTTCTTGCTCATTTGACTTTCTTTTACCTTTATCGTCAATTAATTTAATTAGTTTAAAACTTACTGTTATGTCTGTTCTATCAATTGTTTCGCTTGTAAAGCCAAAATATTCTGCTTTCTTTTTTAATCTATATAAGTGGGTTGCGCAGCGTACAATAATCCAACAGGATTCACCTATATATAAACTTCTGGATTCTTTTCCTATTGATACAATGATTTCATATACACCTGCACCTATAGCATTAATAAAATCATCATTAAAAAAATCAATATTTATTTTCATACATCCCTCTCTCTTTCTTTTTCCTATACATTATTTTCTATCAGCTTTTTCTCCAATGAATTGACGGTTGAAATCTTCCACCGTCATCACATGTATAAGGCCAATTTAGTTTCCATTCAAAGTATTCATTATTGGATATTTGTTTCTTTTGTCGTTCATTAAAATGATATGCCCACTCACGCATGAAATCATTGATTAAATTGTAATCAAAGGCAAGGGCAACTGGTGGATATACACTGTTAAGCTGATAGTCATTGAACATTCCATAAGCAACTCTTAAGTCGTTTTTGTCGTTATATCGCTGTAGTTGGAATATATACATTGAACCACTAAGACTTTCCTCTAACCAAAAGAAATTTATCATTGTGCGTTCAGCTTCTCCCAAATCTGGGCCATCATAAAAGTTGATAAAATTACAATTTAGAGCCTTAGAGATTGCAATTGCTGTCTCTTTTTTTGGTAATCTTGTACCGTTTTCGTATTGTGTAATACGAACAGCGGCACTTTTATCTGTAAATCCAAGCTCTATACCTAAATCTTTTTGAGTTATATCTCTATATTCTCGAACTTTTCTAATGCGTTCATTTATTTGCATGGTAAATACTCCTATTAAAACTTGACAATATATGTACACTGTTAATAATATACCAAAAAGATAATAATAAAGCAAATAAAGTTAATAAAAATTATTGATACATTATATATGAGTAGTTATAATATGCTCAAACAGAATTACAAGCAAAAATGTTTAATATAAAACAAAAGGAGGATAATATGAATACACAAGAAAAAACTTATATTACTGCAAATGAACTTTCTGAAAAATTAGGAGTATCTGTAGGGCAGGCATATAAAATTATTCGTGAACTTAATTCTGAATTGAAAGCCAAAGGCTATATCACAGTTGCGGGTAAATGTCCTAGGCGTTATATGGAAAAGAAGTGGTATGGGTTTGGAGTGTAAAGGAGAAATAGTTAATGGCTGCAAAAGCAGAAAAAGACCAGAAAACAGGAAAGTGGCTTATACAGTACCGATATACAGATTGGCAAGGTAATAGGAAAAAGTCGATGAAGCGTGGATTTGATACAAAAAGAGAAGCTGAAGAGTGGTTACGGCAGTTCCTCGTAAATCAGCAGGCGAATTTTAAAATGTGTTTTGCGGATTTTTTGAAAATCTATTATGCAGACATGAAGACTAGGAGAACACACCATGCGCACAAAAAAGTATATTATTGATTTAAAAGTTCTTCCGTATTTTGGAAAACTAAAAATGAATGAGATAAAAGCTCCACATGTTAGAAAGTGGCAGAATGAGCTTATGAAACAAGGATATTCTGCAACATACCTAAAAACAATAAACAATCAATTAGCGGCAATATTTAATTATGCTGTTAAGTATTATGACATACCCAATAATCCGTGTAGAAAAGCAGGGAGTATCGGTAAAAGCAAAGCAGACGAAATGCAATTTTGGACTCATGAAGAGTTCTCCAGCTTTATTGATAGCATTATGAATAAACATCAGTCATACATGGCATTTATGACATTATATTGGACAGGAATGCGTCTAGGTGAGTTACTAGCTCTTACGATAGGAGATGTGGATTTTGAAAAGTGTACTATAAGTATTAGTAAATCTTATCAACGATTGAGCGGAAAAGATATAATTACAGAGCCTAAAACACCTAAAAGTAAGAGAATTATTACTATACCTCAGTTTCTAGCAATAGATTTACAAGATTATATAAGAGGTATATATGAGCCGGAGAGTAACGATAGGTTATTTCCTATAACAAAGTATTATTTGGAACATGAAATGCAACGAGGTATTAAAGAGAGTGGGGTAAAGCGCATAAGAATACACGATTTGCGTCATAGTCATTCCTCAATGCTTGTAGAAATGGGATTTTCACCGTTAGAGATAGCAGACCGATTGGGGCATGAAAAAATCGAAACAACTCTTAACACATATTCTCATTTATATCCAAACAAGCAGGAAAAGCTTGCAGAAAGGCTTGATATAGAGTATAAGGAGGGACTCCAATGAGTGGATTAGACAAAGATCGCTTACGAAATCAAACGGTATGTTTTCGCACGACTCTAGAAGAGAGGAGAAACATTGAAGCAAGGATAAAGGTTAGTGGTATGCCAAAAGGGGAGTATTATATACAATCACTTCTACATCAACAGATTAATATTGTGGTAGGCAAATATCAAAGTGACCGTTTAAGTATTGAAATTCGAAGATTAAGAGATCAAATAGAAAAGATAGATAATTTCATAGATGACAATACAGTTAGAACCCTAATGGATTGTAAAGCACTTTTATCACAGCTTTTAGTATTAGTGGAAAGAGGAAAATCAGCATATACAGCTGATAGAGACGATTTTAGAACAAAAAAATAAAGCTCTTGTATCTGCAAATACAAGAGCCATCCACTATAATGGATATAGATCTCTTACAATTTATATCCTATCATAGTGGGCTTCTAAATACAATAAAAAATGGAGGTCCAAAATGGAGAGTAAATTAGTAATAATAAGTATGGAGAATATACAGGTAGAGGAAGTTCAATGGTTATGGAAACCGTACATTCCTTATGGGAAATTGACAA